>Ga0209200_1000315_pt1 | contig 54681 bp, 47 predicted proteins | sample AD_UKC033_MetaG_FD_184406 | JGI IMG/M metagenome (GOLD analysis project Ga0209200, IMG submission 184406) | Active sludge microbial communities of municipal wastewater-treating anaerobic digesters from USA - AD_UKC033_MetaG (SPAdes) (version 2) | ecosystem: Engineered > Bioreactor > Anaerobic >... | reverse complement strand
TGCTGACCGAGGATCCGGTCAATCCGAAGGTCGGTCGAGCTTGGCTCCGAGTCCCGGTGGAGTAAGCGATGGGTGAGTATAAGGACTTTACTTCCGACTGGCTCCCGATACAGCACGGATCCACAATGCTCGTCGATATCCCGGCGAGCTGGGAAATAATATACGTCGGCGGGAAATGGAGAGGAGTCACCACTGTCGGGCAGGGATGGGATGAGAAGTCTGGTATTCAGGGAACCAATGACGGCTCGGGATGGGGATCTGCTTCGTGCCTAGTCCCGGCGTTAGACAAATATTCGTGGTTCGAAGGCGGATACATTAAACATACCGCGACGAACATGTCCGGTCACACGGGCACGCTTTACATGAACAATGTCAACATGGGAACTGTCGTGGATGGTGCCGGGAAGCTGGTAGACTACGAAATGCCACCGAATGCACCCGGTATCACTATCCAGACTGTGGGGAGTCTGGTTCCTGCCGGTCAGGTCTGGTGCACCGTTCTCGCCACACTGGTATATGGATACCGGCGTCCAGTGGTCGCGACATACAAGACGACGAATCCCGGGTTTATCATCAACGATAATTTAAATTACCGAGCGCAGATCTCCGCGGTGCTAGAGAATAATCAGGAATCAGGGTGGGGACTCCATAACAATAAAGACCTGCTGATCCCTGGTCAACAGAACAAGATCACGCACGGCGTATACGGCAGCCAGTATGCACAGTTCCAATTAGGGATACGATACACAGCGTCGAGAGCTATTCCGCTTATACCGCATGTCATAACCCTGCCAAATGGAACCACCAGGGACCTGCCCCTCGTTGCAGTCGACGATCCGAACCTCGAGTTCGGTGATATTCTATCATTCGTCGGTCCTCTCGGGCGATATGCTGCGGACTTGGTCCCTACCGATGACCCGGATGCCACCGAGTTCCAGATCATGACGCACCTTGGACAATTATCCTGGCGCAAATGGATATAACCAACCCTCTTTTTCCCCTCGTAGAAAGGCGCTCCGTTCATTCTGTTGGACTTTACAGCCAAAGATGATGCAAACTACCCATGAAACGAAAGCAACCCCATGTTTGACCACTGCCAAAAAGCCGGTCGGCAGTACAAAAAAATCCCGCAAAAAGTGTAATAATGCTCCGATAGTTCGCAGAAGATTTTGGATAAATGCTCACCTGTCGGGGATCAGCAGAATCATGGGGTGATACCAGAGGAACGATTCAGACGAGAAAGAGAACGGGAGACAAGAGCATTGCAGCATGCCTGGTTCTTTCAATGCAGCGCACTTGGCAGGAAGAGGGCAACTTCGAAGGCGATCAGGATGATCACCACCCATTCGAGGAAATTGGAGTGCTGGACATCCACTTCATCGGAGAGCATCCGGTAGTTCTCACGGATGATCCCGATACGGCGGTTGAGGCTCTCGGTCCATTGCTGGCTCCTCAATACTTTCAGCGCCATGGCATAGACCCGTGCATAGTACACATCCTCGGTGATCTTGATCAGGTTGTTGACCTTCTCCACGATCTCGGAGACTTCGGTCTGGGTCCGCATCAGGACCTTCATGAGCGAGTGGTACTGGCGAACCTTGCTGTACCAGAAGAGCCGGTCTGCAACCTCTATGTCATCATACATCTTCTCCATCTGCCGGGAGAGCTCGCGGTCATAAAACCTGAGTTCGAGCACCTGCACCGCGGCAAACTCGATCAGCTCGATCAGGTCAGAGGGCGGCTGGGGGCTGATCAGGATCGCCCCGTTCCAGGAGAGGATCGCCCGATCATCCCGGGCATAGCTCAGCTGGTTCTGGAGGGTCTCCTGCCGGATCTCCGGGGAGAAATCCTCCTTCTCACCAAGGAGCAGTGCAACAGGATCGATGCTCTCATCAAGACGTTCGGAGAGGTAGATGGTGTAATCGTCGTAGAAATCCTCGTCGATCGAACGATCACCAACGATCGGGGCCAGGATGGCACGGACCTGCTGCAGGGCGGCAGAAAAGTGAGGATCGAGCACCCCGTTCCCGGAGAATCGGTCTGCAGCGTCCTGCAGTGCTGATGCCGGGGTATTCATCTCTTCGAGGATGAGGCAGATGCTGACTGCCCCGAAATCAAACACTCTCGATACTACCGTGAAGGTGCAACCGGCACCACCGGTTTCAGCATATGCCGGCTGGAGACGGAGAAGGAGTGGCGGCTCCTCTATCGTCATGGAGGTGGGGCGGACCCTGACAAACCCGGTACGGGCGATCGCCATGCTGCTCGCCAGGGCTTTTTCCAGCTCGCCGAGGTCGATCTCCTCCCCTATATCGTAAATGCGGTAGAAGCGGATGGCGTACACAGGAGGTCACTTTGATGCTATCAGATTTCTGGAAGATTTTGGGCAGGAAAGGTGATAAGGGTTGAGGGATCCGGCAGATTATGAAGCCCTTGCCAGCTGTTCCCGGAGCTGCTCAAACTCTCCATCCAGGGCTGCCAGTTCGATGAGCATGGGGCCGAAGCAGGGTTTTACAAACGGCATGAGGATCTTCTTCTTCTTGATCTTGAAGCCCATGAGCATGGGATTTTTCAGGAGGATGATGACCCCCCGAAACTCGAACCCCGGGGGGATCTCGTAATACTCCTTGCTATTCTCTTTCACATACTCGTTGATGGCTTGCTCGGTGGTATCGTTCAGGATGATGGTCGAACTGAGTCGGTTGATACACCGGTTGACTGAAAACATCATGAACTGGTGGAGCATCGTACTACAAAAATCCGATGTCCGGGGAAGGTTTGGGTCCAGCAGGTGGGATGTAATGGTGGAAAAGGAGGTTTCGACATCCATAGAGGAGAGCGACCTTGTAATTTTCGATGGCGCTGGGGAAAAAAGGATTATGACTTGAGATACCCGTTCCGCTGGAGCCATTCGACCTGTGGCCGTGTGTAGCGGTACGAGATGTCGCACTTTTCATCCTGGAAACTCCAGGGAGTGATGATGAGCACATCGCCTTCCCGGATCCAGAGGCGTTTTTTGATCGTGCCCTTGATCCGGCCCATCCGGGTCACCCCGTCAGCACAACGGACACTGATATGGTTTGCACCAAGCATCGATTCAGCCCTGGCAAAGATCTCCTTCTCTCTCTTCTTCGGCAGCCGTACGCGGACGATCTCGGTCCCGGGCCCGTTTTGTGAATGCGTGGTACTGGTCAGGAAAACAACTCCGTCAATAAAGTGTACTATAAACGCTGCCAACTGCCTTTAACCTATCCCTGGCGTGAGCTTCTGGCCCTCCTGGCGGTACCGTTCTATGGAAGGGATACCTTTCCCCCCGGGCAATGAGCTCGTTTCTGCGATACGGTGAAGCGGCGCTCCCTTTGCGCATGGTTCGCCAGCAGTTCCACCCTCTTCTTCTGCGTTCTGTCTCCTCCTAAAAGTATATGTGGAAAAGGACCGATGTAATGAGGAAAAGGAACGTAATCATATGCAGGGAAGTAAACTCTACGTTGGAAATCTCACGTATTCTGTCAATGAGGAACAATTAAAAAAATTATTCTCAGCATACGGGGATGTAAAGGAAGTTCGTGTCATTGAGCGGAAGGGCTTTGGATTCGTCGAGATGGCGACCCCTGAGGATGCCGAGAAGGCAAAGGCAGCCCTCAACGAGACGATGTTTGAAGGCCGCACCCTGAAGATCGATGAGGCACGCCCGCCGCAGCCCCGGACCAGTTTCCGGCCACGGTACTGATCGTCTTCTCAACTCTTTTTTATTTCACAGAATCAGGTCGCCGGAGATCTCCATCAAGTATGGAGATTGGAACTGGTGGAAAGCGGGAACCTGTGGTGCCAGGAGCGCGTTGCTTCCTGAAAGTCTGGCCAATAGGAGTGCCAGCGATCTCTGGCTCATCTCCAACCAGTTTCCGGGAACCTGGCCTTCCTGGAAGGGGAGATCTTCCTGAACGGAGAGAGCATTAATCTGCCCTTGATACCTCCTCCTGCCGGGCATTCGAGAACCGCCCCTTGGGAGAGCAGGGGATCTCTCCTCCTACTGCTCTTCGTTCCTCCTCACGATAAGCACCGGCCGGGTCGCGTTCTCGATCACCCCGAGGGAGACCGAGCCCATCAGCCGGTGCAGGAGATTGGTCCTCCCATGGGAGCCGATCACGATCATTCCTGCGCATTCCGCATCGGCAATACGGTTTATCTCCCAGGATGGATTTCCGTTCACGAGAAAGGTCCGGACCAGGAACTGCTCCTCTTCGAGCGCTCTCTCGATCGTTTTCAGTTCCTGCCGGGCATTGTTCAGTATCCTGCCGGCAATCTGCCGCTCGTACTCCCCCGATGGTTCATCCCCGCCGGATGGTTCTGCAAGGACCTCCTCTGTCTTTCGGGCATCAAGCACGTGGACAAGGATCACCTCTTTGCATCCTGCAGTCCGGAGTTGGATCACATAGCCGAGGGCACTTGCTGAGGTCTCCGAGAAATCGGTAGCATACAGGATCTTTTCAAGAAACATACCTGCACTTCACAAAAAGACTACTGGCCGGCACTACCGCATTAAGGCATCGGATTTGTCCGGAATCCTGATGGTGGACAAAGAGGGGTATCCCCTTTCTATGCCATGGGAAATCCTTGAAATCAGGGGATGTCCAAGTACCTGGGTATGAAGGTTGTCGCATTCAACGGGAGCCCGCGGAAAGAGGGGAATACCAGGCACCTCCTGGAACACGTGCTTGCTCCTCTCAAAGAGGAAGGCATCAGCACGGAACTTGTCCAGGTAGGTGGAAAGAAAGTCCATGGATGTACCGCCTGTGGGAAATGTTTTGAGAATCGGGATGGCAGGTGCGTGATCGATGATGATATCGTGAATGGCTGCATCGGAAAAATGGCCGCTGCTGAGGGGATCCTTATCGGTTCACCAACGTATTTTGCCGATGTGAGTGCCGAGACGAAAGCCCTGATCGACCGTGCCGGTTTTGTCGGGATGGCCAACGGTGGTCTGTATGCAAGGAAAGTCGGGGGAGCAGTGGTGGCTGTCCGGAGGGCAGGGGGGATCCACGTCTTTGACACGATCAATCATTTCTTCGGCATCAGCAACATGTATACCGTCGGATCTTCCTACTGGAACATCGGCATGGGGCTCAATCCCGGGGAGGTTGAAGAGGACCAGGAAGGGATCACCACCATGGAGAACCTTGGCAGGAACATGGCCTGGATCCTGAAAAAGATTCACGGTGCATAACTCTCCCCGGCCGAAAATACCCCACTCCCCGGATTCCTGATGTCCCTGCACCAGGGCGATTCCCCATGCCAGATACTTGAACGGAGCCCGGCGGTACTCCTGATGAAACCCGGGAATTTCATAATGCAGGGAGAGGCCTGGTTTCTGCCATGATTTTATACTTTTCCAGCGTTATTGCATTGCATGGAGGGTATTTTCGGCACGGTCGAGTTCCAGATGAGCCTCCTCCTCTTTGTCGCCCTTGCCGGTTACCTGCTTGCATCACGGATCAACCAGTCAGCGGTTGTGGGAGAGATCCTGGTTGGGCTTGTCGTGGGGCCGAGTGTGCTTGGCCTGATCACCTATACTGATTTTGTTGCCAGTATCGCCCATCTTGGGGCCGTCATCCTGCTCTTTGTGATCGGGCTCGAGTTCGAGATCAAAGAGATCTTCCAGGTAAAATACGGGATTATCGGTCTTGTAGGGGTTATTGTCCCATGGATCGGGGGATACTGGATCTCTCTCCTGTTCGGATTCAGCACGGTGAGTGCCATCTTTATCGGTACTGCGCTGACGGCGACCAGTATTGCCATCACCGCCAATATTCTCAAGGAGCTGGGGAAACTTGATACTGAAGTCGCAAAGGCAATCATCGGCGCTGCCGTCATCGATGATATCCTGTCGCTCATCGCTCTGTCCGCAGTAAGCGATATTGTCACCGGCACCATCAGTCTCACCTCCATCAGCCGCCTGGTGATCATCGCGATCATCTTTGTTGCCGGGGGTGCCTGGATCGGGAGAAATTATGTAAGCAAACTCATCGTGAAGATGGATGAATCAGACATTGCCGGGAAGTATCCCGAGTTTGTGTTCATCTTCGCCATGATGTTTGCGTTTTTCTATGCCATGTGTGCCGAGCTGATAGGGCTCTCCGCAATCGTCGGGGGTTTCATTGCAGGGGTATCGTTTGTCGGTGTGAACCTGAAACGGAGCAGGAACCTCCGTGAAGGGGCGGAGTATCTCCAGATGATCTTTGCTGCTGTCTTCTTCGTCTCCCTTGGCATTCTTGCTGATGTGCATCAGCTCACGGTGCCCATCCTGGGGTTCCTGGTCGTTCTCACCCTCGTCGCGATCATAACGAAGGTTGTCGGCTGTGCCATCCCTGGTCGATTGACGGGACTGTGCGGGAAGGACAGCCTCATCCTCGGGTTTGGTATGGCGCCACGGGGTGAGGTTGCCATGATCGTGGCCTTGATCGGGCTTGAGCAGGGAGTCATCGGACAGGAAGTCTACGTTGTGATCATCCTCATGAGCCTGTTGACCACCCTGATAACCCCCATCATCTACCGGAACTGGCTCTACAAGGGTGAATACTGCACCTACCCGCAGGGAGAACCGTAGTCTCTTTTTTATATGAAAATGGCTCCGCCATTTTCATTCCGTATGATTGTGATCCGAAAGGGAATCATGGGGGTTTTTTCCTGGCACCCCTGTGTTCATCCATCAGTGCTCCTTGGGATGATCCCAATCTATTTCTCTCTCTTGTACCGAGCTCTTCAGGATCACGGATCATGCCGTTCTACTGTCAGCAGTGTGGGGAGTGTTGCACCCAGATGGGGTATGTCCATGAGATCAAGGCCGACCTTGGAGACAATGAATACCTGATACGGAATGTGTATACCGGCGAGGAGACGCGGTCCCGGGTCTCCCCCCGGATGCTCTCTCTGTTCGAAGACAGGAGTACCTTGGAGCGATGGCCCAAGGCGTGCCCGTTCTTCCGATGCAACACCGCCGAGAGGAAAGGCTACTGCACCGTGTACCCGACCTGGCCGGAGATCTGCCAGGAGTTCGGCTGCTGGCGTCTCCTTATCCTTGACGCTAATGGGAGGAGAGCGGGGAGGGTGATGATCGGGACCTACCTTGCCTGCGAGGATGCCACGCTCCGGCAGGTCTGGGACTATCACATCAGGGAGATGGAAGCGGCCGATGATGCAGAATGGATCCGGAAGGTGACAAGGATTCTCTCCCGTCTCGGGTATACCGTGATTCGATAAATTGGATACTGGCGGACGCTTCTTTTTACTCTCTTCCTGATTTGATGAAGCATCAGTAGGGGGAGAGACGTATCTGCTGTTCAGGAAGAAACATTGGTTCAGCCTGCTATTCTCATCTTATCACGATCATATGATTGGGTGAACTATATACCGGCCTTCAGTTTCATTGGATTCGAACTTCCGACGATACCGGTAGCTTGAAATAGTTCTCAAACGGCATGTTCCCTTATACCAGTTGGAGGTATTCCATATGAAATCTTACTCAGTATTCATGACTGTATTGTTGATAACGGCGATCGTCACTGTTTCATCGGCGATGATCTCGACGCTCCCCGCCACCCCGGCGCCCGGTGGAGATCAAGGGTACTTCTCGATCAACTCGGTCCCGTCGGGAGGAGATGTATACTTCGATAGTGCGTTCTGGGGAGAGACCCCGGTCGTCGTCACCGTTTCCACGACAGGAAATCCCAACCATAATATCCGGATCACCCTGGCCGGGTATGAGGAGTGGTCCTCGACCTACAATGGCAATCCCAAGGCAGGGGAGACCATCCCTATTACAGCGCAGCTCGACCCAAGTGCTCAGACCGGGAACATCCAGGTCGTCTCGACCCCAACAGGTGCAATGGTCACCCTTGATCGGAGCCGGTCTGCGACCACCCCGTACACATTCTACAACATCCCGGTAGGTTCCCACGAGGTTTCTGTCTACATGTCCGGATACCAGACATTCTATACTTCAGTAAGTGTGAACGAAGGGCAGACTGCCTACACCAACGCAATCCTCCAGCCGATCGTCACGACCGGAAGTTTAAGCGTGAGTTCGTCTCCCAGCGGAGCTGCCGTGTATGTTGACGGAATTTACCAGGGAGTCACGAGCACTTTGATTGGTAACCTTGTTCCCGGATCCCACTCGGTACGGCTGACAAAGGCTGGTTACCAGGACTGGACCGGAACGGTCAGTATCTCTGCCGGAGCGACCGCATATCTTAATCCAACATTGGTTCAGAACCCACAGCCGCAATATGCAACTGTCAGCATCAGTTCAAACCCTGCCGGAGCGAGCGTCTACGGCGATGGAGTCTATGTCGGCCAGACACGTGCGGGAAGCCCGCTGGTCTTCACCTCAGTGAAGCCCGGCACCCATACTCTCCTCCTGACAAAGTCAGGATACCAGGACTACCAGACTACTCAGAGTGTAGCGGCTGGTCAAGACTACGTGGTTTCAGTCACCCTGAATCCGGTGCAGAACCCAACCACCGGAGGAATCTCGGTCATATCTGCTCCCAGTCAGGCTGAGGTGTATCTGAACAATGCTTTTAAGGGACTCACCCCTATCACGCTCGACAGTCTCACCCCCGGATCCTATACGGTTCTCATCAAACTGAGTGGTTACCAGGACTGGCAGGCGACCCAGCAGGTGACGGCCGGCCAGACCGCACAGGTTTCCGCTACCCTGCTCCCCTCTGCGACACCAACGCCGACCCAGACCGGTCTCTTTCCCCTGGTGATTCTCTCCGGGATTGGGATCGTGTTCTTCGCCTTCAGGAAGAGATCCTAATACCCTCTTTTATTCCTTAAAAACAGGGAAGAGATGTAGAGGGGTAATGTACCTTTGACTCCGGAGATGAGGAATTCCTTATGTTCCCGGTTTCCCGCTAGGTCACTGATATCACTTCAGCACGATCATCCTCCTCTTCAGGGATGATGAGCCAGGCGATAAGGTAGGCGATCACCCCGACACCGATGGAAAGGAGGGTGAGCACCACCCAGACGATCCGGATCAGGTTCGGATCGGTATCAAAATACTGGCCGATCCCACTGCATACTCCCCCGAGAAGCCGCTCTGTTTTCGGCCGGTAGAGTCGTTTCATGAAAGACATTTGGGGAATGGCACGTCTTAATGGTTACACTGGAACACTTCGGTCCTTCCCCCGGAAGGGAGGGGATACCTGGTGCGCGTATTGCAGGCGCATCGGTCCCGATCATTTCCCGGAGCGCTGAACTCGATGCCTCATACCTCGTTCACCATGCTCCGACCTGAGACAATTCCGTAAAACCGCTTGATCTCAGTGGTACCTCCCGGGATGGGCAACAGAAGGCAGAATCCCCCGGCAAGTGGGTATCCATCAGTACTCTTCTGCCAGCCTGCCCGGTCCTTCCCTCTTTTGGAATATACCGTATGGCTTATACCCGCCGTTATCGAATGTAGCTCTCATCCATGGGATCCTATTTCCGCGGGGATGTCCTCCTTGCTCCGCTCTGCATCGCGGAGGGGAGGCAGATAAAGGTCCGGCCGGTGGTGGTCCTCGGCCCATCCGGACGTTCCGGGCTGTTCGTCATCGCGGTATCGAGCACCCTCCCTTACGAAGGACCAGTGGTCCCGATCTCGATCGATGACTTTTCCGAAGGGGGGCTCGACCTGGTGGCAGAGAGTTACCTCGTCTGCTCCCGTATCTGCCGGATCAGGGTCTCTGATGTCATCGGGAAGAAAGGCCGCCTTACGAGTGATATGATCCAAAACCTCCCCGTTCCGGAAACGGGCGATACCCTCCCGTAACATCACGAATTTCCCGAGGGAGACCTCCCGAACCTTCCATGAAAGGGAGCGTTGAGGGATTCCTGGTGGCATGCTGGTCCCGGTCGCCGATCCTTGCCTCTAATATCCGCAGGATTAATGGCTGTACAGAAAAATCCTGTATCATGGGATCATACTGCATGATCAGCACGGCCGGCTCATGGAAGTTTCCCGCCGTGCTTGGGATTATCGGGCTTCTGATCGGGGCGATATTCCTGTTCTTCCCCCACTTGTCACTCACCCTTGTGATTTATCTCTTTGCCGCGATTGCGCTGATAGCCGGCATCCTCCTTCTCGCTGCCGCCGCCTTCCTTGCGAAGGGAAGTGGTGGGTTTTTTGCCGTCCCGCTCGTGCTCGGTGTCATTGCCGTGATCCTGGCCGTGTATTCCTTTCTCAACCCCGAGAGCACCGCGACATTCATTGCAATCGTGATCGGGGCAGGGTGCCTCATCGCGGGATTGATCGGGGCATTTACTGCCATCTTCCAGCCTGCCCCGGCAACCAGGAGGGCCCTCCTAGCGGTTGGTGGTTTTGTCCTTGCCGGGCTTGGTATCATCATCCTCCTGTTCCTCCAGCGCTCTGTCCTCCTGATATTCCAGCTCCTGGGGGCATTTCTCATGATTGCCGGGGCGGTTGCACTTATCGGGGCAGTTGTCATGATGTTGCGGAGGAGACCCGATGAACCTGATGTGATTGATGCGGAGTTTCGGGAAGTTTAGGGGCGGTCGTTTGCATCACGGCCTCTCCCTTCTCCAATGACACTGCCGTTCGCAGTTCCACCCCTGATGATCGACCGGGGACGTTCACCGGCGATCAATGATGAAAATACCTCCTGGATTTTCATCTTTGTTGCGGGTATTTCTCGAGGGAATCATGTAATTTTTTTTGGGAAAAATGGTGAGGATATCCCTTTCCCTGGATTTTCAAGGGGTGCCGGGAGGTCCTAAGATGCAGCCCCTGGGTGGTATCACCGATATCAATGAAGGATACTGGATGCCCCTTCGGCAAGGACGATCATGAGAAGTGATGCAAGGAAGAACCCGATGACCGTGAAGAGAACGGAGGGGAGGCGTTTCCACCGGAGGATCCAGGCGATTGCCGGTGTTCCATACAGCCCGATCCCGGGGATCCATGCGATCAGGATGCAGGATACAGGGCCATACCGGTGCAGGGACTGGTGCTCCTGCATCTTCTCCTCGACCCTGCTGATCCAGCGGTTCACCCGCTCCGAGGTGAGGGCGAAGGTCTGGAGCGATTCCCAGATAGCAAGGCAGATCCCGAAGGCAAAGGTGGTCATGATCGCGAGCACCAGCCATGGGTCGAAGTCGAGGATCACCCCGACCGGTGCAGCAAGTGCCTGGAGAGCAGCGGTTGACCCGATGAAGGAGAGGATGGAGGGGAGGGGTGTGCCGGAAAAAAAGCCGAGGAGCAGGGGGATGCCGATGGCGATCAGCAGCAGGGAAATGAGAATTTTTGCGATCTGCACCTCGAGAAGGATGCTTTTTTTCTGCTCCATACCTGGTCAAAGGTTATTTCTGGGGAGATAAATAACCCGCTCCCAGGGGCAGGGATGAAAACGGCCATCCCCTGGTCATCTGAGTGTGACAGGCCTCTGGCCCCATGAGTGGCATACCCGGGGGATTTCTTCTGCTGTTGCGGGGTGGCTAGTGTTACCTATGAGCTCATGATAGCGATTCCGGAGATCCATTTTTCGTCGTCGCTGAAGCGACGGAGTGTTTTAATAGTTCCTGACGTAATGTATGATCCCAGTATGAGCCTGAAAAGGAGCCTTGCCGGGATCATTCCCGATGACAAGATCTCCCTCCTCTCTGACCGGTACGAAGTGATCGGGGACCTGGCGATCCTCGACATTCCCTTGGGGCTTGAGGCATACCAGGACGACATCGCCTTTGCTCTCATATCAAAACGGAAGAATATCCGGACGGTACTGAGGAAATCGGGAAAACGCGAAGGGGATGGGCGCCTTGCAGCCTTGGAGGTCGTGATCGGATCCGGCACGATCACCGAGCACCACGAGTTCGGATACCGTTATCGGATGGATGTGGCACAAGTCTTTTTCAACAGCCGCCTTGGGACGGAGCGGATGAGAGTGGCAGCACAGGTCAGGCCTGGCGAGAAGGTGCTTGTCCCATTCTGTGGTGTCGGCCCGTTTGTTGTCCCGGCAGCGGCACGGGGAGCAAGCGTGGTGGCGGTGGACCAGAATCCTGATGCGATCCGGTGGCTCTTCCAGAACCTGGTACTGAACGGGGTATCCGGCCAGGTCCGGGCAATCAACGATGATGCGTTTCGCATTCCCCGCTTTGTTGAACCGGGATTTGACCGGGTGATCGTGCCAACTCCTTATGGCAGTGATACGATCCTTGCAATCCTTCCTGGAATGACCAAAAAGGGCGGGAATATCCATTTCTACACCTTCAAGCCGGAGGATGAGATCGGATCACTCATGGAATCATTCGGAGAATATGGCCTCACCTGCACTGCCTCCCACAAATGCGGATCCGTGGCCCCGGGGATCTGCAGGTATGTATTTGACCTGATAAAGGGGTGATACTGCAGACCTCCCACGCTTCATGCGGGTAATGATACAATCCAGCAGGAATCCGATGTTCCCGCGATAGCCCGATCTTTCGTTAAAGGGTAAACGATTGATATCCATGCATTCATACCGCACTCCTTCCGTCTGCAGGCGGTCCCTGACGAATGAGTGATCGGTATGCGGTTCTATTCCCTATTCACGGATTTTCCACCCACCGTGACAAACTTCCCATGCGGCGGAACGCCTCGCCCAGGGGGAGCCTTATCCCCGAACGCCTGGCATTCAGGTAGAATCGCCACCGGTCCCTGAGCCGCGGCCCGGTCTCCTTCCCCTCCGAGAGCAGGTACTCCAGGGTCTCCCGCTCTCTCCTCATCCATGCAAACTGTGCAAGGATGGTTCTCTCATACCGTTCCTGGTCCGGCCAGCACCCGGCAAGGAGTTGGGCACATTCCAGGGAGTAGATGATGCCTTCGCCGGTGAACGGTGCGACCGTCCCGATCGATTCTCCAACACCAATGATTCTCGGGGATGTTCCCTCCTTCTCCCCCTGCGGGAGGGAGAAAGGTCGTGAGTAATAGGGGGAGGCCACTCTGACGATCCCACTGCAGCTGCAGACCGGGGTAAAGGTGTACCGGTGAGCGTTCTCCTCGTAATACTGCTCCAGGATGCGCTCATGCTGGTCGAGGCGGATTCCCCCCACGCCAATATGATACTCGCCGTTTCCGAGCGGAAAAATCCAGAGGTAGCCGAGCCCCGGGATCCGGTTGCCATAGACCCCTGCTCCCAGTGGCCCGCATCCGACCGGCTCGACCATCACCCGGTGCTGCAGTGTCGGGAGGACCAGATCTGATCGGCAGGGAGACAGGAAAGCCCGGCTGATCCCCGTTGCATCCACGATGATGTCGTAGTCACCAGGATCATGACGATCCAGGGGGTGATGATGCAGGGTGAGCCCTGCGGCAAGATCCCGTAAAAGACGGGGCTTGTTGATGGTGCAGAGCGGTGTTCTGGCTACGAGTCCATCAAATTCCATGGATGACATCGAACCCATGAGGTAATCCTCCAGGTCGAGATCAACGGCAGTAAGGTAGTGCTCTATGCCGGAAGGGGCTCCCCAGCCGCATGACCGGTAATGGCACGGCGTTCCATGATCCATACCATCATAGAGATCGGTTTCAATTCCTCTCTCTGCCAGGAGACGGGATAGGTAGGTGCCTGCAATACCTGCACCTGCAATCGCGATCCTCACCTACCTAACACCCCTCATCAGCCACATCTGTCCATTGAGTATCCTCAGTCGGGGAGGATGGTGAAATGCACTGGGAACCATAGTGCGGTGATACTAGTATGATAGGGCTCGTCCTCCAAAAAAACTCTTATCCCCTGTTTTAGTCCGGGTCCGTGTCTATTCCTAAAAAAGTCCGTATACTGGTGACTTATCTCCCCATCCCGGCCGGATGGTGCCATCCGGGCTTCAAGGGCTTTCATCACTTCTCCGTTTTTTACGGAACATGACAAGTCCACCCCCCTGCCCCGGTGTTTCCTTTAGCTCCGTTCCTGCCGGATCGGCAGGGTTATCGTTCCTGAGTCCTGATTCTCCCGTAAAGGAAGGATAAGGTTTTTTATGAACGTTGTTGGAATCATCGCCAGTCCGCGGGGCCGGCAGAGCAATACCCTCCGGCTCCTGCAGGGGGTACTGCAGGGCGTCCGGGATGAAGGGGCCACCACCGAACTGATAGATCTCTACTCCCTGAACATCGAGTACTGCACGGCATGCGGGAACTGTTATGTCAGCGGCGACTGCACGTTGTTTGATGATTTTCCGGATCTCTTCGATACCCTGATGGATGCCGATGGGGTTGTGCTCGGGGCACCGAACTATATCGACTCGATCCCTGCCCCGCTCAAGGCTATGTTTGACCGGATGGCCGATGCAATCCACTGCCAGATGTTCTACGGGAAGTACGGCTGCTCGGTCTGCACAGCAGGCGGAAGCAACCATAGCCCTGTGGTGGAGTACATGAACCATGCCCTCTCTTCGCTCGGGGCTATCACGGTTGGGGGAGTGGGAGTGGCCATGAAGGATGGGGAGGGGGCGTTTTCAGCCGCGATCCGGGATTCGGTCGAGCTGGGCAGGAAACTCATCCGATCCATCCGCGGAGAGTGCAGCTATCCCGAACAGGAAGAAGCACTCCTGCAGCGGCGGGACTACTTCAGGCAGCTCATCCTCTGGAACAAGGACACATGGACTCACGAATACGACTGGTATGCACAGATGGGCTGGCTCACCCCTGAACAATGATTAGAGGTGGCAGCACGATGAAAGAGGGAGACGACGCATATTCTCTCTTTTTATGATATCTGCCCCTCATCAATCAGGGGAATACGTGTGGGAACGGTGCACCTCGTTGTACCGGATCAACGATCACGGCAGATATCGGAGGGATTCTCTCATCAACAGTCAGTTGGATGACTCATGAATAGCCGGCTCCTCGCTCCGATCCTCCTCTCGCTTGCATTCCCCCTTGTTCTTGTTGTTCTGTTACACTCCAGAATACCTCCTGGAAGTCTTCCGTATGTGATGGCGTCGATCGCGCTGATCCTCCTGTTCCCTCTGCTTCCCCTCCTCTACGGATTTTTCACTGGTGATCCACGAGGTGCCGTCATCACCGGAATCATCCCTCTCATGGTCTTTGCGGTTCTTGCTGCTGCTCTTGGCCCTCCCGATGTCCTCACATCCGGACGGATCGGTCAGCTGCTGGTTTTTTTTGTGCCGCTGGTCCTTCTCGGGGGTCTCATAGGTTATTGTGCTTCCCGGCAGAAGATCTCATGGCTCATTCTCGCGGCATGCTGTGGGGTTGTCTGGTTGATGTATTTCATACGTGCAGGGTTCAATTGATGCTCGTGCCCAATCATTCCTTCCGCACAAAGGTCCGGACTTCCCGCTCCCTCCCCTTTGGTAATCAGGTCTCCACCACCTCTTAGATGACGATCGGATTTGGTTTCCCGAGAGATACGATGCAGAAAGCGTTTCCAGATCCTGTCCCTTCTCACCGTATCCTCAAACCTTTCCCCGATGCATGTGGTTCATGGGATTTCCCATGACTACCGTTCGGTCGGGAACTAAGGACAAACATGGTGGCGCCATGCTCATGAGAAACCGGCTCTTCCAGCGTGTTATGGTTCGATCTGCTTTTCCAGCCTTCCTTCCCTGAACACCGTCACCGTTCCCCCGCTCTCCGAGACGACAATCCCGATCGAACGGGTAATCTTTGTCATCGCGGCCACCGAGGCATGGCGGGTTCCGAACCCTTCCGGGATCTCGATTTCCGTGATGTCGGCGAGCAGGTGTCGGGAGGAGGCATGAATAAACCCGGACCCATCGATCACGAAAGCACCATCAAGCAGCGCGAGATTCTTTATATTCTCGATGACCCCGCGATCCTGGATCATTCGCTGGCCCCGATCCTTTCCCTCGAAGGCATTGATAGAGGCCTGCCGTGAGTGTACCATCACTGTCGCTGCATCCCCGATGACAAACGAGGTCCCTATTTTTTTAGCCTCTCTCCCTCCCCTCCCGAGCTGGATTGCCGCATGGAAGAGGAGATCAAAGACCTCTTCGGCGACATCAGTCCCCTGAAGGATCCGGGATTTCCAGTGCCCTGTTCCCGGTACAGGAGGGATCGAGGGTTCGCTGCCACTGATATCCTGTCCTATCCAGACGATACCTGCCGGGATTCCGGAGAGGTCACGGCAGGTGAGGGCACTCCAGGCAATCCAGAGATGCTCCCCGTTCTTTCTCCGGTTCTCCAGGATATGCAGGGCATTTTCCCGTTCGGACCCGGGATCATGGAGGAGCACGGTCATGTCCTTTGCCGACCGCGAGCCGTTGTCATTGGTGACACTGACAATGTTCTTCCCGCTCACCTCCCCTGACGGATAGCCGAAGGTTGTTTCCGCCCGGTTGTTCCAGAAGGTGATCACCCCGTCCGGATCAGTCCTGATGATCACCTGGTCCATTCGCTGGAGGATCTCCAGGTATTTCATCTCGTTTTTGGCCATCTTCTCCTGGTAGGTGCTGACTGCCCACTCCAGGTACCTCCGGTCATGGTCGTCTTCGATCACGACCAGGTGCCCTTTTTGAGGGTTCATCGGGTTCAGCCGTCGCATCCGGAGGGTGCACTCCACGGGTTCCCCGGATTTCCGGACGAGAGAACAGCGTGCTTTTCCCCACCCGCCGGGATCGTGGTTCCGGGAGAGCAGGGTAAGACCATCCCGGTACGCCCTGTCATCGACAAAAAGTGAGGAGAAAGCCCTCCCGGCCAGTTCCCCCTCGCTCATCCCGAGGATACGTTGTGCCTCCCGGTTTGTCCACTGGATCGTATTCCTGAGGAGGTAAAGGATACCGGTCACGGTATCTTCAACGATGGACTGGAGGACTTCAGTGTCTGCCTGGAACCGGGAGAACTCCCTGTGGTACGCATCGATGCGGACGAGCAGCCGCTTCAGGCTATCGAACTGTTCCTCAATGGACTCATCAGGGGAGGAATGATACGAAAGCGAGGTATCAGGGGTCTCAATCTCGAATCTGAAGGAGAGTTTTTTCGGACCAGGACTGTTCCTCTGCGGCGCATGGGCACTCCAGAAAAGCCAAATTCTTGGACACTCTGGTCCTCCGGCACCTGCATGAACGGGAGAGTTGGCCGGGGAGATGATGATGTCAAACCCGGTCTTTCGCATCCGGTGTTCCAGCTCCTCCCTTGAGTACACCCGGGTCACCGAGAATCCCGGGTTGCCCTGGAAATGGAGCCTGAACGCGTTGGATGCCCTGGAGCCATCATCAAACAGAGCAATGGATTTCGTTTCCCGTTTCATGCGAAATGAACAGTATCCAATAGAAAAGCAGACAGATAAATAATTTTGGGAGGAAATGGATGAAATATCGTGTTTTTTCGGTTGTTCCTGCGGGTATACCTCCCCTCCCTCGGTCGCTGACAGGAGCGGAGATGCGGCTCTTTTCTCCCCCACCTTTATATCATGGGAGCCCTATCACTGTCCAGGTGAAGACTGGTATGGCTGAAACGAAGAACAAAATCTGGATGGGTGCCATAATTGGAGCGGTCATCATCATCATCATCGATCTGATGGTTCCCTTCCTTGGTCCTCTTCTTGGTGGATTCGTTGCCGGATTTATAGCGAAGGGGGGTACCCTGAATGGCGGAAAAGCAGGCTTTGTCGCAGGGATACTTGCTACGATAGTGATCGGTCTTGTCATTGTCGCAGGAATGCTCTCTCCTCCCATCGCTGCATACCTTCCTCAGATGAGCACCGGTTATTTCCTCTTAATCACCATCACGCTCTATCTGGCACTCTTCGGGCTTATTGGCGGTCTTATTGCAGGAGCTCTCAGAAAATAGGGTGCTCTATTTTTTACCCGCGGAGTCGTTTTTCTCATGGTGCTTTATCCATGCAGGCCGGGCAGCTCCCGTAGTATTCAAGGTTCTTCCAGTTCCAGGGAGTAAATTCCCGGCATACCCGTGGCTTGACATCATGGATCCTGCACCATGATCGTCCATCGTCCGATCGCCAGAAGAACGGGCAATATCGCAGTTCCTTCCCGTCAGGGTCCTGCCAGTACCGGATCCGGGCTATTTTTGGCAGGTCATCGATGGAGAGAGCCGCGCCGCTGATTTTCATTCCATCGGCCAGAAAGATGGTGACATGCCGGAGAATATCCTGCCGGTCGGACTCGAGCCAGGGGACGAGGTCCTCTGCGATCCCCTTCTGTCCCCATCCCCACCGTTCGCAGCAGCGCCCGCACTGGAGGCAGTCCTGGCCAGGTGTCTTTGGTGCACTCATGTCCTATCAGGATTTCTTAGTATCTTTTCCGTGGGTCCGAAAAACTATCGTTCTTCTTTTCCCGGGACAGATTTCCGGATTCCCTCATCGGGAGAAAGCATATTATCCCGCAGTCCCACTTCCTCTTCATCGGCATGGTGAACTCTGCAGGCGAATTCCCGATATCCTGCCGGATCATTGCACTCATCCAGGAGCGAAACCGTCTCTTCTCCTATCCCCTGGACCATCTCGCAGAACGAATACAGGAGACGGGTTTTTGCTGTAGCTCCTGCGGAGCGTGCTGTACACGGATCCGGAATGGCCACGTCTTCCTGCTCGACCGGGATGCCGCGGCTGCCCGGGCAATCGATCCCGCCTCACTTATTCCTGCTCCTGACCCGGAGTTCTGTGACCAGGACGGCACCTTCTATGGTTCAGGGTACTCGCTGCGGACAAGGGGGGACGCAGTCGGTTCGTGCTGGTTCCTGCAGGATGGCAGGTGCCGGATCTACCCCCAACGATTCGCGGTCTGCAGAACGTACCCATACATGCTCCGGAGGATTGTTGATGAGCAGGGAACCCGCGACTGGCGTTTTATTGCGAGGTTGTCTCAGCATGGAAGCTCAGGCCACAGGATACCACCGGAAGAGTGTCGCCGTATCGCCCTGGAAACAAGGGGGTATGAGAATGCCCTGCTCACGCACGAGATCGCCTTCCTTGAATTCATGCGAGGGTATTTTTCAGAAGAGGGACTCTTTCACGATCCTTTCCAGTATTCCCGGTCATTGAACCGGGCCGCCGCAGGAGAACCAGTGACCATCATGGTATACTATGACCAGGGCCTGGAAGAACAGCTGGTCGGGGCGGGCTGGGAGGGGAGGAGGGACTCCCTGTCATTCTGTTGATCCATCGCCAATCGTCAAACGAATACCTCCCGTTCCAGCCAACCGTGACCCTGAATAGGTATGAGAAGTTCCCGGGCGAAATTGAACCTCCCCCTGTGTCTTCACCATTCCGGTTGCACGGGCAATCGTCCCCTGTCTTCAGGAGCCCTCCTTGCACGTGAAGGAGTCTGTGGTACCTTCTCAATTCAAAAAATTCTTATTCGTGCAATGAATCACTCATGTACAGAAGAATCGACCGGGATGGGAACAGAAAATGAAAAAGGAACGGTGCGATGAGACTCCTCCTATAAGCCGGGCTAAGAAGAAGCTGCTGCAGGAACTGGCACGCGAACATGGTACCCCGATCTTTGTCATCGACCACGAAAAGATCCGGCAGAATTACCGGGAGTTCAGGCAGTACATGCCCGACGTTCAGGTCTACTTCGCGGTCAAGGCAAATTCCGCCCCGTCAATTGTAAAGACCCTCTATGACCTGGGGGGCAGTTTCGATGTTGCTTCCCTCCCTGAGTTCATGATCGTCTACCAAAATATCAAAGGCATGCCGGAAAAGGAGCGGCTGGACTGGATCTGGGACAAGATCATCTATGCCAATACGATAAAACCGATCGAGACCCTCCAGGTCCTCGACCAGTACAAGCCCCTGGTTACGTTCGATAACCACGAGGAGTTAAAAAAGATCAGGCAGTATGCCCAGCATGCCGGTCTCGTGCTCCGGCTCCGGGTGCCAAACACCGGCTCGATGGTGGAGCTCTCCTCGAAGTTCGGGGCTGATCCAGGCGAAGCAGTGGACCTGATCGAGGAGGCGTTTGGGATGGACCTGGTCGTTGAAGGCCTGAGCTTCCACGTCGGCAGCCAGTGCACCAATTTTGAGAATTACATGCAGGCGCTCCAGTTGTCAGCCAATATCATCGATGAAGCCGAGTCCCGGCTGGACCGGAAGATACGGATCCTTGATATCGGAGGAGGGTTCCCGGTGAAGTATCACCCGGGGGTCAAATCCCTGAGGACGTTGGCAAAGAAACTGAATGCCGAGATCAAACGACTGTTCCCCTCCGATATGCAGATCCTCGCGGAACCGGGGCGATTCCTTGTTGCCAATGCCTGCACGCTGGTGGCAAAAGTGGTGGGAAAGACAATCCGGGATGGAAAGCCGTGCTATTACATCAATGACGGGGTGTACCATACCTATTCCGGGCAGATCTTTGATCACTGCACCTACCCGGTCCTCTCCTTCAAGCCCGGTGAACGGCGGCTCTCCGCGGTCTTCGGACCGACCTGTGATTCGTTCGATACGATCACCCTCTCAGCCGAGCTCCCGGAACTCGAGATTGGTGACCTGGTCTTTTCGGAGAACATCGGAGCATATTCGATTGCATCATCCACCTTCTTCAACGGGTTTCCTCCGGCAAAGGTGGTAAATATCAACCAGTGATCCAGATCCCCCCATTTTTGCCTGAGATGTGGAACGAGAAGGAAGCTACTCCCTCCCTCATTCCACAGTTTTATTGACCTGCAATCCAGAAGGGGATCTCATGGTCGCGGGCAACAGGTTCCGGAAGCTGTTCGGAGTGTTCTCCAGGACAGGCCTCGGAGGTGAAGGGATTCTCCGGACGGAAGGGAGAGGCAGGGAAGCGAATCAGATGCTCACCGGAGCATACGAGGCAGGGATCCGCTATTATGACTCTGCCCCCGCATATGCGGGCAGCGAACGATACCTCGGCCGGTTCTGGCAGGAGCACCCGGGCTGGGCAAAAGAGGCGTTCCAGACCAGCAAATCGGCTGAGAGGGATGCACAAGGTGCTTTGGCTGATCTGGCACGGAGCCTCTCCACCCTCGGGCGGGATCAGCTTGGCCTCTGGCAGATCCATGATCTGAGGGATGCTCTGGACATCAGGAGGCTTGAGGCGAAGGGAGGTGCCCTCAAGGCATTCTACGGTGCCCGCACTACCGGAACCGTGCGGGCGATTGGTGTCACCGGCCATTACGACCCGGCGGTCCTCCTCCATGCGGTCAGCTCATGGGACGTGGATTCGGTCCTCCTCCCGGTGAGCCCGATCGAGACTGCCCTTTCGGGATTCTCTGACCTGGTGATCCCTGCAGCCAGGGAGCGGGGAATCGGGGTGATCGGGATGAAGGTGTTCGGGGGTGGGAGTTATCTCTCCCCGGAATCGGGCCTCCTCCCCGAACATTTTCTCCGGTATGCCCTCTCCCAGGATGTCGACATGGTGATCGCAGGATGTTCCAACCAAAACGAGGCCCGCCTCCTTGCCCGGGTGGGGAGCGACCCCTCTCCGATGGATGATGAGGAACAGTCCCGGCTGGTCGGATTGTTCCGCCCGTATGCCCGGCTCCTGGCCTTTTACCGGGGAGTCATTTAACTCTGCTCTGCATCAGAGAATTTTCCTGCAACGGATCCCGCCAGGTGCCCTGAAAGGCGAGTAGCCCGGCCCGCTTTTCAAAGGATCTGAAGCAGGGTACTGGGCGGATTTACAGCTTTCTCCGGAAGAAGCTGATCATCTGGGTGTATGCATCGGTCGCCGCATCATCGGTTGCAAGCGATCCATTGGCGATCATGAATCCGTGGGGTTTCCCCTGGTATACTTTCAGTTCGTAGTAGGTTCCTGCATCGTCAAGTTCTTTCGTGTAGTTGTATATTCCGTCTATCGGGCTTGGGACGTCCCCGGATCCATGGAGCATCAGGATCGGGTCAACGAGCGATCCAATCTGCTCTGCCGGGGTCGTGTCATTGGTATATCCGCGTGAGTAAGGGAATCCGTAGAATGCAACCCCCGCCTTCAGGTCCTGCACCTGGGGGAGGAAGAGCATCGTGTACCTCCCGCCGGCGCAAAAACCGGTCAGGCCGATTCTTGCAGGATCGACCTCCTGTCGGGTTTGGAGCAATGCGACCGAGGAGCGTACAATTGCCTCGACCTCAGGGTCGCCAGCCTGTTGTCCGTACGTCTGCCATTCGGGAGCGATTACCACATATCCGTCTCCTGCCATCCGTTCGATCATGTCCTTGTAGCCCTGTTCGAGCCCGTTGAACGAATGCAGGAGCACGATCCCCGGGTGCTTTCCCACCGTGGAAGGGACGGCCAGATAAGCCGGGTAGTCTTTTCCGCCAGCAGAAATGGTGATCATCGAGCCGGTCACCGGACCGGTCGGGGTCTGGTTCCCCTGGCTCCCGGTTATGCAACCCGCACTGAACAGGACGAGTATGAGGAAGCTGCAGATGATGAGGGAAGGTATGAATTGTTTCATGGTCTCTCACGCGTGACGAGTAACCATTCCGGACGTAAAAAGGATTTCCGGATGTTTCACAATTTATAACATCGTTTCACCGGTTCTCTGGAAGGAAAACTGGCAGAGGCCCGGGGATAGCCCGGGTGCGACTTCCCCTCTTTGCCACAATCCTGCCTACCCTGGATCAACCGATTGGGCGCTGGAATCAGATCCCAATCAGAAGGGTGGTATTCAATCCTGGAAATAAGGGGTGTTTTCAGACAGATTATCGGTATCCGGCGCAGATACTGGAATAGCAGATGAGCGAAGGTTCATGGGAGGAAGATGATGGATCATGATACGGGTTCTGGTCCCACGTCCTGATTCCGGTCCCGCTTCACATCTCCCCGGATTATTCCCAGCTGGTTTGAGTGGTGCTGTATCCCCTGGCGCACTTCTCGTAGTACTGCTGGTGGCACTCCTCGGCAGGCCAGAACACTGCCGCAGGCAGGATATCGAGGGGCACCGGCTCTCCTCTTGATGTGCTGACGCTCCTGTTGAAGGATTCAGCTAGTACTCTTTGTTCCGGTGAGTGATAAAAAATGACAGGCCGTGGCGTCCCCTTCTCCTGTGAGACCGGAACAAGATTCCAGAATACATCCAGGAGGTCGGCATAGGATATCCGTGCCGGATTGAAGATCACCTGGACGGCCTCGACATGCCCCGTGATCCCGGAAGAGACCTGTTCATAGGTGGGATCGGGAACATCTCCCCCGGTATAGCCTACCCTGGTGGCAATAACGCCCTCCCTTCTCCGGAACTCTGCCTCGAGATCCCAGAAACACCCGGCGGCAAACGTTGCCACCTCGCCATGCAGGCTGTCTTCCATGATTGCATATGTGGCACCGGAAAAGATGGAGGTTCCGGTGTGGCCCTGCCGGATACAAACCAGTCGGTCCCGCCACTCTGCGGAAGTGGCAGGAAGGGCGCCGATGTTTTTTATACCACCCCCCTGTATTTTCCTGTAGGCTATGTCCCCCTGTATCCTGGTCATGAACGACCAGTCAATCCGCCATGACCTGAAAGGTCATCCCGAGTCAGAACTGCGGATGGAGCAGATCAGATCGTCGCTTAATGGGAGCAGGAGATCTCTCCAGGCTCCTCCCGCATCCATGGACGATCTCCACCGGGTGCATCTGCCGGAATACCTGTTCCGGCTAGAGGATCTTTCCGGCCGGTGCCGTCCTGGCGGTATCGCCTTCCTGGATTCGGACACCTATGTCGTCTCCGGTTCCTGGGACGCAGCACGATATGCCGCCGGTGCAGCGATCGCCGCTGCAGGGGAGGCACTCTCCGGCCTGCCTGCCTTTTCCGTTGCACGGCCTCCGGGACACCATGCAGGCCCCGTATACGGAATGGGATTCTGCCTGATGAACAATGTTGCCGTTGCCGCAGCCTGGGCTCTCCGGAAGGTATCCCAGGTTGCCATCATCGACTGGGATGTTCACCATGGAAATGGGACCCAGGCGATCTTTTATGACTCGGACCGGGTACTCTACTGTTCCGTGCACCGTTCTCCCTTCTTTCCCGGCACCGGGAGCAGGGAAGAGACGGGAAGCGGGGAAGGGGAAGGATTCACAATGAATGTCCCGCTCCCGTCCGGGTCGGGGGGCGATGCATATCTCCGGGCTTTCCAGGAGGAGATCCTCCCTGCTGTCTGCTCGTTTGACCCTGACCTGATCCTGATCTCAGCAGGGCAGGACTCGCTTTCTGATGACCCCCTTGGCGGGATGAACCTGGGGCCCGGCGACTTTAGCAGGTTCACAGAACTGGTATGCTCTGTTGCCAGGAAACCGCCGGCCCTCGTTCTCGAGGGAGGGTATGGGCCTTCCCATGGGGAGGCAATTACGGAGATCCTCCGGGTCCTGGACCGGTGGGAGTAGCGCAGCATCGATGATGAGCCATGTGGGGAGGAACAGCGTGTTTCTCCCCATGAGGACGGTGTTACGGTCTCCATGACACGATTTTAGGAGAGAGGGGAATGAACCGCCACTGTCAGGGCACTCCCAGGTGATAGGGTGTTCAGGAAAAAATAATACGATCTCCCATCTCCTCTTATTCGTACTGTTCGCCGGTCACCTTGCGTTCGCTACCAGCAGGAGAAATAGAACGTTGTGCCCTTGTCCACCTGGGATTCTACCCAGATGCGGCCCCCGTGCATCTCGACAATCCGCTGGACGATTGCAAGGCCAATCCCCGTGCCTTCATATGCATCAGAAGTCTGCAGCCTCTCGAACACCCCGAAGATCTTTTCTGAATATTTCATGTCAAACCCGATCCCGTTATCCCTGACAAAGTACATGAGCTGCCCGTCCCGGGTCAGGGAACCGATCTCTACAAGCGGAGCGTCCCTCTTCTGCGAATACTTTATTGCGTTCCCGATGAGGTTTGCATACACCTGCTTTAACAGCCCCGGGTCTGCCTGGCAGGGAGGGAGATCGCCTACTTTGAATTCCACCTTTGAGAATGCGGGATCTTTTCTGATCTCGTGGAGGATCTCCCTTACCATGACAGAAGGCTGAACGGTCTCCTTCTCAAGGCCCCTCATCCTCAGTCGCGAAAAGGCAAGGAGGTCATCGATCAGCCTGCCCATCGCGTGCGCATTGTTCCGGAGCGATTCAAGGTATTTCCTGTCTTTTTCCGGGATGTCTTTGAGATCCTGCAGGAGGATCGAGGAATACCCGGAGATGGCTCTCAGGGGTGCCCGGAGATCGTGGGAGACGGTATAGGTGAAGGATTCGAGGTTCTTGTTGACCTCGGTCAGCTGCCGGGTTCGTTCGTCCACCCTGTTCTCGAGCTCGGTATTGAGATCCTGTAGCTCTTTTTCGACCTCTTTTAACCGGGTGATATCGTTGCCTATCGATAGGATCTCAGCAACCGTACCTTCCTTGTCATACAGGGGCCGGTTCGTCCATGCTATCCATACCCTGCTGCCATCCCTCTTCGTATTCTCGTTTTCAGTCACCTCATATTTTTCCGGGTGGAGGGCGAGATCACGGATCTTGAATGCGAGATCCTCTCCGTTACTCCCGTATTCAGGCACGATGGTCCCGACAACATTCTGCCCGATAATCTCCTCGGTATCGAATCCGAAGAATTTCAGTGCATACTCATTGATAAAGATGATATTTCCCCGTGTATCGAATCGGAGTATGATGCTGTTGGCACTCTGCACAAGGGTGCGGTACTGTTCTTCTTCTGCCCTGAGATCAGCCAGCGTGGTCTTCACTCGTGCGACCATCGAGGAGATGCTCTCTTCCAGGGTGATGAGTTCTTCGCTTATCGGCGGTGTGATGGGATGGTCAAGATCTCCTTCTGCTATCCTGTTCACATCCTGCACCATGGTCTTGATGGGGCGGGTAAGGGTCTGGATCACGATGATGGCAAGCAGACCGCAGATAACGAAGGCAACCAATCCCAGCGAGACCAGAAAGAGGGAACTCTCTTTAAGAGCGTCATGGATTGGTTGATCGCTATATGTCAGCTCAACAATCCGGCTCACATCAGAGCCATAGTGTGCGTCCTTGAGATCAATGAAGAGATACTTGACGGTGTTCCCTTCAGAGGAGCTGGGAATAGTAAGGGTTGTCCGGTTGGCAAAAATCCCTCTGAGCAGTGCAGTGAGTGCGGGATCTTTAACCTCCACGGGAGTGTCATTAATGCTCTCCCTTAACGTCGAATCGAAGATTCGGACATTCACCAGGTAGGGATTGGCCTGTTTCACCTTCCGGAGGAGGTTTTCATCGACGTACCGGTATTTCATCGGGGGTGTCACGTTTGAAATACCAACCTCGAGGATATACCGGTGGTCCGGGGTTGGCATATAGGCAAATTTTCTCAATTCGCCCGTACTCTTTTCACCAACGATGCGGTCCGGAAAGAACCCGGAAGAGCTACGTATGCCGGCAAGGTAATCGGCGAAGTAGGGGGCAAATTCGGAAAAGTTCAGCCCCAGTTCCCGGGGATAGGTGGTGGCGATGATGGTTGCCGCATCATCGATCACGTATAGCTCCATCTCCCCTCCGATCTTTTGTTTCACCATCTCGAGATCCATCTTTGCAGGATCTCCGCCTGCCCGGGAATATTCCTGGAGGAAGGCAGGGAATGCAACCTCCATCTGCTGGTTCAGGCTCTCATCGTAATACCGGAGTGCTTCTTCCTTGGACCTGAAATGTGAGACGATGTTGTTCTCTGACTGGAGTTTGATAAGTTCAGCATTTTCTTCGAGGTTCCGTTGGGTTGAAAGATAGCTGATTCCGATAAGCCCTGCTACCGCTATCATGAGGATGAGGAAGATTGCCCCTATCAGGTAGTATGAGAACGGATAGCCACGAATTACGTCCTTCCTCATCCCCCTCCTCCTTATCATTCTGTTCCAGGGTAATGGTAATGATACTATCGTCCCGGAGATCTGCACTATTATGAGGCGAATCGCCTCTTTTTCAAAGGAAGGTATGATACTTCAGGCGGATTCTTCGAACGTGAAATAAAAGGTTGCCCCCTTGCCCGGTTCGCCCTCCGCCCAGATTCGCCCGCCATGCCGCTTTATGATCCGTTCAACGGTTGCAAGACCGATCCCGGACCCTTCGAACTCTTCTGGTTTATGAAGTCGCTGGAAGGGTTTGAAGATTTGGTCTGCATACTTCATGTCAAATCCAATACCGTTATCCCTCACGTAATAGAGTATGGTGGAGTCTCTGACGATTGCCCCGATCTCGATCCGGGGCGCATTGGTATCCCTCGTGAATTTTACCGCATTTCCGATAAGGTTTTCATATACCTGCCTGAGCATCACCGGATCTGCATAGCAGGGTGGCAATTCCCCGACACTGATCTCGATCTGCCGGTCTGGCATCGGCTCAAGTCGCATGGCTACGATCTCCCGGACCAGCGCCGTTGGATCAATCCACTCGCGGCTGAGTTCCTGCCGCCCCACCCGGGAGAGGGTCAGAAGTCCATTGATCAAATTATCCATGATTCCGATGTTCTTCCGGATTACCTCGATATAGTCCCGCTCCTTCTCATCCAGCCGGGAATCGGTCGATTTTTGCAGGATAAATGAGTATCCGTCTATGGATCGGAGGGGAGCGCGGAGGTCATGGGATACCGAATAGGTGAATGTCTCCATCTCGGCAGTAGCTTCTTCCAGTTCCCTGGTTCTCTGCTCGACTCTCCGCTCCAGTTCCAGATTCAGCCGTCGCATCTCTTTCTCGATGTCCTTTAAACGGGAAATGTCAACAATAGTTCCCCGGGTACCAAGAACCATTCCTTCATCGACGAATCGTGCGGTATTATACACCATGATCGGAAAAGTACTGCCGTCGTTCCTGATAGCGGTGTATTCGTCCCCCTCCGTCTTTTTCCCGTGCAGGACGGCCGTGAAATTCTCTTTTGCCCGTACACGGTCTTCCGGAACCAGCACATCAAGAATATTCATACTCTTCTCGAGCTGCTCCGAAGAATATCCAAAAAGGGAAAAGGCGGCTGGATTTGCAAAGGTGATTTTCCCGGTAATGTCAGTCTCAAAGACCCCTTGAGGCAGGAACTGGATGAGATCCATGAATCGTTTCTCATTGATCTCACACTCCCTGATCTGCTCTTTCAGCTTTTCAACCATGACCTGGGTTCTTTCAGCAAGGATTGAGAACTCGTAGCCGGTGACCGGCCTGACCGCATGGTCGAGATCACCACTGGCGATCGTATCAACATCTTCGACAAGCTGCTCTATGGGGAGGGAGATTCTCCTGGAGACCAGGATGGCGATAAGTGCTCCGGAAAAGAGTACCAGTGCAGCAACCAGAGCATGCTGTATGGCGAGCTGGTTCAACTGGCTGGTAAGGAGTGCGTCATTGTAGGTGATTTTGGCAAAAATGCTGGTATCCGCTCCATAGGTGGGATCGCGGAGATCAATCACCTGCCAGAAGATCGTCCGTTCCCGCTCATTGTCATGAACCTCCTGGCTGGTCCGGTTCTCCCAGAGGATATAATCAAGCATGGCATGGTCCTGCTCGGTGGGAACATACGTGGTATTCCCTATCAGCCGCTTCTGCTTCTGGAACAGCAACACCTCTTCGAGGTATGGATTGAATTCCCAGATATTATTGATCGCATCATGGCCGAGCAGTCTCCGCTCCCCGTCAAAGTGTTCCGAGCGGAGCCCGAGCTCAAGGATGTATCGGTGATCAGGGGTTGGCATGTAACTGAATTTTGTCCGGGCTCCTGTGTTCCAGTCATTGACCACCCGGTCGGGGTAGAATCCCGATGTATTTTGTATCTCATGGAGATACTGGCAGAAGTCTGGGTAGATGACTGCAAAGTCCAGCCCGATGTCGGCGGGCACCGTCGCATATTCGATGACGCACCTGTCATTGATGACATATACATCCATGCCGCCTATCGCAGATTTAAGGCCTTCGAGGTCCATTCGGGCAGGGATTCCTCCCGTCCTGTTGTATTCCTGCATCACTACCGTGAACGCCTTCTCCATCTCGTCGTTGTAGGTCGTATCATAGAGTTTAAGCCCGACATCGTTCAATGTGAAGGAGTTGTCGATGTACATCTCGGTCATGACTCTGAGCCGATTTGCATTATCCTTGAGATCCCGGGCAGAATGTGCGTAGTTGACCCATATCCCGGCAAGAACGAGTATGATAATGATAAGAACAATGATCCCGGTGAGGAGATGCTTGAATGGCAGCTTTCCATCGGTGATTGGAATCCGGGTCTCCCCCTTCACTGATTATAGAAATTCAAGTCATAAAAATGATCTGGATCGTTCTTATCATATCGAAGAATCGGAGTGAAAGATTCGCATTCCAGTGCATGGATTGTCCCGGTTGGCAGGGAGGATATCGTATTGTATCCCTCGCGGTCTCCCGCTTTCTTTTCGACACCCCCCAGCCAACACAATACCTATCGTATCAGCCATCAAACAGGCTGATCGATCGTTATGGCATCACTTTCAGAGCGAATTCCAACCCCCTCGAGTTTCGAGAGGACCTCCAATGTCGTTCTCGCAATCGCAGGGGCATTTCTGATCGCGGTTATTGTGTGGTTTGCCACAGAGAACCCGATCTATACGATTGCTGCGGCCCTGATCGTGGGCTACCTCCTGCTCGGGGTCAGGATCGTCCGGCCCACCCACCGGGTGCTGATCGAGTTTCTCGGAAAATTCCAGAGGTTCGGCGGGCCGGGATTCTACTGGGTCCTCCCGGGCTTCCAGAAGCTCTACGCAGTGAACATCACTGAAAAAATGGTGAATGCCACCCGGCAGGAGATCATCACCGCCGACAACCTGAACGCGACCGTGGATGCCCAGGTCTACTTCAAGGTGAAGGATGACGAGGTGAACGTGAAGCGGTCCCAGTACAATGTCTTCAACTACGAGGACCAGATCGTCAACCTGGCCCGGACCACCCTCCGTAACATCATCGGGACGCTCTCTTTAAAGTCGGCAAACAGCGAGCGGTCACGGATCAACGATGAGCTCGGGAAGGTGCTGAAGACCGAGACCCAGTCATGGGGGATCGAGATCGTCAGGACCGAGCTGAAGGAGATCATGCCTCCGCCCGACGTGCAGGACACGATGAACAAGGTGGTCAAGGCCGAGAACGAGAAGATTGCCGCGATCGACTTTGCAACGGCACGGGAGACCGAAGCCGACGGGCTGCGCAGGGCTGCCGTCAAGCAGGCGGAAGGGGTAAAACAGGCCAAGATCCTCGAGGCCGAGGGGCAGGCCGAGGCGATCCGGCTCGTGAACGAGGCTGCCGACCGGTTCTTCATCGGCAACGCCCAGAAGCTGAAGTCCCTCGAGGTGACCGAGAGCGCTTTAAAGACGAATACCAAGATCGTCCTCCCGGAAGGCCAGCAGATCGTGAACGTGATCGGGGAGCTTGCCGGGAGCAAGCTGGGGCTGCAGGAATAGAAGAACCAACATCCTTTTTCAGGTATCCGTTCACATGAATGTCTGATCTCCCTGGTCAATTGATTTTAAGTGCAGTTGTTCAAAGGATGAAAAATAATTTTGGTCTTCGGTACGCCGTTTGTAAAATGGTTTTCACTGGGCCCTCTTCCCTCGATTCATTTTCTCCCCGCACTTCTCTATCTTATATAGGAGCAGTTCTTTACCCTCTACCAATCAATCACCTCCAACCGGAGACGGTGCATGAAAGTCCTCCATACTTCTGACTGGCATCTGGGCAACGTGTTGCATGGGAGGAAGAGGTATGACGAGTACGAACAGTTCCTCAACTGGCTGGTGGGGTGTATCAGGGATGAGCAGATCGATGTTCTGCTGATTGCGGGGGATATCTTTGACACAACTGCCCCGAGCAACCGTGCACAGGAACTGTACTACCATTTTCTTAACCGGGTGGCGGAGATTCATGGCCTCCAGGTCGTGGTTACCGGTGGAAATCACGACTCCCCGTCATTGTTGAATGCCCCAAAACCCCTCCTTCGGCAGTTACACATCCATGTGGTAGGGGCAGCCACCCCGGATATATCTGACGAGGTGTTCCTTCTCCAATCAGGGGATAGCTTGGAATCCGTGATTGTGTGTGCGGTCCCCTATCTTCGTGACAGGGACATACGGACGGTAGAGCCCGGCGAGAGTATCGATGACAAAATGACGAAGATCCAGGAAGGGATCAGCGATCATTACCGGCAGGTGTGGACCGTTGCACAATCGCTCAGGGGGGATAGAGCGATACCGATCATCGCAATGGGGCATCTCTTCCTCGCCGGGTGCTCCCCAAACGGGGATGAAAGGGTCAGGGAGCTGTATATCGGCACCCTTGATGGTGTTGAAATGGGCAGCCTCCTCCATGGATTTGACTACCTGGCACTGGGACACCTCCACGAGCACCGGAAGGTCGCAGGAAGTCCGTGGTGCCGGTACTCGGGAGCACCGATTCCCCTGGGATTTGGTGAAGCCGGGCAGGAGAAGAAGGTGGTTGTCATCGATCTGCCCGAAGAGGGGACCCGATCGGTACGGGAGATCCCGGTCCCCTGCTTTCTAAGGTTGCAAAAGATCCCGGGTGCGATCTCCGCAATCGAGCAGACACTGCGAGGGTTATGTGCAGGAGAGGAGCGTGTCTGGGTTGAAATCGTGGTCGAATCTGGTGGCACCTCGGCGGGACTCCAGTCACGCCTCCATGACCTTGTGCGGAATTCACCTGTGGAGATCCTGAAGATTGAGAATGCTGCTCTCACGAATGCGGTATTACGTGCCATGGAGGAAGGGGAGCATCTTGGAGACCTTGATGAGACGGACGTCTTCTCCCGCTGCCTTGACGAACATGGGATAACCGGTGGGGACCGGGATCAGCTGATCACCCTGTTTCAGGAGATCCTGTTCGCGGTCCGGGAGGAAGACCGATATGCAGAATGAGGAAGCACGATGCGGATACTGAAGCTCCGTTTCAAGAACCTGAATTCTCTTGCGGGAGAATGGAGCATCGATTTTACGCACCCTGCATATGTCTCATCAGGTATCTTTGCAATAACGGGACCCACAGGATCAGGGAAGACCACCATCCTTGATGCGATCTGCCTGGCCCTCTATGGGCAGACTCCCCGGCTGAAAACGATCTCGAAGAGCACGAACGAGATCATGACCCGGAATGCCGCTGAATGCTTTGCTGAGGTTGAGTTCGAGTCCCAGGTCGGCCGCTTTGTCTGCCACTGGAGCCAGCGCCGGGCACACAAAAAACCGGAGGGAGAACTGCAGCCTCCAAAACACGAGATTGCCGACCAGGCTTCGGGAAAGGTCCTTGAGAACAAACTGCAGAGGGTAGCAGAGAGGGTCATCCAGACCACGGGGCTTGATTTTTCCCAGTTCACCCGCTCGATCCTGCTCGCACAGGGGGATTTTGCTGCGTTCCTGAATGCAAATCCCGATGAACGGGCCCCGATTCTCGAAAAGATAACAGGAACAGCGATCTATAGCGATATCTCAAAAAAAGTGCATGAGAGGAATACCCTGGAGGCTGGAAAAAGGAACGAGCTTCAGGAGAGGATTGGAATCCTCGATATCCTCTCCCCAGAGGAAGTCGCTGCTCTGAAGCGTACCTCAGAAGAGATTGGGGAAGCGATCCGGAAAAAGTCATCTGAACGCGACTCGATCAGGAAGGCTGCAGAATGGCTGCAGCAGCTCTCCCGGCTTGAGGCGGAGATCGAAGCCCTTGCGGAAGAGAACCGATTGCTTGAGGTGAAAAGGGCGGATGCTGCACCCGATCTTGCCCTTCTTGCCCGGGCAAAGAAGTGTCAGCCGTTTGAAGAAACCTATCGGGATCTCACCTCTTCAAGAAAACTCTCTGAGACCTATGAAAGCGAGATTGGTGCAGCGAGGGAACAACTGGATGGTACCCAGGTTTCCTATACTGCATCGCTCAAGGCGTATGAGAGCGCACGGCAACGGTATGAATCGCTGAAGGCTGCTGCAGAAGAAGAGAAACAGGTTCTCATCCGGGTCCGGAATCTCGACACCCGGATTCAGGAGATAAAAGATCAGATCGCTGAGAAGAAGATCGAGCTGAAGAAGGGTGAGGCCAGCCTTCAGCAATGCACACGGAATATCACCAAGGAGACCGAACGGGACAAGGAGAAGAAAGCCGAGCTCACCAGGGCCATCACCTACCTTGAGGATCATCCGGAAGATTCCCTCTTGCGGGAGATCTTATCGGGTCTTGGTGAGAAAATGCGGCACTATGAACAGCTGACCCGGCGTCTTCTGTCAAACAGGGACCAGCTGGCATCACAGACAGCCGAAGTGGAACGGCTCAAAAAAGCCCATGAAGCCCAGAGAACGCTCCTCGAGGAGATAGATCGGGAGTTTCAGGAGGCAACCGCGGCAGCACGGATGATTGAGGAGACTGCCGATCAACTGCTGGATTACCGTGAGCCCGGATTCTGGCAGTCTTGTGTGGCCTCCCTGAAAGAACGGCGGATAAAATTAGAGGCCGAGCTGAAGATTCACGATGCTATCGAGCAGATTGGCGTGAAGATCCGGGAACGTAAAGAATACCAGGCCCAGCTGAAGGAGGAGATTGCAAAGAAACGGGAGATCCTGTCAGGCCTGATACGTGAACAGGATCTGAAAGAAGAGATCCATGCCCGGATCGAGACCAACCTCGCGCTCCTCCACCGTATCGAAAGCCTTGAAGAGGCTCGAAGTCACCTTGTGGAGGGTGACCCCTGCCCGTTGTGCGGCTCTCCTGATCATCCTTATGTCCGGGGGACCATCCCCCGCATGGACAGGGTGAAATCCGAATGGGAGGAGATCAGAGAGGAGTTGAGAATGCTCTCCGACCAGATACGACAGACGGAACTTTCTCTCTCACAATCAGAGACAACCCTCTCATCTGATATAAGAGCGGTAACGGAACAAAAGGATCGGATCCGTGAACTGCTGGATGACTCAGTCCTCGGATTCGAGGATATGGGTTTTGTCACGAACTCAAGCCTCCTGAAAAAGTCCCTCTCCCATGCCCTCACACTCTGTGAGGTGCATTCTGCATGGTGTTCCGATATCGTCGCATCTTATGAAGGCATAGTGCCGCGGTTGAAGGATGCCTCCGATGCCGCGACCCGGATAAAAGAGAGTCTCTCCAGTCATCAGATTGCGTTGGGGAATCTTGACATATCGTTGAAAATTCGCTCAAACACCCTGTATGAGCTGGAGCAGCAGGGTGCATCGGATGCAGAGGAACTGGCACGATTATATCAGGAAGTTGCCGCTGAACTTCATGCGTTTGGAATAGCGTTTACGGAGGGGATATCGATTGCCGGGATCCTGGAATCCCTGGAGAAGAGGAAGCGGGAGTTCGAGAAGATGGCGAAACGGAAAACGGATATTGAAAAGGAGATTGACCTCATTGCGGGCACCATACAGAACCACCAGAAGCAGATGGAGGATACCAGAGTGGCCGTTGCATCGCAGTTGCAGGGTATCAGCGAGAAAGAGGGGGTGTTCGTCGCATTAGACCAGGAGCGGAAGGAATTATTTGGCACCAAGGATCCCGACCGCGAAGAGAAACGATCGGCTGATGAGCTCCGTTCTGCCGAGGAACTATTCAGAGAGGCTTCCAGTACGTCCAAAGAGTATGAAACCCGTATTAAAACGTTACAGGAGCAGATCGAGAAGAAGAGCGGAACTCTGGAGCAGATCCTGATCACGGTCCGGGATCATACTTCTGCATTTCTGGCCGGCATCCAAAAGGCAGGATTCTTGGGAGAGGAGGAGTTCATCGCATCACGGATGCCCCGTGACCGGTTTGAAGTGCTCGAGAAGAGGGAGACTGACCTGATCTTCGAGGAACGGGATCTCTCATCACGGATAAAGGAAAGAACGACTGCCCTTTCATATGAGCGATCCCTGAACCTGACCGATAAGTCCCCTGATACTCTGGAAGAGAAGATCTCTTCACTCGAATCGGATATGAGCGGTCTCAACCAGGAACAGGGGGGTATCCGCCAGAAGGTGATCGATCATGAGGCACTGGTTGCCCACCAGAACGAGCTGCTCCTGGGGCTCCGGAAGCAGGAGGCAGAATGCCTCCGCTGGGAGAAGCTGCACGATCTGATCGGATCTTCGGATGGGAAAAAATTCCGGGTCTTTGCACAGGGTCTCACGTTCGACCGCCTCATCGCCCATGCGAACCGGCACCTCAGGAAGATGAGTGACCGGTATCTCCTCATACGGGGGGGAAGATCCTCCCTTGACCTCGATATCATGGACAATTACCAGGCAGGGGAGATCCGCTCCACAAAGAACCTTTCCGGAGGGGAGAGTTTCATTGTCAGCCTCGCCCTCGCCCTCGGACTCTCTGGCATGGCAAGCCGGAATGTTCGGATCGATTCGTTGTTCCTGGATGAAGGATTCGGGACGCTGGACAGTGAGACCCTTGAGGTAGCCCTTGAGACCCTCGCAACCCTGCAGCAGGAAGGAAAGATCATCGGGATCATCTCCCATGTCCCGGCACTCAAGGAGCGGATATCGACAAAGATCATCGTCGAGAAGATGACGGGCGGGAGGAGTCGGCTCAAAGCCCCGGGGTGCAGGGCTCCTGGCACTTCATGATCAATCGAATTGAGGATTTTCTGGCCATTCGGATAATTTCGACGAAAGGAATCGTTCAAGACTCCAACCGCGTAATACTGTAGTATCCTATGACAGCCCGCTGTTCGGTCATCCAGGGTCTTATTGGGGATCATCTGGAAGCGTTCATCAGTGACTTCCAGGCCGGGAGTGAATGCAATCCTTTCTCAACCTGGCTCATCCTTCCCACCGAACGGCTCGTGCAGCATGTCAGGGACGAACTCTCGAGAAAGGATGTTCCCTTCATCCTGTCCCGGATCTGCACGATGAAAGGATTCTGCAGGAGTTATTTTGAGGAGCATCGGACCACCACGCGTGAACTGACAGAGGCAGAGTCGCGACTGCTCCTCACACAGATCCTTTCCGACAACCGGGAGGTGCTGCCGTTGTTCTTTGTGCGGGACCGCCCCCTGCCCGGCACCATCGAGAATCTCCAGGAATTCATACGGGTTATCACAGCGAGGAACGTCACCTTCCCGGAATGCCTCGGAGATCTGCAGGGTGAGAAGAGTGAGCAGATTGCCAGGATCATTTCTGCTTACCGGAACCGGCTGAAAGAGCTTGACCTGGTGGATCCTGATACGCTCATTGAATGGACGATCCTCCACCTGGGAAAAGAAGGTGCAACGCCTCACCGCCAGATATTCGTGTACGGTCTCTTCAGGCCTCTTCCCCTCGAAGAGGATCTCCTCTCCCAGCTCCGGGAGCGATCAGAATCGTTCACCTGTTTCATCCCGTCAGGTGCCGATCCCACCATTTTCGCAGGACCTGAGAAGTGGACAGGGATTGGCGATACCGGGTCATTGTTTCAGCTCCCTTCCTCTATTCCGTCATTATTGAGCGGGATATTCTCTTCAACGGAACCGATCGACATCGGTGAGTCCATCAGGCTGGATACCTTTCCCTCCCATTCTGCTGAACTCCAGGCGATTGCAGGAGAGATCTGCCGCCTCCATGAGGCTGGCGTTTCCCTCTCTGATATCTCGGTTGCGTTCCCGGAATTGCAGGATGAACTCGACCGTATCGGGGAGATATTTTCTGATTTTAAGATTCCCTGGAAGTCCAGAGTTACCCCCAGGTTGTCAAGATTCCCGGTAATCCGGTTCCTGGTGGGGATCATCGGGCTTGTCGTCAACCGGTATTCCCGCGAGGAGGTCATCTCGTTCCTGAACAGCCCGTACCTGCATGGGCCCTCACGAAAGGGATTCCTCCTGCTGGATCCGTCAGAGGTTGATCTTGTCTCACGCTATGCCTGTATTGAATCAGGGATGAATGAATGGCAGGATCGTCTGGAATATCTCGCTTCATCGATCGCAAACGGAAGCGAGAGGCGATTCCATGGAATCAGCCAGGATTCGGTACACCGGGTCAGGGACGGGATCCTCAGGCTCTTTGATGCACTGCAGGGGCTTGAAGGCAGGAGAAGCATGCAGGATTTCGTGCGTGAATACCGGGGCTTCCTCGATCGGTATCACCTGCCCAACCTCCCGTCCGCATCCGGGAGCCAGGAACGTTTCAGCGATGAACACCGTGTTTTCGGTATCTTTCAGAAGCGGTTGGATGCCCTGAGCCGGAGCCCGCTCTTCCCGGAGGAGTGGAGGGGTACGACCGATGAATTCTTTCGCATTGTGAATACCCTTGCTGATGAACCGGACCAGGATCCTGACCCTGATGGGGGAGGGGTGTCGGTTATCGGGATCCGCGAGGCAATTCACCTGCATCTGCCGGTCTTATTCCTCTGCAGGTTGGTTGAAGGGGTCGTTCCCCGACTGACCACCCGGCTTCCCTTCACCAATTCGCTTGAAAACGCACGGATGGGGACCCGGTCTCTTGCGGAAATCCTCCATGAACAGGAGTATTACTTCATCGCAGCGCTCCTCTCTTCACAGCGCATCTATCTGAGTGCACCCCTTGCTGATGGGACCAATCCGCTCCTCACGTCTGCCTTCTTCGAGCGGGTACGGATGGTATGCCATCCGATGGGGTGGAACAGTACCGGCCAGGATGCCGAACGCTGTTCACGCAGCCTCGCGGCAGTCACTGCCGGAGAAAGGATTGCAGAAGGGCAGGTTTGCCAGGCTCTTGATCATCTGGATCCACTGCTCAGTATCGACGACCTGGTAGCTCGTATCAATACCGAGCGCTACTACCGGAAGGGAACCTGTGATTCCATCTACGAGGGAATGCTGTCTGCTGATGAAACCATCGCTGCTGCTCTCGAGGAGCGGTTTAGCCCCGACGGGGTGTATTCCGCAACAAGCCTCGAGACCTATGCTCAGTGTCCCTTCAGGTTTTTCCTCGGAAATGTCCTTCGGCTGGAAGATCTCCCTGATGGTGATCAGAACCTCTCTCCAGCGGACCGGGGAAGTGCAGTACATGATATCCTCTCGACTTTTTACCGCCGCTGGCTTGCAGCGGGACGGGGGAACATCACCCCCGCTTCGATAGAAGCAGCAACCAGTCTCATGCAGGAGATTGCCCGGGAAGAGCTTGACCGTCACCATTTCGAGAGTCCCCTCTGGGAGGCGACCTGTCTGCAGATGAAGGGCTCTCCTCATGCTGGCCCGGGATACCTGGAACGCTTCCTCACCAAAGAAGCGGAAGCAGAGGATTCCCCGCTGGCTCCCTGCCATTTTGAATTCTCCTTCGGGATGGACCCATCCGGAACCGATGATCCAGCCTCGGTAGAAGAAGCAGTTGCCCTCACCAGTTCCGACGGGTGTGAACAGCTCCGGATACGGGGTCGGATCGATCGGATCGATATCTCCCCTGAAGGACTCTTCCTCATCTACGACTACAAGACCGGACGCGGGCATCCAAAAATCAAGGATATCGAGGAAGGGAAAGCCCTGCAGCTCCCCCTTTACCTGCGTGCCTTCGAGGCGCTTTCGGAAAAACGCGGGGTGGCCGCCGGGTACTACCAGATCAGGAAGGAAGTCCGGCGCGATCTGCTCCTCTGCGATGAACAGGCAAGGTGCCTTGTCGCATCCCGGACGAAGGTGACACCGGATGTCGCTTCACTGATCACGCGATCCTGCGATTTTGCCATCGGGTATATCCGCAGGATCAGGGAGGGGGCGTTTCCTCTCCCTGCCGAGGAGCACTGCCCGAACTCCTACTGCGAGTTCAGGCGCATATGCCGGTTCGATCCGTACAGGGTCTCCGATTCCGGGGAGGTGACCTGATGGCCGCAACAAGACGGCAGAACGAGGCGATCTCCACCCATGACCGGAGTCTTGTGGTCACTGCGGGAGCGGGTACCGGGAAGACCTATGTCCTCGTGCAGAAATACCTCGACCTCCTCGAGACCCGGGGAGTGACGGTCCCCGAGATCCTTGCCCTCACGTTCACGGAAAAGGCTGCTGCCGAGATGAAAGAACGGATACGGAGAGCACTGTCAGGAAAAAAAGGAGAACGGTGGGAGCGGGCGGCGGTGGACTTCCTGGTTGCCCCTGTCCAGACCTTCCACTCCTTCTGTGCCCAGGTCCTTCGCGAATTTCCCATTGAATCCGGCCTCGAACCGGGATTCGCAGTGCTTGACGAGAGGCAGGTCTCCCGCCTCCATGGAAAAGCATTCGAGAACCTTGTCCACGCACCTCATCCCCCGCCTGTCCATGATGCAGTTGTACGAATCCTCTCGGTATTCGAACCGTCAACAGTCCGTGCGATGCTCGCGGAGATGTACGGCAAGAGGCTGTCATACCGACGGCTCTTTGAGATACTTGGATCGGACAGGGACCAGGTGATGCAGTCCTGGGTGAAGGAAGTCAACATGGTCCGTGAAACCGGCATCAGGGATATACGGAACGACCGTTCGTTCAATGCTGCACTCACCACCCTTTTTTCTCTCGCTGATCGTTATGAGGGTGCTGATGACAAGGCTGTCTGCTATCTCTGCGGGATCCGGCCGCTTCTCGAGGTAATCTCAGGGGATTCCGGCATTGAGGAGTTCTGTTCTGCCGCCACCGATCTCCTCACAAAGCGCCCGGGGAATGTCGGAAGCAGGAAAGTATGGAATGGAAACGATCTCTCGCTGTTCAAATCCGCTCATAAAGACCTGAATGACATCCTGAAGAGGAAGAGCAGTCTCTTCCGGATGACGGTTGACCCTGCCGATCCGCTTGTCACTGGTGCAATTGATCTCCTGGGAGATCTCTCGCTTGTCTATCACCGCTATTCGGAACTGGTTGAGCGGGAGAAGGCGGTCCTTGGGGGACTTGATTTCGAGGACCTGATCCTGCACGCCCGGCAGTTGTTCCTGACCAATACCGATCTCGTTGCCACCCATTTCCTGCCACGGTTCCGGTACATCCTCATCGATGAGTTCCAGGACACCGATCCCTCGCAGTTTGATATCATCCTGTCTATCATCGGCACTCCGGGTCCGTCCACTGACTGCCTCTTCATCGTCGGTGATCCGAAGCAGTCGATCTATCTTTTCAGGGATGCTGATGTCACCCGGTTCAAGGCGGTTCAGGAGATCATTCTTGCCGCGTGCAAAGGCAGGGAGGTGAACCTTGATACGAGTTTCCGGAGCACAAAAGAGGTGATAGGGTGTGCAAACTACCTCTTCTCCCGACTCTTTGCCTCGGCAGAGAAACCGTGGGAGTTCGGGTACGAACCGATCCTTGTGTCGGAAGCCCGGGCAGAGGATGCGGGATCAGTTGAACTGCTGCTCCCCCCGTCAGGGGAGGACTCTGCTGCGACGAAGTGGATCGAGGCTGACATGGTGGCACGGAGGATCCAGAGCCTTGTCCATGGCTCTCCTGTCCCTGTCTATGAGGAAGCAGAGGGCCGGTCGTTTATTTCGAGGCCTGCCCGGTATGGCGATATTGCGATCCTCCTTGAACAGAGGACAAACCTTTCCTCGTATCTTGCTGCCCTCGCCAGATATGGCATTCCTTTCTACGTGCACGGAGGGACGGGGTTCTATTCGCGGCAGGAAGTGTATGACCTGTACAATCTCCTCCGGTTCCTCCATTTCAGGCATGATGATATCAGCCTTGCAGGAACGCTCCGCTCCCCGTATTGTGGCCTCCCTGATTCCGATTTGTTCCGGATTGCCGGAGAAAAGGGCCGGACCTTCTGGGCGAAGCTCCAGAACTACGCTGAACAGACCACCTCAGAGGGTGCGGTTCGTGCATGCCGGCTCCTCTCTCTCTGGATGGCAGATGCGGGACGGACCGGCATCGTCCCGCTCATCAGGCGGATCCTTTCTGAATCCGGGATATACACGGTGTATGCGGCACTTCCCGAGGGGAAACAGGTCCTTGCCAACCTTGAGAAGATCGTCGCCATGGCCCGGGTTCGGGAGGATGCCGGAACCTACGGACTTGCCGACTTCATCGAGGACCTCGGGACCGCCATGGATGAGGAGGACCGGGAGGGTGAAGCCCCCCTCGATGCCCTTGCCGAGAACTCGGTCAATGTCATGACGGTCCATGCCGCCAAGGGGCTGGAATTCCCGATTGTCGTGGTTCCTGACATGGGGATGCGGTTCCGGGAGACGTTCCCTTCGATCATGATAGGCGATAATCCGCTCCTCGTTGGGATACCGGTCCCCGATCCAGAGGAAGATTTCGAGCTTACGAAGACTCCAATGCTTCTTGCCCTCCGGGAGATGCGGCGCCAGAAGGAGCGTGCCGAGAAGAAACGGCTCCTCTACGTTGCCCTTACCCGTGCAAGGGACCACCTGATCATGAGCGGTTCTGCCCCCGCCAACCCTGCCCTTTCGATTCCGCTTGCAACCTCCCGGATCGAATGGCTCTTCTCAGCCCTCATAATCACGGATGATGCCATCGCTGCCGGAGGAATGGATCTGGTGAGCGGCAACATAAGCGTCCACCTCGCCATAACGAGCGATCCGGCAGCAATCCCTGCAGAGGCCGCAGAGACCATCCCGGAGCTTCTTGTCGTGCCGGAGGAATGTGCAGGCAGGAGCGGTACCTGGTCACCGAAAGAGTTTGACAAAGGTCCGGGAAGGATTGAGATTATGTCGGTGACGGAGCTTGAGAATAAAGGATCAGCTCATGTTCCTTCGCCATGCAAACCGATTAAATCCCGTTACTTCGTGGGAATTGACGGTGCAATGAAGGGAACCATCATTCACGAGGTATTCCGTGGCCGTGATGCCAGGGTGGTGTGCCTGGAGTATGGAGTGAGTGATCCGGAAGCGGTCCGGCAATGCAAGGAGATTCTAACCCGTTTCCGTTCATCAGAGCTGATGCAGCGGGTGAAGAGAGAATTTTGTGAGCTGCCGTTTGTTATCACCTGTGATGGCAGGCATGTAAAAGGCAAGGTTGACCGGTTGTGCGAACTTGAGGATGGACGCTGGGTGGTGATCGATTACAAATCGGACCCGGTTGATCCTTCAGAGTATTTGAAAAAGGCAGAAGAATATCAGACGTCAATGGACGTCTATGTCGAAGCAGCCAGGCAGCTTGTGAAGAGGAATAAAGTTGAAGGGTATTTGTATTTTACGGAAACGGGGGAGTTTTTGAGAGTAATAAGGAATGAAGAGACGAATTAGACAACCTCCGCCTTTCTCCCAAAAAACCTCCCGTACCGCTGGACCTCCCTCTCCACGGCTTCCTGCTCCTCATCGGTGAGTTCCCTCAACGGATTCAGGCGAATCTCAATCGAGTCCTTCTTCACCCTCCTCTTCCAGGTCCCGGCCACCTTCCCGTGAAGGACAATGACGGCAGTCGTGGCATTTCCCTGTATGATCATCCGCTCGATCTCCCGGGCCTCACTAATGGCGCTCCGGTCAGCATAAGCGATCGCATACTCGTCGTAAATTGAGAGGAGGAGTGCAACCGGTGGTTCAGGGATGACAATGTCATCGTCAGGCAAGGAAAAGTAAGTCTTTCCGTCGATTAAAGTCCGTTCCCCCTCTTCCCTGATCAATTCGAGGCCGGCACCGGCATCCCTGCTGGAGAGTCCCGACCACCAGGAGAAGTCCCTGAGCTGGGCCGGCCCGTGGCTGCCGAAGTATCGGCATGCAAGTTCAGCAAGGGATTGTTCTCTCGTGAGTGCTCTCGATTCCCTGACCCGTTCATCGACAAGGGCATAGGTATGCTGCCTCCCCTGCATAGGTCCGCTGCAGATCAACCCCTCGAGCTCTGCCTGCATGATGATGTGGGCAAGGCGCTGAACATCGGTCACGATACCGATGTCTGCCAGAATACCCTTCAGGTCCTGCCTTGTGAGAACATGGTGACCCTCGAGGGCCTTTTCAATTGCAGCATTGCTCTTCGAAAATAAAGTGGTATCAAGCCCCAGCTTCCGGTTGGACGCCGCCACCATCGATTTCACCCCTGGGGCTGTCAGGGCGGTCATCCACTTGAGGTCCTCGGGCAGGATGAAATGCCACGTGGGACGTAACACATGGACGCGGAGAATCTTTCCATCGTTATACGCATCCTCGATTATCGAGGCTGTTACATCCCTGATTCTGAGCCCGAGCGACCAAATCGCAGCGAAAAAATCCTGGGCCTGGACAGCTCCTGCATGGGCCACCGCTTCAGCCGCGGTCGTGATGGTTGGTTGGCTGAGGCCTGAATGGTAGAGGCGGAGGGAAGGGATCTCTTCCGGCGTCATCACAGGAGGGAGTTATCCACGCCAGGAATCTTCATTCTTCCGTCCCTCCCTCCCCCGGCATACCGCAGGAGCATATCTCGTGACCAGTTTCCCATCCTCGAGGTCGGTAACCTTCGTCCTGTCCCTGAAGCGCGTTTACCGTTTCCTAACCTGATCAAGTTCCCCTGAAAACCAGGGCATCCTACGATGCGTTGGGATCCTCCTGGAGCATCCCGAAGAGGTTCCCCTCGGTATCCCGGCAGTGTGCCCACCAGCCGATACCAGGTATTCCCATCCGGGGGAGTATGATGTTTCCTCCGGCTTTCCTGACCAGGCCGACCGATCGGTCGAGATCGGGAACCCCGATGGTACAGACATATGCATTGACCGCCTGGCCCTCAACCGGGGGAGGACCCCGCCGGAAGACGAGGCCTCCGTTGATTCCGGGATCGGTCTCCGGACCGGTGATGACAAACCAGTACCGGTTCTCATCCTTCATCTCGATACCGGGCATCACCCATTCGCGGATCTCCCAGCCAAACACATCCCGGTAAAACTGTGCCGCCCGTCTGGGGTCATCGGCCTGGATCTCGAAATGAATAATCCTGGTCACAGGCACCACAACCGTTCCTCAGTCGATATCCTCTCCAGCATACGCCGTGAATGTCCGGTGGCCTGATCTCCGGATATCCGTCTCATCACTCCCTCCATTTTCTCTCGACCAGTTCGGCAAGACGGTCCATGGTCTCCATCCAGCCCTTTGCCATCTCCGATTTCATCATTTCGTCTTCAACGTCTTCAGGAGTCTCGATAACGGATTTGTCGACCATCTTCGTCTTCCCGTCAACCTCTTCGAAGCTGATGATCTCGAGCTGGACATGGCCGGGCATCCCTTCGAACTCGAGGGTCTGGACGATTCTTCTCGGGGAGACTTCGTGATACACCCCGTGAAAGGCATACTCGTTGCCATCGGCGTCCCGCTGGATGAACCTCCAGGTCCCCCCTGTCCTCGCATCCATCGTATCAACGGTGGTCGTGAGATTTCCCGGGCCCCACCAGAGAGGGATCCTGGCGGGATCGGTCACTGCCGAGAAGAGGCGTTCAGGAGGGGCATCGAAGATTCTCGTGAGGGAGGCAGGTTTTCCAGGCTCTATCACGAGGACATTCTTTTCCCTGTGCTGGTTCTCGTCTTGGAGTAGTTTTTCGAGCTTGTCAAATGATTCGTTCCACCCTTCCTTTGCCTGTTCGCTCATCGTTCCAGGAGGCAGCCCTTCATGCAGGAGAGTGAACGTTGTTTTGCCGTTCTTCTCCTCGAACGTCAGAGTCACGAGAAGCTCCTTGGGCCACTCTCCGGGCATTCCATAGAACGATGCCGGAACGATCGCTCCTTTTTCATCGGAAAAGCTGTCGGTGGTGACGATCTTCTTCCCTGGTACAATCTTACGGTAGATCCCGGTACTCCAGAATTCCTGGCCATCGGGGGATCGCATACAGAACAGGGATTTTCCCCCTACCCTGAAATCGATCATGATGAACGGTGCCGTGAAGTCCTTTGGCCCCCACCAGCGTTTTACATACCCTGGGTCGGTCCATGCCTTCCATACGAGGTCAACCGGGACATCAAAGACGCGGGTGATTGAGAGGCCGGCAGTCTTTCTCTTTGTCATTGTTTTCTGCATGGAATTCCTCCATTCGTTCCCGCGGTCTTGTTATTCCCCGTTATTAAATACTTAACCGGGAGTTTCAAAATCTGCCAATCCTCCAAAAAATTCTGTACCAGGGGCGACAGAACACAGAAAAAGTGATGAATCGGTATTTTCCCTGCGAGACCGGGTGATTCCTGCCCGAGCCGGGTTCTTTGTCATGACAGGGCGGAAAAAGGAATGATGTATACAGAATCCTCTGTCCATCAGGCCTGTTCAACTTCCCGGCGGCCGGATGCCTCCGGAATCACTATATCGGGATCGAGAAATGTCTTAACCCTATGTCTTCAAGCCCAGGAAATCCTTTCTCTCCTTTTCCCGTAAATCCTGCCTGGGAAGAGAGTCACCCATTGTAATAGTGCCGGTCGAACGTTTGCCGGAGGAACTCCTTTTTGCGGTGATCACTCCCCTTTACCGGTGGCTTAAGATACCCGACCTCCGGGATCTGGAAGGCCGGGCAGAAGGGGCAGAGGGCCGAATCGACATCGTTTGCCTTCTCCCTGACGGGGCAGTAGTACGTCCCATCGATCATCTCGACCTTGTCCCCGCCGGGGAATGGCGTCCCGACAGGATGGCCGGGGAGCTCCTGCACAAACATGCAGAAGCCGGAGAGGAGGAATTTCAGGAACCGGAGCCGGACCTTTTCGTCGTCGACCGAACGACACTGGGTAGCGACCATCGTCCAGTATTCTTCTGCTTTCTTCTCCAGTGGCTGGTTCATCGGAGCGAAACTCCCCTGCTGCTTCATCAGCCGGAGCGCCTGGTAGGTCCCGTGGAGATGGGCGGTGATCGTCTCTTCCAGCCGTTTCCGGTATTCCGGGTTGATGTCCTGGATCGCACCCGAGAAGTTCCACCGCATCTGCTGGAGGTCCCGGGGCGAGAAGGAGAGAACGAGGTCGGCGATGGCCTGGCCGAGCTCGCCACGGGTCTTCATCGAGCCAAGTGATGAGCATTGTCGGGTAATATCTTCCTGGTCCATGGTCAGGGACTCCGCAGATCAGTGGTGATCATGCCTCTCCTGTTAGGTATGCTGTCACAGGATTTCAGGTTTCAGATCCTCCAGGGAGATCCCAAGGACTGCACGGCAGGTTTCAAATTTTGTTTCAACCGTTGCACTTCGGGCAAGGGCCTTTACCATTTCGTGAGAGATACCGGCACCAATGGCTGGCGATACCTATTCACAAGGTGTCTCCCTCCATCTACCGAGGAATCCATCATGGAAGAGATGAAACTATACACGCTCCCCACGCTCCCCTACGCGTATAAGGCCCTTGCACCGTTCATATCAGAAGAACAATTGAAGCTGCACCACCAGAAGCATCATCAGGCATACGTGAACGGCGCGAATGCCATCTTCTCAAAATTTGAGAGTGCACGGAAGGAAAACTCGGAGTTTGATGTAAAAGCAACGCTCAAGGAACTCTCGTTCCATATCGGGGGATTCAAACTCCACAACCTGTTCTGGAGGAACATAGCGCCGCCAGGCTTAGGAGGAGGGGATCTTCCCCGCGGTGCACTGGCGAAAGCGCTCGATTCGGAGTATCTCAAGTTCGAGCGGTTCCGAAAGGAATTTTCGCAGGCTGCCGTTAGTGTCGAGGGGTCAGGCTGGGCAGTATTGACCTACTGCAGGAAGACGAAGAGGCCTCTGATCGCCCAGCTCGAGAAGCATAACGTGAACGTGATACCCGGGTATACCATCCTGATGGTCCTCGATGTATGGGAGCATGCCTATTATCTTGATTACAAGAATGACCGGGCAAAATATGTTGAAGCATTCTGGAATCTTGTGAACTGGAACGACGTCGAAAATCGGTTTGATCACCTCCTGGCCCAGGAAGCCGCCGGGACGAAATAGGAGATCAATCAGAGAAAGGGGTATTATCATGGGAGACAACATGGACCGTTACCGATGTACAGCTTGCAGCTATGTCTATGATCCAGCGGTAGGAGATCCCGGCACAGGAGTGCCTCCCGGGGTTTCCTTCGAAGATCTCCCTGAAGACTGGGTCTGCCCGGAATGCGGGGCCAGTAAGGACCAGTTCGAGAGAGTGGAGGAATGATCCGGACAAAACGCGTCTATGATACTCCCGATGAGGGAGATGGATTTCGTGTCCTGGTCGAACGGCTGTGGCCGAGAGGCATGCGGAAGGAACGGGCAGCGATCGACCTCTGGATGCGGGATGCGGGAGCAAGTCCTGCACTCCGGAAATGGTTTGCTCACGATCCGGCAAAATGGGAAGAGTTCGAGGATAAGTATTTTCACGAACTGTCGGAAAAACCTGAAGTTATCGATCAGCTCGCCGGCCTTGCCCGGGAACATCCTGTGATAACATTTCTTTTTGCCGCAAAAGATGAAGAGCATAATAATGCGGTAGCACTGAAACAATATCTGGATATGAGAGGAATGGGATGAAAGTCATCATCGACCGGTTGAACTGCGTCAGCTGCGGGACCTGCTGGGAGCTCTGCCCGGATTTTTTTGAAGAGAACCCCGACGATTCCTTCAGCCAGGTCAGAGAGAAATTCCGGCTCGATGGGATGAGGGGAGAAGGGATCCCACCAGTTGAACTGGAGGCGTGCACTATGGAGGCTGCCGATCTCTGCCCGGCATCGGTAATCTCCATCGAAGGGTAAACTGTACAAGGCATCGGTGCGGCATTTCATCCCCGATGAACGAGCCTCTGGCATATTCATCCGTTATATTCGACCGGAGCGCAGTCAAGAGTGTTGATAGGAAAGGACTTCCGGCACTGAGCCCCCGGATGCAGGTGTGAGTCTTGTGACTTTTTGCCTGTTGCCTCAATTCATACCGCTTGATCCGGCAGACCACTGAGGGGGTTTCCCTATCCGGAAATTTTGTTTCATAATTCGAAACTACACGAAACCTATTTGCCGATCGACAGACACCACTCCCCCGTTAAAGAGGAGAGAGAGTGGACCCAAAAACCCTTGCAAAGGTAAAAGAGTCTGAACGGAATCTCAACATCAGGCTCGAGACGCATGAATCCTCCGAACATCCGACGTTCTGGGAGGTGACCGCCTGGATGACCCGGACGGCAGAGTACGAGAAGATGACGGGTAAAGCAGATCTCCCCCGGGTCTGGGGCCGGAAATATATCACTACGCCGACCGCGGGAGGGATGGTACTCGTGATCCGGAATCCCCAATCGGGCGATACGTTCACAACCGAGACCTGGGGCGATATCCCCTCATATGATTCGTTTGTGGAAAAAGTGCTGGATCGGGTGAAAGAGAGCCCGCTTGATGAAGATTTCACCACGCTGTGCGATGAAGCCAATACGGTAATCCCGGCAGGATAGCCCTCGAGGCGGGGGAGAAAGCCCGGGCATTTTCCCGTTTATGGAGGTTTGTCATGGGGACCAGCTTTTATTCATGATGCGTTCTGCAATCCGGCACCGGTAACCCTATTATCGATGCATTTCCCATATCGCCCTGATGGAGGCACCGCATGGAACCAGAGGAGACGGAATCAGGCCATGAATCCAGCCTGCCGGCCGGACGAGAGGATTACACCAGTGCACTCTGGATCGGCGTTGCGGCAACCCTCTTCGTTTTTTTCATCGAAGTGGTCGGCGGGTATGTATCAGGTTCGCTCTCCCTCCTTTCCGATGCAGGTCATATGGTCATCGATGCATCATCCCTTCTGCTCTCCCTCTCGGCAATCCAGGCAGCCCGGTCTCTTCCCACCCGGCAGAGGAGCTATGGTCTTCACCGTGCCGGGATCTTCGCGGCCTTTTTGAACGGCCTCCTCCTGGTCGGGGTATCGGCCTGGATCCTGTATCAGGCATATCAGCGGATCCTCTCTCCGCAGGCGGTTGAGAGTACGATGATGTTGATAGTCGCCGCAGCCGGCCTTGCGGCAAATGTTGCCATTGCGTACCGCCTGCACGGGAGCCGCGACCTGAACATCCGTGGGGCATTTCTCCATGTGGCGGGAGATGCCCTCTCCTCCATTGCCGTTGTCCTTGCAGCGCTCTGGATCATGGCTACCGGGCAGGTCCTGGCAGATCCCCTCCTGTCGGCAGTCATCGCGGTGGTCATCCTCGTCACTGCTCTGGGGGTCCTCCGGGAATCGACTGAGGTGCTGTTCCAGTTCACCCCCCGCGATGTGAACCTGGATGAGGTGATCAGGGAGATTATGACGGTTCCCGGTGTCCTCGGTGTCCATGATCTTCATATCTGGAGTCTCAGCTCGTCGATCAGGGTCATGGATGCCCATGTCTACAGCTGTGAACAGGACGTCAGAGAGAACGAGAGGATAAAGCATGAGATCAAGCGGAGGCTGGAGCGGTTCCGGATCTACCACTCCACCCTTGAGTTCGAATGCGAGGAATGCCAGAACGAGGGGGACCAGGCATGCATGCTGACCAGGGGCAAAACATAAATCGGGGAGATCCAGGGAGCGGGCCCTGATATAACGTTGCTGATATCCATACTCCATCCCCACTGCAAGTCCCGCCATCCTGAAAATAGCAGATACTGCTCTCCTGGATTGAGAAATCGAGGTTTGCACACGTTCTAAAAAGTGACAAAAGCAACAACTATCGTTCCATGCCGGATACTTGGACGATGTCTTATTTAAAACCGAAATTCCAGTAAGTGTAACTCCGGGAAATATTCCCGTAAATGTAACTCCGGGGAATATTTTTGAACATATCAAACGATGCATTCAGCGTATATGAGAAAGAATCGGTTTCCCTGCCAGGTTGCAGTGGCGTGTGGAATGGCTGCTCCTCTTCTCTTTGCAGTCACCACGGTTGCTATCGGCCTTGCAACACCGGGGTATGATCCAGTGACCCAGCTTATCAGCGAGCTCGGAATTCCCGGTACTCCCTATGCCACCGCGATGAACAGTGTCGGGCTCATTATGACAGGGATCCTTATCAGTGTGTTTGCGTCAGCCGTGCATTCGGTCCTTTCCGGAGGATGGAAGGGAGCGCTCGGAGCAGTCCTTGTAGCGGTGGCGGGGATCTCGTTTGTCGCCATGGGAATCTTCCATTGCGATAAGGGGTGCATTCCGACAACTTCTGGCGGGAGCCTCCACCTTCTGTTCGGTATGGTCGCACTGGCTGCAGGACTCAGTGCGGCACTCCTCTTCTCTCTTGTCAAGGCCCGGGAAAGAGGATGGAATGGATACTGGCAGTACTCCCTTTTTACCGGTGTCCTTATCCTGGTGATGCTCCCTCTCCTCCTTCTTCACCCTGACAAAGCCGGACTCGTTCAGCGGATTCTGATAGGACTTATCTTCCTCTGGATGGAGGTGCTCGCCCTCCGTGCATACGTCACCTTTCGCGTTCCTCCTGATGACTTGAATGAACCGGCCTGATGTCGTATCCGGACAGCAGGTCTCCCCCCAATTGAGCTAAAAAAATTGTGTGGAGAATCCCGTCTTTTCATTTCATTTTTTGAATAGTACCCATACCCTTTTTTTATGAGCGTGATAATCCAGGTTCAGCGGTTCCTCTTTTAACCCCCCCCAGGATGATGGAACCGCTTATCAGGAAGGATTTTTTTGAGGGGCAGCATTATCCTGAAACTATCCGAAAAGAGATCGTCTATCACCTCTCGCTCAAAACTGCCCTTGTTCTCATATTCATTCTCCAGTGCCTCCGTTCCCGCAAACAGGGTCAGGATATCTCTTCCCTTCCTCTGGATGGAGAACAGGTACGGCGTCCCCTTGTAGCAATCGGTACGGCTGATCTTTGTTTCATATTTTGAATTACACCACAATCGTTTTTTATCGTGTAACCGATAGCGGATTGACGCATTTTTCGGGATGCCAGGCAGTGGTAGCTACCCGGAAATATGCAGGCTTCAGGGAACCGGGAGAAGGATCCATGAGATGGGAGAAAGTGTTGATCGTGCTTCTTATCCTTAACCTGGCGAGTTCCATCTCCCTGATCTTCCTGCATTGCACCTCGTGTGGGATTGGATTTGGCGGTGAGGCCTCCCCGGTTTTGTATGCAGCGTCCGGTCTTGGCAGTGGTATTGGCAATAATGCAACCCCCCTTCCGGGCAATGAGAAGGACTCCATCGATGACTGGGATCTCATCGATTCGCAACCGGAAGAAACACTCCAGGAACCTGTTCCGTCATTGGAAGCGAATCAGTCTGGGGGAGGGTCTCTTCCGACCGCTGAACCTCTCCGGCAACCAGCAACGAAATCCCCTTCTCATGCACCAGCAGTCCCAATCTCCTCTCCTGATGGATGGATCAATTACACGAGTTCCCGGTACCCATTCAGTCTCCGGTATCCGGAGACATGGATGATCAATGACAAACCCACCGGATCAGCCCGGACGATACTGCATCTGACAGCCCCGGTTGAGACTGAATGTGAGAAGACGGGTACCCAGTGCTACAAATATACGGCGAATATGACGGTAGAGGTGGACCCAAATCCGGTCACCCTGCTCCCTGATGGATATTTCATCCAGGCTGTCGCCGATCTCCAGGGAAAATATTCAATCACCACTACCAGCAAAAGTGCCCCTTGTATCATCTCAGGAATCCGGGCATATCAGATTGAATTTTACACAAGAGATAAGAGGGGGAACCCTGACAGGAGCTTCATGCAGTACTATGTTGTCGTCGATGGAAAAGCATACATCATCAGCTATACCGGACCCTATTCAACGTGGGAAAACGTCTATTCGGAGAATAAAGGCGATGCCCAGCGTATCATTGATTCGATCGTATTCAGGAGGAATTATTTAGAGGCGTGAGCCGGGATTATCCTCCATTCCCTCTGCAGGATCCCACATCTTTGCTGTAACCGGGATGATCCATCTCCCTGTCTCATAGAATGATAAAAGGATAATCAGGTGATGGGGGTGGTGGAGAACCCGGCAAGGGTATCCGGACCATTATTCATGAACACCCAATAGCCTTTGAATGGCTGTACATTGTATACCTGCCCGCCCTTTGCATACGACCATCCTGGCTGATTCAAGGAGGGGCTGATCACGATGGTGTAACCAGGTAGTTCCCCTACCTCTTCAATGGTAACCAGAGCCTCATTGAGGGGCATTTCCGGGAATGACTGGGTTCCTGGATCATAGGCAGGAGCAACCCCTATGAGGTTCATCCCTTTGTTGACGGTCCGTAGCGGGGGAGCTGAGGGAGCGTTTGATGGGATAAGGGTGGCGTTGACGATCTCTCCGTCGGCTACTTTTATGAAGCATGCATAAAGGGGCTGGACGGCATCTGATCCCGTAGGACAGAACCATTGTGTACCATCCCATCCCAGCACTACAAGGATCTTTCCTTGTTCAACCTCTGGAAACACCTGTGAGAACCGGGACTGATTCTCCTCCAAAAGGACCGGTGTTGAGAATAGATTCCAGCCCCCGTTCAATGTTACTTTCAAAACCAGAGCGTCGGGTGATGGAGATGTCGTCGCCGTGTGATTCACCCAGGACTGATTTATCAGCCCGGTAGTCGCGGCGGTCTGTGTAGCAATCGTGTGGGAAGTTGACGGGCTCAGTCCCTGGACAGTAAAGGTCTGGATTCCTTTGGTAACGTTGGTCTGGAATACGCCATCGAGGTAAACCATAACGTGGTCAAAATCGATCGATGCGGGATCGGTCCAGTTCCAGGTGATGCTGGTCTGCTGGAAGGTGATGTTATGGAGGTCCGAGACACTCTCCGGAGCAACCTGGATGGGAGGTTCTGGTGCAGTTGTCGCCGTGTGATTCACCCAGGACTGATTTATCAGCCAGGTAGTCGCGGCGGTCTGTGTAGCAATCGTGTGGGAAGTTGACGGGCTCAGTCCCTGGACAGTAAAGGTCTGGATCCCTTTGGTAACGTTGGTCTGGAATACGCCATCGAGGTAAACCATAACGTGGTCGAAATTGGCTGATACGGGATCAGTCCAGATCCAGGTGATGCTGGTTTGCTGGAAGGTGATGTTATGAAGGTAAATGATACTTGCCGGCGCAGTTGGAGCCGCGTTGGACTCTCTCTGGTCAATCAGAAATCCCCAGGCATCGCCGACAGAATCTGAGGTAAACCGGACTCTGATGAAATTCGTCGGATACCAATCGGTCCAGACATTCTCGTAATTGATTCCGTCTCCACTATACGTTTTCAGGAGTCTATTGCCTCCATCATACAACCGGATCATATCACCTAGCGTTTCAAGATGATACCGCTGGAAATGGAGTCGCATCTGGGTTGCACCGGGATCAGTGATGACCCAGGCATTGTCATACTCATCCGGGTAGGGATGAGGCGACTCGGCCAGGATCTCCGCAGCAGCAGTTCCTGTAAGCAACGCAATGATAGCAAGAGCGATAGCAATAATCGCCATTGAATTCTTTTTCATCTCATCAGCTCCACAATCTCGATAGGATTTGTGAACGCACGTCTTTTCACGGATCCCTTATTGTATTGATAGTTTGCTATAAACAAGAGGGGATTATATTCGTTTCCTGCAGTTGCAAATTCTGTAAATACAACAAGGTTTTAAAAGCGTTCCAACAACCCGGTTCCAGCCATTGAAAGTCCCTGTGTAAGGATATATGTATAGAAGAAGGAAAGCATATCCGATGCTTCTCTGTTTTGGATAAAAGAAGAGATACTGTTCGAAGATCGATTTCGGGAAAAAGTTCTTACTTTCAGGAAGGGATAAAAAAATCAAGAAATGTTAGGGGATTCACCCCTGACTTGGTTGAGTATTGTTTTCTTTCTTTTCCTCCTCAACTGACCGTGAAGGCTGCATTGCTCATATCGGTGACTGCCGAATTGGAGAGACTGGTGACCCTGACCCAGTAGTTGGACCCAACCGGCATGGAAGCCGGAACGGTGAGGGCATACGAGCCAGATCCCCCGGCCCCGATGGAGGTGCTTGGGGAGACTACCCTTACGACGGTTGTTCCCTGCAGGGCCTCAATTCTCACCCTGTTTCCAGGATTGCCGGCATAACTCCACCGGATGGTTTGCGGGGAGCCGCGTGGCCAGTTCTCACCACCGTTGGGAGCTATAACGGTAATCGCAGAGCTGATGGTGAACGGTGCATTGCTGGTATCGGTGACGGTTGAGTAGGTGTTGCTGGTGACCCTGATCACGTAATCCGATCCTACAGGGATGGTGTAGGGGATCGTGAGCGTGTAGGATCCTGAACCGCCTGGCCCGATGGATGCACTATTGGCGATAACCCGCACAGTTGCTCCTTTGATTGCCTCGATCCTCACTGTTGGACCGGGGTTGCCCACATAGTTCCACTGGATGGACTGGATGGAGCCCTGCTGCCAGATCTCACCGCCGTTCGGAACCGCGACGGTAATTGCTGAACTGATTGTGAATGGCGCATCACTCGTGTCGGTATATGCCGGGTTACTGGTACTGGTGACCCTGATCAGGTAATCAGACCCCACCGGTGTGGTGTAGGGGATCATCAGGCTGTAGGATCCAGTTCCTCCTGTCCCGATAGAGGTACTCGGGGTGACAACCCGTACCGTCGCACCTTTGATCGCCTCGATCCTTACCGTCGCTCCGGGATTGCCGGTATAGGTCCACTGGATGGTCTGGAGTGTGCCCTGCTGCCAGGTCTCTCCACCGTTGGGAACCGCCACTGTGATGGATGGAACCGGTGCACTGAGTGTGAACGGTGCATCACTGGTGTCAGTATATATCGGATTGCTGGTGCTGGTGATCCTGATCAGGTAGTCATTGCCCGTCGGCAAAGTGGTGGGGATCATCCAACTGTAGGAACCAGTCCCCCCTGTCCCAATGGAGGCACTCAGGGTGATAGGTGTTACGGTAGCACCTCTGACCGCCTCGATAAGTACGGTAGCTCCCGGATCGCCAACATAGGTCCACTGGATGGTCTGGAGGGTGCCCTCTTGACCATCCAGTGGACC
>Ga0209200_1000311_pt1 | contig 54986 bp, 54 predicted proteins | sample AD_UKC033_MetaG_FD_184406 | JGI IMG/M metagenome (GOLD analysis project Ga0209200, IMG submission 184406) | Active sludge microbial communities of municipal wastewater-treating anaerobic digesters from USA - AD_UKC033_MetaG (SPAdes) (version 2) | ecosystem: Engineered > Bioreactor > Anaerobic >... | reverse complement strand
AATTTGTCCTTCTTGATCGTCAATGACGCGTAGCTCAGCAGCTTCTATGCGCAGATTCACCGCGTAGTATTTGCGGGGTGCTCGTTGGATATGTCTTCTAGGTGCGATTCTCAATTTCGGAAATTAATTTCTGGACGAATGTGTCAACAGACATCTGTCCCATGTCTTGCCCAGATCTGCTTCGTAATGAAACAGCATCTGCGCTTACTTCTTTGTCCCCCATTATACCCATGTAGGGCACCTTTTGCAATGTTTGAAGGCGTATTTTCGCACCGATACTTCGTGCATTACAGTCCACCTCAATACGTACGCCATGTTTTTGCAACACTTCAGCGACATGCATTGCATATGTGTGGTGGTTCTCGCTTATGGGGAGCAGAGCAACTTGTACCGGGGCAAGCCACAGAGGAAATGCGCCCGCATAGTGCTCGATAAGCACTGATGTGAAGCGCTCAATGGAGCCCATAATGGCACAGTGAATCATTACTATTCGCTCCTTCTCTCCCGCTTCATTCGTGCAGTGCAAGTCAAATCGTTCGGGCATATTTACATCAAGTTGAATAGTTGCAACCTGCCATTGCCTTCCGAGTGAGTCTTTTGCCATAAAGTCGATTTTTGGCCCATAAAATGCCGCTTCACCTGGTGCAACTTCATATGTAGCCCCTCTTTGAGTTGCAAGGCCTTCAAGCGCTTGCTCAGCCTCTTGCCAAAGTGCTTCTGTCCCCAAATACGCCGACATATTATTTGGATCATGAAATGACAGTCGAATGTGAAGTTCAAAACCAAAGGCGCCATAGAACGTGTCTACGATGTCCCACACCGATGAAGCCTCTGTTGCGATTTGACTTTTTCTACAAAACACATGGGCATCATCTTGGGTGATGCATCTCACCCGCGATAATCCCGCCAGCTCACCCGATTGTTCATCTCGATACACCATGGTTGTCTCGGCATACCGTTGGGGGAGGTCCCGATAACTTCTTGGGAGGTGAGCATAAATCTGTGTGTGATGCGGGCAGTTCATTGGTTTCATGGCGAACGTGTGCCCTTCTCTGGTTTCTATCTTAAACAACTCTTGTTCGAATTTGGCCCAGTGCCCCGATGTTTCATACAAATCTTTTTTTGTAATATGAGGTATCGTCACCTTTTGATAGCCTTTTTCTTTGCGTAATTTCCAAACAAAATCATCTAATATATCGCGCACCAACGTGCCTTTTGGCGTCCACAACGGCAATCCTCCACCAACCAACTCAGAAAAGGTGAATAAATCTAAATCCCTTCCCAGTTTTTTGTGATCTCTCTTTTTCGCTTCCTCAAGCATTGTTAAATAGCCACCCAATTCTTCTTTCGTAAAAAATGCAGTGCCATATATTCGGGTAAGCATAGTGTTTTTTTCATCGCCACGCCAATACGCACCCGCAACAGACATCAGTTTGAAATGTAGCAGTGTTTCACGGGGGTTCTGGATGTGTCCTCCACGGCACAAGTCAACAAATGACCCCGACTGATAGAGCGTCACCACTTCACCTTTGGAAACAATTTCATCAATGAGTTCAAGTTTGTATTTATTATTTGCAAACTCTTTTCGTGCTTCATCTGCGTGCACTTCCCGTCGTGAAAATGATTCCCACGATTTAACGATTCGCACCATTTCTTTTTCAATTTTGGTTAAATCTGCATCGGAAATTTTCTCGTCTCCAAAATCAAAATCATAATAAAATCCTTCTGCGGTTGAGGGCCCCAACGTAGGCTGGGCATGGGGCCATATTGATTTGACTGCTGCGGCAAGCAGATGTGCGCAACTATGTCGAAGATCAGCAAGTGATGTGTTTTGGTCCATAAGAATAATGTGCAAAAAAGATGTGACTTTCAATCATACTATAAATCCCAATGGGGACATTATGTCTTTGTGCTGTCCCCTTCTTTTCTATGACCAAACTCCTGCAGAATAAGATTCTTAAGCGTGTCATAATCATCTTCAATTGATGCAAAGCGAGATTTTCTATCTTTGCATCGCTCAAGTACCACCGTGTGATCAACATGTATCCCTGCACTTTTCTTAATTTCTTCTGCGTATTTATGAGGGGATGATGTGGTTACAATCACAATGTGTTTTTTGGGGGATGCAATCTCATCAGCCACAACCCATGCCCGAGCGGTGCCCGGCTCAGTAAGATAATGATACTCATGCCACACGGCATGCATCATGTGCATGGCTTTACTGTCACGCACGGCATATGCCTCAAAGAGCTCGGCAAACCGATGATGTGAATATCCGCAAAAGTGCATTATACGAGGGAAGTTAGTGAAGTTTTGATGTTCTGCTAAGGTGATTTGGTCTGATGAATAGGCTTTTCCATTATATTTTCCATTTTTCGAATATTCTGGTGCAAAACTCTCTTCCATAGTGGCCAATACAATTTTCTCAAACGGAATTCCCATAAGTTGGGCGAGAAGGGCCGAAATTGAGTTCCCAAAATTTGCAGTTGGGATGACAAGAGTCGCGAGGTTTGGATACATAAGCGCATACAAGTAGACGAAGTAGATGATTTGAGGCAGTATCCTCCCAATGTTTATTGAATTGGCCGATGTGAGGCCAAGTTTCTGTATTTCAGGATCTTCAAATGCTTGCCGCACGAGCCTATGGCATTGTGAATAAGAACCATCAACCTCAACTGCAAGGACATTATCACCAATCTTAAGAAGCTGCTCTCGTTTCAGTTTATTTTGGAGATGTTTTGAAAATAGCAAAAGCACTCGTGCATGTTCAATGTCGGTAAAACTATGTCCTACTGCGATGCCTGTGTCACCCGATGTAGCCATGAGCACATTCACACCTTTTTTCTTTTTTTTGAGATATGCCTGCATTGTGTGGGCGAGCACTTTCGCGGCGACATCCTTGTGGGACATGGTTGGCCCATGGAAAAGCTCAAGCACCTTGTATCCTCCTACCTCAACAAGGGGTATGGGAAAAGAAACTGCTTTTTGAGCGATGTTTTCAATCTCTTGTTTTGAAAGCTCATCCCCCATCCACTTCTCAAGAGTGAGCATCGCAATGTCATGGAGCGTCATGTGGGGTATTTGTTCAAGCTCGCGTTTGGTGAACTGAGGCACATGCTCAGGCACATACATGCCTCCATCAGGGGCAACCCCTAAAAATATTGCATCTTCCATGCGGACCGGTGGTGATTTTTTTTTGAGACTTATGTATTTCATACAGCGTGAACCTAAAAAAAATCCCGCTTTGTGCGGGGTTTCTTTGTGCTTATCAGACGAACCCCCCGCTTAGGCAGGAATTTTGCATCGGGTGATAAGATAAATATTCATTGGTATCGCAAACTATTGTATGTCATGATACAGTGCTTGTCAATGTAACATTTTATGCTCTATGCATTTATTCCACACGCGCGTTGTACTTTGGAAATGGTCTTTGTGGCAATTTCTCGTGCGCGTTCACTCCCCGCTTTGCGAAGCGCAGAGAGTTTCGGTACATCGGCTGCCAATTCGACATGCGCATCTCTATACGGCTTGAAATAGTGCAAAAATTTTTCATAGAGCATTTCTTTAATCGCAACATCTCCTATCTTCCCTTCTCGATACTGTTCTCGCAATTCTTCCAACTGTTGGGCGTCAAAGTCAAGAAGTTGCAAGTACGAAAAACACACATTTTTTGCAGGATCTCCAGGGTCAGTTGGACGGATGCGAGATGGGTCTGTAGTGATGCGCATAATGTGCGTATAGAGCTCTTTCTCGTTGCCAAAGATTGGCAAGTCATTGCCCAATGATTTGCTCATTTTGCGCTGACCATCTGTTCCCAGTATGCGGGCGGTTTCCTTTTGAATCTTTACTTCCGGGACAGTCAGCACATTCCCAAATCGGTTGTTAAACGTTCGGGCGATCTCACGTGTGATTTCAACGTGTTGTTTTTGGTCTTCTCCAACCGGCACCAAATCGACATCAAATAGCAATATGTCAGCAGCCATAAGAACCGGATATTCAAATAGTCCTGCAGATATCTCATCAGGACTTACTTCATGAGCAAGTTTATCTTTGTATCCGTGCATGCGCTTCAACTCTGCGACAGTCACGACATTATTCAATATCGTCTGCAGATAGGGAATCTCCGGCACATCAGACTCAACAAAAAAGATTGATTTTTGTGGATCAATGCCGAGCGCAAGGTACTGCAAAAATATGGCGCTGGTGTTGTTTCGGATTTCATCCGGTGTATACACAGTATTAAGTGAATGGAGGTTTGCAACCAAAAACAAACACTCCCCTTCAGTCTGAAGCTCCACAAACCGCTTGACCATCCCAAAATAATTCCCGATGTGCAAACCCTTGCTTGATGACGGATTGATGCCAGAAAGTATTCTCATAGAATGTGTTATGAAATTGAGTAATTGTATACTGCATCAGCAAGTATTTGTAACGTATCATAGGTTTGAATTCCAATGCGCTCGTTTTGTAGCGCCAGAGGAAGCTCAGTGCAGCCAAGCACCACTCCATCAACACCCTGCTTATTAGTATCAATGATGGATAGAAGCTCAGCCTTAGATTGTGGTGTTGGACCGTTATCAAGAACAGATGTTATGACGCCAAACAGTCGTTTTTGATCTGCATTGGTTGGCACCCGAACGCTCACCCCTGCTTTTTGCAATTTGTTTTGATAAAGTTTGTTTTTAAGCGTGAATGGTGTCCCAAGAAGCAAAACACGTTTCGCATCATGTGCAATTACCGCACGCACAGTTTCATCAATGATCGAAAGCAAGGGCACAGAAACCGCTTGCTGCATATCATCAAAAAACATATGCACTGTGTTGCAAGCAACAACAATCACATCACCTCCCGCCCGCTCAAGCGTTTGACAGCCGGATGCAAGTTGAGCGGCGATGAAGGCCCGGTCGATAGGAGCTCTGCCAGGGCATCACTGGATTGATGCTGTTTAAGATAATCTGTGGGAAATCAGAATCAAACTTCGCCCCGGCCTTGCATTGAAAGTTTCGCACAATGCGCAAAAACAAATCCGCCCCTGCCTGAGGGCCCATACCGCCTAATATACCAATAGTCTTACGCGTTTTGCTATTCATACTAAGAATTCAATTTATAAAGTGGGTTAAGGAAGAACAAGAGGAAAGGTCCTGATTAGGACCAATAATGCAGAAGAGCCATAGTGATGGCTCTGTAGGGAAGTGATGAGTTTACCTCCTGAAGTTTCATATGGGTATTATATCATGATACGACAATATATTCACGCGCAAGATTGAGCATTTCAGAGGAACATTCTTTGTTAGAAATGACGATGTATTTGGACGATGTGTATACATCAAGAGGATTACCATGCTCATCAAGCATTACTCCTCCTGCGGCACGCACAATAATGTCTGAAGCTGCGCGATCCCACACAAATGCCGCCGGCGTGCATGCGCACTTAAGGTGCCCTGAAGCGACAAGGCTTGCGTAATAGCAAATAGAATGAATCTCTTCCGTGCGGATTTGTCGTTCATTCAACACGCGTGAAAGTGCAGTGCAATCAAAATGCATGACTGATTCTTTGATAAATGTATTTATGCCCACCACATCGCCAGCAGTTAAGTCACCTGATCTTGTGGTGATGGCACGATCATTGGCAAACGCCGGCGAACCTTCAAATGCATGTAGTAAAATATCTTTGTACGGATCATACATGACCCCAAATATCGGTTGTTTGTTGCGATAGAGTGCTAAGGAAAATATGGAGCATGGTATGCGGATTGTGTAGGGAATTGTGCCATCTATCGGGTCACAAATCCACTCAAATTCCTCCTGGCCGGTAGAACGACTTCCTTCTTCAGCTACTATACCGTGAGAAGGAAAATGCTTTGAAATGGTATCAAGCACAAGTTTATTGATCTGTGTATCGGCGACAGTGAGCGGGGTTGAGTCTTCTTTTATGGATTCTCGCATATCAGTTGCGAAGTGCGTTCTCATGATATCTCCAGCTTGGTGGGCCAATTTCTTTGCGGCTTCAAACTCTGTAGAGAAATCGTGAGGATTGATCATATGTCGATTGGTGATCCCGACTGGACTTGAACCAGTGACCTTTTCAATGTCAATGAAACGCTCTAGCCAACTGAGCTACGGGATCAATAATAACTGTTAGCTATAAGCGAATAGCTAATAGCTATTTGGCGAGACCAAGGGGACTCGAACCCCCAACCTCCGCCGTGACAGGGCGGCGCTCTGACCAATTGAGCTATGATCCCTTTCTGTGTAATCTTCTACGTTCATTATACCAAAAGAAATCAGGGAGTAATACCTCCAAACCCAGTTTGATATCATTGATAGGAATATGCACGAAACATCCACACATCAATTGTTCGCACATATAGCCGAAACAAAGGCAAGAAAACCTGAAGCACCGCAAGCAACAAAACCAATAGAAGCGTATCAAATTAAGGACACAGTTGTAATGGGAATGATGCAACGTATTCACCGCGAATTATTCCCGTCAGAGAGCGCAGATGCAAAAATGGTTGCCGAATATGCAAAACAGATGTTTTTTGAGATTACAAATGTTGCACAGTGGATACAAAAATTGCCATCAATTGGAAGTTTAGAAGCGTCATTACCATCACTATCCGGAAAATTAGTTCACACAGCACGCATTCTTGCTGAATCCCCGCAGGTCACTCTAAGAGATCCTGCATTAGCATGGAAGGCGCGACGGATACTCGTCCATATGTTGAATACTCTTGAGATCGCAACAGATAGTAAGTCGGGGGAACTACGGCAAGGAGTAGGTGGTATATCTGGTGTTCAGTTGGCTCAGCACATTAATGCTGAAGCAACACGTCTCGCTGGCGTCCTCAGGGCATTACCTGACACAAGAGACATCAAAGTAGTATGCATTACAGATGGCGTTTACGGATATAGATTTCAACTTCCCCAATATGGGCGTGATTCACTCAATATTGTAGTGAGTCAGATTGCTGATAATGCATCTGTGCAAAATCCACTCAGAATAGATAAATCTAACATGCGTGATCCCGAGGTGGCACGAGCACTTGTTGCCCGATTGCAATCAAAAGCAGTTCGTCCTTTTGCGCAAGTACTTGTGTCGAGCAACGACATCTTTTTGATGCTTGACCCCAAACAATTTGACGGTTTTACACTACAGGAACGGGCGACTCCTGTCCATACGCTTTTGCATTCAAACGCCGATATTTCTAAACAAAGTTCGGGTGAAGCATATGGAATTAATCAACCTATTCGCAGAGGTCCATTTATTTATGATGCACCTCAGAAAGAGCCTATCCCTATGGAATTATCAAAACAGAGTTTGTCAGCGTTGACCAAACAAGCTGAGGCGTCTTTATTTTCTCGACTTGACACGAAAAGTAAACACTATATCGAAAGTCATGCGAATAGGGATAAAACAAGGCAACACGTTCAAATGACACTCAACGCTCTTTTAGATCTTGTGGACTTGCAATTACAAGTAGAACATAGCCGTCGCACACCTGAGTCAGGCAAAGGCTCAGAAGAATATAGCATGAGGGGAAAAGATATTTTGAGCCTCATTGAGTTGGTAAGTGATACGAGTGAGAATATAGCAGCTTTTGCGTCTGGGAGCAAAAAAGAGAAAGGTGCGTTTCGGCCGTGGGCTCGAGCCATCATAGCCGATGTGGTTGAGGGATTTGTAGTTTCATCGGGGAACTCAGAAAAAGCTCAAATAATCGAAAAACTATATGCAGAAGTAATTATGCAGGCTGGCATTCGTCGCAACTTATCAATCCTTGAGCCATCTGACGCGCAGGAAGACATGACATCACAGGTAGATTATTGGTTACGAGATGAAAGATCAAATACGCGCATACCTGTGCAGATTAAACGTACGCGTGAATATACTGATGGTCCTATTCGAATCCATAAAAATAGCACACCGCTAGATATTGCCGCTAATCAAATAAATGGCCGCACACTAGCACGAAAGGCAAACACGTTCTTCGGATTACACCCGGGCGGGATGTTCATCATTCTCCCGTACTACATGATTGATCCGGTTAGTTTACGTATACATCCTCATTACTGCGCTCAATCAGTCGACGACATCATTGCTCAGCTTAGAGAAGGTATAAAATAACATCACTTGCATTACCTATAGTATGTGGTACAATAACACCATCCCTCCTGGTTTCTCGCTAAGGTTGAGAGGCTTCGGAGGATTTTTTTGTGGGAAAAATATACCGGTGAAATAGTCTTCCCATTTGAAACCTTCATAGTACAATAGGTACAAATTAAAATCTTTATGTACACATACACAAAAAAACAACTCCCCAAACACACCGTCGAGTTTACCGTTGAGATCGTGTGGGATCATGTCGAGAAAATGCGCGATACCACCTTTGCAAAGATGACCGAGAATGTGCAAGCCCCCGGTTTTCGTAAGGGTAAAGCTCCCAAAGAAATCGCAGCTCGATATATTGATCCGCAAAAGCTGTATGAGCAAGTTGTTCGATCACTGCTCCCCCCCATATATGATGAGCTTGTACAAAAAGAGAGCCTTAAGCCAATCACGAGCCCCTCTGTTGAGCTTATTGAAGCAAAAGATAAAGCGCCATGGAAGTTAAAAATGATTGTCGCTCAAGTGCCCGAAGTCAAACTCAACGATTATAAAAAGCACGTGAGCAAACTTCACAAAGATGCACAAAAGAAAAATGATGAGACACCCAAAGCATCAGATGAGTCAACGAACGAAAAAGCCACCAACGATAAAACTAAAAAATCCCCAGAAAAATCGCCCACAGAAACCGATGCAAACAAACCCGCTGCACACGATGACAACACCACCACTCAACAAAATGTTGAAACAAAAAAAGTTGCTACCTTGTCTGAAGTATTTTCCACATTACTCAAACACACTGAATGCGAAGTTCCTGATTTACTCTTGCAAGAGGAGGTTAATCGAAAGCTTGCACAGCTTGCCGATGATGTGCGGAAAGTGGGCCTGACAGTTGAAAAATATCTTGAAAGCAAAAAAACTACCGTTGAAGCGCTTCGTACACAATTTGCAAAAGATGCGCAAGAAATGTATCAAATAGAATTCGTGCTTGCAGAAATTGCCAAGACAGAAAAGCTCGAGGTAGATAAGGCTGAGCTTGAAGGCATATTGGCAGGTGCACGGACAGATAACGAGCGCGAAGTGGCTCAGGCGAATATGGCGTGGTATGAGACACTTCTTCGAAAACAAAAGGTGATTGACTTTCTGAACGGCCTATAGTATAATTTAGCATGGCCTCTATGAGCTCGGGTTCAGGCGGATCCAAAAAAAACCGCAATTACAACAATCGCAATACTCTTGAAGTTGAAAAGCAGTACTCTGCTTCCCCCTCCCGCACTTCAACTACGCGCAGAAAATCATTTGGCGAATCGGTCCAGGATGTGATGTATGGTGCTGCGCGTGCAGCTGGCGATGCAATGACAGGCGCTGCCACCGGAGTCATCAATGAAATTTCAGGTTACAACCAAGATACGTATGATTATGGGGATGGTTATGAAAACGCTTCTCAAGCGCAGTCGCTTGATAGGGGCGGTGTCCGCATTCCAACCTACGCTGAATTTCAAAAAGAACAAGAGCAAAAAAACATGCAATTTTTCATGGAGCAACAGCGTGCTGCTGAAGCTGAGGCTCGCAAGCGCCTGGATGAGGATAGAAAAAAAATACAAGAAATCCACGACATGCTGCGTAAAGAAATTGAAAAGTACGAAAAAGCCCAGACCACCATGAATGAAAATTTAGAGAAAATTAAAAAGATACTTCTTTTGGAGGAACAGCAAGCGAAAACAGGCATATATCATATTACCCATGCGGAGGTGCTGGTGATGATGTTCCGATCATTCGTTGCAAATGTGAGCGAGTCAAACACCTGGCTTGAGGCGATGATATCGCGCAAGAAAAAGCGGGGCAGCCTCTTTGCAGTGCAAAGCAAATCCAAAGGTACACAATACTCAATGTCGCAAGAACTTGCAATCGCTCGATCGAGTGGATAATGGCCATTGAGAGAGGAGTGTTTTACGTTACATCTATAAATGACTATTGAAATATTACCTTAAATAATATGTATCTTGAAATTAGAAGATGGCCGGATAGTTGTGGTCGGATGCCTGGTTGTCAAGGTTGTCCTGTTGCTGAAGGTGTAGAGAGAGTTGAAATTGAGGGAGATAGTTTAACTCAAGAATCATATTCAGCTGCCCTGCGTGAGATGTTGGGAGTAGTTCCTGCGAATCGCCACAGACTGTCAGAGAATGGCCGTTGGGTAAGGGGGGACGTCAAGGCTTTGAGTAATCAGCCTAAAAACCCACGTAATGTTTATTGTGCAGGGGGCACTGTGGGTTTAGTGTTTATCAGGTCAGCAGCAGCGCAATCGAACGCCACAGCTGAATGATTGAGTGATAAGATTATTTTTATTTTGTAAATTATGGCATATAGAGCTGAGTATAGACTTGCAACCCATAAGGCTGATGAGCAGCCACCTTTGAAAGGTGAATGTGGCAAGTATGATGAGTGTTCGGGTTGTCCTTTACTACCAAGGGGCGGAGTGGTTTGGGTAAGAGGGCTACTGCCTCCGATTTATTAAGATCATACGATGTTAGATAGAAGGCGGGGCCGCAAACCATCGAATGTGCGACGCAACCGAAAGATAATCCATGAGCTTCAAGAAAAGCTGAAATTAACAGCTGTAGCACAAAAACCGGATCGAACACATGATCTAGCAGATGCTGTGAGAAGGTCGCAAGCTATTGAAACAACTTGTTTGGCGGGAAAACCGGTCACACTTTTTACTGAATGCACTGAGATCACCGGATAAGGATAATGTTAGGAAAAGATTAAGCAAATAATATAAGTCATATGCAATTTGAAATCAGCGATACCATACGTGCACTTGTTACACCTGGTGATGGTTCAGATCCGCACTGTCACTTATGCGCGCATAGGTTGTGTTATTTAAAGCAAAATGGATTGAGGGGAACGGTGGTTCGCTTGGATCCTCGAGAGAGTGCCGCCAAACAATTACGTGAACGATACGGGTTGAAAACTGGATTGCCAGGTGATCAATTTAACCGCAATTGGGCAAGACCAGATGTTGCGGGTGGATGCGTTACTTGTTTCGCAAATGAGCGTTGGTTTGTGCAGAGGATAATGAATGAATAAGGCAGCACTATTTATAACCATTAATTAACGTGGTTTTCAGTTTACAGTAATTATCAGAAATATGACAGATACAATAGGTGCGATGTCTGCTGGAAAGTATATTCATTGTGGTGGATGTGACCAAAGAGAAGCGTGTGGCTTATGGAGATTGGGTGGCATGAGTGCAAGACATACAAGGCCTGCTACAACTGATGAAGCAGGCACACTGTTGCAACGACTGAATTTGACTCCAGAGGCAACCACAGAAGACGTTCTCTTACGATTTATATCACCATCAGGTAGTATATTTGTGCGTTGTATTAACAATCATCGTGTCAGGCTTAAATAACGTCTATGTCTTACATATATGAACTCAAAATTATTGGGCCTGCTCGGTCAGATTGTGGTACGCATCCAAACTGTGCTGGTTGTGGGTTGCGTGCTTTAGGGCCCGGTGAATCCGCCTCAACCACTGTTGAAAGCCCACTTGAGCCAACAACCAATGAAGCAAATGCATGGCTCAGTAGAGCGATTCAGTTTTAGAATGATCCGGATTTAAATTATCCTTTTACAAAAGGTTTACGGCGGCTGGGCGTTAGAGCATCTAACTGGTTTGACAGAGCATTAAGAAGAATAAATAAGGCTGCTCCTGAATCTGCTATTGTTATAACAAATGCTTCTGGATTTGGAACAGTGTACTCTGCAATGTGTCCGGCAAATAGACAAGTAATTATAGATGCACGTCCAATTGCAGCACAAGAATAAAAAGTGTTTCATCGTTCAATCCAGATATATAATGTCGATGCACGTCTTCATCTTTGTTGAACACTTACTGTTTATCTATCTGCCGATACACCCATTCAATTTTTGTTGCCCAGACGCCATTGGGGGAGCTTGGTGTGTAAACCTTCATAATGGCGCTTGGTGACGACATACCTTTGTCATAATACTGCTCGCGCAAGCCTCGGCTGATGGTACGTATGGCCTGCTCATAACTTTCAAAACGGGTGACTTTATTGCCATATATCCCCCACCCCCAACAGTTATATGAGTTGGAGTGAATGTTTTTGCAAAGTGTTGATTCATTCATGGCGATAGCGGGCAACAGTCGATAGTCAATGCCATACTGCTCTGCTTGCTCAACGATAAGTCGTGCGTAGGGATACAAAGGAGATTCATGCTGTGCAAAAAACGATTCAAGTTTGCGCACATTCTCCCGCCTTATAATTTGTAAGGCAGATTCACTTGGTGTATATGCCGTCGTCATTTGATGTGCTTGAAGTGTGTGATGAATGCTTCGCCATGTATATGCAAGTACCGCCACCGATAAACACGTGATGATAAACAATGCAAATAGCGCTATATCAATCGGCGTATGGAGCAGCGCGTGTAAACGGCGCAGTAATCGCGATTTGTGATTTACTTGATGTTTCATAGCAGGGATAAGGATAGTATAATAACAGGTGTAAAATCAACATTAAGCAGTTCTTGCGCCTGTAGCTTAATTGGATAGAGCGTCAGTCTTCGGAACTGAAGGTTGCAGGTTCAAGTCCTGCCAGGCGCACAAGTGGATATACGCATCGAATCCGTGTCAAGCAGGTTCCCCGCAATCGTGTGCGATATGCGGGACTAACTGTCCGTAATGCTCGAGTTTCACTCGTCGCAAACGGTCAGTTGAGCAAGTCCTGCCAGGCGCACATTGTTGTATCTTAACGATACGAAGTGAGTTTAGATACAACAGTGACAAGGGCTCGTAGCTCAACGGTAGAGCAGTTCCCTCTTAAGGAATTGGTTGAGAGTTCGAATCTCTCCGAGCTCACAGACAGTATCAGAAACAGCAATTGCCCCCTCGATGACCCACCATAGAGTTAAGAGCAGTCCGCCAGTGGGCGGATTGGTTGAGAGTTCGAATCTCTCCGGACTCACATACACCAAGGGGAGGGGTTTCCGCCAAAAGCGGACAGGTTTTGAGAGTTCTCCCGATAGTCATTAATAGCTATCGGGACAAATCCCGCAAAGCGGGGAAATCTCTCCGGACTCACATAAACCAAGGGGAGGGGTTTCCGCCAAAGGCGGACAGGGTTTGGAAGTTACTTCGCCAGCAGATTTGTGACCAGCTCTTCAATGCCAATGCGTTTCTTCGCGGATGTTTTGACGATTAATATATCAGGATTTACATCGTAGATATTTTGGATGGCTTTTTGTTCATCAAACTCAGCTACTGATGCCAGATCAATTTTAGAAATCACGCATATATCTGCAGAATGAAACATGGTGGGGTATTTGAGCGGCTTATCTTCCCCTTCAGTCACTGCCATAAGTACCATGCGCTTTGTTTCTCCCAGATCATAGCTTGCGGGGCACACTAGATTGCCCACGTTCTCAATAAATAATATGTCAGCATCTCGCCATGGAAGGGTTTTAAGCCCTTGCTTCACCATACGCGCATCCAGATGACAGGCGCCATGCGTGTTGATCTGATATGTGTGAGCTCCGCTTGATGCGAGCCTTTTTGCGTCATGGTCGGTTGATAAATCTCCCACAATGGCACAGACATGCAATCCCTTTGTTATAAGTTCGCGCGACACGACAGTAAGGAGTTCAGTTTTTCCCGACCCAGGGCTTGATACGACATTGATAACGGTGGTTTTATTTTTTGCAAAGTTGCGCCTCAAAATTTGCGCCCGCCGATCATTCTCTTCCAATATACCTGTCCGAATGGTCATGATTTTTGGATTGTTACTCATAGGTGATGCGGTCAATGGTCATTTCGGTTCCCTTAATTATGCGAGAAGTGCGCTTCCCACAACTTGCGCATTGTAACCGAAAGCCATTTTTTATGGTGGATTGTCGTTTACAGCTATCGCAATACACAACGAGTTCACATTCCTTAATATTGAGCTTGGTAGTATGAAAAAGTGTTTGCTTTGGCATAAGGGAAAAGCTCTCAAGGAGCGCACCCTTCTCAACCCCAGAAAGTACACCAAGCGTCACATAAATGCGCGAAACTTTGCGGATATTCTTATTTTCTAGATGCGAGGACACTGTTTGGATTATGCTTTGGGCAACGGCAAGCTCATGCATGATGAACAGTATACTTTATGATTGGTATGACCAGAAATGCAGTAGACTTTCTTTGATGTATACTTGGCGCCAGTAAAATGCTCAATATGAATCGCAGCACCTCGAACCTCGCCCTCATCAACGTTTCCCTGTTTTCCTTATTTTGGGCCCTGCAACTGATCGTAAGTAAAATGGCCTTTCAGGCAGGGGCACAACCGGTATCCTTTGCACTGCATCAAGGGGTTGTTGCGCTTTTGTTTTTGATGATCCTATTTTTCCGACCTCATGTTAAAAGCATTGTAGTGCTTCCAAAATCGGTTTTGGTTGGGATCTTAGCTGCTAATGCTATTCACTTTGGCTTTGGTACATTTTTTGGGAATGCAGGTGTGGCGCTCACCTCTGCAGTCAATGTCGGTTTTTTGGTGAAATTCACACTTGCGACCACCATTCTTCTTGCATGGATTGTACTGAAAGAGCCACTCACTAAACTCAAAATCGGCATTGCACTGTTGATGCTCACCGGCTCCTACCTCATTTCAACCGGAGGTAAGTCACTTGTTCCTCACATTGGAGATGTGTTAATTATTATGGCTTGTTTGTCATGGTCGACCGGCAACATTTTGGTTCGTAAGGCGTTGCATGGTACACATATTAGTGGTGATCTTATCTCCCTTATGCGCCCAATCGCAGGTCTGCCAACTCTTCTTGTGTTTATTGCACTATCCCCTCTGTATCCTCCCTCCGTTCAACAAATGTTTGCAATTTCTTATGCTAACTTCCAGTACGCGATATATTTCATCCCCAGCGGTATCTTCACTGCCCTTTTGTGGATATATCTCAATCGAACGCTTAAGGTTGCGACCGCATCATATATGACCATGATGTCCACAATGACATCGCTTATAGTGCTTGCGCTTGCAGTTTTGGTGCTTCGGGAATCTGTATCATTGGTGCAAATCGCAGGTGGGGCACTCATTATTATCTCAAGTGTGGTGACGCATTTATTTGGAGAACGTAGAAAATAACATAACGTAACGTTTTATTTCGCCAGCACTCCCACAATAAGCGCATCGGGGCCAATATGAATGCCTGCCACCGGCGAGAGGAGTGAATCTTGGATAAGAGAAAATGATGTGCCTCCTAAGTATTTGGTGAGTTGTTTCAGTTCTTCGGGATTGTCAGCATGATGCACTATCACATCATATTTTTTACCATCTCCATAGGTATCTTTAATATATCGAAATGCCATTTCAGCAAGTGATTCTCTTCGCTTCACAAAACCACGCACCCCAAGTTTTCCATTTTTAACCCCCACTACCGGCTGTATACCGAGCGCAAGTAGCATGGTGAGTGCGCGCGCCTTGCGCGTGCCAAGCCTCCCCCCCTTAGCAAGCCAATAGGCGTCGCTTCCAAATCCAAACACGTCAACACACTCTGCTATCTTTTGAAGTGAGTTTACAAGTTCAGATATTGAACATCTATTTTGGACGCATGCAACTGCCTGATGTACCAAGAGTGCGTGGCCAGCCAGAGCCTGCTGCAGATCGGGCACAAACACACGATTTTTATGGGCTTGGGAAAGCTGCTCTCGTGCTTGTAGTGCGCTATTAAATGTGCCTGAAACACGTGATGATGTTGTCAAGCACACCACGTGTTCATACTTTTGCAGATGATCTTTAAATGTTTTGAGAAACGTGTAAATTGAGGGTTGAGATGTTTTGGGAGCGGGCAGAGTCCCCATCGATTTTCGGACTTGTCGCATTTGTTCATACAGGTGCAAATGTGCCAGCCTTTTATGTTTCCTGATGTGTTCCCATTCATATTGAAAAGGTACAACGGCAACATCGTGTTCTATCGCGTATGACAAGGGGATTGATGCGCCTTCATCAGTAATTATCCCGATGGAACCCTCATTTTTTGCACCCTCTCCCTCATTCATGTCAACGGTCTTGATATGCAAAATAGTGCCGAAATCGCTGAGCATAGTATGGATGATGTGAGGATGATCGGTGTGGATATGTATTTTCATTTTGTCATGAACACTCACAATGTCGATGGAATCGCCATGGTCAATGAGGCGGGACATAACAGTTGATTGGTCAATGCGTATATCGCCCACGATGCCCACCACCTCAAACTGTCTCGAGGTAATTTCGATAAGTGGTTTTTTGTGTGTATATGTTGATTCAGTCAACTCTTGTGTGGCGATACTTTGATTTTGAATTCCATAGAGAAATCCTTGCAGCATATATACAAATCCCAAACCTCCCGCATCCACCACTCTCGCTTTTTTGTATACGGCCATATGTTTTTGCGTTTGCTCAAGGGCTTGCTCAGACACCGTAATGATTTGTTCGAGTATGGGCACAAAAGAGGTGTTGGTTTGACTTGAGTGCAGATGATGGGTAACCGCTTGCATCACATCCAATATGGTGCCCCTTTTTGGTTCTTGTACAGATTGAAATGCCCTATCTGTGCCCAAGGCGAATGCTTGTATGAATGTTGATGTATTAATGTGTTCATCAGAGAAAAGATGCAACAATCCCCCCAAGAAACTTGTTGTTATGATGCCGGCATTGCCCGCCGCCGCGGTAAGCGCACCCTCAAGCGCTTCATGGGTTAGATCAGACATGGTTGCAAACGTTCTCGTATTGAGCGCATCGTACACCCCCCGCAGTGTTCGTGTAAGATTGCTCCCGGTGTCTTGGTCGGGGACAGGAAACATGTTTATGCTGTTGACTGCCTCCTTATGTGAAGCGACATTGATATATCCACCGATAAGCATGCGTTTCACGTCTTCGGGTGTAAGTGTGTTCATTATGAATAGATAAGAACATAAATTCCTTACTTTGTGCACACGTACCGCATACGTGCATAAAGTAAGGACAAAAGGTATCCCGCGCTAGATGGCCAGTTTCTTTTCATTGCCCGTGCGCAGTCGAGCAATATTTTCTCGATGAGCCCACCATATGATAAGAGCAACAAATGCACTGGCGATCGTATATGCAAGCGACTGGGTCGTGGCATATACATAGACGGGAAGAAGTGCAAAAAGCACCAAATTAACCAAGCTCATTATCTTAATGATTTTTAATGCTACTATCCATATGGCAATGCTCACCACTGCAAACAGTACACCAAGTACATACATCAGTCCTCCAAATGCGACACTCACTCCTTTTCCTCCCTTGAAATTAAGCCACACGGGATAGATATGTCCCACAATGGGGGCAAGCAATAAAAACCACTGTAAAGTCGTTTGTGTGGGAGTTAATGTGTCGAGTAGGAATATGAACACCAGACCTTTAGCTAAATCAAGCATGCCGGAAAGCGCGGCCCAGCGTATACCGAGGGCCCGATATACGTTGGTGCCCCCCGTGCTCCCACTTCCAACAGTGCGCAAGTCAACGCCGTGCATTATTCCTGCAATATATCCAAACGGAATGCTCCCGATTAAATATCCGACAATTGCAAGGACCATGATTTCCATAAGGTGGGTTAGCCGGTGTGTAAAAAGCGAATAAATAGCTCTTTAACTTTCTCCGGATTCTTGGTTTGTATCATATCATAGACCAGCTGTGCGAGTGGCAATTTCACTCCGTAGTGCAAGGCAATCTTGGGGACTGAAAGCGCAGTATTATATCCTTCAACAGTCGAGGCAATGCGATTGAGCGCATCCTGCACGCAGTAGGTGGCGAGTGCTTTTCCAAAGCGATAATTTCTACTTTCTTCACTGTAAGTGGTAAGCACCAAATCACCTACGGTGCCGGCCAGTGATGTGCGTTGTATGGCAAGATGTGATATGCGCATCATCTCATACAACTCTTCAAGAGCGAGGATGAGCAGCTTTGCCTGCGTATTTGCCCGCATACCCATTCCGTGTGCCAGTCCGGCGGCGATTGCATAGACGTTTTTGAAAGCAGCAAAAAGTTCAATTACTGCAACATCAGGAGTAAGTCGCACATGAAACGCACTGGTTTTAAATAAGGCCTGCACCGAATGTGCATAAGTGTCATCATGATATCCGATGTTTACCATGGTGGGTGTTTGTGTGGCGACTTCTGCCGCAAAGCTGGGGCCAATGAGTGTGAAATAGTGGGCATGGGGGGCAAATTTTTGCACCATTTGATACGGAAGCAGTATTGTCTTTTGCTCGATACCTTTTGATGTATTTATGATGATGGCATGTGGGTTGAGTGTCGGGTTGGAAAGCACCTGGGATAATGATGCGGTAGGAACGGTAAGCAATACAATATCAAATTGGTCCAGTGACGAAACCCTATCCCACATAATCACATGTTGATGATTGTTGCGCACCACTGTATGAAGTGCCTTTCCCCATGCGCCATCCCCGATAATTACCATAGGGCGGTTGGGGATATTTTTTTTGTGAGTTTGAGTGCTCATATAGTGAAAAGATTTAGAAGCTTTTGGATATATTGTTTATCTTCTGAACTACACTGAACCTCAAAAGACAGCTCGGCTGGCTGTATTAATGCTTGGCTTATCTCAGTATGACGGGAGAGATATGCTGAAAGTGTATCAGCAATTATGCTCGATTGATGGATGAGCTTTGCGAGTGGTCGCTCTTGCTGCAACAACTGTGCAGCCCATGCATAGTGCGTACATGCAGTGTAAACGTATATGGGTTTATCATAAGGTATTGGTTGAGTATAGAGTTTGCAATAGTGACTGACCTGCGCGTCTGACAGGTAATTTTCGCTTTTCTCAATAACTTCTGCGAGTTTAGGACAAGCAATCTCAAAAAAATGTGCAACTTGGTTTATTTTTGCAAGCTCTTTATCATATGCACGCGAGGCAACGGTGATGGGGGTTGCGAGTATATATACCTCATGTTCGTGCGCGTGCATTGCTATATCTTCTGCGGTCGGACGTATTATGCCTAATACTTTTTTACCTGGAAAGTGAGCAGGAAGCCATTCTTGTTGAATGCGCGGAAGCACGGTGCTTGCTGAATTACAGGCGAGAATTACCAGTGTACATGAATGTTCAAACATGCGTGTTAGTGCGTGAGTGGTAAGCGCAAACACCTCATCGGGCGATCGTTCTCCATACGGCATGTGTGCGTCATCAGCAAAGTAGAGATAGGAAAATGAAGGATTATTCCTAATGAATGTTTTTGCAACAGATACACCACCGATTCCAGAGTCAAAAAATCCGATACGCATGGTTAAGGTATGGTCACGAAATGCTCAACCACCCAGGCGAGCCCATCATCTTCAAATGAAGGAGCGATATGTTGTGCCAGCTCTTTAAGCCTGCTGGTTGAGCTTCCCATGGCAACTTTGATACCGCAAAAGTTTAGCAGGGTAATGTCTGCTGCCGCATCTCCAACCCCAATGCATTGCTTTGGGTCGAGCTTTAATAATTTCGCTATAGTTTGCAATGCCATAAATTTGGTTGCATGGATATGCTTGATGTTGATAAGCGACATGCCTTTAGTTGCAGAAGGCAACACCTCAACATTGAGTAGGGGTATCTTTTTAATGAGCTTTACCGCACTTTGCGCCTCTTTGTCGGCGACTTGAAGTACCACAATTGGTTCCACCGATTTAACCTTATATGATTTGGGGGATACGAATTTATTGTGATCATAGTCGTAGACTTTTGCCTTAATTTCTTTTGCGATTTCAATAAGCTTTGCAGGGACGCCCGGATCAAGATCTTGCTCCCATATTACTTTATTATTGGTAGGGTCAACCACCTGAGAACCGCCGAGTGTGACACAAGGGCTGGTAATGTTCATTAGTTTTGCGTAGTCTTTTGCCGTTTTCCAGCTTCGATTTGTGGCGAATATGACAAATGCGTGCTCATGAGCTTGTGTAAGGGCAGCAAGCACTTTTTTTGATGGTTTTGATTTGGGTTTTTTCGGCAATGCAGTGCCGTCCAATTCAAAAATGAGGGCTTTGTTTATGGTATTCATACGATTTCCTCCTTTTTATTGCGGGTGAAGCTTATCCATTCCTCGACAACTTCAATGATTAATTTATAGGGCGCCTCAATTAGTATGTCGAACAAAAATGTAAAGAAGTTGAGTTTGGCAAGTTCACTCGAGAAAAATTTCCCCATTGCAAGCATGGGCATAAAGAAAAAGTCGGCAAATGGGGTGAAGAATGAATCTTTTTCGATCAGTTTATATTCGTTAGTCACTTGTTTAATGCGATGTGCGAAGAAAGCGATCGTTGATACGAAGAATAAGAATATTGCTTGACTAATAATGTTAAACTTGAGTGCTGAAAGTACCAACCACATGAGGTAGAGGGTGACAATAAATGTTGCAACATAGAAAAATGAAAAACCAATCTGGAGTGCCGGTCGGCGCGGTTTAACTTTCTGTGCGAGCATTGCAACTTTGTTTTCAAAGCTGGGGTCGGTGTCAAGAATGTCGATGATACGGGTATAAATCCGATTAGTGTTTTCTTCATCAGGAATGCGGTTAAACAGGATGATTACGAGCATGAACAAAGGAGGAAAGAGTGAGTTTATGATGATAGATATCCACTCTACTTCTCCAAAAAAATACTGAGAAAGAGGTCCCTCCAATATGATCGCGAAAAGCATTTTTGTGATAAACACATAAATAAGCGATCGAACGGCAAGCGCACGCAGTCGTTTTTGTACAGCGGCGTACTTTTGTCTGCACAGCAAATCGACTTCGGACCATAATTTTGCTTTATCAGATAGTATTGCTTTCAGATCTGCCCCCTCATGGTTTTTAATGATGTCAAACAAAATGAGAAAGGGCGGGAGTTGTTTTTTCACAAATTTTTTAATCTTGTCGACCAAGGGGTTTTTCAGCGTATCGTCAATCTTTTCAAAAATCTTTGGGAATTTAGGCGCAAGCTCTTTCAGCTCCTGGGGTGTGTATTGCGCTATAGGTTTATAAAACACATTGAAAAGATGAAAGCGCTGATACGCGATGTCTGATTTACGATATGATTTTTCAATAGTAGTAAGCAGAAGTGCATTTTGAACATCGATACTCAAATCGGCAACTTTCACTTTATTTTTCAGGAGTTGAAAAATAAAGTAGGTGAATATATTTTCGCGTTGTGCGACGTCGGGGCTGAGGTATTCTTCTATCTCGCATGTCAGTAAGTCATAAAGAAATTCATCAAGAAAATTTGCAGTATCCTTTGGTCTACCTGTGGTGAGTGAGGCTTTCAGGCCTACATATATATCGATAATTTTTTGAATCTCGTTTGAATCGACGTCTGAAAAAGAGTCCGCGGGAAAATAGCGAGCCCATAGGAGTTCGCGAATAATGTGCGCACCTTCTCCAGTGCCTAGTGGGTTCATAGAAAGTCGACGCTTGGCAATGCGCTCTATTGCAGCTCGACGCATGAGGTGCTCCTCTCGAAACTCTATGGTGTTTCGGACTTTTTCATACGCAATCGCAAAGAAGCTTACCGCTCGCGATACGGTTATTTTGGTATATTCGTCCGGCTTTTTCTTGGGTGCAATCGACTTGGTAGCTTGCAGAAGAGCTTGAGTAACCTGAGAAAGCTCTATAGCACCCTGAGGCCCATTTGTATCGTCAGTCATGCGTGTATTATACCCCATCTTAGCCCCCCGACTAACCCGAACTGATTACGAGGTTTAACTACTTATATATCAAATAGTAACAAAATGTATCATTTTACTATCCAATTTACTGAGTTTTTGACATATGAAAAGAAAGTGTGATACTCTAAGATCGTATTTGTATGAAAAATGCCATTATTCTTCACGGCATAAGCTCCAAGCCAACTGATTTTTGGTTCCCTTATGTGGGCGAACAACTTCGATCACGGGGATACAATGTGTGGACGCCCAATCTGCCCCAACCCGATGCGCCAGACATAGACGTTGTCGTCCCTTTTCTTCTTCAAAATGGCACGTTCACCTCTGAAACCGTTGTCATTGGGCATTCATCAGGTGCATCACTCATCTTGGCACTATTGGAAAAACTCTCTTCCTCTGTCGATTGCGCACTACTCGTTGCAGGATTTGTAGAGCGCGGGGGTACTCGTCCAAAAGAAGCAGTGAAACCAACGGTTGATTCTTACGCGTGGGACAAGATACGTGGTAACGCTCATAGAATTTTCATCATCAATTCAGTGAATGACCCGTGGGGGTGTGATGAAACGCAAGGACGCATTATGTTTGATCGGCTCGGAGGGACTATGATTACCAATCATGATGGTCACATGGGATCTCAATACTACAGCCAACCTTATCGTGAATTTCCTCTTCTTCTTAGTTTAGTTGATACAGTGGCCTAAACGCTCAAGAATTCTTCAATCTCTTGTGCGAGATTGGGATGAGCACAAATGTAGAGATCGTAACCATTGAGCAGATGATGTCGTACGACGGCTCCGGCTTCCTCATGTAAAAGGAATCGAGGAGCGATATCATAGAGGTGGTTTGGTCCATTGTAGTAACGTATGTACGCTTGAATGGTGTTTGTCAGAAGGTATGGGGCAAGTAATGTTGAAACCATCATGAGCCGATTCACACCCGATGCAATTTTTTGAGCAAATGCAATGTGGGGGCCATTGGCAGGAAGTTTTCCTATCTCAAGCCCCACCAGGCTTTGAGCGAGTGGGCCATCATAATGCACTGTCATTTTTTGACTATTAAGGAATGCCCCCATTCCTTTTCCGGCCCAAAAGAGTTGCTTAGAAACAGGCGTGTATATTGCGGCGAAAATCACCGCATCGGCTTCCATGAGGGCTATTTGAGTGAAATAGACGGGGTAGTGTGTGGAGAAAAACTTGGTGCCATCAATCGGGTCGATGACCCAATTGTACTGCGCGCTTTTTATCGTTTCTCCTTCTTCAACGATAAATCCCGCACCAGGCAAAATTGCAGAGAGTTTTTGGCGGAGCATCACTTCTGCCTGGACATCTATGTCTGTCTGAGGATTTTTTACCCCCTTCATTTTGAGCTCTCCAATATGATCTTGAGATTTTGCGACATAATCTCCCACCGCTACAACGGCGCTCAATGCAGCGTCTTTGACTAAATCAAGTTGAAATGCCATGATAATTATAAGAATCCAAGTTTTCCGGTCGGCGATGCAACCTCATGACGATTGAGCTTTTCTTCTATCTCAACTATCGGGTCAAGCACATCAGCAAACTCATTTTTGATGTGCAAGACTTCATCTGTGGTGAGTCCTTCTATCCGTATAGTCAGATAGGGTGACGTGTTGGACGCCCGTACAAGGCCCCATGATTTCTCCGTGAAATTGATGCGAACACCATCAATTGTCGTGCCCGAATATTTCTTGAGTAATAATTCTTTTACCTTGTCTACCACTGCAAACTTTACTTCATCCTTGCAGGGGAGCTTAATTTCGGGCGTACGGACACGAGCAGGGATAAATTTCATAACTTCAGAAAATGGCTTATCTTGTTCTGACAAAATTTTCAAAACCTGCGCTATCGCATAGAAACCATCATCTGATCGGGTATAGTTTTCAACAAAATAAAAGTGTCCCGACACTTCTCCACCAAGTGCAATGTCAGTGTCTTTGCGCAACATGTCTTTGATTGGTGCATGGCCGGTTCGATGCATAAGCGGCTTCATGCCAAATTCAGGCAACATTTCCTCCATAAGCTGTGAACATTTCACATCAAAAAGCACCTGGTGTCCGGGGAGGCGTTTTGCAACATCTCGAGCTAAAAGGAGCAAAATGTCATCGCCACTGATCATTTCTCCTTTTTCATTTACAAATCCTGCTCTATCACCGTCTGCATCAAGCGCCACTCCAACATCTGCACCAGTCTCCTTGACTGCCTGTTGCAAGAAGCGCATATTCTGGGGTTGCTCAGGATCGGGTACATGGTTGGGAAAATGTGCGTCGGGCTCGAGGAACAATCCCTTCACCACCTGTGCGCCAATTGCTTCAAGAAAATCTACAATATACATGCCCGGTGTGCCATTTCCGGTATCAACAACCACTTTAAGGGGGCGTTGTAACTTCGTTTGTCCAGCGACGTAATCGCGATATGTTTCATAGGGGTGCTCGACCAGAGTGAGTGTGCCCGGAGTTTGTGCCACTTCATAATCGTCTTTCACCACCATCTCATATAAGCTTTGCAACTCTTCACCATAAATGGGCGTTGAATTAAGCCCCATCATTTTAAACCCATTGTAAAAGTAAATGTTATGACTGCCGGTGATGTTCACTCCTCCATCGTAATTGAGTCGAGCAGTAAGGTAGTAAATAAAAGGAGTCGGTGTTTTCTCAACTGAGTCAACATGCACACCCGTTGAAAGTACACCTTTAACAAATGCATCTCGCAGATCAGTGGCGTATGGCCGATATTCATAGCCCACAAGCACTTTTTTCCCTCCCTTTCTGCGGATAATACTCCCAAAAGCTTTCCCAATCGCTTCAGAGATGTTGGGTGTAATGTTTATGCCGGGGAATTTGCCGTACCATTTTTCATATTCGGCGACGAGCTCCGGCTCAAATTTCACGCCGGCAATTCCTCGGATGTCGTATTCTCGAAATATTGATTGAGTTACCTGCATAGGGGAATAAAAAAAACGAATAACGATGAAAGATCATTGTATCATAATGCCATCATGATAAGCACCTCAAGCTGTGCTTGCAAGCTCAAAGGGGTTTTTCTACCCGTCTTAACGTTTATGTCAATGGAAAGAAGTCGCTCATATAATTTTAACGCTTGTTGTGGGGTGAAATGGGAGAGGGATATTCGCGCAAGCCGGATTAAAAAGGGATTGTCTTTTGGAGTCAGCCCCGCGGCAAGCTGTGTGATGAGGCGAACGTGTCGAAGGATCATGGCGAATGTCACTTCAATCGGTTGATGAGCAGATAATGATCGAAGCGCTTTAAGGCACGCGTTCTTGTGACCGGGGATGAGAGTGGGAAGCAGTGTGAATGTCGAGTGCGGGAGTTTGTATTCCTTAAGAAATGAGAATTTATCTTTATCAATGCCCAAATCATATGCAGACTTATCTTCCCAATCAAGAAGGAGCATGGCCTGGTCCGCATGCAAGTCGCGCAGTTGCTGTTTAGCCTTCCTCCCATAGATTTTTTTACATGCAGAAACGAGCCCGGTCGTTTCATATACGGACATCTCGCCAAACAAATTCACGACATCCGCACCAGTAGACTGGACAATGTCGGCGACTGCACTGGCTTCAATTGGAATGACTTCTCTTCCACTCTGGGTGAGCTGAGCTCGCTTGGATATATACGCAGCTCGGGATGAGGCAGTGTCGTCGCCACAGAAAATATGAAGCATGGAGATATTGTACACATTCCATCCCAGATTGTGCATTATTCTCGGCCCGACTTTCTATGTGGTATTTTGTGACTATACAAAATTCTGGGACCTGCTTTAAGATCAGCGGTTTTTTGATTTATGGGCAAGCCAAGGGCACAGGCTTTTTTTCGTGGCCGGTGGAATATACAGCCAGCGCAATCATACTGAGACTTCGATTTTAACCATCCCTTTTCTTTATATATACAACATACTTTTGATGGTAGATTTGCCACCTCTCTTTTGATTGTAGTAATATTAGCCCCAAAACGTTCAACCAAGCTTTCAACCATGACAGGCTGTTTTTTTTTGGCGAACATGCTGGACAATATTTCCAAGAAGACGGTGCTGCGTTTCAATTCTAAAGCCCATAATTTTATGGAACTTAATGAGTAACATCTTTCGAACTTCCTATGTAATTCTTCTCAAACAAATACTCTCTCGTATACGATTGCTTTTCCTTCGCAAGGCCTTCACGCTTTCCCTGATAAAGAATATAGCCTCCCGCATCTCCTCCCTCAGGCCCCATATCAACGACATATTCACAATGTCTTATGATATCAAGGTTATGTTCAATGACGACCACAGTGTTTCCTTGCTCAACAAGTTTCGTGAGTGCGGTAAGCAACTTTTGCACATCGGCAAAGTGGAGCCCTGTTGTGGGCTCATCAAGAATGTAGAGCGTTCGACCGCTTCCCCCACGTGAGAGTTCATCGGCAAGTTTGATGCGTTGTGCTTCACCTCCGGAGAATGTTGGAGCAGCCTGACCGAGCTCAATATAGCCAAGCCCCACTTCTTGGAGAAATTGCAATTTTGGATAAATCTGGTGAAAGTTGACAAAGAACTCTGCCGATTCATCTACTGTCATTTTTAAAATGTCATAAATGCTTTTTCCTTTAAATCTCACCTCAAGCGTTTCATGATTGTAGCGATGTCCTTTACACACATCGCAAGTGATATACACATCAGAGAGAAACTGCATTTCAATTTTTATCATCCCGGCACCTTGACATTTCTCACATCGCCCCCCCTTCACATTAAATGAAAATCGTCCCTTGTCAAACCCTCGCGCTTTAGCATCTTGTGTGTTGGCAAAAAGTTCTCGTATCGCATCAAAAAACCCGATATATGTTGCGGGGTTTGATCGTGGAGTGCGACCAATGGGCGATTGATCAACCAAATACACTCGATCTACATAATGAAATCCCTCAAGTTTTTCATATGCGCCCATAAATCCGCCATAGTGCCCGTCGAGATGATATTTAAGGGCAGGATATAGCGTTTCGGTGATAAGGGTGGATTTCCCCGACCCCGAAACTCCCGTGACCGCGATCAAATTGCCCAAAGGCAGGTTGAGTGACACATCTTTAAGATTAAATTGAGATGCACGACGAAGCACAATTTCCCCTTTGCTGTCCTCCAGCGTACGTGTTGGCACGGAAACAGACTTCTTCTTTGATAGATAAGCACCGGTCAGTGATTTTTTGGTTTTTTGAATAGCACTAACTGTTCCATCAAACACCATCTCTCCTCCCTGCTTACCGGCGCCTGGGCCGAGTTCAATGATATGGTCGGCAGATCGTATTGTCTCTTCATCATGCTCCACAATCAACAATGTGTTGCCTATGTCACGCAAATGCTTGAGTGTTTCAATCAGAGCAGCAACATCACGGGGATGAAGCCCGATAGAAGGTTCATCAAGTACATACAGGACTCCTGTGAGTCCGGTGCCGATTTGGCTGGCGAGGCGAATGCGTTGAAGCTCACCTCCCGATAAGGTTTTGCCCTTGCGGCTTAAGGTGAGGTATCCCAGTCCAACATTGGTGAGAAATTGCAAGCGGGTGATGATTTCTTTGAGGATGGGTTTTGAGATTTGTGATTCATAATCATCCAACACCTGAGGGAGGTTTGTTTGAAAGTACTCAATAATGTCTTTTACCGATAAGTCTCCAATTTGTGCAATATTAAAATTATCAATGGTAATGGCGAGCACTTCGGGCTTGAGTTTATCACCTTTACAACTTTGACAAATTTCTTCGCGCATATAGCGCCCAACATCGTGCCATCCATCCTCATTTGATCCTGAAGAATTGTAGTATCTTCGCTCAAGCTCGGCAACGATGCCATCGAATTTTTCTTGGATAATGGTGTCTTTTCCAAATCTGTTCTGTCCATTTACCCGGTATATTTTTCCGGTTCCATGCAATATAGTTTTCATTTGGTCTGAAGACAGTTTTTCGATTGGCTTATTCAGATTGATTTTCTCTACGTCGCACACTGTTTTTACCAGTCGTGTGTACCAGGTTTCTGCAAAAAAGATTTTGGTAAAAGGAAGAATACCCCCTTCATTAATAGAGAGCTTGGGAGCAAACAGCAGGTCTGGATCTACTTTGTTCACGACACCCAGCCCTCGACATGTCTCGCATGCACCTAAGGGTGAATTAAATGAAAACATGCGCGGTTCAATCTCGGGAAGAGAAAAACCACAAACAGAACACGAGAATTTTTCGGAATATAATTGTTGTCTTATGGTGGGAGCGTATTTTTTACGACCGTCTTTACGCACCGCTTCAACATCAGATTCTTGTGTGAGTGTTTCGTGATATTGCAATATCGTAAGCCCATCTGACAATTTTGCAGCTTGTTCAACGGCTTGAGTCACTCGAACACGGAGTCCATCGGTAAAATAGGCGGCTTTCAGCTCTTTATTACTCGCATGTATCACATCGATATATACAGAAATGGAATGCTTGTTTGTTTTAAGAAGCGGAATGTCCTCTTCAAGTGATCTCACCTCATCATCAACGATGACGGTGCGATACCCTTTTTGTTGAAGATTGTTAAAAAGATCAAGGAACTCGCCCTTTTTTTGTCTGACAACGGGGGAAAGTATGGTGAATTCATGGGGAGCTAATTTATTGGTAGCACATACTCGTTTCATCTCATCAAGTATTTGTCCCACAACCTGATCGACCGACAAACGTTTAATGGTTGAACCATCTTTGGGACAATGCGGCACCCCAACGCGTGCAAAGAGCACACGCAAATAGTCATACACTTCAGTGATGGTGCCAACCGTCGAGCGGGGGTTGTGACTGACCGTCTTTTGATCGATGGAAATGCTGGGAGAAAGCCCCTCAATCATATCTACATCAGGCTTGTCCATGATGCCCAAAAACTGACGGGCATAGGCTGAGAGGCTTTCAACATATCGGCGTTGACCTTCGGCATATACGGTGTCAAATGCAAATGAAGACTTTCCGGACCCAGACACTCCCGTCACGACCACAAAAGTATTTTTGGGAATATCAACATCGATGTTTTTGAGGTTGTGTTGGCGCGCACCACGCACCTTAATGGCCGAAAGCATAGGGGGGCGTAATTATACCTCAAATGCTACACAGAGACAATCCATGTATCGTTATGGTGCTGCTGCTCCTGTGCACTCCTTATGGCCTCATGGCGGCATCCCCGTATGTTATACTCCCAGCCATGATTTGGATACTTCTTGTGGTTACCCACTTGATAGGGCTTACGGCCTATACGCTCCTTTTACGAAAACAAACGTCTTCACCCTCAAGCAAACTATTCATCGCGTTTTTGATGCAGGTTGGTTTGTTTGTTCCCGCCTTGCTGTATCTGCCACTAAACATGATAACGTTTAGCCATTCTTTCGTATCATGGGTTGGTCTTGGTGTGGGCGCCCTTCTTCTGGCAGGATACATGGTGTTTAACGTCATGGCACTTTCAAAGCTTGATGCATCGGTCTTTACGATTCTCTTTAATGTCCGTATCTTTGTGGTAACGCTCTTGGGATATGTGCTTTTAGGAGAGTTGCCAACCAGTGCTCAAGTGGTTGGTGGCATTGTAATTTTTGGGAGCATTGTGTATTTGTATATGGGTAAACAATCTCATTGGAATACGCGCTCAACATATTTGGGTATTGTGACGATGGGGTGGTTTAGTATGCATGCACTACTTGAGAAATATAACCTACGGTCATGGAGCCCTGAAAACTACTTATTTTTCATAAATTTACTCGTGCTTCTCATATTATTGTTTGTGGTTCTTTTGAGACGAATACTAATAGTTCAAGAGCTTAAGCGCTCTTGGAATAAATCTATGTTACTGCTTATGATTGCTCGCTCGCTTTCTGCATATGGCTATGTGTATGCGCTTATGTATGGATCTTTAGCAGTGACCAGCTATATATCAAGCATGAGTGTGGTACTCATTGTCGTTTTCGGTATTTACATTCTCAAAGAACATGATCATAGGCTTCGAAAAATTGGAGCTGCGGGCATTGCACTTATCGGAATGACCATTATTTTTTTGTCTCAGTTGATATGATTATGACTCAATTATCAATGTGCTGACACCACTATGAAAGTAGCTTATGAGAACATGCCCTCACACGTTGCCATAATTCCCGACGGAAACCGGCGGTGGGCCAAGCAGAGGGGTTTATCATCCATTAAAGGGCACCGACGTGGATACGAGGTTACTCGAGTAATCACCAAAGAAGCCTTTAAGCACGGCATTAAAGTGATGACTTGGTGGGGATTTTCAACCGAGAACTGGAAACGCGCATCAGATGAAGTCGAATCCATTATGGATATTTTTGTAAGCGGAATAGATGCGGTCATGCAAGATAACAGTGAGAATAAGGCGCGGTTTGTGAATATTGGCCGAAAAGACAGGCTCAGTGGTGCGCTTGCCCGCAAACTATCGCAGATGGAGCATGACACCGCTCACTATACCGACCGATTTCTTGTTGTGGCAATAGACTATGGAGGACGTGATGAGCTTACTCGCGCTGTAGAACGTCTGATGAGTGCGCATGTAACAACCGAAGCTAATGTAATTTCATCGCCGGACATCTCACTCCATCTTGACACCGCGGTTCTCCCCTACCCCGACCCCGATTTGATTATTCGCACCGGTGGAGAAAACCGCACATCGGGTTTTATGATTTGGCAATCTGCTCATAGTGAGTGGATATTTCTCGACACACTCTTTCCGGATTTTACTGCGGATGATCTTCACGCGTGTTTGCGTGAATACGCATCGCGTCAGCGTCGACTGGGAAAATAGTGTAAATCGCTTTACTCCCTCAACTTATGCATTACAATTGAGGTATGAAAAAGGCCGTCCGCACTGTTACTGTTCGTATTCAAAATCTCTTTTCCAAAAAGAGGGCTACTGAATTGTCGCATCAAGATAAACTTCGTCAGTCGGCCCGTGCAACACTTAAAAAATATCACACCACATTTCGTAAACTTGCTCAAGAATGAAATCTGTACGCTACCTGACCTTTGAAGATTTTGCGATTATCATTGAAGAATACCGGAATCACTTCAAAAACTTCTCCGATCCACTTCCTGACATGACTTCGTGCCATACAGAAAAACTCGAATCGATCATTGCAATTCCTCAAAAGACATTTAGCGGCAAGGATTTATATTCCAGCTTATATGAGAAAGCAGCTTGTTATTTTTACTTCATCAATAAACTCCATCCGTTTTACAATGGAAATAAGCGCATGTCTGTCTTTGTAACAACCATTTTTCTTATGATGAATGGAATGGAGTTGAAGTATGACAACGAGCAAATGTATGCGCTTGCAAAGTCAGTCACGTTGTCCGATCATGACCAAACTAAAAAAATGAAAGCGTTAAGCCACGATCTCAAAAAACATGCCCGGCGCATGGGTGATCCGTGGGCCCCGCTCAGAAACACATGGTATTTAGTAACAAGCTTATTTAAATCTACTCATCGGAGATAAACATTCGAGATCTTGAAAACATGAGTACACCTGGTATAAAGGTTGTGCTATGGATATTGAAAAAAGAAAATTCGGACAAGCCGTAAGACTCACACGCGACGAAATAGCGGCTTTTACAGATGAAAGTATTGTCCGAGATACGATTTTTGATAGGGATGGCAAAATGCATAGACATTGGAAGTCAGACAAAGCTCATCATGGTGCAATTGTTATGCAAGTATGCCCGTGGCAACTCACAAGAAGAGCACAAACCAATCTTCTCGAAGAAGCAGCCATTAATGATGGCTTTCCAGTAAACAGAACCGGTTTTTCTCGCCCAGCAGCAGGAACTATTCACATTAAGTAGTTGCTATCAGGCGAGTGATTTGATCTTCTCGCGTAGCGCGATGGCCGCTTCAAAATCCATAGCTTCTGCTCTTCTTTTCATCTCGCGCTCAAGGCGCCTAATCAACTTTGTTCTATCATATGGCGTAAGCCCACTGGGGTTTATGTTTTTGAGTTTTCCGAAATCAAATGCCGTTTCTTTGGTTTGTCGTGGGTCAAGTAGATCTGCAGGATTCTCTTCTTTCACAATTATCTTTTCTCTGATGGCTTTTTGTATTGATTCTGGTGTGATGCCATGAGTTTTATTATATTGCATTTGATAAGTACGACGTCTGTCTATTTCTGCAAGCGCTTCTTCCATGCTGCGCGTCATCTTGTCTGCATACATTATCACTTCACCTCGTATATTGCGCGCTGCCCTCCCCATGGTTTGAATGAGTGAGGTACGAGAGCGCAAAAAGCCCTCCTTATCCGCATCGAGAATGGCAACTAAAGTTACTTCTGGTAAGTCTAACCCTTCACGAAGCAAGTTAACGCCGATAAGCACATCGTAGGTGTTGTTTCGCAAACTATCAAGCACATCAGAACGCTCCAGCGTGTGGATGTCAGAGTGCAGATATGCCGCATTGATCCCTTTATCTTTGACATACTCGGTAAGATCCTCAGCTGTTTTTTTCGTGAGAGTGGTGATAAGCACTCGCTCTTTGCGCTTCGCGCGTGTTTGCACCTCAGCAATGACATCGGGAATTTCCGAAGATGCCGGCCGAACCACTACCATAGGATCAATAATGCCCGTGGGCCGTATTAGTTGTTCGACAATGCCGTTGTTCGCCTTGCTTTCTACCTTTCCATCGTGCGCGTGAGATTTGGCATGCGCTTGAGTGAGGCTCAGCTCCCATTCGTGAGGAGTTGCTGAAATATAAACGATATGCGGTGCTTTTGGATAAAACTCGTCAAATGTGAGTGGCCTGTTGTCAAGCGCTGATCTAAGGCGAAAGCCGAAATCAATAAGTGTATTTTTGCGTGACTTATCTCCGTTGTACATACCGCGAATTTGCGGCACAGTCATATGGCTTTCGTCAATACATACAATGAAATTCTCACCATATGCTGCATGAAAATAATCAAGCAAACTATAAGGAGCATCACCTGGCTTTCTGCCATCAAAATATCTGCTGTAGTTTTCAATGCCATTCACGTACCCCACTTCTTTAATGATCTCAAGATCATAATTTACTTTTTGAGTGAGTCTGCGTGCTTCAAGTTCTTTCCCCGCACGTCGGAGTGCGTCAGATTCAACAGCCAAATCATGACGGATTTGGGCTTCGGCATTTGCGAATGCCGGGGAGCTCGTGATATTGTGTTTGGCGGGCGAAACTATGATTGATTCGACCACCTTTTGATCTATGCGTTTCCCAGACATGGGGTCGACTATTTCAATAGTGCTTATCTTCCCCCCCTGGTCGATAAGTCGGTAACAATAATCTTCATACGCCGGATATATATCCATGTATGATCCTCTCACTCTGAATGTACCCCGCTTAAACTCAAACTCAGATCGCTCATATTGCAAATCAACGAGCTTGACGGCAAGTGCACGCCAATCCGCAGGCTCCCCAACCCGTATGGGGAGCATCATGTTTTCCCATGAACTTGGATCACCGATGTTATAGATACAACTGACTGATGCAACAACAATCGTGTCTTTACGAGTGAGTATATTTGCGGTCGATTGAAGGCGCAACTTGTCGATTTGGTCATTAATTTGGGCCTCTTTTTCAATGTAGGTGTCGGAGCTGGGAATGTAGGCTTCCGGTTGATAATAATCATAATATGAAACGAAATATGAAACGGCATTATTAGGAAAAAAGTCTCGAAATTCCTGATAGAGCTGGCCCGCAAGTGTTTTGTTATGTGAAATGACAAGCGCGGGCATCTGAAGTTTTTGGATGACATTGGCGATGGTAAACGTTTTGCCCGAGCCTGTTACACCTAATAACACCTGGTTTTTGAGTCCCACAGATATGCCATGTGCGAGCTTTTCAATGGCCTGAGGCTGATCGCCAGTGGGCTTGAAGGGAGAACGAAGAACAAACATAAAGGTATTATATGCCATCTATTGAATTTAATTACTCAAACGAAGCTTCGCATAATTTATCATAGTAAGAACAAGTGCTGCGCTGCCATAAAAGAGGGTAACAATAATCGCAGTAGGATCTGTAAATGTGCTCCACACATCTGCGACGACCCGCCAAGGCTGAGAAAATACATACCACGAATTAGTTCGATGCAGCCGTCCCATGGCAATGGCAAACCCAACAGCATACGAGAAAAGCAAAAAGATAGTCAGTCGCATCAGTGGAGATACTCTCACAAGTGATGAGTGAAATACGCGCAAAACCGGTTGTGTCGCGCGCCAGAAAGTGAATGGTCCCAGAACAATAATCGTGGCATAGAGCCCAATGCCAAGCATGATAAATGGACCAGTCATTTGTATGAATCGATAGTTAAAGACATGAATTACGTCTGTGACGAGATATAACGTGTTTGGCACAAATAATATCCAGAGTCCTAAAAGCGCCATGCGCTTCCACACGTTGTGCGTTCTTTTCACCTGGTGACCGAGCGCTATGGCAAATGTTGCCAGCAGAATATTCCACCCCATCCACACACAGTTAAACAGAAAATATGATAATGACTGGGCGTGATCCATGAAAATGTAGGAATAATAGCTGTGTGGGTATGCATTCTACCATATCCCTTGCCTTTCATATCGTAACACCTTATTATGAAGTATATGGATGCGCATATCACGTGGCTCACAGACTACCACGACTCTGACATAGATCCGTATGCGAAGGCGCTCGATCTTGGCCTACCCCTGGCCTATGGATTTGTCATACCACGTGCGCTTATGCATAGCACATTTCTGCCAATTGGAGTGCAGCAAAAACTTATCCCTCTTTTCGAGCTCGCCCAGCATCACAGTGCTCATGAGATTGAGCATTCTCAAAAACTTATCCATAAGATAATTGAGGGTATCAAAATATTCCCGATATTTCTGCGTCAAATACACACATCATACGAATCCTTGCTGGAGCATGAACGCAAGTATTTACGTTTACATGTCACCGATTTGCATCGAGCTCATCATATTTTGCGACATGTGTATGCTCCGCCGCCCGTATCTGTGCGCTTTCTCCCCAATACTCCCGCCACGCTTCATTGTGCAGGAGAGCAAAGTTTGGTGCACACCATAGCGCTTTTGGTGATAGAAAGTCTTAAAAAAAACCTGATATCTGGCGCCTCGCCTCATGTGCAAAGTGTGCTCGTACAGCGGATGTATAACGGTCAATATTCTGGATATTGTGACACCACAAATACAGTACGATCTATGCAAAATCAGCTGGTCGTGTATGGCAACGCAGGGGCTCGGATGCTTGATGAGGCCGGCGACATGTATATCGTTGATAAAGAAAACATGCAAATTATTGACAAACATGTGCTTACTCAGCCGTTCAAATACACACTCAAAGGAGCAGAATATAAAAAAATCGCACTTCACGAACAAGATGGAGACAGACAAACGTTGCCCGATTCGCTTGTATTAAAAGTCGCTTACACCGCAAAAGATGTTGAAAAAAAGTTGTATTTCCCCCATCGAGTACATTGGACATTTGAAAATGGATTGCTATACATTACAAAATTACGTCCTTTGTAACTTATTTATCCCATTTTATGATTGGAAAAATAAAGGGCGCATTGGTAGAAGTGGACGGGAGCGAGGGCTTGATAGCAACACCTGGTGGGGTGAGTTATCGGGTGCATATACCACAGAGTATGCGCCGGCCTGATGAAGTGCAGATGATTGACGTATACACATACTTGCACGTTCGAGAAGACCAACATGTGCTGTATGGCTTTGAAACCAAACAGCACTACACTATGTTTCTTATGTTGCTAGATGTTGACGGCGTCGGCCCAAAAACAGCACATACTATCGTGGGGAAGCTAAGCATGCAAGAGCTCATGGATGCAGTACGCACAAAGAGTGTTGATATTCTCACTCAAATTCCGGGATTGGGGAAAAAAACTGCGCAAAAAATAATTCTTGAGCTTTCAAGTAAACTGAAAACAGATCTTGATGTCGCTTCTCTTATTGAAGATCCTGTTAATAATGAAGTTCTTGAGGCGCTCGTTGCGTTGGGCTATAAAGCAAGTGAGGCGCGAAAATTACTTAAAGGAGTTGATGTTAAATCCTCAACGGAAGATCAGATTAGATTCGCATTACAAAAGAAAACATAACCTCTATGGGGAAAGTAAAGTTTCTTCCAATCTTGCTCGTACTGGGCATGGTGATAGGATTGTCAGCATTAGGAATTACATACTTGATGAAGGCCGGACATGTGGTTGATAGTGTAAAAATCAAGGGCGTGCGTGCGTATGGTGGATTTTTGCAACAGTCTGAAGCAGATGTTCTCGGTACACAAGCAAAAACTGAAGCGGGAGAATATCATACGTATATTTATTATTTTAATGAAGACAAGTTCAACACATTGGGAGCAAATGACTATACGAGCTCAATCACTCGGACGACTCCGCGTACCGATCTTGCAACTTTTTCAATTGAGCAAATAGTGCGCGGCCCTGTGGAAGATGAAATGCTTCAGGGTTTTCGACCAACATTTGGAACAGGTGCCATTGCACAATTTGCTGGTGAATCACGTTGTGGTATAAAACAGTTTTTCGTGACGCTCGACCCTGAAAACTATTTTGCACAGGTTACGTTTTGTAAGCCGATCACAACAGATGTAGACTGGGGTTATCGATTTATCACCCAGCAGATTCGAAAAACCCTCATTCAATTTGAACGCATACACAAAGTGCGAATTGTTACTATTGATGATACGTGTCTGGATGGATCCCCATCACTTGAACCAACTGATTGTGTCTACTAGCAGTATCTCTGATAGCGCGTTGTGCATTTTTGGCTCGTATCTTCTATAATGCGAATCATGAAACAACAGCAACCGCTGACTAATAATCTGCGCCCTCATACCATTAAAGATTATATCGGACAGGAATCGGCAATCAAAACACTCAAACTATTTTTAGAAGGGGTGCGCAGACGAGGCTTTGCTTCAGAACATGTATTGTTTTATGGCCCCCCGGGCATCGGGAAAACCACCCTTTCCTACATCATTGCGAAAGAGTTAAAAGGCGATCTCAAAGTAGCCACCGGCGCCACTCTCACCAAAACGGGTGACTTGGCAGCGATCCTCACCAATTTGAAGGATAACGATGTGCTTTTTATTGACGAGATACATCGTATGCCCAAAGCCGTTGAAGAAATTTTGTACCCAGTAATGGAAGAATACTCACTTGATATTGTCATTGGCAAGGGGCCTTCAGCTCGAACTATGCGCCTGCCTGTTCCTCGCATTACCATTGTGGGGGCTACTACCAAATTGGCACTCTTGTCTGCGCCACTTCGCGATCGATTTGGCCTTGTGCTTCGTCTTGATTTTTATCATCATCATGAAATGACAAGCATAATCAAACGATCCGCCCAACTTATCGGCATCAGTATTTCCGATACTGCAGCTGCCAATGTTGCAAAACGGAGTAGGCGTACGCCTCGAATTGCGAATCGCATTTTGAAGCGCGCACATGACGTTGCCCAATCCCAAGGCGCCGACACCATAGATGAGGCGCTGCTTGAAAAGTTGTTTGGCCTTCTGGAAATTGATTCAGTCGGACTGACGGATATTGATTTGCAGTATTTGCGTGCTATAGCCCTCACGTTTGAAAATAAGCCGGTCGGAGTTGACACCTTGTCATCATCGCTTGCCGAAGACAGACGAACCATTGAGGAGTTTATTGAGCCGTATCTTTTGCAAATTGGCTACATTCGAAAAACTCCACGTGGGAGGGTGGTTACAACAGCGGGCCTTATGCATCTTAAGACACATAACAACGATACATTGCCTTTTTGAAGATGATTTATTCGTGTTAAAATAGTGATAATGCATTGTGTGCCGCGGTGGTGGAACATTCAACTCGGACTTGCCGATACGTAAGTACGGCTTAGAGCGAGTGAATCCCCTCACCACGTGTGGTGAGTGGGGGCAGACACGATGCGAAGCATCGCTATAATGACAAGATGAATTGATAGTGACAAATGTGAGAGTACGCCGCGGTGGTGGAACGGCAGACACGCAGGACTTAAAATCCTGTTCCTGTATAAGGAGTGAGGGTTCGACCCCCTCCCGCGGCACTTGCAAAGGGATGGGGGGAGAAGTTTATCCTGAGCAGTTCGACAAGCTCACTGTAAACTCTGTCGAAGGAACCCCCTCCCGCGGCACTTGCAAAGGGATGGGGGGAGAAGTTTGTCGAAGGACAGCGAGGATGTATTAAGGCTCAAGCCCGTAACATGGAGGGCAATACTCGTATGCACGACTCACCACCGTCATCAAAACAATCATTGCAATGGCCACAGATACTCTTGTATGGCCTGGTCATACTCGGCACTGTGCTTAATCTACTCTATATTATTCCCAATGGCCATGTTACATGTGTTGATGCAACATGTGGCATTCGAATTGGAGAATGGCATTATCACGATGCACTCTGGCATATCGCCGTAGCGCGCAATTCATTTACCTCATTTCCACTACTCTTCCCTTCTGCATCTGGCTTTGAACTTACATCATACAACTACCTGTTGGGCTTCATAATATTTCTATTTGAGTGGACAAAGCTCGATCCATTTTTTGTATATTTTAAACTACTACCACTAATTGGCAATGTGCTCCTAGTTTACACACTTTTTCGATATTTTAGTCATACGCAAAAGACAAGATGGCAACAGATATGGATTACATTTTTCATGTACTTTGGATCCTCGCTTTCGTACCTGCTCATATGGTATCGAGGTAATCTTGTTGAATTTAGCATACTTAAAGGTTTTCCGGTCGTTGCAACCGTGCAGCCTGCATTTGTACTTTCGAATGTGCAGTTTTTTCTCACCATACCTATCATCCTCTATATTTTCACCGATATCGTGACCAGAAACAGATCCCCCCATACACGTCTTATCCACGCATCTCTACTCGCTCTTTCTATTGGTCTTAAAATCTATAGCGGGCTATTTGTCGGACTTATTCTTCTTATTGGCCTTATAGACGAATTCATTTCAAACAATAATTTTAAAAGTACATTGATATCGGGAGCCACCTATTTGTGTGTATCAATTGTTTCCGTACTAATCTTTTATCTTCCATTTCGCATGAGTTCTTCAGCATTTCCATTTGTGTGGGCTCCCTTTGCCATACCTCATGTCATCACAGAATCGCCCGGCTTGTTCTATCATAAAGATTTTACGCTCGGCAGATATTTTATGTATGGGCTCGGCACGATTTCTCCACGTCTAATCTTCTATGAACTTCTAAGCACCATGTTTTTTATTTTGTGGAATTTGGGGAGTCGTGTCATTGTGTTTGTCATCGTGCCCCTTTTAATCTTTCGTAAGGCAATACATCGAGAACACAGCATATTGTTTGCACTCGGATCTATAGGGCTCATCCTCCCCATACTGTTTATTCAATCAGGTGGTGGATGGTACAACACCATTCAATTTGCATACGTAGGGGTGTATTTGCTGGGTGTTCTTGCGGGTCTTTGTCTAGCTGTAATGACTCAAAGTCGATTCTTATTGATGCGTGTATTTGTCATTTTCTTCGTGATAATTACTATTCCCAACAATCTACTCATGTTTTCATTGCTCGCGAAAGAAAAATTACTTATTTCAAGTGAAGAAATACACGTGTTGACGGCCCTCAAGCAGGAGCCGCGCGGAGTTGTCTTGTCGTTTCCCGATGATAAAAATTCATCTTATGTCCCCGCTTTGTCAAACAAAATTGGTTACATGATTGACTACGAGCAGGCTCGATTGCTTGGACTACCGGTAGAAGAGCGCATTAAAAAAGTTGAGGCAAGAGATTGTTCAGTGCTTGCTGACGTTCGGTATGTGTACGTGAATTCTATCAAAGGGACAGAATATCTTGAGTGTCCCGGATTTATTGATGTGTTTAGATTGCGTCATACAAAGGGTGAGATAAGCCTGTACATGAAAATTGATTATCTTTAGTGTCGCACTACTTATAGTATGTTTGGCCTCTCGATGATAAAATATGAGGGTTGTCGCCGCCTTAGCTCAGTGGTAGAGCACTCGCTTTGTAAGCGAATGGTCGCGGGTTCGAATCCGGCAGGCGGCTCATAGCTTGGAGTAACAACAGATATGAGTTGGTAGATATGAGTTGGTCGATCGGGTTCCCCGCTTCGCATATTGCTTTGCGGGATAAACTGGCAGGTAATGCTCATTGCATTCGCAAACTGCCAGTTGAACGAATCCGGCAGGCGGCTCATAGCTTGGAGTAACAACAGATATGAGTTGGTAGATATGAGTTGGTCGATCGGGTTCCCCGCTTCGCATATTGCTTTGCGGGATTAACTGGCAGGTAATGCTCATTGCATTCGCAAACTGTCAGTTGAACGAATCCGGCAGGCGGCTCATAGTTCAAGGCCTCATAGCTCAATTGGACAGAGCAACTCCCTTCTAAGGAGTAGGTTGGCCGTTCGATTCGGCCTGAGGTCACCATGAATTCAGTAAGTAGTAACAAAAAGAAGTATCTATTCTTCCCTATCGAGATCGGACTTGCCCATATTTGCCGTTCTCTCGCTGTTGCCGAGGAGCTTGTTGCGCGGGGTCACACGGTGTATTTTGCTCTCCCTAAGCGCAAATGGAAGTTGTTTTCTCATACCACCGTTACTTTAGTTTCGATTGAAAGTTATGTAGCTGCTGACGATTTCGGCATGAATGTGAAACTGTTTCGAGATCCAAAACTTATCGATCGGGTGGTATCAGAGGAATTAGCGCTCATTGACAAGTACAATCCTGATGCAGTAATTGTTGATTTCCGTATTTCTGCTTTTGCGGCAGCTACCATACGAGGTATATGCACGTTTGCTATTTTTGTGGGCGACGGCCTCCCTTATGGTGCTCATTTGCCTAATCCCGGCCTGCCTCGATGGGCATATCGATTGTTTCGTAATGTCTTTCCAAAATTGTATGATGTGGCATCACGCTGGTACCTCAACCCGTTTATCAAATATATGCGAAATCATGGGGTACACACATCATTTGATGCGTGGATGCGTGCAGTTACCTATATCGTCCCTGAAGCGCCGTTTTATATGCCTCCTGCCTCATCAACACTCCAGGTGCATCACACAGGTACCCTCGGTTGGTATGCATTTGATAATCCAATACCCCCATGGCTTGACAAGATGTGCCCGGATGGACGCACCGTGTATGTAAGTTTTGGAGGTACCGGGTTTGATAAAAACAAACCAATCGAAATCTGCATGGCCCTTGTGAAGAAGGGTTATCGTGTAATTGTCACAACAGGATCAATTTCAAACCCGTCCGACTATCCATCACATCCCAATCTTTTTGTCACGACTTTTTTGCCAGGCAACACAATATCTAAAAAAATTGATGTGCTTGTGTGTCATGGGGGGTATGGCACGATGATGGATGCGATTCAATGTGGGGTACCGGTTGTTGCAATTCCTTTTAATCCCGATCAGATATTACACGCAGCACGCATGCAGGAGCTTGGGCTTGCCAAATCTCTTCTGACGCTTTCCGCCCGTGACACATATAATGCGTTTACGTTTCAATGGAAACATATTGAGGAAAAAGGCAAGCAAATACCATCAAGCACCATTGTCCAGGCAGTGGATGAGTTGATAAAGAAGAAAGATTTGTATCAAACCAATATTCGAAACTTTAACGCGAAATATCCCAGCACCAACGGCGCATCAGAAGCTGCTGATATAGTTGAAAAGGGCCGTTAGTCCCGCGGAGTCTTGACGAACCGGGAAACCTCCACCAGCTTCCTTATTTACTATGAACACATGTGGGTGGCCCGCCACAGTTCGGGCTTTCGGCTTAGGTCGCATATCTGCGACACAAGAATCGTATTTCTAACTATCTTGCAATAGTTAGAAACGATCTCTATGCATATTTTCGCTGCGCCTCATGCGCTCACTTATCGGCGGGCATTGATATACCTAACCTCGCCATATGTTGCTTTGCTCGCTAAGGTATATCAATGTGCCCGAGAGAGGATTTGCTCAACGGGCAGTATACGAATGCAATGAGTAGTACCTGCCCGTTAGTCCCGCGAAGTCTTGACGAAGTGGGGAACCTCCAGGTGATAAGGTAATAAAAAGTGTTGCTGCGTGACTCAGATTATATGTGCCCGAGAGAGGATTTGAACCTCCACTTCTTACGAAACACGCCCCTCAAGCGTGCGCGTCTGCCAGTTCCGCCACTCGGGCAACGAGCTCATATTATATCATTTGTTGCGCGTGACCGTAAAGATATATGGGTAGTAGAGAAATACCGCAGGCGCATCATCTACGATTTTATTTTGAAATTCAATCAGTAGCTCCTTTTGCATAGAGGCACTATCTGTTGCTCGATAATCTTCCAAAAGTTTATCAACCTTCGGATTTTCATAACGGGTTATATTAGAGCGTCCTTTCTGACTTGAGTGCCACATGAAATATTGATTAACATCAGAAGGGATGTCCCACATTCCCAATATCATGTCGGCACGCTCACCTGGTCGAAGTCCCTCCACATCTACCGTGATTGTGCCACTAGCGCCCTCCACGACATCTTTAATAGTGTGTGCCAAGTTGATGAGTTCTAACGATGTTGCAAGTTTAAGATGAGCAGATTCGGTTGCTTCCGAAAAGAACTTCTTTAAAATTGCTCGGTTCACTTCAGGGTTTTCAGCAATACGCGGTATTGTAGGGTCATAGTTGACAGATAGAGGAGATATTGGTGAAACTGCGATATTTCCATATTGTTCAAGAAGAGTAACCGGTATGCTCCCATACAAAGCCATACGCGCATCTCGCTCTTTCAGTATCGGGTGCTCCATATCAAAAAATAGTGCGAGCACGCGTTTGAAATCACTTGTTTGAGTTGTCTTTGTGTCACTCCACTCACTAAATGTTTCTGTAACAATACTGCCCGTGGTAGAAAATGTGTCAATTTCTCGAAGCTTATATGCAGTAATAAGATCTGCTTCTGATCGATAAAATCGAAAAACCAACTTAGGTTTATTGACCATAAGAGGTGATAAAACGATCTTCTCTAGTCTGTCTCCTCCCCGCACATAGCGAACCTGAGTGAGGATGTATTCCCCCTTCACTCCTCGAAATGGATTAGTGCTATAAACCGGTTTGGCTAAATACGAGATAAAAAGAGGAAAAGGTTTGGATAGTTCAAAAAGAATCTTCTCAGGTGTGGGATAACTAATGGTCACATCTTTAAACACAAATGGAATATCATGCGAGGTAAACGGTGTTCCGTCGGTGTAGACAAGATCACGATGAAGAGTAAGTTCATACTTCGTAAAATCACTGTTATAGCTGTAGGATTTGACGATATCGCTTTCATAGGTGCCATCAACTTTTTGTACAAACAAAGGAACAGTAATCACATCAATTACTTCACGGGGCAGATTATCAAGCGTGTATGCTCCACTGAGCCCGACGCGTTGAGTATTGGTTGCAAAAAGCTGAATGATTTCTCGTGAGAAAAAGATGTAGAGCGCTATTACGATTGAAGTTATAAAAAACGACCCGATGACATAAAGTGCATACTTCTTGAGGAAAGCAAGAACGATCCAGTAGTACAAGCGAAACTTCTTTTGGGGCATACGTCTTATTTTAGCAGAAGGGCTGCGATTGAGACGCCCAGAAACACCACGATAAAGACCACAGTTAGGCGCATCATGATAAGCTCAACACCGCGTCGTGTTTGAAACGTCTCTCCCCCACCCCCCCATGCGCTCCCAAGGCCAGCGCCTCTTCCTTGTATAAGGATAAACGTCACAATGAGCACAGACAATAATATGGTAGCTATAGCGGCAACTTGATGCATATGTGTGTAGGCATTATACCAAAGATTTCGTCTTATCTCTCAAATACGTGTGGTATTTTTTCGCAAAACGATGGGCTTCATCGCGCAAGTGTTGTATCAAACGAAAGCCGCGGTGATGTCTTAGTGGGCGCAGTGTCGGAAATCCCGGAACTCCGATGATTATCCTGTCAGGATGCTTCGCAATGCCGATATATGGAACTTGTGTAATTGGGGAGGGAGTGCCCATTTGATGTGCAAGCTGACTCATCACCTTTTCAACGGCTTTAAGCTGTGGTTTTCCTCCGTCAATAACGATAAGATGCGGCTTGCTCCACTTTGTGTTTTGATTGCGTCGTATCATAACTTCTTGCATCATTTCAAAGTCGCTGGTGTGCGAAAGCTTTAATTTAAAACGCTTGTACTCTTTTTTATCGATACGTCCATCAGTAAACACAACCATACTTGCGGTAGCATGGTCAAAGTCCAGTGTTGAATTGTCATAGCACTCAATACGATGTAGTTTCGTAAGAGTAGGAAAGAAAGGGGTGATGAGCTCTTTGAGCTCATGGAGCGCTTTTTCAGGAGTGCTTGCCATCTGTGTTGTAGTATGAATGAAAGATCCATGTGTCAGAAGCTTTTCAAGGTGATAAAGTGAATCTCGTAACTTCATGGCGTGTTCATATTCTTGTTTTTGGGTATGAAGGCGTATTTCTTTTTGCAGATATCGAGAAACCAGTTCAGTTTTTCCCTCCAAAATCTTCACAATAAGTCGGATATTTGCGCGATATGTGCGCTTGAGTTTCTCTTGAATTATTTTATTTTCAACTGAGTGAATTGCACTAGGACAGGGATCACAGAGTCCAAGTTTGTGATAGAAGCAGGCTCGTTTTTGGAGTGATTTCTGCATGCAAAATGGCACTACCCTGCGCACTCCACGCAGTACCCCCTCAACAGACTTCATTGAGTCAAATGGACCAAAGTATTTTGCCTTGTCGTCATATTCCTTTCGTACAATAAGCACTTTAGGATATGGCTCTTTCACGGTGATTTTAATATAGAGATAACTCTTATCATCGCGCCAGCGCACATTATATTTTGGCTTGAAGTGGGAAATAAGTTCTGACTCAAGCACCAGAGCAAGAAATTCAGATTCGGTGTATACGACATCTATGGCATCGGCAAGTTCCTGGATTTGAGCTTCCTTAAGATCGGTCTTTGCGTTTTGTCGATGTGAGGCTAGACGTGCTTTCAGATTGACTGCCTTTCCGATATATATGGGGATGTTCTTCTGTTTGTATATATACACTCCTGTGGTGGTCAAAATGGAAGCGTGTGCGAGGGGAGTGTTTGCGATAGAAATATCAGGTTTGTAGGCCATAAGACAAGATGTTTACTATTATAACCGCTCTAATTGTTATTGTGGAATTAACCTCTATATGGGATACTGTAGCCTTATGAAGCCATTTCTAACTCGAATACACTCACACACATCCCTTTTCATTGTCATATTTGCATCGCTTTTGTATTTTGTGGTGTTTTCCTTCCTTTCAATGCAAAGAGTTACGCTTATGAGGGCTTCCTACTTTGATTTGGGCATTATGCACCAGACGGTGTTTAATACGTATAAAGCTTTGATGACCGCAGATATTACGCGTATTCTTGAGCTTACCGACCCGCATGGATCTGGTGAGCAAATCACCCGCATTGGGATACATAATGATGTGCTCATGGGCTTCATCGCTCCCCTTTATGTTATTCACTCAGGCCCAGAAACTCTATTGCTTGTTCAAACGGCAGTAATCGCAAGCGGTGCCCTTGCGCTCTATTTCATTGTGCGACACCTGACTGCTCATGTAAATAATGCACAGTCAAATGTCAAGGAGACGTTGAGCATCATCGTGCCTTTGGCGTATCTTATGTACTTTCCGTTACAACGTGTCAATTTATATGAGTTTCATGCAGTCGCCCTGTCAATTGGCTTTCTTTTATGGATGTATAATGCCTATTTTGCTCGTCGATGGGGATGGGGCATACTCTTTGGCTTATTGGCACTCTTGAGTAAGGAGCAGGTTGGAATGAGCATCTCATTATTTGCTATAGTAGAAGTAATCCGCAGATTCAAGGCACATCTTTCTCATCACGCCCTCACATGGGAGTATCTGCGCAGCTTTCTCTGGCAAAAGACCGTAAGAATACTTCCTTTCGTATCCCTTTTTACAATGGCATACAGCCTTTTGTCAGTGTATCTGCTAATACCATTTTTTCGTATCAATCAACAAGACCATTTTGCTCTGCACTACTATATCAAAGATAGTTCCAACACTCTCGATTTATTAGTGCAATACCTGGCACATTTGGTGAGCCTAGAAAGTGTGCAGTATGTGTGGAAGGTGCTTTTTCCCGTTTTGTTTTTACCTCTGCTTTCAATCTATTTTCTTCCTGCGATCCCTGACCTGCTTATCAATCTGCTGTCCAATAATTCGTATATGCGTAATACGTATTTTCATTATACGGCGATCCTTATCCCTTGGTTCTTTATTGCACTATCACATTCTTTTTCGCGAATATTACAGATGAAAAATACGCGCGTGGTGTGGGGATTAATGGGAGCCTTTTGTGTAAGTATATTGGTTGCATCGGCACGTTTCGGCCCTCTTCCCTACTCGACATCGCATGAAAATAGTCTATGGTTTGAATCTAATCCTAATAGTGATGATATTCATGAGTGGCAAAGGATAGTAAATGATGATACAGTTGCTGTTTCGACAACCGGTAAGCTTGCCCCTCATTTTGCCGGCAGGCGCTATTTCTATGATTTTGGAGTGCATTATGACAAGGCTCAGTATGTCATAGTGCAACCCGAAGATATGTCAAACTATTGGAATAAAGATGTACTGTATGATGCTTACAATACTTTGCAAGCTGATGTACGCTATGCTCTCATACACCAAAACAATAATTTTGAGGTGTATAAACGCATTATTTTACCGTCACCGTAACTTACACAGAACCTATGAAACTTTTCCATCGACAATCAGAACCAATAAAAGGATATTTTGCAATTCTTTTTGCAACATTTCTCTATGGGTGGTTTGGCGTATTAGTCAAACTTATTGGCTCTGATATACCCATCTTCTACCAAACATTTGCTCGTAATGCTGTAATGGCACTTATACTCTTACTATTCCTTACTGGAGCAAAAATCAACATCTTCGCCGTGCAAAGAAAAGACGTGTACAAGATAATTGCTCGTTCGACTTTTGGACTCATAAACATTAGTGCAGCACTTATCGCATTTCAACATCTGTCCATTGGTTTGGCGTATATCCTCTTTTTTGCAGGACTCTTACTCGGGAGTTTTCTCATTGGTACCATTATTAATGGGGAAAAGCTCACCAAAATGAAGGTTTTTTCACTCGCGCTCACCATGAGTGGAGTCATGTTGGCCTATGCCTACCGAACACAGGTTTCAGGTGAGATTTTGTATGTGACTCTTGCTATTATTTCTGGCGTATGTGTTGCTTTTTGGAACATTATCGCTCAGCACATCAGTCATGAAATTTCTGCAGCCACGCTCAACTTTTTTGATGCAGTGTTGCTCACTATTTTTTCAGGCGCAGCTTCGTTATTAGTGCAAGAGGCTCGGGTTCTCCCCTCACTTTCCATAGCATGGATAGCAAATTTTCTTATGATGGGCACTTTTATTTTTGCGGGTATTCTTATTCCGTATGGGTTTCGAAAAGTTGAAGCGCATGTGGGGAGCATTCTTATGCCACTTGAAATAGTCTTTGGAGTACTATTTGGGGTCTTGATATTTCAAGAATCACTCCGTATTTCTCTTGTCGTTGGGTGCGCATGTATCATTCTTGCATCTATCTTGCCATACGTGTGGGAGCTACGTGGCAATAGGCATATCCACACGCGATAGCATCGCTTTCATCATCATCGCGTACTTGAAGCGTTTCCCCTAGTTGTAGCGTGAGCATTTTCCATACCGCACGTTTATCGGCCCGACCATCTCCCGTCACGATTTGCTTGATTTGAAGCGGAGTAAGAAAATCAAAACGAAGATTGTATTGGGCTGCAAGTGCAATAACACTTCCTTGGGCTTGTGCGACAGCAATCACTGTTTTGGCATTTTTGAAAAAAAACAGTTGCTCCATGACCATGGTGTCAATATTCTCTTGTTTGATTATTTCGATGATATTATCTTGAATGACTTTCAATCGCTCAACGAGGCTTTGGTGAGGATTTGTTTTGATAAGACCAGAGGAAATAAACGAAATGGCTGATGGATGATCGGATGCGAATACCGCATATCCAGTTTTGTCATAGCCGGGGTCGATGGAAAGAAGAATCATGGGGTAATAGTACAGAGTTCGAAGTACAAAGTACAGCGTGCAATGCACCATGAACCATGCACTATGCACCATGCACTATGCACCATGAACCCTGCACCATGAACCATGCACCATGAACCATGCACCTGTACGATTTTTCAAGCCAAAAAAAATGCGCCCGAAGGCGCAGTGAGTAAAGATGTCCGATAGTGTTTCCAATATATTGACTCAAACTGTATAAACACGTACATATCACCAATCAATCTTCGGTCATACAGACTACAAGAACACCATGTACGTAAAAACGATTATATGTTTGTAGACGATGCAGATATCGTAAGATAATGCAATACAGAAGTAGATACTTTTAAGTTCAATACTCCCCTACATATAGATTAATCTGATATATAGGAGAACCAAGCAAAACGATCTTTTTGATAGATAGCAAAAGCGCAAACACTCATGCATAAAACATCATTGTCCAAAAGAACAATGGCAGTATACAAAAGCGATAAGAGATGGTGCGTTAGTACGACTTGGCTAAATGCATTGCTGCACTTACACCGGTCGCCTATCAAACCCGTAATCTTCGGGCGCACTCATATGGAATCCTTATCTTGGGGGCTGCTTCGCACTTGAGATGCATTCAGTGCTTATCAGGTGGGAATATAGCTACCGGGCGATGCCCTTTTAGGACAACCCGTACACCAGGGATTCCCTCATCCTAGGTCCTCTCGTACTATAGGAGACTCCCCTCAAGATTCCAAGCGCTTGCATCGGATAGAGTCCGACTAAATTTCGACTATATCTTGTCCGACTTTCGTCGAGACTTTGGCGTCTAGTCTGTGAGGATACTTTCTGCTATATGTTCTTTAGAAAACTTGCGTTTCCCAGTGTTCATTGAATAGGAAAGGTCGAGCATCTGCAGAAACCCATGTTTGGTGAGGTGTTTCTTCTGATACATACCATTTACTATCGTTGAAAATGTTTCAAATGATGTGCGCTTCACATAGAGTTTCCTTTCAAAGAAAGGAATAACTTTTTCGTGAAGATCGCATATATCTCTCACTACATACGCGAGAGATCTGTCTGATGAAGCAGGTGCGTCGTTTTTTTTGACGTACCCACAACCCAGACGAGCCTTAAGTTTGTCAAGGATTACTTTGCCAGATGGATTTTGCGACACTTTGAAAAAAGGTGCAATTTGCCATCCGAAAGAGGCTGTTTTTGCCGGCACAACGCCGACATAAAAGCAACCTTCTCCCTCAACAAACCCAATAAGATAATCATCTGAAATAGAGAGCATAAGAAAAAAGTCTTTCCTGCTGATTACTTTGCTCGATAGAATCGAATTACACACAATTTTCAGTGCCGAACCATGCAGTGCCGTATGGCACAGATTGAGATCGTGACTATGTGTGTATTGACAAAGCGTTCCAGCATATGGCCAAATTTATATTCTTCATTTCTATTCTAACAGGTTTTCGGATTTGCATCGACGATATTCTAAAGGGATATCCGTATTTGTGATAATTGCGGAAATCGACCTTTACATCGCACGTATTAACGTGCAATCAAAACGTTGAAGAAGAGACAGCTCTGGACTATTTAACTGTCTCACGACGTTCTGAACCCAGCTCACGTACCACTTTAATCGGCGAACAGCCGAACCCTTGGGAGCTACTGCGCCCCCAGGATGTGATGAGCCGACATCGAGGTGCCGAACTTCGCCGTCGATAAGAACTCTCGGGCGAAACTAGCCTGTTATCCCCAGAGTAGCTTTTATCTGTTAAGCCCGGTGCGCAATCACGGCGCAACCGAGGATCACTAACACCCGCTTTCGCGTCTGCTTGACTTATAGGTCTCACAGTCAGGCTGGCTTATGGGTTTGTCCTCATAAGACGCGATTTCCATCCGCGTTGAGCCAACCTTTGTACCCCTCCGTTACTCTTTTGGAGGGACCCGCCCCAGGTAAACTGACCACCTAGCACTGTTTCCCTCACCTATTCCGATAAATCGGATAGGATGAGCAGTAAGTATGATAATTTTTTGGAAATGGGACGCACATATTCATATCTATTACTTCTTGTTTTAGTAACCAAAAATGGACTCACCCATCTTAATGTATACACGTGCGCACATACATGCGTTTTGAGCATACTTATCTTTCAAGTTGAATGCGCACTATGTTCATATTTGAAATAAGTGCACACTGCAACGGGAAAGGTTTATAAGAATAGGTGAGGGATCAGGTGAAAAAGAAGCGAAGAGAGGTGTTACATTGTCGCCCGAAGGCTCCCTCCTACGCTAGACAGTCGCCGCCTTTTCACCAATACCAAGTTTCAGTAAAGCTTCTGGGGTCTTTTTGTCCGGATGCAAGTAGGCCGCATCTTCACAGCCATTTCAAGTTCGTCGGACAGTGGTTCAAGACAGTTTTCAACTCGTTAAGCCTTTCATGCGGGCCGGAACTTACCCGGCAAGGGGCTACGCTACCTTAGAACTCTCAGGGTTAGAGCTGTCGTTCACTGGAGCTTACACCGCAACCTATTATAGATAATTGCTTAGCTATAGGCAGCCGCGATGGTTGACTGACCAGTACCGGACAGGCCTCAGCTCCTATACAGCGCATATGCTGCTTAGCAGGAGCCTGTGTTTTAGATAAACAGTCGGTTGAAAAACGTTTGCTGCGGTCCCAATAAATTAGGACAGATCATCTTGAAAACTTACGATCAACTTTTTTGCCGAGTTCCTTAAACCACTTTTAACCGTATGCCTTGGTCTACTCGACCAGCCCACCTGTGTCGGTTATCGGTACGGATCCATATGTTTCTTCGTACGCGTTTTTTTCCTGGAAACACGCATCCGCGCACTTGACTCTCCCTTGCGAGAGAATCTTACACTCGTACCTTCCTATACACCTCGCGGTGCACAAGTAAGCACTTGAACGACCATATAGATCGCTGCGCATAGCCTATCTCGTCAAACGCAACGTCGTGACGAAACATACAGAGTAACGGAATATTAACCGTTTGTACATCGCTCCTCCACCGATCTGATGAAGGGCTTAGATCCGACTAACCCGCAGATGATTGACATTGCTGCGGAAACCTTGGGCTTTCGGCATGCCTGAATTTCACAGGCAGATACACTACTTATGTCAGCATTCTCACTCGATAGCGCTCCACCAAAGCTTACGCTTTGGCTTCGTTGCCCTATCGACGCTCCTCTACCAGCAGCTCATCCGACTTCTAACTATGACATATCAATAGCCTTTGCAAAATCTGCAAAAACTACGGACAGTTGGTCATAGGTATGAGTTGGATGAGCTGCTCTCCGTCTTCGGTAATCTGTTTGAGCTCCGATCATTTTCGGCGCAGTATTTCCAATATCCCGCAAGCGGGATAAGTATTCAGGTGAGCTGTTACGCACTCTTTAAAGGATGGCTGCTTCTGAGCCAACCTCCCTGCTGTGTTGGAAACACAACGGCCTTTACCACTAAACAGACATTTAGGAACCTTAGACGGGAGTCTGGGATGTTTCCCTCTCGCCCATACCAGCTTATACCGGCAGGACTGACTCCAGTGCATAAATGCCCCAGTATTAGGAGTTTAGTTGATCGACAATACCTTGCGGCACCGGCAACCATCCAGTAGCTCTACCCCTGGGGGTACTGCACGAGGCTATACCTAAATATATCTCGAGGAGAACCAGCTATTTCTTGGTTCGATTGGCATATTGCCCCTAACCACAAGTCGTCCCACCGGATTTCACCCCAGACGGGTGCGGACCTCCTTCCGTCTTTCGACGGAATTCATCCTGCTCATGGTTAGCTCACCAAGTTTCGGGTCTTCCGCAGTTTTTTATCATGTCTTGCGACATGCATACGCCCTATTCAGACTCGCTTTCGCTTTACCTACCCACCATAAGTGGTTAAATACAAAAACGGCGGAAACTCGCTGACTCATTCTTCAATAGGCACGCGATCATCCCCTCCATCCCATCTTCTAGGGTTAGTTGTCGTAACACAACTCTGCCATAATAGTATCTATAAACAGAATTGTATTTAACAAAAACCTAAAAGACATGATGGAGGGGACTCTCACTGTTTGTTAGCCATTGGTTTCAGTGTCTATTTCACTCCCCTTGTCGGGGTTCTTTTCGCCTTTCCCTCACGGTACTCGTTCACTATCGGTCAGTTTGTGTGTTTAGTCTTGGATCGTGACCGACCCAGATTCCCACAAGGTTTGCCGTGCCTCGTGGTACTTAGGTGTCCGCTATCGGGTATTGAAATTTCGGATACGGGGCTTTCACCCTCTATGACCAGACGTTCCAGACTGTTCTCCTATCTCAATACACATCAAATATCGCGGATCCTGCAACCCCCCATCCATCCTAGACTTTATAATCATGCAAAGATCTCAAGAGCCTTCTTTTTATCATGCGCATACCAGAAGGATTATGTTTTAATAACCATTCTCGTTTTGTCGCATCAAGCTTATGTTTGTAAGCTTCATAATAGACTAGCTCCCAAGGTTTGTACAATTTGGTATATATGCTTTTACCTTCGTTATGCTCTTTCATACGCGTCTTTAAATCGGCTGTGTAACCGACATAAAGGCTCTTATTAGAGTAACTTTGCAAGACATATACGTAGTACATTACTACATTATATAAAATCCATGATGGATGGGGTTTAGACTGTTCCCGTTTCGCTCGCCGCTACTTAGGGAATCTCATATGATTTCTTTTCCTCCGATTACTGAGATGTTTCAGTTCACCGGGTATCCAGCCTCGTCTTACGACGGGCTCATCCTGATTTCTCAGGACGGGGTTACCCCATTCGGAAACCACCGGGTAAAACGCTTGTTGAAGAGCTTACCGGCGATATCGCGCTTATACACGCGTCCTTCTTCGGCACAAACTGCCAAGGCATCCTCCAATGGCATTATTTCTCCTATCACTTACATATACGAACTTTTGCTTATGATGAAATGTAGCACATAATGCTATCCATCAAAAAGACCATTTGTTTTGTTTTTTTCTTGGAATAACTATCGGCGATTTGTTAAGGTGCTTGATCCGCATAGCTCCAAAGGAGCAACGTGGGTCGCGTCATCATGCTATAACTATAGTCTGCAATTTCCAATTTTCAGAATTGTATCTAAAAACTAGAAACTGGAAACTATTGTTCTATTCCGTAATTACAATTTGCTTCTCGACGATGCTCGAAGCATATCGTTCGAGTGAAATCGAGAACATTTCTATTGCATTTTGCTTGCCCTACATATCTCGAGCACGACTGTCCTCCCAACCTTCCTGTTCACCTTTTCACTTCATTGGTATTTTCAGCCCTCCTCGTCTCGGGCTTGAGCCTTAGCATTTTCCCGCTGTCCTTCGACAAGCTCAGGATAAACTCTTCATGCGCTCGACTTTCGGTGGGCATTGTCATCTCTAACCGCATCGTCTTTGACTCTTTGCTAAGAGCTGACAATGTGGACCCAGCCGGATTCGAACCGGCGAGCTCTTCATTGCAAATGAAGCGTTCTACCAACTGAACTATGGGCCCTTTCGCGTGATTCTAGGCGCTTGCCTTCTCGCGAAACCTGCCTTCATAGCGTAATTGGCGCCTCACGGTTTTCTGCAATCACAATTAAAAAGTGCGAAAATCTCAGACGAAAAATGATTCTATCAATTCCTATGACTTTGTCAAGCAGAATGCGAATCTGCCATCAATCTTATATTTTGGTATTGAGATTGTTGATGGCTGATCCGGAGAAGCTAAATCGTAGACTCCGATATGCTATCAAACGTGTGATGTTTTATGCATCTGTACAAATTCTACTACATGGAGCGGGAAATGCAAGGGGTTGATATTATTTGAGATTTAATCCAGCGCTAATCTTGCCACCAGTAACCACCGTCCCTATCAGCTCTCCCTTTATTAGATGCTGGAGTACATGTATTTTTTTTGGCAAGTGTAGATTTCCCAGATCTACGTTTCTTTGGCTGTCTTATTCGTCCATCCGGCCCAAGAGAGGCGCTCTCACCATATCCATGGTCCGAACTTGCGGGAAATCTAAAAATCGTCTCTTGAATGATAGGTGGGTTTTCTGCATGCGGTTCTGCCAAATCCCCTCCACCTAAGTCCAATCGTAGTTGGGCACTGTGGTCAGGTACATGAGGATTAGACGACTCGACGTCAACAACGACTGGTGATGGAGATAATAATGCATGTTGATTCGCAAAAGAGAACGCGAGTTGTTGTACAGGCTCGCTCATATGATTTCTGATTGTATCAGATATTTTATTATTGGTACGTCTCAGATTTGCTTGAATGAACTTTTGATAATTGAATAATGCAAACACTCAACTTGGCTCATATGGTTCTGTCCATTTTTAATGGACAGAAGGTAAGAGCCAAGAAGTAGGTTGCAAAGTTCTCTTACCACAGGGGGGCAATGAGTGTGGTGTATGCAAAAACACCACCACCCACGCCCCCCCTCTATTGTTAATCCCATCCGCCAGCGCCCAAGGGGCACGCCGGCGTACTGTCCCTCCGGGCAGGGATATGACGCCCGGGGTCTAGCCGAAGATATGAATTCCTCCCAGAAGAACTAGTAGACCAATCTGAACACCAAGCAGTCTGTTCAGATTGGCCGCAATGGCTGAGCCGTCGCGGACATCAATGGCTGAGCCACTAAGTTTGAAGAACTTAGTGGTCATACCGACGTCAATAACGGCCCATGTTAGATCGATCAGAAAGACTATCCCTCCCCAGAGTTTGAACAGGGGGGGGAAGAAGTACAGGGCCACACCGGCAAAGAGAGCCATGCCTGCGATCCTAAGGACCGCCGGCATAGCGTTGTCCCCGCCATTCTTGACGGGGTTGGTCGAGACCAGGCCTACGAGGAGGGCGCCCACGAACAGCACCCCCCCCGTCAAAATAACCGACGCCTCGTCGCCACCCAACTCATGGGTGGCGTACCCTGCTCCGCCC
>Ga0209200_1000310_pt1 | contig 55102 bp, 56 predicted proteins | sample AD_UKC033_MetaG_FD_184406 | JGI IMG/M metagenome (GOLD analysis project Ga0209200, IMG submission 184406) | Active sludge microbial communities of municipal wastewater-treating anaerobic digesters from USA - AD_UKC033_MetaG (SPAdes) (version 2) | ecosystem: Engineered > Bioreactor > Anaerobic >... | reverse complement strand
GATAGAGCAGAGGCGTACTGCAAGAATATATTCTGCTGTCGCATGCATTGCGCTCTGGCACAATCTTTTGAATCTAAATGCAGGTTAATATGTCCCACAGCCCAACTTTTCAATAACCTTAAATACTTTTTATCTATCTCATTTTTATGGAATTTAACATTCTCATCTGCGGAGTAGGAGGGCAGGGAACTATTCTCGCTTCATACGTTCTTGGAAATGCAGCATTAAAAGACGGGCATAAGGTAAGATTGGGTGAGATTCACGGCATGGCCCAAAGGGGAGGTTCTGTTGTTTCTCATGTAAGGATGGGTGATGAGGTCTATGGCTCTGTTATCCCCCAAGAGAAAGCAGATATTATAATCGCATTTGAACCACTCGAAGCCTTAAGAAATATATCTTATCTAAAAAAAGGAGGAAAGACTATACTAAATACCGAGAGAATAAATCCAATCTCTGTATCACTTGGGGAATGTGATTACCCCCCAATAGATGAGATATTGTTTAATCTTTCTGAAAAAGGTAAAGTATATCATTTTAATGCAACTGAAATTGCAAAAGGCCTAGGTAATCAGGTCACAATGAACATGGTAATGATGGGAGCCCTCTCCCTTCTTGAAACTCCAATAAAAAATGAGACGCTTTTAGAAACAATAGTATATGTGCTATCCAAAAAAGCAGAGATAAACATGAAAGCTTTTGAGGCAGGAAGAAAAAAGATGGAGAATCTGCTGTAATTTAGATTTCTGCTATTACGGTCTCTCCCGCCTTTACATTGTCCCCAATTTTTATTGTTGTTGAAGATTCAGAAGGATACATAACGACTACTTGCGACCCTAGTTTTATTATACCTATTCTATCTCCCCTTTCTAAAATTTGGCCCTCATCCACATAACATTCAATTCTTCGTGCAACTGTTCCGGCAATCTGAACTGTAACTGTCCTTATATCTCCATCAATTACGACTATATTTCTCTCATTCTCTACAAGGACATTTCCAAAAGCAGGAAGATGACCCCCTTCAATGTAAATAATATCTATCACCTGGCCAGATATGGGTGTCCTGTTTACATGAACATCAAAAAGCCCCATAAAAATGGAGACCATTGTAAAATTTCCTTCAATAATGCCTTTTAGTTCTGGCAAGTAAATCATTTCTCCATTTTTTATTGTAAAAGGGATTTCACCGTCTTGCACAGTATCTATAGATATTACTTTTCCATCAGCAGGAGAAACAATAATATTTTTATCTATAGGGATAGATCTTTGTGGGTCCCTGTAAAAATTAATGCTAATAACAACAAGCCCTATAATAATTAGGCTTAGAAAAATAGCTACGTTTCTCTTAAATTTGGACACCACAAATGTTAAAAACATAGGTATTTATTTAAAATTAATCGTGATTGGTGTTCAACTAACGAAAACTATTATAAGCTATAGATAGTGAATATTGTTTATTAGACCTAGAGGTGGTCCCATAGTATTTATAGAAAAAGTCACAATGAAAGGATTCAAATCCTATGGTAATAAAACTCTGACACTTCCCATTTCTAAAGGGTTCACTTGCATTGTTGGGCCAAATGGAAGCGGAAAGTCAAACATAACAGATGCAATATGTTTTGTTGTCGGTAGGATATCTGCAAAATCAATGAGGGGCGAGAGACTCTCTGACCTTATATTTAACGGAACAGAAGATGAAAAGAAAGCCGAAGAGGCAATTGTTTCAATTACTTTTAACAATGAAGACGGCGGACTTCCAATTGATGAGAAAAAAGTTACCATCTCCAGAGCAGTAAATCTCAAGGGAGAAGGAGAATATAGAGTTAACGGAAAAAGAGCTACTAGGTCTTATGTTTTAGATATCTTTTCTTATGTAGGTGTAAGGCCGGATGGGCATAATATTGTAATGCAGGGAGATATTGCACACTTTATTAATATGAACCCTGTTGAGAGAAGGGGCATCATAGAAGAAATTTCTGGTATTGCAGAATTTGACGATAAAAAAGACAAAGGGCTAAGAGAACTTGAAAAAGCACAAGAAAATATAACAAGAGTTGAGCTTGTAATCTCTGAAGTTAAAAATCGTCTTGATAGGTTGCTCCGTGACAAAAAGGACGCTGAGCGATACCAGGAGATTGATAAAGAAATAAAAAATAAATGGGCTATTTACTATCACAGCAAATTAAAGGAGTTAGAAGATACAAAAATAAAACTTGAGACAAATATCGAAAAAGGCCAGAAAGATATTGAAGAATTACGGATTTTAGTTTCTAAAATTGTTCAAGACATATCTAATAAAGAAAAAGAGCTATTAGAACTTGATGACGAATACAATCGCAAAATGGAAATGGACAGTATCAACATAACAAGGGAAATTGAAAAAATTAAAGGAAATATTTCCTCAATTAATCAATCAATCGAATATGAAAAAAAGGAACTTTCCTCAGTAAAGAAAGAGATTGACGAACTAAAGAAAGAGATCTCTGACAATGAACAAAAAATCAAGGAACTATTAGAAAATAAATCTAAACTAGAAAAAGAAAGCGCTGAAGTTGAATCAACTATTAGGAGCAAGGAAGCTGAATATAGAAAACTCCTTGATTCGCTCTCTGGTAAAGACGGGATGTTTTTAAAGATTAAAGAGAGTTTACTTGAAGTTGATAGAAAACTAGAAAAGAATAGAAAAGACTATCTTGCACTAAACAAAGAACTTGATTCCTATAATGCATCTGTTTCCCTTCTAGATCAAGACACCAAACGAATCACAGCAGATATCAAAAAGATAGATGATAAATTATCGGATATTGAAAAAAAATTAAAAGAAAAAGAATCAAAATCTTCAGTTTACGACTCCAATCTAAAAAATAACAGTAATGAACTTACCACCCTAAATCAAAGATATCAAGGTCTAAAAAGTGAGTTAGTGAAGGTGGAGTCTGATTCAAAACAGGCTTTATCTCAATTTGAACATTTAAAAGCCAGAATAAACGTAAAGAAAGAGGCTCAAAACGATATCACCGGTGGACAAAAAGCGATTGCAGAGATTTTAAAAGCGAAAAAGGATAAATTAATTCCAGGAATTTATGGAACTATTTCAGAGCTTGGAACTACAAAAGAGGAATACAGTCTTGCACTTGAAGTTGCAGCAGGATCAAGGCTTACAAATATTGTTGTTGAGGATGATAATGTTGCAAGGGAATGCGTCAAATTCCTTAAGAATCTAAAAGCTGGCCGTGCAACATTCTTACCCTTAAATAAACTTGTTACTCCAAGAATAGCAAATGCTCCAAAGACAAAAGGGGTAGTGGGGCTTGCAATTGAATTAGTATCTTTTGATGAAAAATTTAGAAAAGCGTTTGAGTATATATTTGGAAGAACTTACATAATCGAAAATATTGATGTTTCTAAAACAATTGACAATACAAGACTTGTAACACTTGATGGTGATCTGGTAGAATCATCAGGGGCTATAACTGGTGGTTATTATACTCGAAAGAAATTTTCTGTTTCTTTTAACATTGAAGAAGATAACTTTTCCTTAAAAGATTTGGAGAAGAAGTTATCCGAATATGATTCAAGAAAACAATCTCTCAAAACAGAAATAGAAAAACTGGAAGAAACCTTGAAAAATCTCAGTATAAATAAAGCAGAGTCAACTTCTGAACTTGCTACAACTAATAGAGAAAAAGAAGAACTCTTAAAAGAGAAAAATTCCTTACAAAAGGAAAGATTATCATTTGAAAAAAATATTGAGGACCTGACAAAAAAACTTGAAAAACAAAAGAGTCTGTCTTCTGATACAAAAATTAAAATTGATCCCATCTTAAAAGAAATAGAAAAACTTGAGGGGGAGAAGGCAAATGTTGAGAAAGGCATAGAGGATTCTAGTACCGGCGAAATGGGCGAGGCTCTTGAGATCGACCTTACAGATCTTCGAAAGAAAAATTCTGAGATGGCCTCACAGATATCATCAATTAATTCAACTCTTGAATACCTTAAACAATCCAATATTAAATCTTCTGAAAAAATCGATTTAAGAAAGCCTCAAGAAGAAGTGGCTTTGAAAAAAATATCTGAGTTAGATAACAACCTAAAGGAAATTAATGAAATCCTGAAAGAAAAAGAAAAAGAAGATTCTGTAATAAAAAAAGAATTATCCTCATTTAATCAAAAAAAGAGGAGTCTTTCAACTGATACTTCTGATTTGAGAATCAAGAAAGATAACAAAATTGAGAAAATATCAAAATTAGAATCGGATCTCAATTTATGGGCTTCTGAAAAAAAGACTATACTGGAAGATATAGTCGAATTTTCCAGACACGCTTCAGACTATGAAGCACCTCAAGAATTTTCCAAACATCCAGACAAACTTAAAATTGAGATTGAGTCATTGGAAAAGGAAAGAGAGAAATTAATGCCAATTAACATGAGGGCAATTATAGAGTATGAGGAAGAAGAAGGTAGATACAATACCTTAAAACTTAGAAGAGACACTCTCATAGAAGAAAAGAATGCAATTCTAAACTTTATAGCCGAAGTTGAGAAAGAAAAATCTGAAGTTTTCCTCAAAACATTTAATGAAATTGCTTCCAACTTCTCAGATATATTCTCAGATATATCTCCAGAGGGAACAGCACAACTCCTTCTTGAAACAGAAGACAATCCCTTTGAAGGCGGGATAATAATAGATGCTAAACCTTTGGGTAAAAATGTTAAGGCCGCTGTATCATTAAGCGGTGGAGAAAAAGCTATTACTGCACTGTCCTTAATATTTGCTATCCAACGTCACAAGCCATCCCCTTTCTATATACTTGATGAAGTAGACGCAAATCTTGATGATGCAAATGTAGAGAGAACTGCTGAAATGATAAAGAGGCAAGCTGAAAAGACACAGTTTATTGTGATTACCTTAAGGGAAGGGATGATGTCCAGAGCAGAAAGATTGTTTGGAGTTTCAATGTACAAGAAAGGACTCTCAGCAATGGTCTCACTTGAAGTCGAGAAAGTAGTTAAACAGGCGGAGGCATTAGCCTGATCCAAGAAGATGTCCTGATACCAGAGATAGGCCCAATAGACGTTCTCATGGATCTTGTCCTGTCAAGGGAAATAGATCCGTGGGACATAGATATAATAGATCTTACAAATAAATTTTTGGACAGAATTAGAAAATTAAAAAATCTTGATCTAAGGGTATCAGGCAAAACAATACTTACAGCCTCCATTCTTTTGCGAATGAAAAGTGAACAATTGATGAGGGAAGATGAAAAGAAAGAAGAAGACGACGAATTTTTTGACTTTTGGGAAGATATTGAAAATGCTGAATTTGAAATTGACGATATTAAACCACCTTTAAGAAGAAGAAATGTTGGCAAGATGACACTCCCAGAGCTTTTCGAAGCCCTAATCGATGCTTTGGAAGAAGGAGAAAAACCAAAGAAAAAGATCATTGCTAAACTGGGCCCTCAGATTTATCAGATTGATGAAATCAAGGCCGATATAAGAAAACAGGTAGAAAAGTTATACCAGCACCTATTGGAGCTAAAAGGCATAAATGATCTTATCTATTTTAGAGATTTACTTGAGGAGAAAACAACAAGAGAAATAGCAAGAATATTTCTGTATATATTGTTCCTTTACAGTGATAAAAAGATAGATGTCACCCAAGAAGAGATGTTCGGCGAGATATTCATCAAAGTTCTGTAATCTTTTCAATGAATCCCATTTTGTATAGCTTGTAAAAGGTAGGAATATCAAAAAGTTTTGGAATTTCTTTTTCGGTCACCCTGCCTTTTGTATGCATTAATAAAAACACATTGATTTCTTTTTCTGAAAATCCTGCAATCTCTTTCAAATAAGCAATATCGTGAGATTTTGCTTCCTCTGAAAGAACAAAAGAAGTCTTCATAAGTTTTTTTCTCGAGAGTCCACCTTTTGGCAATATTGATAGGATGAAAAGAAGGACAGTAATAACTGAAGTCCCTTGTAATATAGGCTCTATGGTGTTTAAAACACCTTCTCGGGTAACTTCTACATTCATTGTATATATCTCAATATTTACTGAAGCATTTGTTGATAGTAAAGGGTCAGTTTCAAATATTAAGTAATATGTTTTTGTTTCCTTCGGGACATAAGGGAAGTTAAGTTTATCAGTCTGATAGAAATACTCCAAAGGTTTTAGATCATCGGGCTCTTTTTGCCAGACTAAAAAACCCTCTAGATCAGTCAATGAAATATTAATTCTGCCAGTAGAAGAAAATACTATTTGATGTATTTTCCTCCCTTCTAATGGCAGAGCTATATACTTAGGGTTATCTCTGGACACAGAAAAGTTCTCACTTAATTCTATCTGTTTGATATTTTGCTTAACTGCCTTTTCCTGTCCAGAGTAGTAAATATATATCAGGGGTAACTCTATAAAAAAGAATACAAAAAGAAATATTATTAAATATTTATATCTCATATAATACACCCCAAAGCATTTCAGAGCTCATAAGCCTCATCATCTTTTTTCAGATTAGCTTTCTCATCACGCTTGTTAAACTACTATTTGAAATATATAAACTTTTGTTCAAAAATTAGTTCTGACGTTTGTTATCAATTTTCCTTTCATGAACAAGTTCAAGAATATCTTCGACATCCTTTGAAGATTTAATCTCTTTTTGGGTAAGTATGGGAACACCTTTAATATTTTCCTTTACTTTCTTTGCATTTACTACGAACATTGCGTCTTTTTCTGTAATATCGGAGATACTTGCCACAATCTCTGCCTTCTTTTCAAAGATGTATGTTTTAGTATTGGATATTCCTGTGATTAAAATCTCCCTCTCCTTCAAAAGAGCATTAAAAGGGGTTCTCTTTGTAGGAAAGACTTTAAATCCTTTGTCACTAAGATCCCCCAAAACAGTTTTTTCAAGATCAGACCTTGCAGCGTCAACAGGCTTTTCTTGAATAGTGTTAATTTCTTTTTTGTCACTAGTTTTAATTATGTATATCGGTTTAGTTATGCCTATATCCAGCTCTTTTTCTATCTTCAGAACAGAATCAATACTTATTCTTTTGTCTACGTTTTCAAACTCATAGACAGAACTTTTTGAAACCCCTATAAGTTCAGCTAGGTGGCTTATAGACATCCCTCTTTTCTCTCTTTCTTCCTTAATTAGACTTCCGTCGACCTCTACAAAAAATCCCCCTCTATCGGCATATATCAAGGGGGGATTGCCTTCTATGAAAAGGTCTTCTAGAGTTTCAAGTGAGATACAGTTTGTCCCGTGTCTTGAATAGACAGTACCGTTTTCAATTAAGCCTAATTTTGTCTTTGCCCCAATTACAAGTGGTGTTGCTTTCAAAGCTTTTGAGAGAATTTTAAGATCCCATGCATGCTCATCAGAAAACGTATCAAGGTTTACTAAGGCCTTTATTATAAGAACTATAAGATTTCTTCTTGCAACAATGTCAAAAGAGCATTGAACCCTAGAAAGGGCTACCTCGAAACCGCCTTTTTTCAATGTTTCAACAATATTATCTAGAAGTTCTTGCTTTTCCATCGTAATAATGGTATAAGAAAGGTTATATAAATATATACCCTCCTTTTTTTCGTGATAATCGGTCTTGATGATACAGATTCAGTTGAAGGAATGTGTACAACTTACATTGGAACACTTATTGTAGAGGCTATAAGAGACCTTGATATAAATATTATCAGGGAACCTCCAAAATTATTGCGTTTGAACCCAAACAATCCCTATAAAACAAGGGGGAACGGAGCTGTTTCAATCATTATAACTGATACTTCTGACCCAAAGATTCTTGAAAAAATAAAATCTGTTTCCTTTGACATCGTATCTAAGTATTCGGAATCTGGAGAAAATACAAATCCAGCAATTGTTTTTCTTGAAGATAACTCAATTACTCCAGAGATCCAATTGTTTGCCAAAAGGGCCCTTCATGAGATGCTTTCAATAGATGAGGCTATTTCATTATTAAACAAAATTGGAGCTGATTATAATTTTATTGGGAATGGTAGGGGGCTCATAGGAGCGCTTGCATCATGTGCATTGCAATTGGAAGATTTCACCTATGAACTGATAGTATATAGAAGCCACAATAAAAGAGGTAAAAAATTTGTCAGTGAACATGGTGCAATGGAGATAGAAAAGAAATATTCCCCTAAAATATTCTCAAGCTATGATTTTGAAAATCAGAGAATGGTTATTTCACCGCATTCGGACTGCCCCATATTATACGGCTTAAGAGGCGAATCTCCAGAACTTCTATTGGAAGCTGCAAAAATGATAGAATCAGAAATGCCTTTCAAACAAAATCTCTTTGTAACTAATCAGGGTACAGATATGCACCTTGAAGAAAAGAATATTGAAGAAGTCCTTCCATATTCATCTGTCATAGTTAATGGAACTGTTTCTAAGAATCCTTATACTGTTCCAGGGGGTCATGTCTTTTTTGAAATATCAAATAGTAAAAAAATTCTATGCGCAGCTTATGAGCCTACCAAAGGATTTAGAAACATAGTAAGAAATCTTTCCAAGGGAGATGAAATAGTGGCTTATGGTGGTGTCTTAGAAACAGAGCACGGGCTTACAATTAATCTTGAAAAGATTGAGATAACAAAGTTAGCAGAATTCTATAAAACAGAAAAACCTATATGTCCTGTATGCAGTAATCAGATGAAGTCAATTGGTAAAGAAAAAGGTTACCGCTGCAAGAAGTGCCATACAAAAAACAGAGAAGTTTCAATTGTTCCAATTCCTAGGGGAATTCAAATTGGGATATATGAGGTTCCAATGTGTGCCAAACGTCACCTATCAAAACCCCTTCTACGCTATGGCAGAGAGAAAAAATTTGAAAAAGAAAGATTTAAATTTGATTATACTAAATTTGATATGAAATTTGAAGGGATATAATGTTTTACACAGCATCTGAAGAGGATATTAAATCAGGGAAAACAACTGATTTTTACTTTATCAATACAAAAAAGATTCTTGAAGAGAAGGACATTAATAAAAATGTCGTCGTTGAAGTAACAGCTTCTGGCCTCCCAAATAATTATAGATGGGGGATACTCTCTGGATTATATGAGGCGCTTTTATTGCTTGAGGGCTACAATATTGATGTTAGTGGTCTTGAAGAAGGCTCACTTTTCTATCAACAAGAGCCTGTTCTTACAATAGAAGGAAATTACAGGGAGTTTTGTGATCTTGAAACTGCATTATTGGGTTTACTCTGCCAGTCTTCAGGCATTTCAACAAAATCTGCCAGACTTAAAAAAATGGCAGGTGAAAAACCAATACTAAGTTTCGGTGTGAGAAGGATGCATCCCGCAATAGCTCCGATGATTGATAGAGCCGCTTACCTAGGCGGCTTGGATGGGTTTTCCTGTATAGGGGCAGAAAAAATTATAGGAATGAAGGCTTCAGGAACAATGCCACATTCCCTTGCCTTAATAATTGGCGATTCAAAAGAGGCTTTTATTTTATTTGATCAGATAATAGATAGAGACATACCAAGAATAATGCTTGCAGATACTTTTTGCGATGAAAAGAGAGAGGCGTTGATCGCAGCAGAGAATATAAAAAATCTTGCTGGTGTAAGACTCGACACCCCCGGTTCAAGAAGAGGGAATATGTCAAAGATAATACAGGAAGTCAGATGGGAGCTTGATATTAGAGGATATAAAGATGTAAAAATATTTCTTTCTGGCGGACTGGACGAAGAATCTTTTAAGTCATTTAAAGATGCAGATGCTTTTGGTGTGGGAACCTCAGTTTCAAATGCCAAAACAATTGATTTTGCACTCGACATTGTGGAAGTTGAAGGTAAACCATTTACTAAGAGAGGAAAACTAAGCGGTAAAAAAACAGTTCTTAGGTGCCCAAAATGTATGGCTGGAAAGGTCGTCTATGGCAAAGCAACTGAAAAATGCGCATGCGGAGAAAAAATGAAACCAGCCCAGATAAACTTAATGAAAAAAGGAAAAATATTAATTGATTTTGAAGATGTAAGTGATATAAGATCTAACGTATTAGATCGGATAAAAAAAGTTGAGTTTTGATGAAGGTACTTCTTGCAACTGCCTGCGGTGCAAAAAAAAACAAAGGTAAGATGCCGGCAATAGATCTTTACAAATCATCAAGGATAAAAGCTGTTTATAAAAGAAGAGACGGAGCCGATTTCGCAGTATTAAGTGCGAAATATGGCCTTATATATCCTGATAAAATAATAAAAGATTATGAGCAGATACTTGATTTCAAAGGCGTAAAAAAACTTATGCCCCAAGTCACAGAGTTCATTAACAAGTACGAGCTTATTGTATTCTTTAAAGGAGGCTCCAGAGAAGAATACAGAGAACTGATTAAACATGCATCAGAGGCAACGAATAAACCTTTAGTTCTAATAGGAACTAGAAATCAGGAAGATATTGGAAAACTAGAAGAGCTCTTAGCGAGATGCACAAAAGGCGATTTAGAAATAGGTGGGATAGCACCTTCAATCGAAACTTATAATTTACCATAGAAAACTATTTTAAATCACAATAGAGTTTGTTATTATGAATCCTCTCCTTCTAAATCCTTTTCGAGAGGAGGCTAAAGGATACCTTGGCATTAGTTTTGACGAGGTATCACAAGACCTTTTAGACTTTGGAATTAATAAAATTAAAACCGAAGTAGAAAATACCAAAAATAGAAAATATCTACTTCCTAGCGGATCAGACGAGGCAACAGATATTATATCATTTTATCTTTTTTGTCAGGCTCTTTCAAAAAGGCCTTTCTCAAGCGAATCAAGGCTTTTTGCATCTGTAAATTCAAAGGTATACAGGTCAAGATTGTCAGAAGCATTGATAACTGAAAAAGATAATAAGCAAATAAAGGACGAGATTATAAAAACTGTTAGGGAAATAATTGAAGTCATACCATTTCATATGCCGGATATAAACAGGATACTTGAATTTAGGGCAAAAAAAGCAAAAGGGATTATAATAGAAGAACCGTTTTCTATCCTTAAAGAAATTGATCTTAAAATCACCGATGAGATTATACGGGATATGGAAAAACTTGGATTTTTCAAATTTTCTTCAGAGTACTATTTCATTAAATGGACCGATGCAGAAACTTTAGTCCAATACACCGATAGCTACATTATTAATGGATATATACTTGTAGACAAGAGCAAACTCCTCAATGCATACATGAAAAAAATGGAGCAGAGAATTCTAAGTTATATTAAAAGCATAGCAGAAAAAACTAAAGAACTGAAACTCCCAATATATGAAGAAATTTTTAGGGAAGTGTCAAAGATATCGGGCTCTCTGACGGAGATTGAAGTCCAATCAGAAGAGTTAAATCCTGAAGTTTATCCCCCTTGCATTATAAAGGCTTTATCGGGTGTTGGTGCTGGTGACAGAAACTATGCCATCACATTATTTTTATCTTCTTTTTTATCTTATTCAAGGCTCTTGCCTTCAACAAAGATCTTCTCAAAGGACGAAAAACCTTCTCTTAATGAAAATCAGATTAATATTTTAATAAATGAAGTCATACCTTTGATTTTATCTGCCGCGAACAAGTGTAATCCACCCCTACTTGAAGACCAACCCCAAGAGGAATTAAATATATACTACCACCTTGGATTTGGCCTTGCTTACCCTACATTGGATAACTTTGGGAGGAGCAAATGGTATATCCCTCCAGGATGTGCCAAGGTGAAGGAAAATGCACCAACATTGTGTGAACCCGACGGCTTCTGTAAGATGTATTTTTACGAGATAACGAAAAAAGAAATACTTGAAAATATCAAAGGCAACACCACCGGTGAAAAAATTTTGCTTGTTTTAAAAGACAGGATGAGAACTGTAAATGAAATCATTCAAAAAACTGGCGAACCTGAAGATGAAGTAAAAAAACAGCTTTTAGCATTTGTTAAAAATAAAACGGTCACAGCCAGAAGAATTAATAACCCATTCATGTATTATCTAAGAAAAAAACGGGCTCTTAAAAGAAAAGCGGATATTATTCGCTAATAATCATCTTATCCGTATATATTTTACTATTTATTTATTTAAATGAATATATGACGAAAACTATTTAAATATAAAAATCATATAGACATCATGTTTCTATCTATTTTGTTTTTTAAAAACTTAATAATAGGAGGGATATAAACGAGTGGAGCTGTTATAAAGGAGGCTAGTTTCTCTCAGACACCAAATGATCCCAGAGCACAAGTTGTAATTGTTGGAAACCCATGCGAGATAAACGGTGTGAAGAAAATAATGGCGTTGACAAAAGAGTTCAAAGAATACTACAAAGATAGAGACGCAGACTATCCACACTGGCCAAAAAGAGTTTTCACCATAGCTGTATTCTGCAAGGAGAACTTTTCCCCAAAGTCAATACCGTCTTACGTTGAAAAGGACATGGGATTACCCCTAGAAGAAGTCAATAAAATGAATATTTCTAGCGGTGTTTTCTATGCATACACTGACAAAGAGGTAAGGTCAAGAAAGATAAAAGAAGTATCAAGGTATGCAAGGGGGAACTGTAGGCAGTGTGCTGACTTTACTGGTGATTTTTCAGATATATCTGTGGGGAGTGTAGGAACACAGGCAGGCTGGTCAACAGTAATCTTAAGATCAAAAGAAGCAAAAGATTTGTTCAAAAAACTTATCGATCACGACCTTATTGAAGTTTCAGCAAACGTTCAAATGGAAGAGCTAAACAAAGTTATAGACTTAAACAACAAACAGGCCAAAAAATCAATTAAGCTAGCTCAAGACAAGGGATTCAAACTTCCTTTTGTAGATTTGGAAAAGGATGATAATTTAGAAGGATTTGTTGAAAAGAGTCATAAAAAAGAGTTTATGGATTTAGAAAAAGAAATTCTGCAACCGGGGCTTTGTGTTGCATGCGGAACATGTGCGTTAGCATGTCCGTGTTATAACATAGAAATACTTGAGGATGGGAGACCTTACAGTATTAGGGGCTGTCTGCCGGACTGTGGCTGTTGCTATATGTCATGTCCAAGAACACATTCCTTTAAGGAAATTCTGTTAAAGGATAGAGAAGAACCTGAGATTGTTGCAGCAAGGGCCAAAAACCCATCATCTCATAGTCAAGATGGTGGCGTGATAACGGCCTTAATAACATACGGTCTTAAGAATGATATATTTTCAAAAGCTATTGTTGCTAGGGCCGATTCGAAGTGGAGGGCATATCCGTTTATTACAAACGATCCTTCATTTCTAAAAAGGGCTGCAGGTTCTAAATATTCTATTATTCCGCAAGTATATGGATTAAAGTTTGGAAGGTGATTTAATGGTAGATTTAGGTGTTGAATTTTTAGGTGTTGAATTTAAGAGTCCGATTCTCCTTTCTTCGGCCCCGCCAACATTGGATGCAGATCATATCAAAAGGGCTGTAGAGGCTGGATTTGGCGGTGGAGTTACAAAGACTATATCTTACAGGCAATTCCATGATCCAAAACCAAGATTTCAAGGAGTCAGAGGTAGAAACAGACTATTTGGAATGCAAAATATAGAGCATATTTCCACTCATGTCTTTGACTTGTGGATAAAGGAGTTTAAGGTGCTAAGAGAGCTAAAGAAAACTCACGGTACTCCTATTGTTGCCAGTATAATGGCAGGTACAGATCTGGACGAATGGGCAAAATTAGCAAGAGATGTTGAGGCGCAGGGTGCAGATATAATTGAGCTAAATGTTTCATGCCCTCACATGTCGGACAGTGCAATGGGAGCATTCATAGGTCAGGACTGTCCATTGACCGGTGAAGTTTCTAAGGCGGCGGCAGAGGCTGTTAGTGTCCCTATTATGACAAAACTTACTCCAAACGTAACTGACATCGCATCAATAGCAAAGGAAGCAATAAAGGGCGGTGCAAAAGGAGTAGCGGCAATCAATACCGTCTTAGTTTTATCAGGAGTTGATATTACTACTGGAAATCCTTTGCCTGATGTTTGGGGCAAGGGTGGATTTGGTGGTTACTCAGGGCCTGCTGTGAGGCCAATAGGACTCAGGATGGTCGGAGAAATTGCAAGAGAAGGCATCAATATTTCAGGGATAGGTGGAATTGAATCTTGGGAAAATGTAATTGAGTACATGATGATGGGAGCAGGTACAGTACAGCTTGCAACAGCTGCAATGTGGTACGGATTTGACATAGTAAAAGGCTGGAACGAGAATATTCTAACCTTTATGAAAGAGCATGGCTACGACTCGCTTGCAGACTTGAAAGGAATTACACTACCAAAGATTACAGAACTTGAAAAGCTTGACTATGTAAAGGAAGTCTATTCTGATGTAGACACTGAAAGATGCATAGATTGCAGAAGATGTGTCACTGCATGCAGAGACGGGGCTACAGACGCAATGAAAAATCCAAAGCTAAATGATGTCGACTATGAAAAGTGTGTAGGTTGCGGGCTCTGTAAGATGGTCTGTCCACAAAACTGTATTTCAATGATAATCAATAAGGATAAAAAATAAATATATTTTTTTCTTTCATTCTTTTACTTCTATCGATGCCCTAGGATTAAAAGGATTCATTCTTACTGCAAGAGAGAAGAGATAAGGATACTTATTTTTTAAATGTCCCATATATTCTATCCATTCATAGATTAGGATTACATAGGCTCTTTTCAGATCACCCTGTAAATGACTTAGGTCTGTATCTGTACATTTTTTAAGGTCTTTTCTTAATGATAGCTCTTCTGTCAAATGTGTCACTGCCCAAAGAAGTTCTGTAAATGAATCGTGTTCTAAAAGATTGGGATTTTCTAGAAGCCTTAACATAAACTCTCTCTTTTCAAATAAAAACTTTTTTAGTTCTTCTAAATCACCTTTTCTAATATCAATCTCATAGTTAATCTTTTTAGCCATCTCAAGTTTTTCCGGAAATTCTTTTTTTGACCATGTATCAATGTCAATAAAATTTTCCTTAACATCATCAAAGTTTTTATCAAAATCATTAAGGCGATCTAGAAGCGTACTTCCCATTTCAACGAAAAATGCGCCAACAACCATATTCATTTTTTCCATAATGGCTTTCTTATCCCGCATGGTCAATAATTCATGGATGACAAGTGTCACCATAAGCACTTCAATGAATACAAAGGCAATATCCCCTATTAGATATAGAAAGATGTGGTGAACGTCCCTAAAAATAAAGTAGTGGAATATATACACCAATGCCGATAATAAAATTAGAATAACTGCCCATTTCAGCTGCCATTTTACATTGCTGATGAAAATTTTCATTAATACTTTAATTTAAAGATTACGATTAATAATTAATTAAAAATAAAAAATTAAATTATTAAATTGCGTCTTCATCAAGCTCTCCTGTTCTCACACGATAGACTCTTTCCACAGGGCTTACGAATATCTTGCCGTCTCCAGTTTTTCCTGTTCTTGCACTTTCAATTATAGTATTAACGACTTTGTCCACATATTTTGTTTTGACGACCAGTTCTATCTTTATCTTAGGAAGGAGATCAATATGATATTGCCTTCCCCTCCACTGCTGAGTAATACCGCCCTGTTTCCCCCTTCCCTTAACTTCAGTTATAGTCATCCCAATACATCCAAGTTTATCCAGTGCCGCTTTAACATCTTGAATTTTTTCTGGCCTAATTATAGCTTCAACTTTTTTCATTTTTCAGCACCTCACATCTTAAGAAAGTCTGGATAGGCATCTCCACCAAACTCAGTTATGTCAAGCCCTTTTATTTCTACCTCTGCAGGCACTCTTAGCCCTATTGTCACATCAACAGCCTTAGCTATGACTAGTGCAGAAACAAATACCAGCGCAAATGTTGCACCTGCGCCAATTAATTGAACAATCAACTGGGACGCAGAGCCTGTAGTTATAAGGCCATTTGAACTTGAAAACAGTCCAACACATATAGTTCCAAAAAATCCACAAACACCGTGGACTGAAATAGCACCTACGGGGTCGTCTATCTTAAGCTTGGCTTCGATAAATTCAACTGCGTATACCACTATTATCCCAGCTAGTACCCCAATTACAAGGGCCCAATGTGGAGTTACAACTGCGCAAGGGGCAGTTATTGCCACAAGTCCAGCCAGTATACCGTTTAAGAACATACTGATATCCGGTTTTCCTCCCCTAAATCTTGTAACAGTCAACGCTGCAATACCGCCCCCAGCAGCGGCAATATTTGTTGTTATGGCAATTAATGGAACTCTTGCTGTTAATGCAAGTTCACTTCCTGAGTTAAAACCGAACCATCCAAACCACAGTAGCAAACATCCAATAGAGGCAAGGCCTATATTGTGGCCAGCTATAGCTTGTGGTGTTCCATCCTTATCAAACTTTCCAAATCTTGGGCCCAAAATTATGACTGTGGCAAGAGCAGTCCATCCCCCCACGCTGTGAACAACAGTTGACCCTGCAAAATCATGGAAGCCCAAAGATGAAAGCCATCCACCACCCCATATCCAGTGGGCGACTATTGGGTATACTAAGCCTACAAGAATTATAGAAACGATGACATAGGCGCTGAACTTTATCCTCTCAGCAACAGCACCACTAACTATAGTGGCAGATGTTGCAGCAAACATTGCCTGGAATAAAAAGAAAGCCATTGCCGGGATCATAAGCCCTGGCCACGGGTCAGAATTTAATCCATTTATCATAAAATAGGCCAAATCACCGATAAACTTCCCATCTCCTGAGAAAGCAAGTGTAAATCCTATCACCATGAATACCACGCTCCCCATGGCGATAGTAAATACATTTTTTGTGATAATACTAATAGTATTTTTTGACCTTGTTAATCCTGCCTCTATTGTGGTAAATCCAAGGTGCATTATAAATACTAAAAAACTGGCAATTAACACCCATAATGTATCCAATAAATTAATTTCCATAGACATTTTTAATCACCTTATTAGTTAAACCTCCAATATATTTTATATATACTAAACATATGTTTAATATATAGATAAAATATAGACATAAAATTCAGTATTTATTAGTATGGCTATATTTATGGTCAAATTAGGCCTAATAAGGCAATAAATTATTATATTTTGTCTAAAAAAATATTTTTTATTTATTTTGATAAGTATCAAATGAACATTTTAAAGAAACAATGGTAATATATTGTTCAGAAAGTGACTAAAATAAGTACAATGTAATGAGTTATTAGTTTATAATCTTATTAAATGTCAAGCCCATCTACTTTAGCTGGATTATAAGAGAAGAGGTCGCTAAACTCTCTTTTTTCGATCATACTAAGGATATTCTGCTTATTCTTATCGATTAATTTTATCACACTGAATGAATCAATATCTTCGGAAGCAATTAGAACTATCAAAAAATTCTCTGAAAGGGGGATTGCTATAATCTTCTTATCCTTGATCATAACGGACAAAGCTTCAGGTATCCTGTTTTCTATCCTTTTAGCAGCGTCAATTACCCCAGCCATTCTTGCAGCTATAATCTGATTATCCTCTTTTTTATCCATAACAGATATCAAAAGGCCATCTATTCCCATTATAAATGCATTTTTTATCTTATTATTTTCAAGGGTAAGATTTTTCAAATGCTTAATAAGGATGTCTTCTCTCATCAGACCACGTATATATTTATTTTTCCTAACTTATAAATATATTTAAATAAGACTTTCAGATAAGCTTAAATCCTAATCAAAATAAAATGGCCCTATCATAACGGTGTCAATATATGGCTGAAGAATACGAAGGTAGTGGGAGTTCAAACTTTAGAAGAGATGTTTTAATTCTAATGGGATTTACTATTGGTATCGCCATTCTACTTGATTATGTTGGTTTCACGCGAAATCAAGTTATAGCGACTTCTATATTGGCGGCAACAGTTATTGGGACTCTTCTTTTTTGGAGTTTTAGAGTCGCCATAGCTTTTCTCGGAATATCGATTTTATTGTTAACGCGGACATTGGATATCCCTCATCTTATCGAATTTGCATCGCTTGAAGTAATATTATTTCTTGTTGGGATGATGACCCTTGTTGGAATGTTGAAGGATGTCGGATTTTTTAGGTGGTTGATGATTAAAATTGTCAAACTGACTAATTTTGAGGCGCACCTCCTTTTGATTGTTTTTTGTTTGCTATCTGCAGTCCTTGCAATGGCAATTGACGAGGTAACTTCCATTATTTTTGTAACAGCAGTATTATTAGAAATTACAGATTATTTTGATGTTAACCCTGTTCCATATGTTATTTCCTGCGTCATGGCGACCAATATAGGTAGCTCTGGGACGGTTTTGGGGAACCCCATCGGTATATTGATTGCAATGAGGGGAAAATTATCCTTTGAAGATTTTATTATATGGGCATTTCCAGTAGCAATGATATCTTTGATTGCAACTATCTTAATAGTATTGTTCTGGTATAGAAAGGATGTAGCACTGTTTAAATCGAAAATTAGATTAAAAATGAGGACAACTGAAAAATTAGCGTTTCAGGACGAATGGGAATTCGTACCAGACAAGAAAGAGTTTAAGATAGGCGTTGGAATATTTGTATCCACGATAGTGCTTATAGCTATGCACAAAAGACTTGAATCTTTGTTTGACCTTCCACATAATACACTTCTTCTAGCAGCATCCTTAATAGGTGCAAGTATGGTCATGTTATGGAAAAGAACAAAAGCTAGAGAGTATATTGAAAAAGATGTGGATTGGTGGACACTGATATTCTTCATGATGCTTTTTGCAAAGGCGGGCACCTTGAAATTTACAGGTGTAACAGATATACTTGCACAGAGTGTTGCAGGGATTGCTGGCAGCCTCCCAATTCTTACAACAATGATATTGTGGATAGCTTCTCTAGGTTCAAGTCTTCTAGATAATGTAGTTTTAGTTGCCGCATTAATACCTGTTGTCGAAAGTTTTAATAGCCTTGGAATTAATACTTTTCCATTATGGTGGGCTCTTTTATTTGGCGGATGTTACGGAGGTAACATTACAATGATAGGGAGCACTGCAAATATAGTTGCTTTAGGTATATTAGAAAAAAGAAAGAAATATAGCATGAGGTTCATGAAGTGGTTATGGATTGGGCTTGTAGTGGGTGGAATATCAACACTGATAGCAAATATAATCTTGGTATTCTTAATACCCTATATGCCAATAAGGTGATTATATGAAAATATTGATGTGTACTGATGGCTCCTTTTATTCTGACAGCGCTCTGGCTTACGGCGCGCAACTTTTTTGTAAATCTCAGGAGCATGAATTAGTTGTTTTATACGTTATGCCAAAAGTCCATGAAGAATTCAAATTTTATGAAAGAAAATTCAATGAAGAAGTAAGAAAGCTAAAAGAAGTTGAACTTAAAAATGTGGAAACAATCGAGGATTTAAAAAACCTTAAACCTGTCGATATCAGTTTCAAAATACTTGAAAACGCTTACAAACTTTTGATGAAATTTGGATTTGAACCAAAAACAAAAGCAAGATCTGGAAATCCTGCCAATGAGATTCTGGCAGAGGCAGATGAAGGAAAATACGAATTAATTATTATGGGCCAATATGGATTTTCAAAATCAAATAGGTCAGCCCTTGGCAAGGTAGCTTCTATAGTTGTATCAAACAGCAAAGTTCCTGTTCTTATAGTAAAATAATAATTTATTATTTATTTTTGCTTAAATCACAGAAATACTTTATCTTTGCACTGTGCTCCATCATTGTTGTGTGGACATAAGCCTCTTCTAATATCTTACCAACTGCAAATGTTCCGTGTCCCTTTGCTATACAACCCTTGTGCACTTCAAGAGCCTTTGCAACATTTTGAGCAAGCTCTTTTGTACCTATATGCCCAGTAACTATGGGTATTTCGTGAAAAAAGAATTTTCCTTCAGAGTCGTAAGGTTCAATTGATGCATCATTCAAAAGAGATTCTATGACTGCAAAAGGGCAGTGTGCATGAATGACCGCAAGGGCAGAAGTATTTTTGTATACCTCCCTGTGAACTATAGTTTCACTTGAAGCTATTAGGTCAAGAGACGATGGCTTATGAAGATCAACTGTAACAACAGACGCTTCTGTTATTTCATCAAGCATACATCCGCTTCTTGTAATAGTAATACTATCTCCAACTCTGACGCTTATATTGCCAAAATGAGAGCTAAGATATCCCCCCTCAACAAGTTTTTTACCGAACTTGCCTATTTCTTTCCACATAAAAATTTCCCCTCTTTTTTTAGATCAAGCGATTCAAGTTTCTCCATAGTTGGAACTCCTTTAATCCATCCCCTATAAGTATAATATTCATCAAGTACAGAATTAAATTCATCTTTTGATATACCATCACTGCCAAAAAATCTTTCTGGAAGGGTATCTTCAGAATATAACATATTCTCCCTAAGATTGAATAATCTTTCAAGATTATATATCCTCTCCCCAGTTTTTATAAATTCTTCAGATGTATACAACTCACCAACGCTCGCAGAAAGTAAATTTGCATATTCTTCTTCTGATAATGCAAAAGACGAGAATTGACACATTATCAATGAGTGAACACTTGCCGAAATATTCTGGAATATCTGTATAAGGCCACTTTTACCGGAAAATGATAGTCTGTCAATCAGCTTTGGCTTACCCAGTATTTCTGGCCCTACCATATAAGCCCTAAGATGGCATGCACCCCTATTGGAAGTTGCATAACTCAATGCAAGACCCAAAACACCCCGGGGGTCGTATCCTGGTATCTCTAGGCCCTTTACAGACATTGAAGACTCTTCTCTACCCTTACCTTTTGAATACCTAAAAGATCCCTGGCTTAAAGGCCCACCTTCGACTATCTCTTTAAGCGGCTTTTCAATATCCTTCTCCCCTTCTAATTCTATATAACAGCTTACAGCATTTCCTGCTGAAATGGTATCTACACCATAATCATTACAAATATAATTTGCCTGTATGATCTTTTCAATATCATCATTCATTGAGTTTGGGCCAAACATTGCAATAGTTTCATATTCTGGTATTTCCATATTTCGTTTTCTGTCCTCACGCTTGCAGGCTATAAAACAGTTGTAACAAGTTTTCCTTTTGATATCATAATTCTCCGCTATATATTCTCCGGAAACCTTGTAGGCGTTTTCAAAATGAACTTTCCTAAAATTATCAGTTGGCATTATCCGCATTGTGTTTATTAGATTTACAAGAGAGGGGGTGCCATAGTAAGCCAATCCTTTTGAAGCAACTGGCGAGGCATTTAAAAGTCTCATTGATTCTGATATGTGTTTCTTCATTTTTTCAGTGTCTGATACTTGAATTTCTTTCTTTCCCCTAACAATAAACGCCTTTAATTTCTTTGAGCCCATCACCGCTCCAAGACCACCTCTTCCGCAGGCATGAGTGTACTCACTCATTATTGAAGAAATCGGTATTAATTTTTCACCTGCTTTTCCTACGCATGATACCTTAAAGCCGTCATTTGATAGGATTGATGTAGACTCCTTTACATTTTTTCCCCATATGTTTGATGCGTCTTTTATTTCAACATTACCATCGTCTATTTCGATATAAACAGGTTTTTCTGCAGCCCCCTTAATCACAACAACGTCAAAGCCCGCCATCCTAAGTTCTCTTCCAAAAAAACCACCTGCGCTCGAATCAAAGACAGTGCCTGTAAGAGGGGATTTAGAAACGACTATATGCCTCCCAGAAAGTGGAACAACAGTTCCTGTTATAGGTCCTGTTGCAAATATCAAAATATTATCGCGTGAAAGTGGATCGGTATTTGGAGGAAGCATATCAAATAGTAGTTTTACTCCAACACCCCTACCTCCAATATATTTACTGGCCATCTTTTTATCCAGTTTTTTTACTTCAATTTTTTCAGTATCTAGGTCTATCTCTAGAAGATTTTCTATGTAGGGCAAATGAATCTCCGTTTGAAACTAAAATATGTCACTTTAAGAAGTTTTCTTTTTCTTTATTTGTGATTTAATTAATTTTATTTAAGAAAATCGCAATATTAAAGCAAATATATAAAAAGACCTCTAAAACACAAGTTATTGAGTACGAATAAAATGACAGAAACCAAGGAATTTTCTCCATCAAACTCCACTTTCAATGTGAGTATATCAAAAAACTTTGCCATGCCAATGGCTGAAATAGTAGAGGATAGGCTGCTTTTTTTTAATGATGCCCTCATAAATATGACAGGATTTTCAAGAGACGATCTAAAAAATATCTCCTTTCCCGACTTATTATGTTGCAATGGAAAAGAAAACATACTTACCGTTCTTAATTCAAAAACAAAAGATAGCATATTCTCCTACACTACAACAGGGTCAGTCATGAATAAAAGCGGTGGAGAGATTTTATGTGAAATTAAGTTTGATTTTTTAGACAGAGAAGGAACTAAAACCATACTTGCTTCATTTAAAGAAATTGATCAGACTAAAGGAATCAATCTCTCTCCTTTGATATCGGAAAAACTAGACTCCATCAAAAGGCTTTCAGCAAGCCTTTCACATGAAATTAATAATCCTTTAAATGTCATTGTTAATTATCTATATATTATTGAGAATACCAATGACGACGAAAAAAGAAAACAATATATCCAGACTGTAAACTATGAAGTCGAAAGAATTGCCGGCATATTGAACTGGCTTTTGGATTTCTCATCTTATATGCACGGTGAGATATCTGCAATTGATGTAGATAGCGAGATAAAAAAAGCAATTGAATTAGTTGAAAACGATTTCAAATCAAAAAACATATCTATTTCTTTAAAAGAATGTGGCGATTGCATTGTTCCTTTTACTGAAGGTCAACTTCAAAGAGCCGTAATGAATCTCCTATTAAATGCTAAAGATGCTTTGATTAATATAGACCGCAATGCGACTGTAAAAATAGAAACTATAAAGAATCAAGACTACATTGAGATCAAAGTCACTGACAATGGTATTGGCATACCCCCAGAAAATCTTGAACGTATATTTGACCCTTTCTATACAACAAAATCATTTACAAATAACCGAGGTATCGGTTTACCTATGACGCACAGAATAATTGAGTCTCATGGCGGCAAGATGTACGTAGATAGCGACATAAATAAAGGGACTACAGTTAAAATTTGCCTCACAAGGGGGTGAATCAATGGATAAAGACGAGTTCAATATTCTAATAGTCGATGATGAAATAAACATAAGGGACAGCCTGAAAATAATCTTGGAAACAGAAGGATACACTGTATTAGATGCGGACAGTGGCGAAGAAGCAATCAAAAAATTCAAAAGTAATAGCATTCATCTTGTTCTGCTTGACCTCAAAATGAAGGGGATGTCTGGTGAAGAAACTTTAAAAAATATTAAGAATATCAATTCTGAAACAATGGTTATAATTTTAACTGGCCACGCAACCCTTGACTCATCACTTGAAGCTATTAAACATGGGGCCTACGATTATCTGAAAAAACCTGTTAGCGTAGACGATATAAGGCGCCTTGTTTTCAAGGCCTATGATAGGTGGAAACTATCTAATCTTGTGAAGCATTATAATAATGCATTGAAACAGAGATATGTAAAAAGAAACAAAGAATTACTTTCTGTGATTACTTTATCGGAGAAGCTTAGAGAAATTGATTCCTTAGAAAAAGGGGCAAAGCTAATCGTGGACACAATTCATGAGGCAGTTGGAGTTGACAAAGTAGTATTTTACTCAGTTGAAGGGGATGGGAATCCTATAATTTTAAATAAGATAGGATTTAACTTAAAAGAAGAAAAAAAACTCATTAATATTTATAATAACTATAAAAATAAAAATACGGCCCCTGTCTCTAAAAATAGTTTTTTCTCGCCCATATTTTTTGAAAAGGATATCATAGGGGCATTATATGTTGAGAAATTAGATACGCCTTTTGAACAAGAGGATGAAAACGTTATCATTTTAATATCTGGAGAATCCACTCCATTTCTTTTAAGATTTAAGTATAATATATCTACTAATGGAGAAGAAGAGGCACCTTTCCCAATTAAGTATGAACTCCCCTCCAGCAAATCATTTATAGTCTATGAAAAAAAATATGAGAAGAGTTTTGAAATCTTTAAGGACCTTGTAACACACAACATATCAGGTCTTGCAATAACAAGAACATCACCTGGATTACTAAAGAAAATATATGATCTTGAAAAGACGCCTTTTATTTGGTTATCAAAGATAGAAGGAGTAAATACAATTTCTCCTATTTACCTAAATAGCCTTATGAACCTAATAACAGATTTTATTAATAAAGGAAAAGATTCCATTGTTATTCTGGAAGGGCTTGAATATTTAATAGCTCAGAACAATTTTGATATAGTCTTAAAATTTATACAAGCGCTTAGAGATTTAGTTCTAATTGAAAATTCACGCTTGATTATTCCATTAAATAAAGACGCTTTTAGCCAAAAGGAGCTTGCACAACTTGAAAAAGAACTTGAAGTATTAAAACTAAAAAATTGAGAAAATCGCATATCTTAGCCAAATCTTTTTAAGCTTTTCGCTACAATTGTATTAAGATTTGCATGACTGGCAACCTAAATGATGAAGATTTAAGAAGGGAACTATTAAAACTCATAGAAGAAACAAGGAATCAAATCCCTAATAAATCTGAGATGAAAGAAGCTGTTATTGCTAGATCTTTTATAGTATTTGCTCTTGGATGTTTTACTGGGATTGAAATGTACACCATTAACCTATTCTTGACTTCTAAAATAGAAATAAGTCTAATGTTCTTGGGATTCTTCTTTGTGATAGGCTTTCTAATTGGTGTTTATGTAGAAAAAATAGATTTATTAAATATAAAATCTAAATATGGTCATTTAGATTATTGATTTTTTAATAATATTTTTGCTATATTGCCATAAGCAGGTCTTGTTATTGTTATTCCAATTAAAAGACCTATTATTGTAGTCACTGCAAATCCTCTAAGCATCCCCAAACTCAAATATGCAAGAGGGGCCATAGCCCCTATTGTTGTGAAGGCTGATGTGAATATAATAAAGAAGGCATGCTCAACTCTCTTTTTGATGCTCTTCCTTTTTCTCTTCTCTCCACCTTTTTCCATCAGGGATTCATCTGTAATAACTATCTGGTGGTCTACACCTGTACCTATTGCGGCAATAATACCCGCCATCGCGGCAAGATCAATTGTCCAGTGGATAACAGATGCAACACCCAATATTATAATAATCTCTGAGAAGGATATTAGTATTATGGGCAAGGAAATATAGATTCTTCTGTATCGAATGAAAACAATAGCTGCAACTGCAAGAAGCGCTGCAAGACCTGCAATCAGCACTTGTCTAATAAACTCTGAACCAAGTGTCGGTGAAATAAAGCTCTTCCCCACAATTTCTGTTGCAACAGGAAGTGCACCTGATTGAAGTATTATCTTTAATTCTGAAGTTTCTTTGATAGCCTCTTCTGAAGTCGCGGAAACGCCTTGTATTACATAAGATGGTGTAGCCGAAGCCTCTCCAGTGGCGAGATTTTCAGAGAGTAATGGAGAGTTCATAAGACCAACTACTCTTGAGAAATAGGCGCTTTGGCTCTCATTTTCTGCCATGATTTCTCTTTCAGTTTTGAATCCCATGGCAGCTATCTGATTGTAGATGTCTCTTCCAACTTCATTTTCTGTTGCAAGGACTATTACTCTTTCCTTATCCCCCACATAATTCTTCAAGAGTGAAGGAATTTCTGAGCTATTTGTATAAGTTACTATTTTTATATCGTCTCCAATTCTCCTTTCAATCGAAAATACATTTTCTATTTGAGGGATTGAAACGTTTACATCAATTCCTGATATATTAAAGTCAGATGGCAGGCCAGTTATGGAACCGTACATATTTTTGTTCATCACTATAACTGAATTTGCAGGCCTGTCAAGAAACATGTCTACTGGGTATCCGCCTTTGCCTTTAGCTACGTTAGCAAAAGTTTGCCCAGCTTCCTTAGTAATGGTGAATGGTACATTCCAGTTTATTCCTTCATATGAAGTTTGCCTGACTTCAGGTGGATCTACCCTTACAATATCTGAGCCTTTTACGGCAACTACTCCATCAATTCTTGCCTCGTATACCCCCTGCTCTTGGAGAATCTTAATGACACTTGCTTCTTTTTCTGCTGAAGTTCCTGAGACCTCAACCATTATATTGGATTCTCCCCACGGCCTTACATTTACATCAGATATACCAAGCCTGTTCAATCTTAACTCAAGCCTTGTAACAGTATCCTCCATTACATCATTTGCAACGGCTCTTTCAAGCTCCAAGGTAACAAGTGTTCCACCTTCTAGATCAAGGCCTGTAGATATGCCGTTAAAATTAATTGCAACAGCTGAAAATATCACTGCAACTATCAATAAGAGAACTCTGCCGTTCTTTAGAATCTTATTCATTTAGTCAGCCCCCTGCTTTCTAAGTGCATACCATTTCAATACTCCTGCATTGAAGAGCCAGGTCATCATAAGATCACCTATAAGGCCGAATATCAAAACAATAGCAATATCATCTAGGACATCAGAAGTAGAAAATATGTAAAGCGCCGTCAGCGCAGCAAGAGTGGTCATTGTCATTGTGAGCCCAGTGCCCATTGCATTTCTTATTCTTTCATTTATGTCGTCTCCTTTTTCTTTAAGAACTCTTGCCGTAAGAAGGATATCTGTATCTACAGAATAACCTATCAACATCAAAACAGCAGCTATGGTATATCTTGAAAGTTCAATCCCTGCAACTGACATAAATGCAAGAGCAATCAACATATCAGAAAAAGCTGCAAAGACAACAGCACCTGCGGGTATGGGCATTCTGAAAGCTATAAAGACAATAATAGCCATAAATAAAAATGCAAATAAAACTGCTTGAGTACCTTGCTTCAAAAACGAGGCGCCCAAGGAAGGTCCGATGTTCTGTACGCTTACAGCAACATCTGGGTATCTCTGATTTATCAAGCTGATTAATTTTGCCGAATCGACATCAGGCCCAGTTTCTACAATAAATCCTTCTGCCAAGGGGCTGAAAATTGATCTTACCTTGATAGTTGAATCACCTAGATTTGTAATAAGATAATTTTGAATTTCAGGAGTGTATTCAACTCCCTGAACTGTTGCAAGTGTTCCACCTCTTAGATCAACACCCAAATTAACTCCAAGAGTTGAGATAATGATAACAGATATTAATACTATAATTAAAGGGAATATTATCAATTTTTTATAATTATGCTTTGTAACGTCAATCCTATCAAAAATTTTTTCAAATGCCTTCATAACCTTCCTCCCCAAGGAAAACTCTTAAGAACTATTTAAATAACTTTGTATCATGTATTTTGAGCAGATTAAAGCGATTGAATCTACATTTATCACAGAAGTTTATTTTTTGGCGCCAAGGGGTGAATTCATACGATAGAAGAAAACGACAGAGTGCTTATATTAGACCCAAGGGGAAAGAAATACTTGATAACAGTCACCAACAGGGTATTTCATACAAATCTGGGAAAGCTTGACCTATCTGAACTTATTGGTAAGACCTATGGAGACAAGATTAAGTCCCACATGGGGAAGAGTTTTTCCATACTAAAACCAAATCTAATCGACTATATCTATATGATGAGAAAGATGCCCCAGACCATAAATCCTGATGATGCATGCCAGATAATTGCAAATACCGGTATCTCCAGCGGGGATACCGTAGTTGAGGCAGGGGCAGGATCAGGAGCGGTAACGCTATTATTATCATATACCGTATTTCCTGGAAAAGTCTACTCTTATGATATCAATGAGCGCTTTCTAAAGGTCGCTAAAGAGAATATTGACACATATGGGAAGGGAAATGTTGAGTTTAAGTTAAAGGATATCTATGAGGGCATCGATGAAAAGGATGTCGATCTTGTTTCTCTTGACCTCCCTGAGCCTTATAGAGTTGTTGGCCATGCCTATGAGGCACTAAGGGCCGGTGGATTCATATTCTCATTTTCTCCTTGCATAGAGCAGGTCATCGATTTCAGAAGAGAAATATCAAAATACGATTATACTGAAGTTAAATCAATCGAATGCATCATAAGAGAATACGAGGTAAAGGAAAAAGGCACAAGGCCAAAGACAAGGATGCTTGGTCACACGGGTTACATGTCATTTGCAAGAAAAGCCTAGGCTACCACCAGACTTCTTTTCTGCCGGCAAGATACCATACAACATTAGAAACAAAATGGACGAAAGGAGTTATTACAATTGATATCAAGACAACTTCAAAAGATGGAAGGCCCAGCGGGGCTACCAATATTATTGCACCAATCATAAAATCAAGCTGATCAAGCAGAGGGGCAGAATCACCACTTTCAATATTTAATCTCCTTTTTATGAAGCTGCCGAAAATATCCCCCCCAATCGCCCCTGTCCCCAAAAGAAAACCCCTCAAAAGAGCATATCCTAAGGAAGGGAAAGGAAGTGCGATATGCTGCAGCAGGCTTATTATAACTCCGGCAAGAATGCCGACTATAGCACCTTTTGTAGTCTTGCCTTTACCAAACAGTCGTTTACCATCAAAAAAGAGCCTCCCGCCATCAAGCGATGGACCGCCTCCCCAAACGGCGGGTGCCATATTCGCAATGTAAGGCGGCAGTATAAACCAAATGATACTGAATATTAAAAGAGGCGTTATTTCGATCATATTGGGTCTCGTTAGTTTTTTATAGCCAATGAGAGTGGAGTATTTAAACCTTTTTGGGGCGGTATTCTAATGATTAAAACTATCTTTTTTGAAGATAACAAGGTCAAATATATTGACCAGACCCTTCTGCCGGGCGAATATAAAGTCGTTTCATGCACAGATGTAAAGAAATTGGAAGTAGCAATAAAGACTCTTGCAATTAGGGGTGCACCTGCAATCGGTGTGGCAGGGGCGTACGGCATTGTTTTAGCAGCATTAAGCTACAAAGGCAGTAACAAGGATGATTTTTTCAATGTTATACTAGAAGGAGAAAAGATAAAAAATGCAAGACCCACAGCAGTTAATTTGATGTGGGCAATTGAGCGCATGATGAGCTATTTTGACTCTATAAAAAACAAATCAATTGAAGAAATTAAAAATGAACTTATTTTAGAGGCAGAAAGGATAAGGAAGGAAGATGCGGAGATTAATAGAAAAATGGGGCAATACGGGCACCCCCTTATTTCCACTGGAGACGGAGTACTTACTCATTGCAACGCAGGAGCACTTGCAACTTCTGAATACGGCACTGCACTTGGAGTGATTAGAGCCGCAGTTGAGGCAGGCAAGAAGATTAGGGTTTATTCAGATGAGACAAGACCACTCCTTCAGGGTGCAAGACTCACAACATGGGAGTTAAAGGAAGATGGGATTCCTGTAACTTTGATATGCGATAACATGGCAGGTATCTCTATGAGACGAGGATTGATCCAGAAGGTGATAGTTGGAGCCGATAGAATAGCCATGAACGGTGACACAGCAAATAAGATTGGAACATATCAAGTAGCAGTTTTGGCCAAAGAAAACAACATACCTTTCTACGTAGCAGCACCTATATCCACATTCGATCCAAAGACAAAAACAGGCGAGGGTATACCTATTGAGGAAAGGAGTAAGGATGAGGTGACCCACATAGGTGGCAAGAGGATTGCAACTGAAGGCATAGACGTTTTTAATCCTGCATTTGATGTGACACCTGCTAAATATATCTCAGGGATAATTACAGAAAGAGGGGTATTAAAGCCACCCTATGAGAAGAGCATCAAGAAGTTGTTTTAAGTTAGTACTTGTCTAAAATTGACTTTATATTTTCTATAATTTTTTCAAAATCTTCCAGATTTTCATTTATTAATTCAAACGATAATTTATCATCAAGTTTCCCATATCTATGAACTATAATATTCCTGAAGCCTTTAAGTTCTTTGATTTTTTTTCCGATACCTAGTGATAATATCTTGTTTTTAACTAGATTAGTAATAACATCATCTTCTTCTCCTGGCGAGCTAAATTTGAGATCCGAATTAATAATTGCACAAATATCTAGGATATTTTCAATTATGTATTGTATTCTTTTGTAGATGCCATCCTTTAACAATCCTAAATTTTCAAAATCCTCAAAATCTTCTGGCATATTTTCAGCTATCAACGGAATGCTTTCCTCTATTTCATTTATTTTGGATAGAATAATTTCTTTTCTCATGTTATCATTTCTAGTCCTATATAGTCATAATAAAATCTTTTAAAATAATCAAATTCCCTAATGGTATCAAGAGCTACCTCATGAACAAAACTAAAATCCTTTGAATAAAGTAATCTTCCTTTTAGAACTTCTTTTCTAATATAGAGGGGAAGTTGCTGAAAGATTTTTACATCGTATTTATCGGTTGATAGTTCTGATAATACTTTTAATCTAAATCTAGACGCTTCGTTCTCTGGGCCTTCATAGTATATGCAGAGGTCAATATCTGAATTCTTATTTGCATTACCTGTAGAAGTTGAACCGTAGAGAAAAATAAATCTAACGTGATCAAATCCTTTAATTTTTTTTATTAATCCTAGCTCCTTGTCAAGATTTATATCCATAACAATAATTAAAATAATTCTTATATTTAAATCGTTTTTCGATAGCCATTAATATATGGATCAATTTTAAGATTATTAATTCTATATTCTCTATAATTATATTGTAGTTAATTTTATAAATAAAATAATTGCATATGCTAAACATGAAGAAAATATCTTTTATTTCAATAGTAGTAAGCGTAATATTTTTCTTATCAGTTTTTTCTGTTGCGGGAGGCGGAATATTCGATTTTGAAGATGGCACGCAAGGTTGGACAACTACAGGGCTATGGCACTGGGTCACGCCATCAAACTCTGACTACCCAAATGCGCATAGCGGAGTAGGAAGCTTCTGGTACGGAGACGAATCAACTGGTGACTATGACGTCGGAGAAAACAGTGGAATGCTTATCTCTCCCCCTTTAGCTAACCCCTCTATACTTACTTTCTGGACATGGTGGGAGATTGAAGCTCTAAATCCAAGCACCTTTGACCTAATGCAGATCACATCAGACGACGGAACAAAGTATCTTTTTTTACAACTAAATCCCAAAGATGATACTTATGATTCATCTGGAGATTACAGTTCTGGTGGCTACAATGTGCCTGGAGTCTGGGTTAAACATACAGTTAATCTAAGAAATTATCCTGGAGTTAGCAGGGTGATATTCTATTTTGACTCAGGAGATGACGAGTACAATAAATATCAGGGATGGTATATAGACGACGTTACTATTTACGAGAGCGTAGTGCCTGTGGATAAAATACAAAAGATATTGAAGAAAAATCAAGATAAAAAATAGGACATCCCCAAGTTAATTTATTATTATTTCATTTCTGTTTTAATTCTTATTGATACAATTCTCCCTTTTCTGGTTTACATATTCTATCTCTTTTCCTTATTGGCTTCATGAGGTGAGAGATAGCCATTATTAATGGATGGATTTTCTATTATTATCTTGGAACATTGTAACGATATCTTTTAGGTGTAGATTTACTATGCTATTACAGAATTTAAGAGATCAAGTTAGGGTATTACCATTAATTTTTTATCACTTAATTTTTAATTACATTGCAGGAGATATGATGGATAGAGAAAGAGCTGAAACTTTAGATGATTTAGTCAGGCTGATAAAAAATGAATTTAACACTGAATTAGTTCTTCTCTTTGGTTCGAGAGCGAGGGGAGACAACTTAATCGAGAGCGACTATGATATAATCATTGTTAGTAAAGATTTTGAAGGCATTAATTTTATCAAGAGGATGGGATTAGTGCAGGATCTCTGGGGCGGGATTTATAGACTTCAAGCATTCTGCTATACGCCCGAAGAGTTTGAAAGAAAGAGAAATGATATAGGCACTGTCCAAGAAGCATGCAAAGAAGGAATTGTTCTCTAACTGGTATGTCATAGTTGTCAAAAATAAATATGCTTCTTTATAAATAACTGGTCAATTTATTTTTGTTTTATTTATATGTGCGTTGTCAATTTTATTTTGTCTTATTTATAAATGACTTGTCAAAAATCAATAAGTTTAAATATTTATAATGTTAATGCTATTTTATGGATTATTTTGATATAAGCCAACTTTCAGAAAATAACCCATGGTGGAAGGATGAAAAATCCATTAATCAAGATATTAAAATTAAAACGTTTGATGAAGTTAGATATAAGTGGTACCCAGCATTAAGATATTACATTTCTCTAGATAAAGATGTTATTTATACAATAAGAGGGCCTCGTCAGGTTGGCAAAACTACATTACTAAAAATCATAATAAAAGAACTTATCAATTCAAATAAAATTAATCCTGAAAATATATTCTTCTGGTCATTTGAAATGAACAATGCTGAAGAACTTAGTCAAATAATCCAAATTTACCTTAACTGGACTGGCGTTAACTCTGGCGATAGAAAATATTTATTTTTTGATGAAATATGTTCTGTAAAAAACTGGCAAAGAGAAATACTTCATTTATCAAACAAAGGTCTTTTTGAAAACTGTTCAATTTTAATAACAGGATCGCATTCTATGGATATTAAATATTCTGGAGAAACATTGCCTGGAAGGAGAGGAGGATCAGAAGATGAAACGCTTGACAAGATTCTTTTACCAATGAAATTTTCAGAGTTTGTAAAATTAATTGAGCCAAAATTCAATGGAATATTATCAGACATTAATTTAAACCATTCAAAAGAAAAACATAATTTAATTTTCAAATTTTTTGAAGGAGAAGACGATCCAAGAATGCAGAAGCTAATGCTTTACAAAAATGAACTCGTCGTCCTTTTTGACCAATATATTGCCTGTGGTGGAATCCCATATGTTATAAATGAATATATGAATAAAAATAAAATATCCAACAATACCTTTAATATCTATATAAGTTCTATAATAGGGGATTTAAGAAGGTATAACTTCAAAGAAAACTATTTCAAACAGATAATTAGGGAGATATGTAGGACAGTTTCTGATCCTATTAGTTGGAACAATCTTTCTCAAAATACGGATATCAAATCACACAATACAATACAAGATTATGTGGGTGCAATGGAAGAGTTATTTGTTATTAATACAATCTATGCTTATTCAATCGATAAAAATAGAATTGTTTTTAACAAGAATAAGAAACTTTATGTTCAAGACCCTTTCATTTTTCACGCCCTTTCGGGCTGGTCTAACGCAGAAGCTGATTATTTTATAAATCTGAAAAAAAATGTCCTAGACCTAGAAATCAAAAGTAAGATTATTGAGGGAATTGTACAGAATCATCTTTGTAGACTTGCATATTCATTAAATCCAAGAGACTTATTTGATCCAAAAGATCATGTGTGTTATTATAGAGACAAAAAAGGAAAAGAGATTGATTTCCTTTTACTAACAGAGGATAAAATATATCCTTTTGAAGTTAAGTATCAAAGCACTATAAAAAAATCTGATTTATCTAACTTTAAATCATTTGGCAGAGGGATTTTAGTGACAAAAGATAACTATGGTTTCAGTAGTAGCTATGGATGTCTTCCAGTTTCTTTACTCTTATTCCTAGTTTAATTTCTTTTTAATAAAAGATAATCGATAAATACACTAATAATGCATAGCATTCATGAATCCACGAGAAAATGAAATCATTATTTCATTTTTAAAAAAACACGGTGCTATAAAAATTGGAATATTTGGCTCAACAGCAAGAGGGGAGGAAAGGCCAGATAGTGACATTGATATCCTTGTAGAGTTTAGTGAGGTAAAAGACCTATTGGAATTTATAGGAATAGGGCTTGATTTAGGAGATATTCTGGGGAAAAAAATAGACTTATTTAGAGAGGAAAATTTGAGGCCTATTATTAAAAATAGTGTAATGGAAGACTTAGTCGTGATTTATGATGAAGAAAGGTGAATATATTTTACGCAAAGGAATTCTTGAAATTTCTCTAATGAGTGAATCCTCTCTAAAAAAAGATTGGCTAACTTTTGAGGAGGATAATGCTTGGGCAGATTTGTAAACATTAGTTTTATATCTTATTTTTCCAGATACAGATTAATGGACTCTAATAAATCTGATTTACTCTCTGAAGAACTAGAAATTAACTTAAAGAAAAGCACCCTTACCATAGAAGATACTATTATTCTAGGCAAAAAAGTAAACAGATCTTTGAATAAACATTATATTGATAAAACTTCTAATAACTTATGAAGAGATTTAATACCAAATTAAATAATCGAGTATAGTATAATTAGGAAGATTTGATGAAATAATTTGCTTTTTCTATATTTTCTAACATATCTTTTAGATATAATGTATACTCCCTTTTCAAATATAGATCACTTCTTTTAGAATAGTTTCTTTGAGTTCTTTTCGTATATCTTCTTTTGGAACTAAATCCACCCTAATTCCTAATAGTTCGGTTAGATAATTCTCTGCTTTTATTACACCTAAAAGACTAACAGGCTCCTCAAATTCAACAATAAGATCTATGTCACTTTTTTCTTTTGCAGAATTTTTGGCATAAGATCCAAAGATGCCTATATTTTTAATCTTATATCCTCTGAGAAGTTCTTCCTTCTCCCTTTCTATTATTTTTTCAATATCTTCAACATTTTTCATTAGATATATTTTAATTATACTATTATTTAAATCTGTGCCAAATGAATTTTATATATTGAATTAATTATGATAATGCCAAAATAATATTAGAGGAACTTTAATCTTCTAAGCAAAGCTCTATTGCTTCTTTAATGTTTTCCATTGCTTCTTCTATAGTTTCCCCATATGAGTGGCAGCCTTTAAGTTGTGGACAGCTTACAATATACACACCGTCTTCATCCATCTCAATAATAATTGGAAGATGTATCTTTTCCAGAGAATCACCTATTTACTATCTGTTACTAGGGATATAAACATTTAGCCAGTGTTAACAGTAAAAACTCCAAAGATTTCTTAAGAAGTATTTACATTGATAAGCAATAGATGCGAAAGCTTTAAATACTATTACCTATTAATGATAATGATACTAGATAACAGCTTATACATATATATGGCGGAAACTGATAATTGTTAATCATTGGGGTTAATTGATGAAAAGTATAACGATTAAGGGAATCCCGGATGATCTCTATTTCAAACTCATTGAGTGGAAAGGCCGCATGAAGGCAGAGAACTGGGAGGATTTTTTGGAAAAGATGGTAAAGATGTTGGAGGAGAGCTGATTATGAATGTTTCAATTTCTGAAATTGTAAATAAATTGTTTCATGATAATGTTTTTATATCGTTTCACATTAGGGAGGTATTAGCTTGAAATATTATATTGAGGATAATGGACTAAAATATAATGAAATTAATAGAGATAATTACATGATTAACATAAATCATGATAGAAGTATTATGATAAAAAAACTGATCATTTCGAAAAAGGAGGTAGATTTGTTTGAATAAGAAAATTTTGAGTTTTATATTTGGATCATTGTTAGTATTTAGTTTATTTGGGGCAATTGAGTTTCAGGAGGTTAGTGCGGCAACTACTATGAGTGTAACTGTTACCACACAGGCCAATAATTACACTTATCCTCACTTTAGTAGTACGAGCATGCCAATGCGTCTAAGATTTACTTTTACACCAACAGGCGTATCTTCTACTGATGTTTGGGATGAAGTAACTATACAAGCTCCAGCTAATTATGTACTAGCTTCAAAAGAATCACAACCTACACCTTCAGGATTTACTAAGGATCCAAGTAGTAGTGCAGATGGATCTAACGGTGGACAATCAATGGTCTATACTTGCAACATTACAACAAATACTGCTCGAACAATAGATGTAGATATAGTCAGTCCAGCGCCAACCCCACCAAACACATGGACTGTAACAACTGGATTCAGTGTTTCAGGAAACATTATTTCAAATCCTGCCACAGTAATTTTAGATGATTTGCCTAAATTTAATGTAACTTATACAAAAACACCTAAAATCCCTGCAGATGAAGCTGGACCTGATCCCGCAGTACTTGGTACCGGTACTGTTACTATAAATGTTCAATCAGATCAAATATTAATTGAGAAGCCCACTATAACAATAAAACAGGTTGGATTGGCTCTAAGTACTAAAAGCGGGTCTAGCGTAACAGGATCTGTTCCAGGCACTGTTTTTACTACTACATATTCGATTACTAGCTCAAACGGTCTTAACGATGGGCTAGCTTTGGTCACTGTATCTGGGAAAAACCAAGCCGCGCTCACTGGAACAGAGATTAATGATGTAGTGTCTACTGCCCCTCCTTATAGTGATGGATCTGATTTTTACGTTGATTCCGTATGCAATAAGCCATCTCTTACTACGCCATCAAATGGTGCTTCAGAGCCTGATGGGGATGTTGACTTCGCATGGACAGCGGTAGATGATATAACAACTCCTCCTGTGAACTATACCTTACAGTGCTCTACATCATCAAGCTTTTCTTCAAATGTTATCACTAGATCAACTACATCTACAACTGATACCATAACAGGACTTACACCAGGTACATGGTATTGGAGAGTAGCTGCAACTGATGGCCTTGGTAATTTCAGCGGATATCCTACAACACCGAGAAGCTTTACAATTAATATTTCTTCAGCAGTACCAACTTTTAGAATTCGTTATCTTAAAACTCCAAAAATAGACTATAACACTACTCCTGATGTCGTTGGTGCAGGCTCAATGCAGATTAGGATTTATTCCTCCGAAGTATTAAAAACTAAACCAACAGTCCAAGTAAAGTTACATAACCAAACTACTTGGACTACTTTATCTGTATCTGAATCAGCACCTGCATCTGTTTTCACTGCGACATACAATGTGCCGACTGCAACTACAAACAATGGATTGGCCCAAATAACAATATCGGGAACAAGTATGTCTGGTAACATAGGAACAGCTATAAATCCTCCAGCGTGGGATCCATTAAGAGTTGCTCCAAATTTAGAGCCTTTAGAATCAGATTCTGACGGTGCATTCTTCTATGTAAGCACCACAACAGATTCACCGGCATTGAATTTTCCAAACAACGGATATTCAGTTCCCGGGCATGGAAATATTGTAGTATTCACATTCAATAAAATAACAGATTTAACATCTGAAAGACCCGCTGATCCAGGTCAAAACAACTGTATCACATACAATATTCAATATTCTACAAACCCTGATTTCACATCAAATGCGATAACACAAAGTGTTGATGTCGAGGAAGCAGTATCCCCCATTGAATTTTGTGGCGTAGGTGGTACCGTGTATTATAACTGGGAGATTATTGATGCCACCCTACGTTCACATACATCACAAGCCCTTTCAAATGGAACATGGTTTTGGAGGGTATGGGCAACAGATAAGCTTGGAAACCAAAGCCCATATTCTGAAACAAGACAGTTCTCAGTTTCAACTGTAAGGCCAGGGCTCGTATCACCAACAGATTTATCGCTTTTAAATTACAATAACCCAAAATTGATATGGGGCGTAGTTCCAGGTGCAGCAGCTTACAATATTAGGCTTTCAAGAGGGGATAATGTATTTATAAACTATACATCGTATCCTGACAAGATAGCCGTCAATGGATTCACAGGAGGAACTACATATGACGTTTCATTATCCGAGCCACCATCACCTCCAATAGGCATACTTGAAGACGGAGTCTGGTACTGGGCAGTTTCATCCAGCTTAGATTCTCAAGCATATTCTGGGACATGGAGATTTACAGTTGATACAACTGGACCTCCTGCAACTAATCTACTTACATTAGACGATGGTCAAGTCAGTCAGAACAAGAGACCGACATTTACTTGGACTGCGGTATCAGATACAAATGATTTGTCAAATCCGGTAAGATACTATGTTGAAATCTCCGGCGACTCAACTTTCCCCGATAGTGACACACCTGTTCTTGCTATGCCAACTAGTTTTACTGGAGTTGGAGGTTGGGAAGAAGTAACATACAGGAGAGGACCATTAACTACAACAAGCTTTGTACCGACATCTGATTTTGTTGATACAGATTCTGACCAAGCATACTACTGGAGGGTATATGCTGTTGACTCTGCAGGAAATAAAGGAACTAATTCTCTTACTAGAAACTTCCGTGTTAGTACATCTCCTCTATTGCCTTGGGCGGATCTTGGACTTGTATTAAGATCACCATCAAATGGATTCACTCTTAACACTAGTAATCCTTCGCTTGAATGGAGACATACTAGTGAATCGGCGATATATGAAAAAGTATCGAGCTATGTAATCCAGTATTCAACAGATATTACATTCCCAGCAGACAAAACAACTAATATACCTGGGGTATTCCAAGTATTAGGGATAAACGTAGATATCCCAGATTCCATAAACATGGGGTATACCATCCAGACTCCACTCTTTAATGGAACATACTTCTGGAGGGTGTGTGCGGTAGATATAGCAGGAAACAGGACACAGTTCACAGCCCCTTGGAGTTTCACAGTAAATGTTCCTGACAACGAACAGCCACCAACACCACAATGTTCAACAACAATCCCATGTCCATCAGGCCAGACCTGTCAATCTGGTGTTTGTGTACCTATAGTAATGTCCCCCGGAAATTTAACAATAACAGTTCAAAATGCAGGAGGTACAGCAATAGCCGGAGCTACAGTCACAGTTGATGGTACAGCCCAGACAACAGATGCAGCAGGACAGGTAACATTCACTGCACTAACAGGAGGAAGCCACACAATTAATAATATTACTGCCTCTGGATATACTGATTATGGAACAAGCACAGTTTCAATCAATGGGAACACAACACAGACTATAACTTTGACAGTACCAGGTACTGAAGGTTATATCTGGGGAACAGTCTACTTTGATGCGATAGGAACAGCTGCACCAAATGTATTGATAGACATATACAACCAGTCTACAGATGTCAAGGTTGATAGCAGGCTTACAAACAGCGAAGGAAAGTTCCAGTCTTCACCACTACCATCAACAGGCACATACTACGCAAAGATCCCCGCATATGAAAAAGAGCTAAGGGATTTACAGCCGACATCACTAACAACTGGGGAAAAGATTGTAATCCTTGAAACAAAAGGAACAGTCACAGGGATTGTCCAAGATGACACAGGCCAGATAGTATCATCAGCAACTGTTGTTTTAAAGAAGTACCCAGGAGAAGAGTTTGTCGACACAAAGACAACAAACTCAATAGGCCAGTTCTCATTTGATGCACTGCCAGGAACTTATGTTGTAACAATATCAAAGGCAGGATACGATGCATACACATCCTCATCATTTAGCGTCCAGTCAAAACAGACTGTGAACTTGCAATCTGTCCTTGGAAACATCGTCTTAAACTCAATAAGAGGTACATTGGCAGTATCTGTCAAGGATGACAAAGGTGCAACAATTAACACCGCTACAGTTACAATTAGATCAAGCACTGGTGCAGTAGTTAGATCCATTACTACATCTGGTGGTACCGGATCAACTCAGCTTGCCCCAGGCGCTTACAGGGTATCAGCAGTATCTAGCGGATATGCAGAGAGCCTTCAGCAGAGTACAAACATCACATCAAATCAGACATCTTCAGTGTCAATTACTTTAGCCCCGGCAACTGGTTCAATTAGGGTCGTTGCAAAGGATGCAAGCGGCGCACCACTTGCAGGTGCAAGCGTCTATGTTGACGGATCACTTTCTGGAATAACTGATTCAGAAGGGGAGCTGCTTGTCACAGGACTTAAGCTTGGAACTCACACAGTCAGAATCACTAAAGGTGGATTCACAGCTGTGGAAGAGCAGGTGACATCTGGAGACTCAACAGTAATTGTCGACACAGCACTAAGGAAAAATAATCTACCCCTATACCTTGGTATAGGTCTTGGATTATTGATACTTGCAGGCGCAATCTACTACTTCAAATTTGGAAAGCAAGGGCCCAAGAGACCAATGATGCCAAAGGGACCAGCCCTACCAGGAAGACCAGGCGCACCAAAGCTAAGACCTCACAGGCACAAAGGCGGACTACCGCCATCCTCAATTAGAGTAAAGAAAAAGAATCTTTAATAATTTAATTTTTGTCTTTTTCTTTTAATCTATTTTTTTTATATTATGGGTCGAGTTACCATGGAGAAAAAAAAGCCCATCCCCTCTCTAGTTGAGAGAAATCTCTTGAGGCTTGAAAGGGAATATGAAAGCGGATTGATCCCTGAAAAGGAGTACGAGATTAGAAAAAAAGAAATTCTAGCAAGGGCCAGCGGCATACCACAGGGCCACTCAAATACACACAAGGTAAAAAAACAGAAGATCAAAAAACAAAAACCTCTTAAATCCCCAAGCGATTCAAGCCTGATAAAAAAAGCATTCCCATTTTTATTAATTGGATTAATTCTTTTAGGCCTTTCATTTAAGATAATACCTGAACTTGGTCAAAAAAGCACAGTAATAATAAGTACAATTGAGAAGTCTGTCCCAAAGGAAATCATTCCTTCCTTACCCCAACAGGGCGACAGCGAGAGTACAATTGAGCCTTCAAATATCCCTCAGATTTCTGTTCCAGCCCCAGTTTCATCCACATCAACTATTGACACACCCACTTCAATTAGCGCACCAACAAATACTTTAATCGACGGATACATCTCTCAAGATGCATCATCACACATCTTTACCGTTCCAGAGGCAAATTCAATAGTATACAAGATGCAATCTGAACTTGCAATTAATGTACCAAGATCGATGAGCTTTGGCTCACCTTCAATTTATGGCGGAGAAGGGATAATAAATACTTCAGTTGTGAGGGGCGGATACTATCTATTCTCAGACAGGCCACCCAAAGACAGCAATATCCTGGTAACACTATTTGTAATAGAACCTGGCAAGGAAGTTCCCTTTTTTAGAGAGCTAAATAACTATATGTCATCATTTGAGAATGCATACAACTTAGATTCTACATTGTATGAGAAGATAGACGGCCCTAAAATAACAACAACGCCATCTGTCCAATATCAATTCAATTTCTACCCTTCCGGAGACAAATCATCTAAATCAAATGTAAGGCTAGTTGCAATCAAAAAATCTAACCTTGTTGTTTACCTCTACTATCTTGATAACTTTGGTCTATTCTCATCCCAGCTTGAAAAAGAAAAGAAGATTATCAATATCTTGAACTCCTATAAATAAAACTAAGGAAAAACTTATAAAAGAAATTCAAGAAAGTATGGTGAGGATTAACATGAATTATAAATTATCCGTATTTGCAATAGCAGTAATTCTAATCTTTAGCATATCACTAGTTTCTGCAGAATACCCTTCAGTAGTTGACAACTCATCTTCATCAGCAGGTGTAGGGCCTCAAATAAATCCAGATGGGTCATATACCTTTATAGTAGAATCTCCAACTGGAGTCTTTTCTTCAGTTTCTGTCGTGATAGGCGGTAAAACTTACCCCATGGAATATAGCAACACAAGATGGATCGTCACAATACCAGGGCTTTCATCAGGAACAATCTACTACTACCGAGTTGTTACTTCAGCAGGCGTTATCTTCCAGGGCGCAAACCAAAAGCTTTAATAATTTAATTTTTTTCTTCTTTTCTTAAACAGAAACAGTTAAAAAAATATCGGATTATTCTTTTTGATGGCCGCAAGCGATCAATTCGATAGAGAGATTAAGGAAGCAGCAAGGAGATATGTTAGGGGCGAGCTATCAAAGGAAGAGTTAGAATCAGAAAAAAAGGAGATTGTATCCCGCCATTTGAAACGGGCTTATGATAGAAAAATTGAATCTCAACATATCTCTTCAAATAAACTATCAAAAGGGAATAAAGGTCTGCTATTGCTTTTGATTCTCTTGATCTTATCCCTGTCTACATATGCAATTGTCACAAATGCAGAGTATGCCGCACCTTTAGATGCAGATTCTAGCGGAGAGGAGACGATAATTGAAAAGATTATCTCCATACCTGAGGCCATAATAGAGGAGTTGCCCACCTCAAACATCTCTCCAATCGACAAAGCGTTAAGAGATGACAAGTCAAAACATATATTCACAATTGAAGAGGGGGCGTTTGTTCCAGATAAGATTGTAAGTAATTTGCCGCTTCCATCTATGAGGAGCATGAGGATGAACAATTTCTCTCTTGACGGGGCGGAGGGAGTTGTGGACCTATCAGCTGTAAAGGAGGGGTATGTCATCTATCCAGCGAAAAACAGCGAGGGGTCTGAAGTTTATATAACACTATTTCTTGTGGAATCTGGCAAACAGGATAAATTCTTTAGGGAGCTATCAACTTATATTGGAAGTTTTGATACATTGAGGAGGGGCTACAAAAAAGAAGGGGACGTTGTTTCCACAGAGCTTTCTTCTGTCCAGTGCAGGTATACATTAACAGAAAATAGTGACAAGTACCCTGTAGCGGTAACTTCATTTAAAACTTCAAATCTCACCGGCTTCATCTACTACCTTGAGCCAAGGGGGGAGTTTTCACTTCAAAGTGAAATAGAAAAGAGCGTTAAATCAGTGCTAAACTCTTATGAATAGTAAAAGGAAAGAATTATTATGAAGAAACTAGCGCCTGTAACTTTGATTGTTCTATTCACTTCCTTGTTACTGATCTTTTCAAAATTAAGCGGGGCGCTTCCTGAAAATAGCGAGGCTTTGCGGATTATTATTGCGCTTGAATTGATATTGATCTTTTTTGCCGCTTTGAACTATTTTAATGTTAAAATCACTAAAAAAAATTCTGGATCTGTTATTTCTATTTTTGTCATACTAGGGCTATTGATATACGTATTCTACTCATTTAAGTTGTATTCGATACCTGTGTTTGGATTGCTTGTCGTGGCATGCATTCTTGGCTCTTTGATATTCTTATGGGATGCCAAGGAGAAATCATTTAGGTATTATCTTGGGATTGCGATTCTTGGTATTTTGGGTGGAGCATTGATCACTTATAGGTTTTGGGATCTTTCTTGGATTTCTATATTGCTTGGGATAATGACTGCCGTCTTGATTATATCCCTATCTATACTATTGGAGGAGGAAGATGAAAAGCCCAGCGCTTAAGATATTGGCACTTTCCATCCTCCTTGGAAGTTTTTTGAGGTTTTACAAGCTTAATACTAATTATGTCTGGTTTAATGACACCTTTTTTAGATTGACGCCAGCATTAGAGATACTAAGTGGCGTGACTGTAAAATATGATTCAAGCATGATAGGTGTTACAGGCCTTGGTCTGCTTTGTTTTTCCATATCTAAAGATCTTTTTCCTGTTGTTCTAGCAGTATGCCTTGCTGGCATACTCTCTATACCACTTTCCTATTATTTTGTTCTAAAATTGACAAGGGATGAGAGGATATCTGCTTTAACTGCATTATTTGTTTCAATTAATCCGACATTGGTGGCTTTGTCAAAGGTGCTATTGTGGGATATATTTATTGTATTTTTCTTTCTGATATCTGGGATTATATTCTTATCCTTAAAGGAGAAGCCCAGCACTGTAAAAGGGGCCTTACTTGGAATTTCTCTATTCCTGTTATTTTCATTTAAACTGCCGAACGTCTTATTTGCTTTTGTATTTTTCTTTTTCCTATTTTATTCTAGAAAGTTTTCTATTCCCAAAAGTAAAGACATAATTATTTCTGGAGTTGTTTATGGAGCACTACTTGGAATATTTTTCTATTCGTTTCCGAACGCTTTAAATTTTTTTACAAGTGGAGGCGGACCAAATTTTTTTATAAGAGAGGATTACATTTCATTGATCATTGCTACTCTAAAGCTATTAATATCGCCAGTATCCTCGCCTCAAACAAGCATGGCATTTTCATTTGATATGGGGATTGATGTATTCTTTATTCTTGGGATGATTTCTATTATACCGCTCATATTTTACTTTAAGGATATTAAAAAAATAGATGAATTATTCCCAGTTTCAATTGTTTTAGTTGTTTCTTTGTTTTATATTAATTTTAGCGGCTGGTCGCATAGGTACATTGCAGTGCCACTAGTTTTAATGCTAGTTTTTGTTTCATATGGCATAATGAAGATGGAAGAGAAGAGTAAGATAATACCATTATTTATAATTGGTATCTGCATTCTCACTTCTTTGGGATCGTCTATTATTATGGTGGGTGACTGGACTTCAGAGAAATCCCTTTCTTTAAATCATGTTGCGACACCGCTTTCCCTTTTTGACAGCGCTACCGAGATGGCACAAATTGAAGGAATAGATGTGATTGCTTCTTCATATGGGCGGGTATTCAAGTTTTACTATCTATCGGGCGATCTTAATTCCGAGATAATTGACTTTTATGCGCTGGATGAGGCAGAAGTAAAAGAAGAGATTCATTCTACACTATCCAATGGAAGTAAAGTATGGTATGTTGAAGGGTGGCCTGATGTATTTATCTTTGAAGGGAAGGATACTAGAACTTACAAGGCCCTTATAGAAGATTCATTTTTGCTTAAAAATTATTATGTTTCTAGAGAAATGATATATCTATCGGATATTAATTATCCATCTCTTACAATTTACGAAGTTGAAAATAAATAAAAATATGGAAAAAAATAGGGAAAATAGGGAAAAATTAAAATTTTCCCTTTTTTTTGCGAATATCTTAATAATTTTAGAAAGTTTTATATATATGACGGCCATAACATATTTGGTGATTAAATGAAATCAAAGTTGATAGTAGGACTTGCAGTACTTATGATGGTAGTGGCGATGGCCAGCGTTTCTGCGCAATACCCATCAGTAGTTACAGGCGGTACTAGCTCTAGCCCCCTTCCACCAGGCCCAACACTAGTTTCAGGCTGCAACTATTCATTTGTAGTAGATGCACCGTCTGGAACATTCCAACTGTACAGGTTGTAGTTGGAGGAGTAGCTTACGATATGGCATACGATAACGCTGCTTGGAGATCTGAAATATGCACATCTTCTGGGCAGACATATTTCTATCGTGTTACAACAAGATTTGGAGTAACATTCGAGAGCAGTCCACACAAAATATAAGTTGAATTACATGAAAGATTATTTTTCTATAGCTTTTATAATTTTAAATTTACTAATTTTTGGGTACGTTCTAATTGGTTTTTATGAAATTGGCTCATTGTTGTATGGCAGCACTATTTTGATAGGGCAAAATATAGCAAGTGCTTTTGCACTTGCTTCGTATATCTATATTGGATTGAATTTATTCAAAAATAGAAATCATACTGGAATTGTATTTGCTATGACATTAACATGCCTTATTTGGGCGATATCTTTGGCCTTATACTCTACAACTTTTTTCATTGAAATGGGAAAACAGTTGGCCGTGCCTTTTATTTTTACGATATATTTATTTAACAAAAATAAACAAAATATTTCTACTAGAAACATGGCAGCTGAAGTTTCACTTGCAGTTATTTTTTGGATATGCCTTACCGCATTAAGCTTTGAGAATATTTATAATTTAGTAATATCGATTATGGTATTGGGGATAGCTTACTATTTGATTGAAATGCTCTACCCAATGCAAAAGGAGGTCTTAAATGAAGTATAGATCAGTAATAGTTTTATTAGTTTTAGGGGGAATTTTACTTTCAGGTTGTGCAGAGAAAAAGACTACAACTGCACCAGAAAAAGAGACAGAACAATACAAAGAACTCATTGCATATAGGACGTATATCGATAGGATTGAGCAAGATGGCAGGCGAACCATGGTAATAATTGTAAGCTCATCTGCAACTAAAACTCAAGTTAAAGATCTTGTAGACTTTCTAGTAAAAGATATCAAAGAAACTAAAATATGGCTAGAGGTCTGGGATGACCTTGAGACACTGCAAAAGGGAAGTTCAATAACAGATGCAGATAAGCTAGCGCATTACATAATGTATGCTGAAGTAGATAAGAATACAGGTAAGAAAGACTACTATTGGCAAAGAACATACAGTTGAGTGAAATGATTGGTATTATTCTATCAGGTGGTTTTGCCACACGAATGAAACCGCTTACCTATAGTAAGCCCCTGCTACCGCTAGGTGGCAAACCCTGCATAGAGCATGTGTGTGATAAGCTATCTATGATAAAAAACTTAGATAAGATTTACATTACAACATCAAAATTATTTGAAGAAGATTATAGAAAATGGTTAGATTCATCAGAGCTAGGTGAAAAATTTCAACTTTTTATTGAGCCTGCAAAATCTGAGGCAGAAAAACTAGGGGCGTTGAGAGCTATATTATACTTAATAGATAAAGAGGAAATAAATGATGACTTGTTGGTCTGTGCGGGAGACAACTACTTTGACTTTTCAATTATTGGTTTAGTAGAGGCATATAAGAAATCAAATTCATTGACCGTTGGATTATACGACTTAAAAGATAAAGAGAAGGTCAAGCTTTATTCAGAGATAACGCTTGAAGATAATTATATCAAACATTTTGAAGAAAAGCCCAATAATCCAAAGTCATCGCTTGTGTCAACAGCACTTTATGTTTATCAAAAGAGTTCTATTTCTTTACTGAGAGAAGCTGTTGACAACGGTTATGTTGATAGCCCGGGAAAATTTATTGAATTTGCTGTTAGAAAAGGGCATCCTGTATATGGAAAAGTGATGGATGGAACTTGGATTGATATTGGAGATCTGAGCTCTTATCTTCATGCAAATTCGATTGTGCTTTCTGGTAAAAGTCATATTTCTAGAGATTCCAAAGTAGATGGTAACTCTAATATAGGAAGTAATGTTATTATTGGAAAAGGCTCTGAAATTATTAACTCTAGTATTGATAATTCCATTATACTACCAAATTCTGTTGTTAACTCATCAACTGTAATTAATTCAGTTATTGGAGCAAATTCTAGGATTTCTAGTAAAACTATAAAAGAAGAGATCTGTGAGGTAAATTGATTGACATATATTATTTTATATATGGTAAATGAGGGATATAATGAATTCAAAGGCTAGACTAAGAAGAATATTATTGACTTTTCCTTTTTTATATATATTGGGAAAATACCTATTTGAGTTAGGATTAAGGGTACCATTTATTAATTATGAATCTGGATTAAGTGATAATAAAATAAATGATTTATTATTTAATCTTGAAAAAACTATAGAATTGAAGGGTAATATTATTGAATGTGGCAGTTATCTATGTGGAACTAGTATAATAATGGCAAATTATCTTATTCAAAAAAAAGTAAATAAAATTATATATGCTTGTGATTCATTTGAAGGATTCGATGAAAATGAACTAAAAAAAGAACGAGAAATGAATCTAACTAATGCTAGTGATTATGCCTTTACCATAACTTCATATGATTATGTAAAAAAGAAAATAAAAAAATTAGATTTGGAAAATATTATTATCCCCCTTAAAGGTTTTTTTATAGATACATTACCTAAAATTAAATCTGATTATTGCCTTATATTTATTGACTGCGATTTATCTGAAAGTATTTATTATAGTGCCCATACTCTTTGGCCACAATTGGTTCCAAAAGGAAGAATTGTATTTGATGATTATGTATGTGAGAGATATAACGGAGCTAAAATCGGAATAGATAAATTTGTAAATCAATATAGAAATCAAATTGAAAAATATGGGATTATGAAAAACGGTTTATTTTATGTTATTAAAAAATGAGGCATACTGATGACTAATTATCTAGTTACGGGTGGAGCAGGATTCATTGGGAGCCACCTAGTCGATAGGCTTGTCAATGAAAACGAGATCACTGTAATTGATAATTTAAGCTCTGGCAAAAAAGAATATATTAATCCTAAAGCTAATTTTTATGAAAAAGATTTACTTAAATTTAATGATATCCTAGATATATTTGATGGAATTAATACAGTCTTACATGTCGCTGCAAATCCCGATGTTAAGCTTAGTGCAGTTGATACAAAGACTTATTTTGATCAGAATATTGTTGCTACCTATAATGTCCTAGAAGCTATGAGAAAGAAAGATGTGTCTAAGATAGTTTTCACTTCATCTTCAACTATATATGGCAGAGCGCCAATGCCGACACCAGAAGATTATGGCCCTTTAATTCCAGAATCAATTTACGGAGCATCTAAGCTAGCATGTGAAGGATTGATTTCATCCTATTGCCATACATTTGGTTTTAAGTCATGGATATTCAGATTTGCCAACATAATTGGTGAAAGATCAAATCATGGAGTTATACCAGATTTCATAGAGAAGCTGAAAACGAATCCTAAAGAACTTGAGATACTTGGAGACGGAAAGCAGTTGAAATCTTACCTCTATGTTGGGGAATGCATAGATCAGATACTCTTTGCCTTTAATAATAGCCAAGATAGGGTTAATATTTTCAATGTAGGCTCTCAAGACCATGTCTCTGTGTCAAAGATAGCTGAGCTAGTTTCCAATAAAATGAGATTAATTCCAAAGTTTATATTTACGGGTGGAGAAATAGGCTGGAAAGGCGATATACCAAGAATGTTATTGGATATCGACAAACTGATAAAACTAGGATATGCTACAAAATACAACTCTTATGATTCTGTTAAAAAAACTATAAGGGAGTTGCTGCATGATTGAAGTTTCTGTTGTTATCCCTACACTAAATGAAGAGAAGACTATTGGCAAAGTAATCGATGAATGCTCAAAAATACTAAGTAATCTAAAAATAGATCATCAAAAAATAGAGTATAACATAGTTGTTGTTGATGGTTATTCTAAAGACAATACTGTAGGAATAGCAAGAAAAAAACATGCCCATGTGATTATGGAAGAAAGAAAAGGCAAAGGCATAGCTATAACTACAGCTTTTAAGAAAATTAATAGTGATTATCTCATAATGCTAGATGGCGATGGTACTTACAATCCAGAAGACATTCCTATATTCCTAGAAAATTTAATGAAAGAAGATATTGATATTGTAATAGGAAAAAGAATCCCAAAAGACAATTCAATGACCAAACTCAATAGACTTGGGAATTATATAATAAATTTATTGATAAGAAAATTATACAAGCTTGATGTACACGATATCTGTACTGGATTTTGGGGATTTAAAAAGAAAGTCTATAAAGACTTCACTAAAATTGAAGCAACAGGTTTTGATTTAGAAGTATTGATGGCTATTAACTCAATTAAGTATAACTTTATATTACTAGAGATACCAACTGAATATAAGGGGAGAATTGGAGATACAAATCTAAGCCCTTTCAGGGATGGAGCATTGATTCTTGGAGTTATAATTCGTCTTTTGAGAGATTATAATCCTATCTTCCTATTTGGTTCACTTGGTATTTTTTTCTTAGTACTTGGATTATACTTTGGTGTAAGACTAATAATAACTTTTAATGAAAAAGGCTTTTTAATGATAGGACATACATTACTAACAGTTTTATTTATCTTAATTGCGATCCAGACTATATACTTTGGTTTACTCTCGGATTTGATTATAAGAAAAATTGATGGTAGGTAAACATGAAAGCATTAATATTAAGTGGTGACAAAGGAACAAGATTGCGGCCACTTACATTTACAACTGCAAAGCAGTTAATCCCTGTTGTCAATAAGCCTATAGTCGGAGCAAATTCTAAGATTTCTGGCCAAATATCGAAAGAAATAATCTATGAGGTGACTTGATAGCCGGAATAATTGTGATTATAGTAATTAATTGGGAGAATTATTGATAAAAATATTGACTGTTTTAATAATCTTCAAAAATATAATTATTGAGTAATAAATATGAAGGGGTAAGAAAATGGGAATACTAAAGAATCTATATAATTCTGCAAATGAAGGATGTATCGTTAGTATTTTAGATTTATTAGAAATAAATCCAAATCATGTCTTTTTGGATGTCGGTTGTTGGGATGGTACAAATACTCTAAGATTTGCGAATAAAATTCAAACGAAAAATATTTTTGGGATTGAAATAGATGAAGAGGGACTTAAAAAGGCAGAAGAAAAAGAGATAAATGTTACCAATACTGATTTAAATAAAATGTGGAATTTTAAAGATAATTCTGTAGACGTTATAATAGCTAATCAAGTTATAGAACATTTGTACAATACTGATAATTTTGTTAAAGAACTAAAAAGAATTTTAAAACCTGAGGGGTATGCGATTATTTCTACGAATAATCTTTCAAGCTGGCATAACTTCATTCCTCTTCTATTAGGGTATCAGCCTTTTCCAAATGATATTAGTGGATATAAAGACATTGGAAAATTGTTTAGCCTAGAAAACAATTGGACAAGTTCTTTCTCACATCTTCGTATTTTCTCCTATTGTGCATTAAAAGATTTTTTCAATAAATATGAATTTAAAATAGAAAATCATGTAGGAATAGGTTATTATCCATTTCCTCAGAGTATTGGTAAAATATTTAACCTTATGGATCCCAGACATTCAGTTTACCAAACAATTAAAGTCAGAAAAAGATTGACATAAAAATTGAAATTTAATTTATTGATTATAATATAGTTTGTTATTAATATGAAAAGATTAGTAATCTAATAACAGGTCATAATATGAAAATTGTAATGTTTGCACACAATTTCTTACCTAAAATAGGCGGTCTTGAAATTGTTACATACGAATCGTCAAAAAGATTAGTTGAGATGGGGCATAATGTTAAAATAATAACTAGCACATATGGTAACTGCTCAATAAAAGAAGTGATTGAAAATATTGAAATTATTAGAATTCCCAAATTAAATTTCATGGAAAAATTTGGAGTTCCATATCCTATTTTTTCGCCCATTATATTAAAAGAAGCAAGAGAATCCATAAAATGGGCCGACATTGTACATGCTCATGGTCACCCCTATATTTCATCATTAGTAGCAAGTAAATATTCTAAAAAATATAATAAACCTCTTGTATTATCTATTCATAATTCTTTTATTGATTACAAAAATTTTTTTCTAAATTTTCTTGAAAATCTAAATGATAAATTTATATCTTCTCAAACTCTTAAAAATACAGACATTGTAATCTCAACATGTAAATATTTTGATGATTATATAAAAAAAATAAATCCAAAAATTGAATCACGAATTATTTATAACGGAATCGATACCCAAAATTTTTTAGGGGTAAATGAAAATGAAAAAGAACAAATTAGAGAAAAATTGAATATTCCTCAAAATACTTTTATTTGTTTAACTGTTGGAAGGATAACTTATAAAAAAGGAATTGATAATATAGTTGAAATTGCTAAAAAAATAAAAGAAAAGGATATTATTTTTTATATAGTTGGTAATGGTCCAGATTATGATTTGATTAAGAGTTTAATAAATAAATTTAATCTTGAAAAAAAGATAATTATGATGGGATACGCAGAGATTTATTTATTAAAACTTTTATATCAAGTATCAGATATTTTTATTTTGCCTTCAAGAGGGGGTGAATCGCTTACACTTGTAATTGCCGAAGCTCTTTCTTCTAATCTACCTGTTATTGCAACTAAGTCGGGCGGAGTTAGTGAAATCATTATTGAAGATAAAAATGGTTATCTAGTCGAAATAGATGATATAAATTCAATCATTGAAAAAATATATTTATTATACAATGACAAAGATTTAAGAGAAAAATTGGGGATAAATGGAAGGAAATATGTTGAAGATAATTATTCTTGGGAAAAATATATGAACTCTACATTATCAATATACGAAAAACTTATTCAGATAAAATGAATAGTAGAATATAAACACATTACAAAGGTAGGTTGGGTATTCTGAGGTATAGATATGAAAAATATAACTAAACACCAATTAAAATATAACAAAAATATTCCGACGGGTTTTATGATTACTTTTTTAATATGTTTATTTTTTCTGAGACTTCATATTCTTTATTTGTTAAATATCTACGCATTAGGTTCTGATACTGGTAATTATCTTTCAACCATGAATATTCTCTTCGAATCACAAAAAATTGGGGAATTATTAAGGCCCCCCCTCATAGGCATATTCTTAAAAATATTTTGTATATTATTTGGTAATCTTAAGGGAACTATTATCTTAGCTGTTCTTTCATCTGTAATTATAGGTATTCCAATATATTTAATATGTAATCTATTTTTAAAAAAAGAATATTCTTTGATTTTAAGTTTAATTTTTACTAATTCAACTATGTATGCTGAAGTATTAGTTTGGGGATTCTTAACTCTTTTATCTTTATTTTTTGTTCTTATTTCCCTTTACTTTCTCTTCTTGATTACTCGAAAATCTAATAAGAGAAATATAATCTTATACTCAATATCTTCTTCAATTGTATGTGGGTTAAATCAAGTTGCATTTGTTATTTTAATACTTCTAACGAGCATTTATACTATTTTTTATCTAATGACAAATTTTGATTATAAATTAGAAATAAAAAAACTAATACCTGTTTTTCTATTAACTTTCTTATTATGCATTCCGTATATCCCTATTTACCTCAAAATGATCAATCTTTATAATAGTGTTTTCCCTGGGTCAATTATCTATTCTTACCCAAAAATAATTGAAACAATAAATAACATTATGATAAAGTATATGTTTAGAGATAATCCATTTTTATGGGTATCCCTCTTCTTATTATCTTTTTTGGGAGGCTTTTATATATACTCAAAAAATAAGAACTTATTCTACTTATATATAACTTTTTATTTAATATTGATTTTTATTTTTGATTCTTCAATTTTGGGGGAGCGGATTAAGTTTTATATATATGTTCCTATATTTATAGGAATCGGGGGGATATTAGGTAACCTAGATAAAATTATATCCCACAAGAATAAAAAAATTAAGATCATTGTTCTTTTTATGTCAATACTCTTATTAATAAATCAGATTGACGTATACCATAATTCTAAATTTGTTGATTCTTTGAATTGGTATAACTATCTAGATAGTGATGTAATAGAAATATCGAATTTATTATATAATAATAATTCTAATTCAGTTACTTCAAATGTGTCTTTGGGTTGGTATTTTGAAGGTCTGTCTAACTCAAATGCTCTAATTTTAATGAATAGAGATACAAGAACTCCTTGGAAAATTGAACAAGAGGAATCTTATTTAGTAGATTTGATTTATACTAGGCCCATCGGAATTGAGAATAATTATATCATTGCATCGTTTTCCGATTTAGAAAATATATCTGGGAATCCATTGATATTAATAAATGAGTATCTTTTTGTTCCAACATTAATTTTTGATGATAATTCCACTTATATATACTATAAACAAAAATATAATTTAAATGATTTTAACAAAAATATTCGAGTTAAAAATATCAATAATACTTATTTTGTTTTAACTGAATATGAGTCATCTGAAATTTCTTTTATTAAAGAAGTATATCTTGATAATAATAATGTTATTGTAAATTATAAATTTCCCCATAGTATTGAGTCATTTGATATTACTATAAAAATTCCCGACGAGAATACTATAGAAAAAATATCGAGCAATAATGATAGTCTTGAGTATAATTTAAAATATAAAAATGGGTATAATTATTATTCCTGTAAGAATATCATTAAATTACAATCCGATGGAAACTTAAGTATTAATACAATAAACAATATATTAAATTTTAATGCTAGTAATTGTACTAATCTAAAATTAATTATATCATATCATTCTGTTAATGAAATTAAGATAAAAGATGTTAATTACTACAATATTGGAGATATGCTACATAAAAACGATATCGACTATATTATTATAGAAAAAAAGCCCAAATATAAAAGTTATACTCCTGATTTTTCAGAGTCTAGACTAACATGGTTTGAAAAAACTAAATTGATGGAAAAGATGTTTGAAATAGGAGACATAGTAGTCTACAGACCTAATACCGAATTATTAGAAATATACTCTTTAAATTAGTAAATTATTTTTATATAATTATACCACTTTGTTAATTTTTAGATATATTAGCTATTCCTTAAAGTTAATTTTCATATCGGCTAAAAATCCAAATAAAACAATTTGCACCCCGCTGATAAATAGTAATAATCCCAAAAGAAGTGTTGGAATTCTGGTTGATAGAATTACAATTCCTTTTACATATAGAATGTATACTACATAAGAAAAAACTAGAGTTCCACACAGTATTAAGAGGCACCCTATTCCCCCGAAAAAATTTAAGGGCTCATAGTCTCTGTATACTCTTAATATAGTAATCCAGCCTCTTATCGCATACTCCAATGGATTACTAATCAATCTGCTTTTCCCATCGTTTCTTCTGTCAAAGTGAACCGGTATTTCAACGATACTATATTTTTCTTTTGCAACTCTTATAATCATCTCTTGGGTATATGTGTGAGTAGAAATTATTTTTATTTTTTCACCCACTTCTTTTGTAAAAGCTCTAAATCCAGTTTGCCCATCCGTGATTTTTAATTTTGTAATATTGGATATTACTTTAGAAAAGGCCCTATTACCAATTTTTTTAAGTAATGGCATTTCTTCAATTGAACCTAAAAATCTTGATCCTAAAACAAGGTCGGCTTCTCTTTTAAGAATAGGTTCTATAAGGATAGGTATTTCTTCAGGTCTGTATTGCCCATCAGCATCAATGTGGATAATAATATCGGGATTACTGTCAAGAGCTACTTTTATTTCAGTTCTATAAGTTTCGGCAAGACCATAGTTTCTTTTGTGAGAAAAAATAAAAGCTCCGGCTTTCTCCGCTTCTTGAATTGTATTATCAGTTGATCCATCATTAACAACGATTATTTGATTTTCATATGGTAACTCATCTAATGTTGCCCTTATTCTTTTAATTACTTCGCCAATAGTTTTTTCTTCATTATAGGCAGGTATTGTAACTAATATTTTCATTTTAATCACTATTATTCAGTTAAGATAGACTGCTAAAATATTTTCTCAATTCTTCTCTTAGCTCTTTCCTTTCCAGAGCAAATTCAATGTTTGCCTTCAGAAAACCAAACTTATCTCCAATATCATACCGTTTTCCTTCGTATATCAGGCCATAAAGTTTCTCTTTTTTAAGCAATAATTTCATGGAGTCAGTTAACTGAATTTCATTATTAACTCCAACATTGATATTTTCGGCTGTG
>Ga0209200_1000305_pt1 | contig 55459 bp, 49 predicted proteins | sample AD_UKC033_MetaG_FD_184406 | JGI IMG/M metagenome (GOLD analysis project Ga0209200, IMG submission 184406) | Active sludge microbial communities of municipal wastewater-treating anaerobic digesters from USA - AD_UKC033_MetaG (SPAdes) (version 2) | ecosystem: Engineered > Bioreactor > Anaerobic >... | reverse complement strand
AAAGATTATGGAAGAATTACTATCGGAAACAAAATACATTTGTAAACACATTTCAGGACTAAAAATGAACTGTAAACTAATAGCAGGATTAATCAATTAAACTGTAAACTTTTTTCAGGACGAGTCACATATTTGAAGTGTGTCTGCGCCCTTTAGGGCCACGGGTGCGCTAAGGCAATGCAATCCCTGACTCCGGCAAGCTCTTGCCTCTTGCCGGGTTGCAAAAAATAAATTGTAACTTAGTCTGTTCTGCGATGTTGTTTTAGCTGCTGAAGTGGTATCGTTTGTTTGCTACTTTCGTACCATAGTTCAGAAGAATGTCAGCGCAGCAGCAAGCAATTAAAACAATTTGGGTGAGCATGATTGGAAATGCATCACTTGCTTTGGTCAAATGGCTTGCAGGTTTTTTCGGTAACTCCTATGCTTTGATTGCCGATGCCATTGAATCCACTACCGATATTTTTTCATCCATGCTGGTGCTGTTTGGTTTGAAGTATGCAAGCCGCTCTGCCGATGCCAATCATCCCTACGGACATGGAAGAGCAGAGCCGCTTATCACATTTTTGGTAGTGGTGTTTTTGCTTGTTGCAGCCACAACCATTGCTTACGAAAGTATAATCCATATTCGTACTCCTCATCAGTCGCCCGAACCTTACACGCTGATAGTGCTTGCCGTGATTATTCTTGGAAAAGAATTTTTTTATCGCTTTGTAAACAAAAAAAGTGACGAACTGAAAAGCGTTTCACTCAAGGCAGATGCATGGCATCATCGCAGTGATGCTTTTACTTCGCTGGCAGCATTCATCGGAATTTCTATTGCAGTTTTTATGGGCAAAGGTTATGAATCGGCTGACGACTGGGCAGCACTCGTGGCAGCAGGATTTATTTATTATAACAGCTACCGCATTTTCAGACCTGCATTGGGCGAAATTATGGACGAGCATGTGTATGACGATGTGATTGCTGAAATACGAAGAGTAGCAGCAACAGTGGAGGGAGTCATCAACACCGAAAAATGTTATGTGCGTAAATCGGGGATAAACTATTTTGTGGATTTACACATCACCGTCAATTCTCAAATCAGCGTGAGCGCAGGGCATCGTATTTCGCATTTGCTGAAAGACAAATTGCTGAAAGAACTCCCACAAATAACAAATGTGCTCATCCATATTGAACCGGATGAGCACATTTGAAACGAATATCAGTTTTACTTACTGACCTAAGTAGGCTTTCAGCAGTTTGCTTTTTGAATTCTGACGAAGTGTTTTAATCGCTTTTTCTTTCAGCTGACGAACACGCTCGCGGGTAAGATCAAATTTCTCACCTATTTCTTCTAATGACAAACCATGTTCAACACCAATTCCATAAAACAGTTTGATGACATCTTTTTCACGCTCAGGTAACGTTTCTAATGAACGGTTGATTTCAGTGTGTAACGATTCAGCCATCAAAGTGCTGTCGGCATGAGGTGCATCAGGATTGGTTAACACATCAAGCAAGGTATTGTCTTCACCCGGAACAAATGGAGCATCCATAGAAACATGGCGACCCGGCATTTTCATGGTGTATGATATACGCTCAGTATCTACTTCTAATTCATTTGCCAACTCTTCAGCGGTAGGTTCACGTTCAAATTTTTGTTCCAGATTCGAAAATGCTTTTTTCACTTTGTTGGCAGCACCAATCTGATTCAATGGCAAACGCACAATACGTGCCTGCTCAGCCAAAGCCTGCATGATTGACTGACGAATCCACCATACGGCATAGGAGATAAATTTAAATCCCCGGGTTTCATCAAAACGCTTGGCTGCTTTTATCAATCCAAGATTTCCTTCATTTATCAAGTCAGGAAGGCTCAATCCCTGTGACTGATATTGCTTGGCTACTGATACTACGAAGCGAAGGTTTGCTCTTACTAATTTTTCCAAAGCTCGTTGGTCTCCTGCACGTATTTTCCTGGCTAATTCTACCTCCATTTGTGCGGTAATCAATTCTTCTTTACCAATCTCCTGAAGATACTTTTCAAACGATGCGCTTTCACGGTTTGTAATTGATTTCGTAATCTTTAGCTGTCTCATCTATATGTTTTTATTGTTTTCTAATTATATCGCAATGTAAGAACAAAAAACGAAATTTATGGTTTTAAATTGTAATTTATTTTTTCAAAGCGCTGCAAATATAATACGCCATAAGCCCTTGCGCTACATTTATTTTCAGGTAAATGATTAGCATTCTGTATCTCAAACCATTATGTTTGCTTTTTACTTATAATTGTACCAATTTTAACTTCTTTTTAAACTAAAATGGGAAATAATTTATGAAATCTATGGTCAAAAAATTAAGAATTAGGCTGCGCTCAAATTCCATAACCTTAATCGTTATAATGTTGATTTCCAGTACATTTTCGTCATTTGCTCAAAATGCAAAACCGGTTGCGCTGAGCAAGTGCTGGGTGAAAACAGATTCTTTAATCATTAAGGAGTTGACCAAGGAAGAGTTAGCCGCCTGGGTAGATCATCCGCCCTTCAGGTTGCATTGCGATAACGATAAAAATTACCATCTGAAATTTTATGAATTTACCATGCTCACTCTAAACCCGTTTGAAAACAAAAGTTTCGGAGTGGGCGACAGCACGATGATTCCCATTCTCGCCCGCAAAGCCATTGACCGTTTGAAAAATGGAGATACGGTGATTTTGAAAGGGGTTGAAATTACCGGTGATGAAAATTCAGAAGTGGAGAAATTGCCTACCCTCAGTTTTAAAATTGTAGAAAAAGAGCCTCAGAAATAAAGCGGATGAAAGACCCATTGGTTTTTGGAGTTATACTCTAATGCAGGCAATGGGAATTTGATATATCGGGTTGCTTCAAAAATAAATTTCAGCACCCTCGAATTGGTTTTTATCTTAGTCAAATCAATATCAGGAGCCAGATAAAACTGTCTGCAACGGGTGAATTCGGGAATGATGTTTCCCTGATAGTTTGTTGCGTTTGAAAAAGCTCCGGTCATCCCGTCAGCACCATAGCCAAAAGCAAGATTCAGAAATGCAGGAAACCGTGATTCTTTTTTAAGAAATGAATGAAGGTTGGCCGAAAGCCAAAGTGTTTGTCCGTTATAGTCTTTAAAAAATTGCTCTTTAAAATCGCTTCCAAGCAGGTCGGGGCGGTAGTGTGCATATTTGCTTTGATGAAAAGAAAATTTCAACTCCACTCGCTGCTCATGCCAAAGCAATTGCTGCGAAATGAACAATGCTGAACCTGTTGTGTTGGCAATCATATCTCCTGCCGAGAATCCCCATCCTCTTGAAAAACCATCCATTACTTCTACCGTAGCCAGAAAAACCCATCCCAAATTTCCTCCAATCAGTGCCGATCTTTTTTCGTCAAGTCCTGTCCAGCGACAAACATTGTAACCTGCACGGCCTGCAATGTAAGCACTGAAAGTGTGCCCGGCTTTATCCATTTGCAACCATTCACCATCATCATTGAAATAATGAAATCCCATCAAATCATAATTGCTGTACCACAGGTGATACAAACCTACCGATGTGAGGGCATATAACCCCAGTGTAGTATATCCTGCAAGTTGTGCACGGCTTTTCAGATAAACAGGAGAGGGTTCAAGAAACGGAAGTTTTTTGTGAGCAGTTAATGTATCCTGGCCAATCGCATTCAGCTGACTTAAAAGCAAAACAAATAAAATGACTGCAGTACGAATATTTTTACAGATATGATTTTGAGATTGCGTTTTGATGATTCTTTCTGTTGCGATTTGTGGAGTCATTGTTGCGGCTGCGAATTTATATGAAAAGTCAGTTCTGAGTGGCGAATGGTTAATCTGATACAGGATTTAATTTTTCAGAAAATAAGTTATGCTTGCAGCATGCACTGCTGCAGTTTCTGTTCGAAGTCTTTTATCACCTAAGGTCAGCGGAATAAAGGATGCGTCAGTGGCAAGTTTAATTTCTTCTTCAGAAAAATCGCCCTCAGGGCCTATGAGCAAAAGCAGAGATGATGCTTGCATAATTTCGATGATAGATTTTTTATCTCCACTGCTGCAATGTGCAATGGCTTTCACATCAGCATTATGGTTCATCATTTTGTTGAATGGAGTCATCTCGTTGAGTTTTGGCTTGCGGCTTCTGTTACTTTGTTTCATTCCCGAAATCAGAATTTTTTCGCAGCGCTCCATGTTCAGATGTTTGCGCTCGCTGTGCCTGCATAACAATGGAGTTATTTCTTCCACACCTAACTCAGCAGCTTTTTCAAGAAACCATTCAAAACGTTCCATTGCCTTGGTAGGAGCAATGGCTATATGTAATTCAAAATTTCGTTGTTCTTCCTTTTGTATGTTCTGTATTGTTATTTCACACTGTCGCAAATCGGCTTTAAAAAGTTTTCCGGAATAAATATTTCCGTTTCCATCTGTAAAATTAAGCTCATCATTCTGCCGGTGCCTCAATACTTTTATGCAGTGACGCGATTCCTGTTCGTCTAACAATGCAATCTGATTCGAAATTTGTGAGCTGTAAAATAATTCCATTCAGGCTAAAGTATAGTATTCTCCGTTATTACCGACAGTCACTCTTATCACACCTACACTTATCAGATTGGATAATATTCTGATGGCACGCCATCGGGAAATATTCAGCAGACTGCAATATTGTTTGAGTGTAATCTGCTGATGAGTTGTCAGATATTGCAGCAGTTCTTTTTCTTTGGAAGTATAACGTATCAACAACGGATTTTCAGAATTATTTTTCTTGAGCACATCTACCCAAACCTTGCTTGCAAGCACCGTTTGATCCTGAATACGTATATACACCCATCGTTTTCCGTTTTCATCAATGGCGTAATAAGGTTTTTTTGCACCTTCTTCAACCAGCACTTCAAGCACTGATTTCTTTCCGCAATGCCATTCTTTATATTTAAGCTCCACCACCGGCTGGCAATAATTTTCTGCTGCCTGCTGCAACATAAATTTTTCTTCTTCTGACCGAATTCCGCTGATGGTTTTATTGTCATTTACGCCAACTAAAATTTTGCCTCCTTTATGATTGGAAAATGAAGCTAGTGTTTTTGCAATTTTATGTACGCTCGTAATTTCTTTTTTGTAATCAAGCATTTCTCCTTCACCTTCAGCAATCAGTGTTTCAAGTCCTCTGGGAATAATTACTTTTTTGGATTGCTCGCTTTTCTTTTTTGTGAAATGATTCATAGCAACTATGCTTAATTTGCTTCTCCGTTCTCTCTGCCTGAATACTGTTACGGATGACAAATGTAATGACTTTCAGCCCTTGCTTACATTTGGTTTATTACCTTTGCACTTCATTTTTTTAACCATGGTTTTCATTACCCGCAAGGAACATTTTAACGCAGCTCATAAATTATTCAAATCGGAGTGGAGCGATGCACAAAATATGGAAGTATTTGGCAAATGCTCCAATCCTAACTGGCACGGACATAACTATGAGTTGTATGTAACCGTTAAAGGAAACCCTGACCCTGTTACCGGTTTTGTGGTTGATTTGAAAAAACTCAGTACGCTGATAAAAAATAAAGTAATTGACAAACTTGATCATAAAAATATTAACTTAGATGTTGATTTTATGACGGGGAAAATGCCTTCAACAGAAATACTGACAATAGAAATATGGAATCAGTTGCAGAACGAAATCAGTAAACTGGGAGCCACGCTGCATTGCGTGAAACTAAAAGAAACAGAAAATAATTGCGCTGAGTATTATGGATAATTTATCAAATCACAATAAAAAAGCGGAGCTTGACGAAGATGAGTTCCATGGTTACCATAGGATAGAAAACTATAACCTTGAAACGGTTGAACGACTTGCAGAGTCTTATAAGAATATACTGAGCACTTTAGGTGAAGACGTCAACCGCGAAGGAATTTTAAAAACTCCCGAACGTGTTGCCAAAGCCATGCAGTATCTTACTCACGGTTATCAGATCAATGCAAAAGAAATTCTTGAATCAGCCAAATTCAGAGAAGAGTATAAGCAGATGGTTATTGTAAAAGATATTGAAGTGTATTCTCTGTGTGAACATCATTTGTTGCCGTTTTTCGGGAAAGCACATGTAGCATACATTCCTGATAATTTTATTGTAGGGCTGAGTAAAATTCCGCGTGTTGTTGATGTTTTTGCACGAAGACTGCAAGTGCAGGAACGACTTACCGTAGAAATACGCGATGCCATTCAGGAAACTCTTCAACCTTTAGGCGTTGCAGTTGTTATCGAAGCACGACATTTGTGTATGCAGATGCGAGGAGTGCAGAAACAAAATTCAATAACAACCACATCAGCATTTACCGGAGAATTTCAGAACGACCGCACCAGAAGTGAATTTTTAAGATTACTTGCAGAAAAGAAAGTGTAATTATGACGGAGAAGTTTCATGTGTTCGTGATAGAAGATGATAAGCATCTGCAAAAGATGATTCTGGATTATCTGCATTTGAATTTTCCTGACATTGAAATCAGCCTTTATAAAACCGGAGAAGATGCTCTGATAGATATGCATCTGAATCCACATCTTATTGTACTGGATTATTTTCTGAGTCAGTATGACAAGGAAGCTATGGATGGTTTAACGGTATTATCACATATCCGTCAGGTAAATAAAACCACCAGAGTAGTAATGTTTACAGGACAGGAAGACCCTGATGTAGCTGCCACTGCAATGAAGATGGGCGCTTATGATTACGTTGTAAAATCGCAGGAAAGTTTTAAAAAGCTTGGAGAAATAATCACACATCTCAAAGGCCACCTGATGGTCAATACACCGGCATTTAACAGAAAGCTGCTGATTATTGTTATTATCGGTATTCTGATGTTAAGTCTGCTATTATTTTTCAGACATTAGATTTTTCCTATCAGCACCAGATAGCTGAACACGAAAGGGATTGAGATAAACAATCCGTCAAAGCGATCGAGAATTCCCCCATGTCCGGGCAAAATAGAACCGGAATCTTTTATTTTCAGACTTCGTTTGAGCATACTCTCTATAAGGTCGCCAAAAGTTCCTGTGACAACAATAATCAAACTTACCATCAGCCACTGAGGCAAGTTGAGTTGAGTATAAAACAAAGAGCCGATATAACCGAGAAGCAATGCCGAAAGGCATCCGCCAATACTTCCTTCCCAGGTTTTTTTGGGTGAATGACGTTCGAATAATTTATGTTTTCCAAAAGTCATTCCAGCAAGATAAGCACCTGTATCACTTGCCCACAGAATCAGAAAATATCCGATGATGACACCGCTGTGATAAACTGAATTTTCGCCCGGTAAAAATGCAAGTGAGTTAAATAATGCAAGAGGTAAGGTAAGGTAAATAACACCCAATAAAGTATATGCAATGTTTTCAAATGGTTTATCGGATTTCAGAAACAGTTCGAAAATAAAAATCAGAAATATCATCGGTATATTTAACAGCAACACTTTCGAGTCAAAAGTTCCTGATGCAACCAAAGCACTGGTAGCATAGAGTATGGCACTTAAAACAATTCCTGAAAATATGCGTGGTGTCAAATCATTTTTAATAAACAGCTTATAAAACTCAATGATGCTTAAGAGATTTACGGTCATAAAAAGCAACATAAAAGTGTAAGGGCTGACTATTATGGCACCTATCATCAGCGCCACGAAAACCGCTCCGGTTAATGCTCTTGTCCAGAAATTGCTCACAGTTGACTGTCGTTTATTATAAATCTGGCTAATACTTCCATTTTATCCAGTACGTAAATTTCGATATCACCGATAATTCCGGGATAACTTGAATCAGTTTTGTTTACTACCATGCTCTCAATATCATGTTCTGTCAGTAATGCCCGCACGATTTCAATTTTATGCGGTTGTGTTGTGGTATAAACTTTCACCCATTCAGCATGCTTTTCCATAAAATTATTCCAGCATTTTCAATTGTTCTTCAAGTGCACTTATTTTTTGTTCGGCATCAGCTTTCTTTTTTTCTTCGTTGGCAAGCACTTCAGGTTTTGCCTTAGCAACAAAATTCTGATTCCCTAATTTTTTCATCACCGACTCCAGAAATCCTTTGTTGTAAGCAATTTCTTTTTCAATACGCTGACGTTCTGCTTCGCTGTCAATACCCGCATTGAATGGAATACCATACTCATGTGTTCCTGATAAGAAAGTGTATGATTTTTCAAATGTTTCCGTCAGAGATATTTCTGAAATGTTTGCCAGCTTCATGATGGTTGCATCAAAAGTATTCTGATGACCTGATTTACAAAGCAACGTCAAACTCTCTTTGGGTGACATTCCTTTTGAATTTCTGAAACTGCGAACTTCAGTAATAATACTTTTTGTCAATTCCATTTTGTCAATCAGTTGTTGATCTATATTTCCAACCTTAGGCCATTCAGCAACAATGATACATTCTTTCTCCTTACGTTCTTTGATTTCATGCCATAGCTCCTCAGTGATGAATGGCATAAACGGATGTAAAATTTTCAGCAGTTTTTCAAAAATTTCAATGGTAGCCTGATAGGTTGTTTTGTCAATTACTGTATTTTCTCCCTGAAATGCAGGCTTAATCATTTCAAGATACCATGCGCAGAAATCGTCCCAGAATAATTTGTAGCTTGTCATCAGCAAATCACTTATGCGCAATTTGCTGTATCCGTCATCAATCATCTGCAACTGTTCATTGAGTCTGGAGTTCATCCATTCTATTGCCTTGGCAGATGATTCAGGTTGTTTTAATTGTTCATCAATGTTCCATGATTTTATCAGGCGGAATGCATTCCACATTTTATTTGAAAAATTCCTTCCTTGTTCGCAATATGATTCATCAAACAATAAGTCGTTGCCTGCAGGTGAGCAAAGCAACATTCCAACACGTACACCATCAGCACCGAATTTGCTTATCAGCTCCAATGGGTCGGGGGAGTTACCTAAGGACTTACTCATCTTGCGGCCTAATTTATCACGTACAATTCCTGTGAGGTAAACTCTTTCAAATGGTTTTTCATTTCTGTATTCACATCCTGCAATAATCATTCGTGCAACCCAGAAGAATAAAATCTCAGGAGCAGTTACAAGATCGTTTGTCGGATAGTAATAGCTGATGTCTTTATTCTTAGGATCTTTAAAACCATCAAACACACTGATAGGCCAAAGCCATGACGAAAACCAGGTGTCCAATACATCTTCGTCCTGTTTTATCTCATTTGCCTTTACCTGAATATTTTTTTCTGCAAATTTTTTCACTGCTTCATCGGCAGTTTTTGCTACAACAAAACTTTCGTCCTTATCATACCAGGCAGGAATACGTTGCCCCCACCACAGCTGTCGCGATATACACCAGTCTTTTACATTCTCCATCCAGTAACGATAGGTGTTGATGAATTTATCAGGAATAAGTTTTACATCACCGTTGATTACGGCATCCAAGGCAGGTTTGGATATGCCGGGCATATTCACAAACCACTGAAGGCTCAGTCTTGGTTCTATCACTGCATCTGTACGTTCACTGTATCCAACCTTGTTTTTATAGTCTTCAGTTTTTACCAAATGTCCCAGTGCTTCCAGGTCCTTCACAATTTTTTTGCGAACCACAAAGCGGTCTTCGCCCACATAATGTCCTGCTGCTTCACTCAGTTTGCCGTCAGGTGTGAGTGTGTCTATCACTTCAAGATGATGTTTTACTCCCAGATTGTAGTCGTTGATATCATGTGCAGGTGTAACCTTTAATGCTCCGGTTCCAAATTCTTTGTCAATATAATCGTCAAAGATGATAGGCACTTTGCGATTTACAACCGGTATGATGCAATATTTTCCTTTGAGATGCGCATAACGCTCATCATCGGGATGCACACACACTGCAGTATCGCCCAAAATTGTTTCAGGACGCACAGTGGCAATGGTAATCCACTCATCATCACTGTCGGCAATTTTATATCTTACATAATATAATTTTGAATTCACTTCTTTGTGAATGACTTCCTCATCACTCACAGCGGTAAGTCCTGCAGGGTCCCAGTTTACCATTCGCATGCCGCGGTAAATGTGTCCTTTGTTATACAGGTCAATAAACACATCAATCACAGCTTCACTCAGCTCTTCTTCCATGGTGAAACGTGTACGATCCCAGTCGCAGCTGCAACCAAGTTTTTTTAATTGTTCAAGAATGATACCTCCATACTTTTCTTTCCATTCCCAGGCATACTTCAAAAATTCTTCTCTCGACAAGTCAGATTTTTTAATACCTCTTTCGCGTAACATCTGCACTACCTTGGCTTCTGTGGCAATAGAAGCATGGTCAGTTCCCGGTACCCAACAGGCATTTTTACCTGTCATGCGTGCCCTGCGAATCAGCACATCCTGTATGGTATTATTGAGCATGTGCCCCATGTGCAATACTCCCGTAACATTTGGCGGAGGAATAACAATGGTGTAGGGTTCTCTTTCATCAGGAACAGAACGGAAAAATTTTCCATTCATCCAGTGAGTGTACCATTTTTCTTCTACTTCTTTCGGACTGTAAACTTTGGCTAAATCAGACATACTTACATCTTGTAATTGAACGCCAAAAATAAGAAATTAGAGGAGAGCTGAGTTTACCTGTGATAAAGCAGCATTCTGCCGGGATTTATACAAATGGATTACCCTTTAATTTACTAAAAACAGCGGAGGTTATTTGTTTTTTCGCAGTTGAAGGTAGTCTAAATAATAGAGCACTTTAAGTGATAAAGTATGCGTATGAGGGTTGTTGAAAACGGTATCGAAGTTTTTGCTGTAGGAGAGAATTTCATTGCCTGCATTTTCAAAAATATTTTTGTAGGAAATGCTTAACGTGCTTCCCGGAGCAAATCGCCAGTTGAATAACAAATCTGCATTGAAGAAACGGTTAACAGTTTTATGATAACCTAAATCAGTTGCATTGTAATCAGGGCTTAAACCACCCTGTGAAATTCCCCATCTGATAGTGCCGCTTGATTTGCTTATTCCTAACACATACCTGTATCCTGTAATTTGTTTTTTAGATTTTTGACTCGATGGATCTGATATAAATAACATGCTGTAATCAAATGCACCTTCAGCGCCATAGGTGTTTTTTTTATTCATCAGATTAAAACCGGCACCAACCACATCAGCATCATTAAAACCACCGGCACGTGTTACATTGGTGTTAATGAAATATACTGAAGAATTATTCTTCCATTGTTTATCTGCAACAACTACATTGTAGTTGGTAAGTGGTTCTGTCAGTTCCCTTCGTGTAAGACCTGTGACAGTATCTTTAAAAGTAGCATAAGTATGATTGGTAATCGCATTAAACAATCCCAATCCAATTCCATAAATCAGCCAACTATTCTTTTACCACTTTCACACTTGCAACTCTGTCTTTCCACCTCATCTTGCACAAATAAACCCCATCTGCCAAGCTACTTATATCAACCCTCTTAAACTGACTCCACGCTGCCACATAATCTTTGTAAATCACGTTTCCCAACACATCATAAATCTCCAACTCCCCGCTCACAGGCTGCACATCAAACTGCAAAGTAAAAACTCCGGTGGTTGGGTTAGGTGCAGCCCTCGCAGATATAGCACCGCTCGCTGTATTATCAGAAAGTCCCGTAAAACATGTTGTGCAGCCCAATGTTGTATCACACCCCAAAAAATAATTTGGGTGATTCGGTATTGTGTTAAAATAATAAGCAGGCACTTGCACGCTATGCTGGTTTACATTGCAGCCAATTCCTAAACTATCTGGGTTATCAATAGTATGCCAATGTACTGTACTGTTACCTGTGGATATATATATCTTTCCATCTGGTGCAAGCGCACTCAAACAAAATAATGTTTGTAAGGGAGTACAAGTGCTACAATTGGGATTTACAGATAAAAAATTATCATAAGTGGCCACTATCTGTTGGCTGGCTGCTATATTAGCGGCAGTTAAATCATATTGATACACATGAAACACATTGCTAACATACAAAACATTTGAGTTTGGAGAAAATGCCAATCCGACTTGGGTGCTGTTCTCATATCCCATTGGCAAGGCAACAGCATTACTCAGCATTCCGGTACAACGGTTAAAATCAAATAACTCTACATCAACCTGTGTGCTTGAATTCTTCTTCCAATATTGCGCAAACCGTTTACCATCTGGCGAAAACCAAGCCTCTCCGGCTCCTGCTACCCTGATTACACCAATATTTTGATAGTATGGTCCCAGTATAACTCCATTAACAGTAATTAAAAACTTAATAAATTTATTAGAGCCTATTGCTCTTACCATCAGCCACCAGTCACGCCCATTAGCAGTTCTACACATGGCAATTTTGCCAAAATTCATGCTGTCAGTGCAAAGTATTTGGTTCTTAACAGTTACCGCACCAAGTCCTCCATTAAGGCTCATATCAATTTCACTTAAGTATAAATGCTTTGAATGAGTATATCCCGGAAATGTATCTGCTGTAGTGTGAAACATATAATAAATTGTATTGCTGCCCGGTTTTGGAATAATGACGTGCGATTGTGGTATGCCAAGCCCGTCATCAAAATAGGTTGTATAGGCACTTGGGTTTATGCCGCTTCCGTTTTGCATGGTATCATTATTTGCATTAGCTATATAGTAACCATTGGTATAAAAGAGCAGGTTTCCTTGCGTGTCGCTAATGTTTGCATGGGTATGCCTCATTCGCATATCCAAGCTGTCAAGCGTAATTATAGGAGTGCCATTATAAAAATCAAACTTTGGGTGCGCAGCTTGACCATTAAGATTGTCATATCCCATCAACCAAACATTACTAACCCCCTGTTGAGCTTTTGAAGTAACAATGCCAACGTTATATAAAAAAAGTAACAACAAAATTTTTTTCATTTTAAAATAAAATAAAAAAGCAGCAGATTTTTTTCTGCTGCTCTTAGTCTATCTGATTATAATTAATTTACCACTATTAATAAGCGCATCCTTAATTTTAATATGATAAAAATAAATAGCAGGCTTCAATTTGACAGTGCTAAACTGTATTTGTTTTACATCCTCATTCAACGGTATCTGCATTACTCTTTGTTCTGTGACAGAATAAATTTCAAACACAATATTCTTGCCCTTTATGTTATGCTCCAGCGTAACTTTATCATTAGCAGGGTTAGGGTACAACTTAATAATACTTTTTTCTGTATTGGCCTTTGTATCTTTTTCATTTCCCTTTCTTAATACATATCCCTGCAAAGCGCACAAATCAAAATAATTATAGCGTTCATTTTTATCAATTAATGCATACAAACTCCGTGCCCTGAAAACCGCATTGCCACCGCCTTTCGGACTGTAAACTTTGGCTAAATCAGACATACTTACATCTTGTAATTGAACGCCAAAAATAAGAAATTAGAGGAGAGCTGAGTTTACCTGTGATAAAGCAGCATTCTGCCGGGATTTATACAAATGGATTACCCTTTAATTTACTAAAAACAGCGGAGGTTATTTGTTTTTTCGCAGTTGAAGGTAGTCTAAATAATAGAGCACTTTAAGTGATAAAGTATGCGTATGAGGGTTGTTGAAAACGGTATCGAAGTTTTTGCTGTAGGAGAGAATTTCATTGCCTGCATTTTCAAAAATATTTTTGTAGGAAATGCTTAACGTGCTTCCCGGAGCAAATCGCCAGTTGAATAACAAATCTGCATTGAAGAAATTGTAACTTCCATCGTACATATTTCCAAAATCATCTCCCGACTGTGTCAAATCGCCATTGTCTTCCAGATAAAAAAACTTGCGGTATTTATAACTAAACCAGTAATGCCTTACAACAATTGAAAGTGAAAGGTCATTCTTAAAAATATATCTGACAGAAAATTTATTGATATAGGTGTTGGTTCGCCTCACTCCAAAAAGATAATCCTCTCCAAGTTGATCGGTAAATCCAAAATTATAAGGGTCGAAGTAGTACGAATTAGATGCAGTGACTGTAAGTTTATCGTTCACGCGGTAACGCAAAGTTGCATCCGAATTAATACCTTCAGAAACAAAACGGTCAATGAAATTACTTGGCGTAACTGAAAGTTCTAATACAAGCGGTTTCCTGTAATCGGTGCTTACACCAATATTTGCCCACCAAAATCGCATGGCATTAACATAGCGCCCGTTTAAACGTGGGTCGTATTCATGGCCTGTTACAGGAGTAAAACCTACACCTCCGTAAATTGCATCATACGATTTGAACATGATGAAGGTGTTGTTATACAATTCCAAAGACATAAAATCACTGTTGCTGAAATAATTTTTAGACAACGCACCAAACTGTGAGTTACCTTCCTGTATCTTTTTATATGGTTTAAATCTGAAAAAGGTGATATAGGCATTTGTGTTAATACGGTTGACAGTTTTATAATAACCTAAATCAGTTGCATTGTAATCAGGGCTTAAACCACCCTGTGAAATTCCCCATCTGATAGTGCCGCTTGATTTGCTTATTCCTAACACATACCTGTATCCTGTAATTTGTTTTTTAGATTTTTGACTCGATGGATCTGATATAAATAACATGCTGTAATCAAATGCACCTTCAGCGCCATAGGTGTTTTTTTTATTCATCAGATTAAAACCGGCACCAACCACATCAGCATCATTAAAACCACCGGCACGTGTTACATTGGTGTTAATGAAATATACTGAAGAATTATTCTTCCATTGTTTATCTGCAACAACTACATTGTAGTTGGTAATTGGTTCTGTCAGTTCCCTTCGTGTAAGACCTGTGACAGTATCTTTAAAAGTAGCATAAGTATGATTGGTAATCGCATTAAACAATCCCAATCCTATTCCATTATCTGTTCGTCCGGAAACCTTGGTTGCATTAATCAGATTGGATTCAGTAGGATTATTTTTTACAATTTCATTTTCTTTCTGATGACTATAGATATCATAAAATCCTGAAGGTGTTTGTCCGATTCTTCTGCTGTAAAATAAATTGTCTTTCGAGAAAATATCAGTAGCTTCTTTGAAAAAGGGTCTGTTTTCATCATACATTACTTCCTCATAGCTGAGGGTTTTTATTTTATTGTCAGATTGTACCTGCCCGAAATCGGGTAGGAGGGTCATGTCAACAGTAAACCGCTCATCAATTCCATATTTTATATCCGCTCCTCCCCGATAAGAATAAGTATTGGTTGTTTTTCCGTCTGCTGGTTGTCTTTCATAAGCTAAACTCATATAAGGTGTGAGGGATAAACGTAACGGAGGTTCAATATTTTCTACACCATCCAATACTCCCCAGTAATCAAGAGCATTATATGCTTCTGACGGTGTAAGGCTCCATTGTTGTGTCTCTCTGTTGCGTCTGATATTTCGTTTAATCTGAAAAGCCCATTCCTGTATTTCATTTGACGGAAACCGGATGGCCGAATAAGGGATTCTGATTTCTACAATCCACCCTTTTTCATTAATGTTGACAGCACTTTCCCAAACAGCATCAAACAGGTTATCCGTAATTTTGCTGTCGGCCTGTACACCTGATGCATAAACTCCAAAGTAATATGCATCCTGACGTTTGTTATATGGATCAAAAGCTATTTGAAAAAAATCCGCATTGATATCACCAAATCCACTTCCTGATGATGGATCAGCTCCATCACGAAGTCCTAATTCCCGCAAGATACTGTCAGGTGCTGAATCGTAAAGAATGGCACCCACATATAATGCGGAGTTATCATAGATAATTTTTACTTCTGTTCGTTGTGTAGGAGTTCCGCCTTCATTGGGTCGGAACATTACAAAGTCATTTATGGTATTTGCTTTTTGCCATGCAGGTTCGTTTAAATTGCCATCTATTTTCAGTTTCTCATGTATGCGTGTTGCTTGATAGTGTTTCAGACTATCTGTAGCACCTTGTATGTTTTGACACATCAGTAGTAACATACCGGCTATGAGCATTGAGATTTTGTGATACATAGGAATCAAATAGCACGACAAAGCTATTTTGAGGTGGGCCGAAACATGGTTAATCAAATGTTAACAGCAAAACAGGATTTTAAGAAATACATCAAAGATGCAACTTTCATTATATGAAACAGAACATTAGATTTGCCACTGTTATATCCATCTATGACCAGAATAAAAATTAATCTTACTGCTCAAATATTTATTGGTATGCTGTTAGGCATACTTTTAGGGCATTGGTATCATGTAACGCATGATGCTTCAGGTTGGGAGTTGTTTGCTTCACGTATCAGCATTCTTAGTGATATTTTTCTCAGGCTTATCAAAATGATTATTGCCCCACTCGTGTTTGCAACACTTGTGGTAGGTGTGGCAAAAGTTGGTGATTTTAAAAGTGTGGGAAGAATAGGATTGAAAACGATTTTGTATTTTCAGTTTGCTACGATATTGGCATTAATTTTAGGATTGTTGCTGGTAAATTTATTTGAACCCGGAAAAGTGATGCATTTGCCGTTACCTGAACAAACACAGGAATCAGGTGTACATGCCAAATCATTTGACCCAAAAGAATTTATTACACATGTTATTCCAAAGAGTGTTGTCGAAAGTATGGCCGATAATGACATCCTTCCCATTGTTATTTTTTCATTGTTTTTTGGAATTGGAGCAGCGTCATTGGGTGATAAAGTAAAACCATTAATACAAGGTATTGATGCTATATCGCATATCATGTTTAAGGTTACCAACTATGTAATGAAGTTTGCGCCTGTTGGAGTATTCGGAGCCATTGCCGCAGTTGTAGCCAAACAGGGATTGAGTGTAATTTCAGGATATTTATATCTGATATTGACTTTTTATGGAGGGCTGTTATTTTTTGGTCTGGTTATTCTGGGGCTCATCTGTTACTCCTTAAAAATTCCATTTGTAAAACTCCTGCAGCATATTAAAGAACCTGCTTTGCTTGCATTTTCAACAGCCAGTTCAGAGGCAGCATTTCCAAAAACCATTGAAGCTCTTGAAAAATATGGTTGCAGCAACCGGATTATCAGTTTTGTTCTGCCTATTGGTTACAGTTTTAATCTCGATGGAAGTATTATGTACATGGCTTTTGCCACACAGTTTATTGCTCAGGCTTATGGTATGGACCTCAACGCACAGCAACAAATCACCATGTTGTTGATATTGCTTGTTACAAGTAAAGGCATGGCAGGTATTCCGAGAGCAAGTTTAGTAGTCATAGCAGCCATGCTGGGTTCGTTTAATATTCCTGAAGCAGGATTGCTTCTTATTCTTGGAATAGACCAAATTCTTGATATGGGTCGCTCTGCTACAAACGTACTCGGAAATGCAGTTGCAACAGCAGTGGTTTCTAAGTGGGAAAAAGAATTATAATTCAGTTCATTTTAATTTCACTGCTTAATTCTAACTTTGGCGCATCATTTGACGTTTAAGCTAATACAATTATATTTACATACTTAAATAAAGTACACTCTTTGATTATGAAAAAACATTTGTACTCACTAATGATTCTAAGTCTTATGACTTTAGGGCTGAATGCACAAGACAATTCGAAGAAAGCACCTGCTGCAAACCCGAATGCACCTGAAATTTCTTTTGAAAGTGAAATGCATGATTACGGAACCATTCCCTATGGAGGAAATGGTACGTATGAATTTAAATTTACAAATACCGGTAAAGAGCCACTGGTTATTTCAAATGCAAGAGGAAGCTGTGGATGCACCGTTCCTTCCTGGCCAAAAGAACCAATATTAAAGGGTCATACCGGAGTTATTAATGTACATTATGATACAAAAAGACCCGGCCCTTTTACTAAAACAGTAACCGTTTCCTCTAATGGAACAACTGCCGAAAAAGTTTTGACAATAAAAGGAGTAGTAGAGTCTAAAGAACAAACTGAAAGCGGTACTCCGGTGAAAAAAGACAATAGTATGGCTCCTAAAGAGACATCAACACCATTTGCTAATTAAATTATCGTTAAATATTAAATCACAAAAACACAATTAAAAAAATGAAGAGAACAATTCTATTAACTGCTTTAGTAATCGGAATGGCATCATTCTCCAATGCACAGGAAATTAAAGCAGCTCCTGCCAACGACAACAAGAATCAGGCAGATTTCAAATTTGAAAACATGGAGTACAATTATGGTACAATCAAACAAGGTGATAAAGTGGAGTACACCTTTAATTTTACCAATACCGGTAAAGAGCCTTTGATTATTACAAGTGCTCAGGGATCATGCGGATGTACTGTGCCTGAGTGGCCTAAAGAACCAATTAAAAAAGGCGAAACAGGTAAAATCCATGTAACATTTAACTCTGCCGGTAAAATGGGTCTGCAGGACAAAACAGTTACAATCAACTCAAATGCAAAAACCAATCCCGTGGTTTTGCATATAAAAGGTAACATTGAAGCTGCTCCGGCTGCTGCTCCTACAAAATAATACTCGGTTAAGAGATTAATTATAAATTTGCAGGGACAATTCGAAAGAATTGTCCCTTATTTTTTAAATCTTATCGTATGCCAAAAGTTTCTGAAAAGGGCAAACACATGCCTGCCTCACCCATCCGAAAGCTAGTGCCATTTGCTGAAAAGGCCAAGCGTGAAGGAAGAAAAATTTATCATCTGAATATTGGTCAACCCGATATTGAGACACCAACGGTCATGATGGAGGCCATAAGGCATGTTGATCTTAAAGTAGTGGAATATAGCCATTCGGCAGGAATCGAATCTTATAGAAAAAAGTTAATTGGATATTATAAAAAATACAACATTAACCTTTCTGTGGATGACATCATCGTTACTACCGGTGGCTCGGAAGCTATTGAGATAGCAATGATGAGTTGCCTCAACGAAGGTGATGAAATTATTATTCCTGAACCTTTTTATGCCAATTATAATGGCTTCTCCATACAGGCAGGAGTAACTGTTGTACCCATTTTTTCATCTATCAAAAATGGTTTTGCATTACCTCCGATAGAGGACTTTGAAAAAGTTATTACTTCTCGCACCAAGGCTATAATGATTTGTAATCCGAGCAATCCAACAGGGTACCTCTACTCAAAAGAGGAATTGCAAAGCCTGAAGAAGTTAGCGCTTGACCATGATTTGTTTCTGTTTGCTGATGAAGTGTATCGTGAATTCTGTTATGATAACCGTGAATATTTTTCTATCATGCATCTCCAGGGGTTGGATGATAATATCGTGCTTGTTGATTCCATCAGCAAACGCTATAGTGCTTGTGGGGCACGCATTGGAGCACTTATTTCCAAGAATAAGGAAGTTATGTCCACTGCAATGAAATTTGCTCAGGCAAGATTAAGCCCTCCTACGTTTGGACAGATTGCTGCTGAAGCTGCAATAGATACTCCTGATGAATATTTTCAAAAAGTTAAGTCAGAGTATGTGGCAAGAAGAAATTATGTAGTAGAGCAACTCAACAGTATGGAAGGAGTGTATTGTCCTAAACCCAGCGGAGCTTTTTATTGTATAGCACAATTACCGATTGATGACTCCGATACTTTCTGCCAGTGGTTGTTGGAAAAATTTAATCATAACGGACAAACCGTAATGCTTGCTCCCGCAACAGGGTTTTACAGCAAACCTGAGTTGGGACGTAAAGAAGTACGTATTGCTTATGTACTGAATCTTGAAGATTTGAAACATGCCATGGATTGCCTGAGAGAAGCATTGCTGATTTATCCCGGACGAATAGTTGAAAATCCGAGAGAAGCCGTCAGTCAGTAATATATTTGGAAAGTAAATCTCTTACTGAACCATAGCTGTTTTTCAAAGCTGTTTTCACTTCGTCTTTGTTTTTCCATTTCACTTCAAGAATATCTTCTTCTGTCTGTGGTTTGATTTTTTCAGAAGTCTCAGATAGCATCCTGAACCAAAACGTGCGTTTGATAATATATTGACCTCTGAGTTGGTAAATATGATAAGTATCGTCAAGTTGCGAAATGATTTTTGCATGACATACTCCTGTCTCTTCACATACCTCACGCAGGGCTGTTTCTTCTGCAGATTCGCCTTCATCCATTTTACCTTTTGGCAAATCCCATTTTCCAAGCCGTTTTATCATTAACAACTTATCATCAGCATTAAATATCACTCCTCCTGCAGCAAATATTACTTTGAATTGGGTACTGAACTGATTAAAATCATTCTTAATTTGATGCGTAACAAAAAATCCTCCTTTAAAATCAGATTTCTTAAAATCGTCCGTTAACTGCTGTGGCGATGGTAATTTAGTGTAATGGATAAATTTTCCATCAGAGAAATTCTCAGCAAATACCAGAGGTTTATCATCAACAAAAACTTTAATCATTCGGTCGCTTTTTGCAATTTAAAAAATATACCATACGTTTGTAAAACATGATAGACGAGGCAGCCTCAAATATAGCCGAATTTTTATTGCAGATAAAGGCAATAAAGTTGAATCCCGATTCTCCTTTCATTTGGGCATCAGGATGGAACTCGCCTATTTATTGTGACAACAGAATTGCCTTATCTCATCCTCGGATACGAACCTACATCAGGCAGGAACTTGTTAAAGCAATTGAAAGAAATTATGGTCGTCCGGATGCAATTGCTGCGGTTGCCACAGGTGCTATCGCACAGGGAGCTTTGGTTGCAGAAAGTATGGGTTTGCCTTTTGTATATGTAAGGCCCGAACCCAAACAGCATGGAGCACGAAACCAGATTGAAGGTGATATATCACAAATTCGTTCAGCAATAGTTATTGAAGATTTGGTGTCAACAGGAAAGAGCAGTCTGAAGGCAGTTGAAGCACTTCGCGCTGCAAATATCATTGTAAAAGGAATGGTGTGTGTCTTCAATTATGGATTCCATACTGCAAAAGAGAATTTTAAGAATGCACAATGTCCATTATATTCATTGAGCAATTATGATGTGCTTATTCAAAAAGCAATTGAAATAAAGTATGTAGATGCACATCATCTGAAATCACTTCAGGCATGGAGAAAAGACCCTGAAAAATGGGGAATAACAAAATAGAATATGGTACGAATTGAAAGTGACGAAATAACAGTCGAAAAATCTGATGCAAAAGTTTTTGAATTCTTGAGTGATTGTAACAACCTTCAGCAACTGATGCCGGAGCAGGTTACTGACTGGCAAAGCACTGTCAATGATTGTAGTTTTACGATTAAAGGAATGGCTTCACTAGGAATGGAAATATCAGAGCGTAATGCAAGTTCGCAGGTGAAAATTGTCAGAAAGGGCAAAGCGCCTTTTGATTTTATAATGTATTATAATCTTGTTCCCGTTGGGTCAGATCAAACCAAGGTGCAAATTGTTTTTGATGCAGACCTGAATCCGTTTTTGAAGATGATGGCCGAAAAACCTTTGAAGAATTTTCTGAATACACTTGCCGAAAACTACAGAAAACTGACTGCATCGTCAGCAGTTTGAAAAAAACCAGAAATATTAGTTCGTAATCCGTAATACAGTTCCGTCAAAGTATGTTTGATACTGTACCAGTGGTTTGGTTGCTGGTCCCTGTGAAACACTGCCATCAAAAATCATGAAATGCGAATTACAACAATCGTCCTTAAGTGTAAAATTATCACTCTGCACAATTACACCGTCACAGTCGCTTTCAGGATCGTAAGTGCACGCTCTTTCATAAGCAACATATTCCGTAACACTTCTGCGATAAATAATGATTCCTTTGTAGCCGGCATTATAATAAATGTAATTTCCTACAGCATTCAGTTGAACCAACTGAGGGTCGTTGGCGTATAACATGACGTTTACATATACATAAGGCACAATGCCACTGTCTTTCTTACGGCAACCGGCAAATAAAACAACAATTAGTAATAAACCGGTTATTTTTGCGATATTAAACTTTTTCATTTTTCTTCAGTCAAAGATACAAGATTACATCATTCACAACGTTAAATAACTCATCACAATGTCAGTAATGAAATTATTAAAAAAACTACTTTGGATCATTTGCCTCGTTTTTGTGTCAACAGGTGTAATGGCTCAGAGCAGCAGCGCCACTAAAGCTCAGCGAAAAGCCGATAAGAAAAAAGAACTCCTGAAAAAGAAAGCCGAAAAAGCCGACAGGAAAGCTATTAAGAAGCATAAGAAAATTCAAACCAAGGACGTACGTAAACGAATGAAAAAGCACAGACGCAAGTCTGACCGCGAAACGTACAGAAGAGGTTAAATAAAAAGTACCTGAACTTTTTCGCTAAACAGCATCTGCATATTCTCTCAAATCCACAGGAACAACTGCTGTTACTCCCGGTTCATTCATGGTTATACCATAAATAATATCTGTAGCAGCCATTGTTTTTTTGTTGTGAGTGATTACAATAAACTGCGACTCATTAGAGAATTTCTTAATGATGTTGTTGAATTTATCAATATTGTTGTCGTCCAGCGGAGCATCCACCTCATCAAATATACAAAACGGTGCCGGCTTCACCAGATAAAGTCCGAACAGCAATGCTGTTGCAGTAAGTGTTCGTTCTCCTCCTGATAACTGTTGTATGGAGAGCGGCTTTTTGCCTTTAGGCTGAGCAATAATTTCAATATCCGATTCCAAAGCATTATTGCTGTCTGCCAATATCATATCACAATTGTCGTCCTGAGTGAACAGGGAGCGGAACACAGTGATGAAGTTATTACGTACCTGATTAAATACTTCTGAGAATTTTTCCTGAGCAGTAGTGTCAATTTCTGCGATTGTTTGCAACAATGCTTCTTTGGCTTTTTTCAGGTCATCCTGTTCTTTGATAATGAAATCATATCGTTCCTTTATTTCTTTGAAGGAATCAAGAGCCATTGGATTAATGGGTCCAAAATTTTTCAGCTGATTGCCTAATTTTTCATTTCTGGTCTTAAGATCTTCTTCATTCCACTCAGGATTTTGCTCTTGATTAACAACATCATCCACTTCAATCGAAAATTCAACGCTGAGTCTTTCTTTCAGAGATGCTACTTTCAGATTCACATCGCTTGCTTCATTGTGTAGTGTATGCATCAACTCATCAGCTACTTCTTTCTTCCTTCTGGTTTCAGTAATTTGTTTTTCTAACTGATCAATCTGTCCTTTAGAGTCAAAATAATTTTTTTCACTCTCTGTGAGCTGATGCTCTAAGGCCACTTTTTCTTCAACGTGTTGTTTTAATCCTGTTTCTGACGTGTTGCCTATTTGCGCAGTTTCTTCTATTTGTTCCGAAATTGCTTCAGATTCTTTTTGAAGATTTTCTATGGAAGTATTCAGATTAGCCTGTTGGGTGGTTTTATAACCTGTTTCTCTGATGATATTCTGAATACGGTTTTGCTGTTGCAGAAAACTAATGTTTTTCTGATTGTAAATATTCGATGCGTCCTGCGAAATTTTTTGCGCTTTATTGGATACATCCTGTTTCTCGCGTTGCTGTTCTGTGAGTTTCTGAAGATTTATTTTCATCTCTTCCAGAGAGAGATTACCCAAGCCGGGAGCATTATTTTTCTGTTCATTAATCTGAACGAGTTCATCCTGCAGTTTTTGAAGATTGCGCTCATTACTTTCGCAATTGGAAGTAATAAAATCTTTTTTACTGGTTTGTGTATTCACTGTCAGAACAGCCTTGCTCAGTTCATTATCTAATTGATAAATGGCTTTTTGAGTTTCGGAAAGATTGTTTTTTGCCAGACCCAGGTGATTTTCTGTTTCCTGTAATTCGGTTTTTGTTTTTTCAACCTCTGACTGATGCATCTGAATTTCGGAAGCGAGTTTCTCAAGATGCTTCAGCCTTCCTGTACGTTTGCCATCATAAGAACCAACAGAACCTCCACTGATTGAATAACTGTTTCTGTTGAATTTTCCACTCACAGATAAAATTACAGCACCATTGATTTTCTCTGAATTCAGTTGCTGAAATAATGAATCATCTCTCAAAACATATACATCAGCAAGTAAATAATTTAATAGTGGCTGATATGTATGATGTGGTTCAACTACATTAATGGCGGGAATGCATCCTTCAATCTCATGAGGTGATGAATGATTGAACTTTTGCAGCGAATCGAGAATAAAAAAGTGTGCTCTTCCTTTGCCTTCTGAATGTAATAAGTCAAGACCTTTCCATGCATCATCAGTTCGCTCTACAATAAAATGATTAAGAAAAGGTTCCAGATAATTTTCAATAGACACTTTATATTTTTCATCGCAGTTAATAATATCACTGAGTAAAGGAGTGTCTTTGAACGATTGATTATTCTTTTTCAGATATTTAATTGACTCAGGAAACCCTTCCATTTTTTCAACTAAATTCTTAGTAAGCTGATACTCGTTGTTTTTTACTTCGTAATTTCTGCGTTCATCAGAGAGTTTATCCCGCAGTTCATGCACCTGCTGTTCGTACTTGCGAATATCTTCTTCTAACTGCAAACGCCACTGTTTTTTGTCGTGAGCTTCTTTTTCTGAAGATTCACGTTTTTGCAACAGGTCTTTTAGTTCAGAGTCTATATGCTGTAAAGTAGCACGGTCTTTTTCAATTTGTTCCTTAAGCCTTACAGCCTGTTCGTTAATGCTGGTAACACGTGCTTGTCTTACGGCAATAAAAGTTTCATGGTCATTTACGGATTGGCGTACCTGCAAAACATGCAGATTTAACTGGCGTAATTCGTCCACCGACTGATCATACTGAACCCTTGCAGCATCAACTTCCGCTTTGAGTTTTTGCACTTCCTCATCTAGGGTTTTCAGTTTCAGTTCTTCTTCTGCTTTGTCGTTATTTAATTGCTCAATCTGTTGTTGAAGTTGTATTACCTGATTACCTTCATTTTCGCTTTGTTTTTGTATCTGCGATTTTTTTTCATTGAGATAGTTCAGTTTTTCAATACGGCTTTTATGCTCATTCTCAAAACGGTTTATGATAAACAGTTTTTCATTCAATGCTTTTTGTGATGAAGAAAGATGTTGTTGTTTTTCATCACTAATAACTTTCAGGTCAGCCAGTTTTTGCTCAAGTTCTTCCAACTGCGCCTGCAACTGATTTTTTTCATTGAGCTGTGTTTGTTCACGCTCCGACAGATTTTTGATTGACGCAGTAAAGTCGCGCATCAAAAACCACGCAAGTGCTGTAGAAACAATTTTATATTCGTCCTTCAAACGATAATATTTCTCAGTTTTCTTCGCCTGATATTCTAATTGCTTTAAACTTTTTTCAATTTCAAACAACAAATCATTTACGCGGTTCAAATCTGCATCCGTTTCTTCTAATTTCTGAAGAGTTTGTTTTTTACGCACTTTATATTTGGAAATACCTGCAGCTTCTTCGAGCAACATTTTTATGGTATTATGCCTGTCGTTGATGATATCATCCACCATCTTAAGTTCAATGATGGAGTAGGTATCACTGCCAATACCTGTATCTAAGAAAAGGTCGGTTATATCTTTAAGACGACACGTTACACCATTGAGCAAATACTCACTGTCACCTGAACGATAAAGTCTCCGTGTTATACATACAGTAGAAAATTCAGTTGGTAAAATGCCTTTGTCGTTAATAAAAGTAAGGCTTACTTCAGCAAGGTTGGCAGGTTTGCGTGTTTTGGTTCCGTTGAAAATAATGTTTTCCATTTTTTCTGACCGCAACATGCGCATTTTCTGCTCACCAAGTACCCAACGCATTGCATCCACCACATTCGATTTGCCTGATCCGTTAGGACCTACAACAGAAGTAACACCCTTATCGAAATGAATGATAACACGATCGCCAAAACTCTTAAAGCCTTTTATTTCCAAGCTTGAAAGACGCATAGATTTTTTTGATTTAAAATGGTTCTCTGAGAATCTGCGAAAGTAACCAAAATGACTTTTTAATCAGATAAAACTTATTAACTGGCTGTTAGAAAATACAGCCACTTTTTTATTTTAAGATAACTTGTATTTTTGACCTCATGGAATTTAAAATCATCATTTATTTTTTAATAGCCATTGGCTGGTACGTAATGAATAATTACAAAAAACTGGCGCAGGAAAACCGTAAACGCACTTTTGGTAAACCGGTAGATTATCCTCCTGTTAGTGAAATTCCAAAGCCTGCTCCGGCACCCGTAGTTAAGACCAAAAAAGTATTCGATAAATCAGAAACCACCGATTCAAAAGTTGTGAAAATGCTCGACAGGAAACCGGAAAAGTACCGTAAGCAACGTCCTGATTTGGTAACACCGGAATTTCAGCTTTTTGATTCGGTATTTAACTCCAAAAAAGAAGAGAAGCAATCAAATTCTGAAGAAAATGTTAAACAACATAAAGCAGCAGTTTTTGATGATGAAAATGTTTTAAGAAATGCAATTATTTACGGTGAAATTATCAATCAGCCTCGTTGGTCAATATATTGAGTATAAAACAAGTATATCATATTAATGTCAAAATTTTCAAACCGATTTGGAAGTTAATTTTTTTTATTCATACTTTTACGCGGTATAATTTTTAACAAAATCTTCACTTTTTTTAGACAATAATCAGAAATTTAATAGGTCAACCTATGCTTCGAAACATTTACTTAACATGCATTATTACCTTACTATTCGGAAGTGCAGCATGGGCACAATCAGGTTCCATCAAAGGTAAAGTACTGGACAAAACCACCAATGAGCCGCTGCCTTTTGCAAGTGTAGTTGCAGAGTTGAATGGTCAACAAATGGGTGGTGCACAAACCGATTTTGATGGTAACTTTACCATCAAACCATTAGGTCCCGGTACCTATAACCTGAAAGCCACTTTTGTGGGTTATACCACTGCTGAAATAACAGGTATAATTGTATCAATTGATAAAATAACCTTTGCTGATGTTAAGCTGGGTAAAGGAGCTGTGGATATTACAGCAGTTGATGTTACTGCATATAAAGTACCTCTGATTGACAAAGGTAATCCTGCAGTGCAAACCACTATTACGCAGGAAGACATAAAAGCGATACCTTCACGCGATGTGAACTCAGTGGCAGCAACAGCAGCAGGTGTTTATCAGAGAGATGAAGGTGATGCACTTAACATACGTGGATCTCGTTCAGATGGTACAGATTATTATGTGGATGGAGTAAAGGTAAGAGGAAGCGCTCAGGTTCCACAATCAGCCATTGAGCAGGTTACGGTAATTACAGGTGGTGTTCCGGCTCAGTACGGTGATGCTACCGGAGGTATTATCAGTATTACTACCAGAGGTCCATCTAAAGACTTCAGCGGAGGAGTGGAGTTGGCTACTTCTGAACTTACAGACAGCTATGGATACAATCTTGCAAGTGCCAATGTTTCAGGTCCGATTTACAGTAAGAAAGATAAAGAGGGAAATAAATCACCATTGATTGGTTTCTTTTTGTCGGCAGAAGGAGAATGGATGAAGGATCCAAACCCATCTGCTATAGGTAGTTACAGAGTGAAAGGAAGTGTATTGGATGACCTGGAAAAAAATCCGTTAAAACCCAACGAAGTTAATGGTGTGATTCAGGGTACACTTCGCAGATCGGAGTTTATACATAGGTCAGATATTGAAAATCTTAAATATAAACCAAACACCAGATCTGGTGATTATAAATTCAGTGGAAATCTTGATTTTCAGCCTGCTCCAAATTTTAATATCAAAATAGGAGGAACCTATAATCATCAGGATTACAGAGATTACACCTATACTTATTCTCTGTTCAACTATAAGAACTATAGTAACCACGTTGCAAATACTTACCGGGGTTATGTACGATTTACACAGCGATTTAATACTGATACAAAGGATGGCAACAACAAATCTTTACTGAAGAATATTTATTATAGCATTCAGTTTGATTATACCAAGACATTTGAATTAGTTCAGTCTAATCAACATAAAGACAGATTATTTGATTATGGTTACTGGGGACGTTTTAATACCTTGAGAAGACCTGTATTTACTCAGGGTGATAACGAATTATTGGGTTACTTGCCATATATTACAATTTTTACCCCAAGTGGCAACAATCCTAACACCGAGGCTTATACAAATCAATACTTGTCTTTCTTTGATGAAAATTATGCAGCCCATGTGGACGAGTATTATCAAACCGGTAATACAAGCCAGTTTACCAATACACCATATTACAGCAACCCATTCGTGATTCGTGCCGGAGGAGGATTGATAAATGGCCAGCGTGCAAGCACTGTGTACAGTATGTGGTATAACACAGGCAGAACCATTGATGGGTATAACTTTATTGATAATGATCAATACCGTGCTTCTGCTACTTTTTCGGCTGACTTGAAAAACCATGCTATATCTCTTGGTTTTGAGTACGAGCAAAGAGTAGATCGCCAGTTTAATATCGCACCTACCGGCTTGTGGACTGCAATGAATAACCTCGCTAACTTTTGGTTGACTGAAGCCAACCCTGAAGCAGGATCATATGTAATTAATGATACAATTTATCACCCAAACACGTATGTTAACGAGCAAGGAACAATAGGTTTTTATGAAAATGTACGTAAGAAACTCGGATTGTCAAATACCGATTATGTTGACATTTTCAATTATGACCCTTCCAATTTCAGTTTATCCATGTTTACTGCTGATGAATTAGTGTTATCAGGCAGTACAGGATTGCTTTACTATGGTTACGATTATAAAGGAAATAAGCAGAAGGTATTAAGTCCTTCAGCAACATTCGATAATTTCTTCAGAAAAGATCAGAATGGGAATTATCAGCGAAATGTCGCGGCTTTCCAGCCAATTTATATGGCAGGATATATTCAGGATAACTTTGCAATCAACGATCTTATTTTCAACGTTGGATTACGTGTTGACCGTTTTGATGCCAATCAGCGTGTGATGAAGGATAAGTACTTGCTGTATCAGGCTTATACTGCAGGAGAATTAAATATTGACCGTCCTGAAAATATCGGATCAGATTATGTTGTGTATGTATCTGACTTAAGCATTGACAAAAATTCAATGACTGCCAATGACATATTAGGTTACAGAAGTGGTGACCGCTGGTTCGACAAAAACGGAACAGAATTAACTGACCCGCGTATCCTCGAAAGACAAAGCTCTTCTGCACGTGTACTTCCATTACTCGTAAATAAAGACGATGATATAAAAGGTGGAAATTATGACGCCAGTAAAACTTTTAAGGATTATGATCCTCAGATAACTTTTATGCCAAGGGTGGCATTTCAGTTTGATATCAATGATCAGGCACAGTTTTTTGCCAACTACTCCATATTGACACAACGCCCTCCCGGGGCATTACGAATTGATCCTTGGTCATATTATTCATTTGAGCAGGGTGTAACTATAGCCAATCCTGATTTGAAACCTGAGAAGAGTATTAACTATGAGTTAGGTTTCCGTCAGATATTAAGCCGTAGCTCTGTATTAACAATTTCGGCATTCTACAGAGAATTGAAACAGTTACTTCAGTTACGTGCAATCTATTTCTCTTATCCGGGAACAGGTTATTCAACTTATGATAACATTGACTTCGGAACCGTAAAAGGTCTTACTCTTGGATATGATATGAGACGTACAGGCAATGTGAAGTTAAGTGCCAGTTATACTCTTCAGTATGCTGATGGTACAGGATCTAATGCATCATCTGCTTCTGATTTGTTAAGCACAGGCCAACCAAACCTGAGGGTAATTCAACCATTAGACTTTGACCAAAGACATAACCTGTTGTTGTCATTTGACTATCGTTATCAGGATGGTAAAAATTATAACGGTCCTGTACTTTTCGGTAAACAGATTTTTGCCAATACCGGAGCACGTCTGGAGTTCAGAGCGGGTTCAGGTACACCATATTCTAAACAATATCTTCCAACTTTTGAAGGTAACAACATCGGTGTAAAAACAGCAGGAATTTCTAAAATCAAAGGAGATATCAATTCAGCCCGTTTGCCATGGAACAGTCGTTTTGATTTGAAAGTGGATAAAGATTTTGCACTGAATTTTAAAGATCAGAAAGCCAAATATTATCTGAATGTTTATGTACAGGTACAAAACCTTTTGAATCAGAAAAACATTATCAGTGTTTATCGCTATACCGGAAATCCGGATGATGATGGTTACTTAGGTTCCAGTTTAGGCAGAGATTATCTTGCTAATCTGGAAGCTGCAGGTGGAGATGCAGAAGCATTTTCTGATTTGTACAACATAAAGATTAACAATCCTGATAATTACTCACGTCCGCGAACAATTCGGGTAGGTTTATCATTTAATTTCTAAAAAAAAGTAAAAGAATAATATTTAAAAAATAGCACAAATGGTTAATAAGCGTTATTTATCCGCCTTTCTGGCTCTTACCATCGCTTCTGGTTCCTCAATAGCCAGAGAAAATATAGGTCAGAAACCGAAAAATACAGCCAAGGTCATCACGAATTCTTCTTTGAGGGTAACAGCTCCCTGTAATGAGCCAACTGCTCAAACAGATTTGCAAATTAATAATGTAAGAGCCCGAATTTTTTCTGCAGGTGATATGTGGTGGGACCTGAATGAGAGTGCCGGAACAGCTCAGTATGAAATTCCAAAAGGTACAGGTAAAACTTCTCTTTTTGCCGGTTCAGTTTGGATTGGAGGTTATGATGCAACTGGAAATTTAAAGGTTGCAGGACAAACGTATCGACAGCAGGATGCCAATGACTTCTTCACCGGTCCGATTGGTGTACAGGGCGGTAACATGACTACAGATGTTGCTATTTGTAATCAGTATGACAGGTTGTGGTCTGTAACCAAACAACAGGTACGTGATTTTATTGCAACAGGAGTAGCAACACGTGATATCAGAGAATGGCCTGGTAATGGAGACCAATCAAGAGGCGAGTTACCGGTACTGGCTCCTTACGAAGACGTTAATGGTGATGGAGTTTACATTCCCGACAGTGGCGATTATCCTCGTTACTTATTGTCGGGTGATTATGCACCGGACCCTAATGACCCAAATAAATTGAGTTGTGATGACTACATTTTCGGAGATCAAACACTTTGGTGGATATTTAACGATATAGGTAACGTAAAAAAAGAAACGAATAGCGCAGCCATCGGACTGGAATTTCATGCACAGGCATTTGCTTTTAATACTGATGATGAAATTAATAACATGACGTTTTACAAATACAAAATCATCAATCGCAGCAATATTGCTTTTGACAGCACATATTTTGGTTGGTGGGTTGACCCTGATTTGGGAGATGCTTTTGATGACTATGTAGGTTGTGATGTAGGATTAGGATTAGGTTATTGCTACAATGGAGATCCAGATGACGGAAGTGGAACTGTAGATGGTTATGGATTGAATCCTCCTGCAGTAGGTGCTGACTTTTTCCAGGGACCACTTGCTGATGCAAATGACGGAGTAGATAATGACAGAGATGGAGTAGTAGATGAACCGGGAGAGCAGATTATTATGAGCCAGTTTTGCTATTACAACAATGATTTTACACCTTTTGGCAATCCAGAAACTTTTGATGACTATTATCAATATCTAACAGGAAGCTGGAAAACGGGAGTTCGCTGGTCACGTGATGGACAAAGCGGACAGACACCTCCTACTTCAACCAATCCTCCAACAAATTATATGTTTCCGGGGACTACTGATCCTGCATTTCCGGGAAGCAATTGGACAGAAGCAACTGCCAATAACACACCTTACGACAGACGATTTTTACAATCAGCCGGAGAGTTTACTTTACAGGCCGGTGCTGTAAACTATATCACTGTGGGAATGGTTTGGGCAAGAACAACTAATGGTGGCCCCTTGGCATCTGTTGATTTATTGAAGTTAAGTGATAATAAATCTCAGAGTTTATTTGATGCATGTTTCAAAACTTTGGATGGACCTGATGCTCCCGATGTGCAGATTACTGAATTGAGTAATAAAATAATTCTTTCTTTGAAGAATTTTAATAATGAGAGAATTGAGAAATATTCACAATTAGATCCTTCAATTCCTACCTTAGTGCAGCCCGATGAGGAACTTCGTAAGTTCAAGTTTCAGGGTTATCTAATTTTCCAGGTTAAAGATGCCAGTGTAAATACGGCTGACATATTTGACCCTTCTAAGACAACTGCTACAAATATTTTGTCAGGTGATAAATATAAGTTGATTAAGCAAATCGATTTGAAAGATACTGTTGAAGCACTTACCAATTATTACTGGAGTCCTGACTTACAAGGTTATCGTCCGTTAACAGTTGCATTTAGCGGTGCACAAGTGGTGGGAGCCAACAGCGGTTTGACTCATAGCTTTATTATTACTGATGACGCTTTCACAAACAAACCATTAGTGAATCATAAGTCGTACTATTACATAGTAGTAAGTTATGCTTACAATAACTTCAAACCATTTGAATACATTGTTCCAAATTCATCCAACTTTACACAGCAAAAACCTATGAAAGTTGGACGTAACAACATAAAAGTTATGTCAGCCATTCCTCACGATCCTGCTGTTGAATACACCGGATTGTCATTCAACTCAGAGGTTGGAGATGGTGTTGAGGTAACCCGATTGGAAGGCTCTGGAAACGGAGGTTTAATTATTGACATGAAAGATGCATCTGTGCAGGAAGCACTCAACCCTCCTTATGTGGTAGCCAATCCGGTTTACGAAATGGGTAAAGGTCCGTTAAATGTTACGGTTTATGATCCATTGTATGCTAAGCATGGACATTTTGAAATAAAGTTAAACGGAGTATCAGGCGATAGTTACTGGAATGTAAAAGAAACTGAAACAAATTCAGTTGACACAGCTACTTATCCAATTTCGCAACCTAACAGTCAGATTCTTCAAACACGTGATCTTAATGACTTAAATAAAGTTTATGAATGGGGCCTTACAGCAGATATCAGTAACTCAGTAATTGAAGCGGGAGATGCAGGTGCCATCAATAACGGATTGTTAGATCAAAGTATTACATTTACTAATCCCGATGCTGCCTGGCTTACCGGAGTTGCTGACCGTGATACCACACCACCTGATGCCAGAGATTGGATAAGAAGTGGTGTAGATCCAAACGACATTGGAGGAGCTGATCCCAACCAGGTTTATGAGGGATTGATTGGTGGAACATGGTCGCCATATAAATTAGCTAACAAAACAGATGCTCAGTTTGGTCCTCGCTCTTCAACAAATCAGGATAATCAGTTAACGTTGAGCGGCCCTAAAGGTATTACCAGTGTTGATGTGGTATTTACCAGCGATAAATCCAAATGGACGCGTGCAGTTGTTTTGGAAATGGGTCAGCCTACAAGTGCAACAATAGGTAACGCACCAAGATTCCAAAAGAGAAGATCAGCTTCAATCAATAAAGATGGATCTAATAATCCCGCAGGACCGGTTTCTACAGATCCAAACGATCCAAACTATATTGACAATGAGGGTATGGGATGGTTCCCGGGTTATGCTATCAATATTGAAACAGGTGAAAGATTAAATATTGCTTATGGAGAAAATTCTGTATTTACTGATCAGAATAGTCAGGATATGCAATGGAACCCAACATCTACAATGCTGGATGCAAATGGAAATCCTGTTTTTGGCGGAATGCATTATATATGGATTTTCGGATCCAGAAATACACAGGGAGCCCGCGATATTGGAGTATACGATGCATGTGAAAAATTCAATACTTTGATAAAAAGTACAACAGCCACAGAGAGAAGAGATGCTCTTGCCAATATTATTTGGACAAGTATACCGTTATTGGCAAATGGAAGAAGTCTGTTGGAAACAGATGCTAAAGTGCGGTTACGTGTAGCACGCCAATATCGTGTATTCAATACCAACTTTGATTCTAACAGTTACATTAACTTAACAGGTACAGGCTCACCACTTACAAGAGGTCAAACTTACTATATAGTGAACGGAACAGTAACTGCAGCGTTCAATAATAACGCTATTACATATTCTCCGGGCCAAACAATTACTATTCCAACAGATGCAAATACATTCCCTGATCCATCCATTACTTCGACTAATGGAGTTGTACTTGCTCCAACATTAAATGGTGCAAATCCATATTATAATTTTATATCAGGCGAAAATGTGGCACCTACACTCGACAATAAAGATGTAGCTAAGAATGCATTAAGTTTAATCAACGTAGTGCCTAATCCATATTATGCTTATTCAAGTTATGACAAGAACACCAATTTGATGTGGGTTAAGATTACCAACCTTCCGGCTAAGTGTACAGTATCTATTTATACTATGAACGGAACTTTGGTTAGAAGGTATAAGAGAGATGCAGCACCTACCATCACAGGTGAAGCTGTTGGACTAAGTCAGGGCACAGAAGCAGGTAGTGGAAATTATGACACCTCAATAGACTGGGATTTGAAAAACAGTTCGAATGTACCTATCAGCAGCGGAGTATATCTTATCAATGTGCAGGCACCTGGTTTGGGCGAACGCACTTTGAAATGGTTTGGTGTGATGCGTCCAATCAGTTTAGATAGTTATTAATTGAAATCCTGAACTTAATTATAAATGAATATGATAAATAAAATCAGCATATCAGCAATAGCAGCAGCAACATTCTTTTCTGTTCAGGTATGGGCAGGCAATGAAGATCGTGTAGGTCAATCCGGTGCCAACGAGTTAATCATTAATCCTTGGGCACGAAGTGCAGGTTGGATGAACTGTAATACTTCAACCGTAAGAGGAATGGAAGCACAGTATCTCAACGTTGCAGGAACTGCATTTACCCGAAAAACAGAAATAGGGTTTAGCCATACTACCTGGTTGAAAGGAACTGGAATCAGCATAAACTCCTTTGGTATATCACAAAAAGTAGGTGAGTCCGGAGCAATTACTTTAGGAATTATGTCAATGGATTTTGGTAAGATTGACATAACTACACCTGATCTTCCTGAAGGTGGAATTGGTACATTTAAGCCTCAGTTTCTGAATGTCGGATTGTCTTATGCCAAAGCGTTTTCAAACAGCATATACGGAGGACTTACAATAAAAGTCATCTCCGAAAGCGTTGCTGATGTGAGAGCATCAGGAATTGCTTTTGATGCAGGTATCCAATACGTGACAGGGTTTAACAAAGAAAAAGACAATCTTCGTTTCGGTATATCTTTGAAGAATGTTGGAGCTCCATTAACTTTCAAAGGAGATGGATTGGCATCAAAAGGATTTACTTCAGACAATGTTTCTTTAACAATTTCTCAGCGTGCTGAAAGATTTGAATTGCCTTCATTAGTGAATATTGGCGGTTCTTACGATTTCAAGCTTGCTGAAATGCACAGAATTACTCTTTCTGCAGCATTTACATCCAATTCGTTTTCGCGTGATCAGACAGCTGTTGGATTAGAGTATGGATTCAAGAATTTGTTTATGCTTCGTGCAGGTTATGCTTATGAAAGAAAAGGTGCCAGCGAAGATGAAACTATCAATGTTTACAGAGGATTTGGTGCCGGGGTAACCGTAGAAGCTCCAATTGGAAAAAGCGGTAAATCTATCGGATTGGATTATTCTTATCGTCCTACTTATACCTTTGACGGAACTCACAGTTTTGGAGTTCTGTTGAAACTCTAAGCAAAAATTATCCTTAAGTAAAATTATATGAAAGGAGGCCTGAAAAGGCCTTCTTTAATTTTTTATATCAACACCAACATATTATGGCAATAACATACCTTACAGAAGAAGGATTGAAAAAGCTTCAGGAAGAGCTGAATTATCTTAAAACAGTGCAGCGCCCACTGATATCTAAACAAATTGCTGAAGCCAGAGACAAAGGAGATTTGTCTGAAAATGCAGAATACGATGCAGCTAAGGATGCACAGGGAATGCTGGAATTAAAAATCAGCAAAATGGAAGAGTTACTTAGTAATTCACGTGTGGTTGATGAATCAAAAATTGATACATCAAAAGTCTCAATCTTATCTAAAATAAAGATTCGGAATCTCAGCAATAAGCAAGTAGTTACTTATACATTGGTTGCTGAAAATGAGGCAGACCTGAAAGCAGGGAAGATATCCGTAACCTCTCCAATAGGTAAAGGATTGTTGGGAAAGAAAATAGGTGAAACAGCAGAAATTACCGTGCCTTCAGGAAAAATGACATTTGAAATTATTTCAATAGAAAGATAATATGGCTTCTATATTTACCCGTATTGTGAATGGTGAAATACCATGCAACAAAATTGCTGAAACTGCCACTTGTTTTGCTTTCTTAGATATTAATCCATTGGCAACAGGGCATGTCTTGGTTATTCCCAAACGCGAAGTGGATTATATTTTTGATTTGGAAGATCATGAACTGGCAGAACTCATGTCATTCACAAAAGTTATTGCAGCTGCGCTAAAAGCCACTGTGCCATGCAAGAGAATTGGTATGACAGTCATTGGACTTGAGGTACCTCATACCCACATCCATCTGATTCCTATTAATCAGGTGGACGATATGAATTTTGGTAAGCCTAAACTTAAGTTTACAGCAGAAGAACTGGAACTTATAGCAATAAAAATACGTTCCAACCTGAAATAAATTTTTGTAATCCAAAATATTTCACGTATTTCGCATATCAACTTTAACCTGTATAAAATATAACATGAATAATATTAAATTTCTATCAATGATGGCTGGTGCATTGGTCTTAACTTTTGCATCATGTAAAAAGGATGACCTGACAAAAGATTTTACATCTTCGGAAACACAGCAAAACGGAAATGCTAAAATTCGTTTTATACATGTTGCACCTGATTTAGCCGGTGTGTCAGTTAAATTTAATGACATCAGTGTAGTGGGTGATTCCATTCGTTATAGCGAAAAATCAGGTTATACTGATGTGGCTATAGGTTCATCAGAAAGCAATTTTAAGCTGGATATGATTCCCGTTTTGGATTCAATATCACCGGGAGGAGATGTCAAATATTATACACCTAATGAAACAGGTTTAATTGCTTCTTATCAGCAGGCCAATTATATGCTTCAAAAGGATAAATCATATACCTGTTTTATTATCGACACTATGCAAGTATTGCCCGTTTTGACTCCATCTTATAGCGGATACAGCAAAATTATCACGGATAATTTTGTAACCCCGGGAACAGACTCTTTGCTTGTCCGATTTTATAATGCTTCACATACTGCAGGCATGGTTGACATAACATTTACTAATAATTCCACAGGAGCTATTACCAGTATTTCTAACGTTGCATTTCTGCAAAACCCAACATTTAATTCAATGACTTCAGGAGATTATAATATTGAAGTTAAAAAGGTGGGTGCAACTTTGGCTACTGCCAATAACATTAATCTCGAGACAGGAAAATCATATACCTTTATGCTTAGGGGCATTATGAATGCATCCGGTGATAAAGAACTGAAGATTGATTTTGTCACAAACGAGAATTAAGAGATTAAATTAAGCTTAGGTAAGGCTGCCGGAAAAGGCAGCCTTTTTTTATGACTTTAATCAAAAACTAATAAATCTTTTTGCAGGTTAACGAAATCTTATTTAATTTTCATACCGCTATTTAAAACGTTATTTTATGAAGGCATATGACGAAAAACACATCAAGAATATCGCTTTGGTAGGATCGGCAAAAAGCGGTAAAACCACCCTTGCAGAAACAATGCTTTTCGAAGCAGGTATCATCACAAAACGTGGGACAATTGAAGAAAAAAATACAGTGTCGGATTATCACGATATTGAACATGAAAGACAAGGCTCAGTTTATGCCACTACTCTGCATACTGAATGGAGGGATTATAAAATAAATATTATTGACACACCCGGTATTGATGATTTTATTGGAGAAGTGATTTCAGCAGTGCGTGTGTGTGATACAGCTGTTATGTTGCTTAATGCACAATATGGAGTTGAAGCAAGCAGCGAAGTGATTTGGGACTATGTGGATAAATATCGCAAGCCAACCATTTTTGCAGTTAATCAGTTAGATCAGGAGCATGCCAATTTTAATGAAACAGTGGAGAAAGCAAAACAGAAATTCGGCAGTGCAATTACCATCATGCAATATCCGCTGAATCAGGGTACAGGATTTAATGCCATAATAGATTTACTGAAAATGACTATGTACCGTTTTCCTGTTAATGGTGGCAAGCCGGAGAAATTGCCAATACCCGCAGAAGAAGAAGAAAGAGCAAAGCAGTTGCATAATCAATTGGTAGAAAAAGCTGCGGAGAATGATGAGTCATTAATGGAATTATACTTTGAAAAAGGAAGCCTTGACGAAGATGAACTGCGTAAAGGCCTTAATGCCGGGATGATGAATCATCAGGTATTCCCGGTGTTTTGTTTATCTGCTAAACGCAATATGGGAAGTGGGCGAATGATGGGATTTATAGACAATGTGGCGCCTTGTGCAGTAGAAATGCCTGCTGAAATAACGGATGATGGTACAGAAGTAAAATGCAAACCAACCGGACCCGTTGTGCTTTTTGTTTATAAAACTCTTATTGAACCACATCTTGGTAAATTGGTTTTTTTCAAAGTGCTCTCAGGTGAGGTAACCACGGGAATGGAGTTGTTAAATACCAAGACAAATGTTTCTGAACGGCCAACGCAATTATTTATAATGGATGGTAAAAACAGAAATACAATAGATAAGCTTAAAGCCGGTGATTTAGGTTGTACACTTAAATTAAAAAATACTTCTACCAATCATACTTTATGTGGAAAAGGAATTCAGGCAAGTATTGATCCGATAAAATTTCCTGAACCTAAATTGCGTGTTGCAATTGTAGCTAAGAATAAAGCTGATGATGAAAAACTGAGTGAAGTTCTTTCAGAAATCAATATGCAGGATCCTACTTTGAAGGTTGAATACTCTCGTGAATTGAAACAGGTATTACTTCACGGTCAGGGAGAGTTGCATCTGGCCGTAACTAAATGGCGAATAGAAAATGTCTATAAAATGCCGGTTGAGTTTATCAAGCCTAAAATATCTTTCAGAGAAACGATTCAAAAAGCTGCAATGGCTAATTATCGCCATAAAAAACAGTCGGGTGGAGCAGGGCAGTTTGGCGAAGTTTATATTAAAATTGAACCATACTATGAAGGAATGCCTGAAATTACGGAGTTCCCTGTGAGAGATAAAGAAGAGCATAAACTTCCGTGGGGAGGAAAACTGGTGTTTAATAATTGCATAACCGGTGGAGCAATAGATACACGTTTTCTGCCTTCCATTTTAAAGGGCATTATGGAAAAAATGCAGGAAGGTCCTCTGACAGGATCTTTTGTGCGTGACATACGTGTGTCAGTTTATGATGGCAAAATGCATCCTGTTGACTCCAACGATATATCTTTCAAAATTGCCGGAATGATGGCTTTTCGAGAAGCATTTCATAATGCCCAGCCGCAACTGTTAGAGCCGGTATATGATGTGGAAGTGGAAACACCTGATGAGATGATGGGCGATGTAATGAGTGACCTGCAATCGCGCAGAAGTCTGATTATGGGAATGGATTCGAGAGACGGAAAGCAGGTAATTAAAGCACGCACCCCATTACTGGAACTGGATGGATACAGCACTACATTAAAATCAATTACTCAGGGTAAGGCGAAAATTAAAACTTCGTTTGCCGAGTATGTGCCGGTGCCCGGTGATTTACAGAAAAAGTTGCACGAAGAGTATAAGAAGACTGAAACATTGCAGTCGTAAAAACAGCGAGCGCCTCTTGTGAGGCGCTCGCTGTTTATTATAATTCCTTTATAAATATTATTAATTGTGTATCGGTAAAAACGAGAACTCCTTGCCAAACTCAAGCATCTGTGGAAGGAAATCATTGTTGTATTCAACTTTTACATCTGTAATACTGTCACCATTCATTACAGGAACTAATTTTGGTTGTATAAAACCACTGTATGGTGCAATGTTCAAGGTCTCATACCGCTTATGTACTTCCGTTAATAAATCCTGATCAACTTTTACTCCAAAATTTTCAACCAGATTTTTTCCTGAAGTAAAATCGCCTTCAGATTTTATACGTTGAATTTCTTTAAGCAACTCTCCGAAAAGTACTCTTAATTTATCGTAATCATTTATTTTGAAATAAGTCTTGTTGTTTCTTGTAATTCTTTCTATTACTTTATCTGCTTTGCCTTTTTCATAAACCCATGATGCTACCAATTGTCTGTTTCGCATGTGCGATTCTTCTAAATTGTTTCCGGGTTTAATGCGATATAGCTGTGTCATCAATCCGTTGAGAATATAAGAATCATATTCAGCTTTCCCTACATCTATTGTAGGCATTACTCCAATTTCAACCAGTTTTTTATCCAAAATGTAGTAGAGTGCCACTAAATCTGCGCGAGCTTCTTCTAAGGTACTTGCATAATTTTTCAGTGTAACATCAGGACCGCTTACGCCTTCATTTATCTGACCTGATGCATGGCCAATTACTTCATGCATATCGGTATGCAAATCTCCTGCAAGTGCTCCATATTTTTTAGCTCTTTCAATTACTTCCGGATTTTCACCGAATTCATCAATCATCGGACTTTTAGATTTTGCATAATTATAAGATGCTACAATATTTCCAAGTGATACAGATTTAGAACCTACATTCTCACGTATCCATTCCTGATTGGGAAGGTTGATGCCAATTGGTGTTGATGGAGCAGCATCTCCACATTCATTAATTACTGTAATAACTTTAGCTGAAATTCCTTTTACACTTTTCTTTTTATGTTCAGGCATTATAGGAGAATTATCTTCAAACCACTGTGCTTCTTTTGCAATGGCTGCAATTCGTTTGGTTGCTTCAAGATCTTTCATGCTCAATACCGATTCATACGCACCTTTGCGATGCATAGGATCTAAATATACTTCAATAAAACCGTTGGCAATGTCAATGCGGCTGGCAGTATCTTTTACCCATGAAACACAATAATTGTCATAGTCTTTTAAATCACCTGTTTTGTAAAATTTGATTAATGCCTCAAGTGTTTGCTTCTGAACATCGTTTTCTGCAACAGTAGCGGCTTTCTCCAGCCAGTAAATAATTTTGTCTATAGCGGCACCATACATGCCTCCTGATTTCCATACATGCTCTTCAATTTTTCCGTTTTCTTTCACAACCTTTGAATTAAGTCCCCACGAAGGTTGTTCTTTTACTCCCGGTAAAGTTTTGCTTTTGTAATATGCTTCCACTTCTTTTTGTGTAACACCATCATACAAATTGCTTGCTGATGCTTTTACATTATCTACGTCAGCAGCTAATGAAACACATTTGCCATCAATATTCGGGTCAAACAAAATGGGTTTAAGAAAAGCAATATACTCTTCTAAACTTTTTCCGTCAGCAGGAACTTTACTGAAGTCGCTTTTTGAAAGAAGCGTGTTGAGATAATCTTCTGAAAATTCAGGAATGATTTTATCAGCAGAATAATGATGGTGAATACCATTGCTGAAGAAAAATCTTTTGGCATATACTTCAAACTTTTTATAGTCATCGGTAGTCTTATCGCCTTGGAATGTTTCGAATATAGTTTCCAAAGTCTTTCTGATTTGCAGATTATGACGATATTTCTGATCGTAGAAAATATCACGGCCACTCATTCCTGCCATGTAAAGATAATAAGCAAGCTTTTTTTGCTGTAAGTTTAAGTCTTGCCATCCCGGAATGGTATATCGAAGCATTTGAATATCTGCAAAGCGATCTGCCATGATCTCAGTTTCAGTAGTTGTATCTTTAACTTCGGTTTTTTCCTGTTGCTTAGGTGATTGACTACATGATGCTATTGCCATAATTCCTCCTGCAAATACCAATTGTAAAAGCGTTTTGCGCATGGTTATAAATTTTAATTTTTTAAGGACTGCAAAGTTGTTAAAAAATCAATGCCTTCTCTTAAAATAATGTTAAAATCCTGAACAGACAGAACAATGGTTCATTTCTCCCTCACAAAACGAGCATTTGCCGGGAAGAGTTCAGGCATGTTACAGGTGATACTATCGTCTTTAAGTCTAATTACTGCGCCAGTGAAACTCACTTCCTGAAGGGTGGGTTTTAATTTCACTTCGAAATAAGTATTGGCGTTTAATTCGTCTTTTATCAATGTAGCTTCATCAGGAAACAGTTCGTGCTGCAGAAAAATTTTTTCACAGTTTTTTGTGTTGATATCAATTATACCTTCTTCGTTTGCTTCGTATATTTTCTTTAACTCCCCGAAGTATGTTATAGCAATAACCTTTTGCGTAAGAAAAGCATTTTCATCACGCACAACCACCTTGTAAGTTTTCCCTTTTATACTTTGTTCAATAATTTCAAAATCATCTCCCGGTTTTTTATTGCTGTAAAGCAGCAATGTGTCATCTTTTACAGAATAAGTACCATTCGCAAAACGGTCAACTGCACCATATGAATAAAAGAATTCAAATGTACTATCCGGTTTAAAATTAAATCCGGAAGCCATTTCCGGTACTCCTGTCAGACGGTAAACTCCGTTCATTTGCGGAAATACTTGTATCGTTAAAAAACAAAATAAGAATAACGCAGTGAAAAATTTACGGATTTGGATCATATTTTAAGAAGGCTTTTCTGGTTTATTTAATCACTGCAACGGTTGAAACAGTTTTCAATGAATTATTTTCAAAGGTTACAAAATAGCAGCCTGCACGGTATGACATTAAATTGATTTTATCATTCGGGAAGTAATTATCATTTTTGAAAACCACTCTGCCTTGGCTATCGGTGAGGGTTACTTTAAGTGACTTTGTAAAATCATTGCACTTTATGATTATATAATCTTTGGCCGGATTGGGATATACCATAATTTCTGAATTGTTTTCGCTGATTTCATGTGTTGATAACACAATACTGTCAGCAGAATATTGCCAGAAGTTATTCATAAAATTAGTTCCATCCCATCCTGTACCGAGGTAAGCATAATTGCCAATAGAAAAACATACAGTTTCTACCACACCATTGTGAGGTAATAATGCTATAGGTGTCCAGGTGTCGGTTTGTGGATCATAACGCCAAAAATCATTTCTGGGCAGTGGGCCATATCCTCCTCCCATAAAACCAAATCCTCCTACACTGAAGGCAGTTCCTTCGTAACGCTGACCACCCGGGAAACTGCTTTTTTGTGTCCATGTATCGCTTATGGCATCGTACTCCCAAAAGTCACTCAGAGTACCGCTACTTGAAGAGCCTGTTCCTATATAGCCTTTTGAGCCAATAGAAAATGCAGCTGCAAACATTCGCGCTGCTGCAGGAAGATCTGCTTTCTGATTCCATGAGTCTGTTGCAGGGTTATATTCCCACAAATCATTTTTATGTGGATTAGCTGAATTAACTCCACCTAATCCAAAGTATCCTTTATTGTCAATGGTAAAACCAATGGCTCCCTGTCGTTGCAACCCGGGAAAGGTTGCTTTCATTGTCCATGTATTGGTTAATGGGTCATACATGTAAAAGTTATTTCCATTACTGAATGGCAGAAAATACACTTTCCCGATAATTCCTATACAGGTACCTTCAACATTACTGTTACCCATAAAATCTGCTTTTTGTGTCCAGGCATTTGTTAAAGTATCATATTCCCACCAGTCTTTAGAATAACCTGTGGTGTATCCTGTGCCCAAATATCCTTTTCCATTGATTGCACATCCGACTGCATCAGCACGGTTAGGTCCTCCGAAATTGGCTTTGGGTATCCACATGTCGCTAAAACACTGCGTACTGAAGAGTAATAAGGAAATAAAAAGTATATTTTTCATAATCATCAGGTGAATGGTTCAGAACGGATTTATAATGTGCATCAAATATCAGTATATCTTTTGAATTTTTAGGGTAATCTCTTTAAAAAATCTTAATTTTGAAATAAAAGAAAATTAAAATAAAAATATCTGCAAAAGGCTGTAACTTTATAAATACTTGCCCGTCCCATTAATAAACACACTAAACTAAAATTGTGACAGCGAAGGAATACAATAACTGTGTTGATATGTACGCAGATGGTATATACCGTTTTATTCTTCATAATATGAAAGATGAGGACGATGCCAGAGATGTTGTTCAGGATACATTTGAAAAATGCTGGAGGAATCATCAGAATGTGACTTATGAAAAGGCTAAATCTTATTTATTCACCACAGCTCATCACACCATGATTGACAGTTTACGTAAGTCGGGGCGGCAGGAAACTCTCACAGAGTATCACCATGAACCATCTCATAACAGGCAATACAGTGACTTGAAACAAATATTGCACAAGGCGCTCGATAAGCTTTCTGCAATACAGAAATCTGTAATACTGCTCAGAGATTATGAAGGATATGATTATAAAGAAATAGGTGATATTACAGGCCTGAGTGAGTCGCAGGTAAAAGTGTATATTTATCGCGGTCGTGTGGCACTGAAAGAATATATTGGCAGTATGAGTAATGTACTTTAGAAATGATAAACAGAGAGAATTACGAAATTTGGTTTATTGATTATTTTGACGGTAAACTTTCACCGGAACAAACAGCAGAATTATTATTGTTTCTGGAAGAAAATGGCGACCTGAAATTGGAGTTCGACAGTTTTTCAAATATTACACTGCCTGAGCAGGATGTGAAATTTGAAAACAAAATGAGCCTGAAAAAAAATGTTGTTGGCGCAGAAAATTTTGAAGAGTTTGCAATTGGTTATCTGGAGAACACATTGACTGAAGAACAGAAGGAGTCTTATCTGAATTTTATTCAGGAGAACCCGGCTTACAAAAAAGAACATGACTTATTTGCACAAACAAGATTCTCTTCAGAAGATAAAGTAGTGTTTGCTCATAAGAATTTGTTAAAACACGAAACAGGAAAGATAAGAACACTCAGTGCATGGTGGTATGCTTCAGCAGCTGCATGCATCACTGCAGTTGTTTTTGTATATTTAAATCAACAACCTGATACACAGATTGCAGAAGTTCCGGTTAATGTGACAAAGGAAATTCCGGTTAATACTACGCAAACAGATACACAGCCGGTCAATATTCATGAGAACATGAAAAGTGCAGAAAAAGATTTGGCATCGGCAGCTACAAATTCTAAGCCTGAAAGGAAAAAGGCAGTAAGAAATAAGCTACATTCATCTTCACATGTTGAATCGCAAAGTATCGAAACAATAAATAATGTTCAGGAACTTGCTATGCTGAAAGCTGAGATTGATGTTCCTGAGTCAGAACTTTCCATCATACCATTTAATGGCAATTTAGAAAATGCAATGGCAGTAGTTGAACCTGAAAAGACTGAAAAAGTAACAGAGATATTAAGAGAAATGGCTGTAAAGAGATTAAATACTTTAGCCATGAATCAGGAGATTGATTTGCCGGAAAACACGAAAAGAGTGAAAGTGCTGGCACTTTTTGGAAGAATAGTTAAGCGTGTAACTTTTCAAAAAGTGAATATTGAAACTACTTATTCACCCGAAGGAAAACTTATGGCCTATCAGGTTACAGCAGGCAAATTAAGTTTTGAAAAGCAGATTGAAAAGCAATAGTGGGGAGTAATTTCTTAGCTTGATTTGTTTCACCATTGTGATTAAATCAAACTTTTAATCCTAATATTTCTGCAGAATTTTTTCTGACAATACGTGATAATTCAGGATTCGAAGAAAGTGATTGTCCATAGGCAGGAATCATTTCTTTAAGATGGTTTTGCCATTTGTTGCTTTTCATTTTTTCCGGGAAACATTTATTTAATACATCCAGCATAATATAAACTGAAGTAGATGCACCCGGAGATGCACCCAGGAGCGCTGCCACCGTATTATCACTGTTATGTACCACTTCAGTTCCAAACTCCAATAGCCCTCCGTTCTTCCCATCCTTTTTGATGATTTGCACACGCTGCCCAGCATAGGCAAGTTCCCAGTCTTCCAATTTTACATCCGGAATAAATTGTTTAAGGGATTCTATTCTTTCTTCAGGGGTAAGCATTACCTGTTCTATCAGATATTTGGTCAAATCGAGATTATGCATTCCTGCTGAAAGAATAGGAAGAATATTGTGAGAAGTAAGTGACTCGGGAAGATCAAGATATGAACCATGTTTTAAAAACTTTGTGGAGAATCCTGCATAAGGACCAAATAGGAGACATTTTTGTCCGTTGATAATTCTGGTATCAAGATGTGGAACCGACATGGGAGGTGATCCTATCGCAGCCTTCCCATAAACTTTTGCATGATGTTTTTCTATCAACTTTTTATTCTTGCATATCAGCCATTGTCCACTCACAGGAAAGCCACCATATCCTTCGCCTTCTGCAATATCAGTTTTTTCGAGTAGTCTGACAGCCATTCCTCCTGCACCGATAAAAACAAATCGTGCCTTTGCTGATTTACGCTCATTGTTTTTAATGTCTTTAATTTCAAGATACCAATTACCATCAGGTTCTTTATCAATATCACGAACTTCATGGAGTAAGTTCAGTTGCACATCCGGTTGAGAGGATAGCCATTTAAAAAGTGTTTTTGTAAGTTCTTCAAAATTCACATCAGAGCCTGCATCCATTTTAGTTGCAGCCAGTTTTTCTGAAGTTGGTCTGTTATCCATAATTAATGGAATCCACTCCTTCAGTTTTTTCGGGTCGTCAGAAAATTGCATGTTTTCAAACAAGCTGTGTGCAGTTAATGCAGCATGTCGTTTTTTCAGGTAAGCAATATCTTCTTCGCCATGTACTAAACTCATGTGAGGAATGCTGTGAATAAAATCCTGAGCAACTGCAATTTTTTTACTCACAAGAAATGACCAAAACTGTTTTGAAGTTTCAAACTCTTCAGCCACTTTTAATGCTTTAGAAGTATCAATGGTGCCGTCAGCTTTTTGAGGCGTATAATTAAGTTCACAAAATCCTGAATGGCCTGTACCTGCATTATTCCATGCAGCTGAACTTTCCTGCGCCACCATATCCAATCTTTCATAAACAGCAATGCGCATTTCAGGTTCAAGCATTTTTAGTAATACTCCAAGCGTTGCACTCATTATACCTCCTCCGATGAGTACAGCATCAAAGGATGTTTTGTCGTAGCCGGTATTCATAATATTAGATTATTCAATGTTTCTTTTTGTAACATCTGAATTAAACAGAAGGTTTGCCGGTATATGATGAGCAGATGATTATTATCTGGTGATTGGACAAAGTCATTTTATTTTTATTATGAAAAACCGGCCTGCATCACCTGCTGCGAGTGCTATTGAATCATTCAAAAGTTTTACTGCATTAACACGATTTTGATTGAGTGAATAACCCGTATCAAAAGATTCACCGGCATTGGTACTCATAGATACAATTCCTGAAAGGCCGCAGGCAATAATATTTTCATTTCGCGCATCTATACACAAAAAGTGTTCTCGCGATGAAATGACATTATTAGGTTTATGATGAGTTTTTATTAGAGTTGCTTTTCTGTCCATTTCATAAAGCCCTCCGTTGTAAGAGCAGGCAAAAACTTTATCCGGATTTACGATTGTCAATCCTGTATAAAAATCATTTTCTCCGTCAATTAAACTGAAAGTGGTGGATGAAAATGCTGTAAGCAATGCACCATATCCTGCTGAAATAAACCCTTCTTTGGTTTGACAAATAGCCCTCAGTTCATGTTCAAAACCTTGAGTGTGCCAGTTGACACCGCCATCGGTAGTGTAATAAATAATTCCTCTGTCAAAAAAATGACCACCTGCAAAAAATCCGGTATCGGCATTTGCGAAGTAAACATTTCTCAGAGGACAATGATATTGAAAAGGGATTCCCGTCCAGTCAAAATAGAGTGACCAGGTTAGTCCACCATCAGTTGTTGTATATACATGAGATGAATCAGCTCCCGCATAGCCCGAACCATTGGGAAATATAATGATACTGTAAAGATTATAGTTGAATGAATTGCTTAATATATTCCATGACCGGCCACCGTCAACTGATTTCAGAACAACACCTTTACCTTGCTTGCCGCCACAGGCATAAATGGTATCAGAGGACGTGCAACAGAGGTTATTAATGTTAACAGAAGCATCTGTTTGAATAACTTCGTATGGTAAATCTAATTTTTCTTTTTTGCAGGAAAAACACAACAGAGCAACTAAAAATAAAACCGTGCAGCGGTTCATTTAGAAAGAAAAAAGAAAAAGCAAAAATAAGGCTAACCAACTGAAATTATTGTAGTGGCAAAGTATGGTTGCACTGTTCAGCTTCTGAAAAATGTTGCTGTCACTAAAAAACAACAACGAATCAACCATGTCCTGCGAACGGTGATAAGCTTTATACGTAAGATAAATAAGATAGGTAGTTATTAAGATAACATGAGTCAGATGAAAGGCAGTCAGACTTGTAAAGTATAACGAATTAAATGGCATACTTTGAAAATAACCAGTCTTGTAAATCGCATGAAGTCCTACAACCTGCGTAAGAATGAACAAAGTCGAAATAACTGCAGTTGTGATAGTGGATTGAAGCAAAAGGTCAAACGAATCTTTTTTGAAAGCTGCTATTGTTTTAGAAATAGAATAACTGCTGAACAAAAGCATAATGGTACTAAGTGTAAACACTTTGGGGAGTAAAGGAGGCTTGGTGTTATTTTCCGAAAGTGTTGTAAGAAAAAGAAATGTTAGAGTGAGCAAAATTAAAGTACTCACAAGAATCCCAAAAAACAAAATCGTTTTATACGGATGAATATTTTCTATCCGTGAAATGCTGATGGTTCTTTCCTTCGACCTGGTTTTATCTGTTGACATAGCCTACACTAATCCGACTCTTCAAAGGTACAACCTACAAACAGAAAAGCAAAAAATAAGTTTTAGAAAAATTGAGTTCGATGAAAGCGGTTGCTTCCTCAGGTATTCGGAAAGTTACCTGCCGGCCTTAAATGCAGGAAATATTCTTCTTAAATACTGCAGCCGTGATTCTCCGGTTTTCATAGGGAAAATGCCTTGCTCAGCAGTAAGTATGTCTTCTATGGTAAAGAAGGAACTTCCGTGCAGTTCATTCACCAAACTAAGTACTTTGCCTATATCTTTACGCTTGGCAACTACCAGTAATATTTTTACCGGTCCCTGTGAACCTATGGCATCTAATTCAGTAACTCCCAGATTTGAAGCTCGTAGGGCTTCAATTAATTTCTGACTTTGCTTATTGGTTATTATTCTGATGAGTTGTGTGCCCAAGGCCAACCTTTTCTCTATACTTACACCAAGTAATATTCCTGTTGAATAACCTCCGGCAAAGGCAATATAACACATGAAGTTATTCAGATTCTTAATTATAGAACTCACTGCCAGTAACCATATTAGAACTTCAAAAAATCCTATCACCGGAACAATTTTGCGGATACCGCGTGCAATAAAAATATTTCTTAAAGTGGCTAGAGTTACATCACTCATCCTGCCAACATAAATGAGTAATGGCAATACAACCCAGTTGTATAAATCGGTTTGCAAAAATTCTGCACTAAACATGAGATTCAATTAATTTTTTTACCAATTCGGGAACGGCATGAACAGCTGTTTTCTTAATGATGGTAAGATTTTCTACACCTTTGATTTCTTTAGCATGTGGATCAATAAGATATTTTTCTGACTGCTCCGGAGCGTATTGCACCAAACCTGCAGCAGGATATACTTCAAGTGATGAGCCAATGATGATGAATATATCCGCTTTCATAGTCATAAAAACAGCTTCATCCATTTTAGGTACCATCTCACCAAACCAAACAATATGAGGTCTTAAATTGTGCCCACTCTCATTCAGAGCATCAGCAGCAACTTCCCAATCACTCAATGAATAAATTAAAGATGGGTCCTGAACACTCCTCAGTTTCATTATTTCGCCATGCAGATGTATTACTTCTGTTGAACCACCTCTCTCATGCAGGTCGTCAACATTTTGGGTGATGACGGTTACTCTAAAATGTTTTTCAAGTTCAGAAAGCGCTTTATGGGCATCATTAGGATTGGCCAGCATCACCTGTTTTCTGCGTTCATTATAAAAGTTGGTAACCAAAACCGGATTTTTCTGCCATGCCTCAGGGGTTGCCACATCTTCAATGCGGTATTCTTCCCACAATCCATTGCTATCACGGAAAGTACGGATACCACTTTCAGCACTTATGCCTGCTCCTGTAAAAACTACTACGTGTTTCATTTCTGTTTCAGCAAAGGTCAGAAGGGTTTGCTTTGGCAGATGTTAATGGTATAATTATTTTTTAACAATATAATCTTTAAAGTTGAACCCCCTCAGAAACTCCTGAATATTCATTTTGCGCTTGCCTTCTAACTGTACTTCGGTAATTTCAATATTTCCATTAGCACACCCAATCCTTACATAATTTTTTTGATCGGATGTAATTTCGCCAGGAGTGGTTTTTATATCGGACTCAGTTTTGACAGATTTAAAAATCTTCAATCCTGTTTCTTTTCCTTCTTTTGAAATAAGGGTTGTATGTGCTCCCGGATAGGGCGAAAGACCTCTGATTTGATTGAATATTTCATGAGCTGATTTATTCCAGTCAATACGGCAATCGTCTTTAAAAATTTTTGGTGCTGTTTTCAAACGTGTGTCCGGTTGTTGCGGATGAGTAGAAGCTTTTCCTGATTCTATCAACTCAACAGTTTTTAAAACCAGATTTGCACCAATATGCATAAGTTTATCATGCAATTCACCTGCGTTCTCATTTTCACTTATGTCTACTTTTTCTGATAATATAATATCTCCGGTATCAATTTCATGTCGCAGAAAAAAAGTTGTTACCCCTGTTTCTTTTTCACCGTTCATGATAGCACGGTTAATAGGTGCTGCACCTCTGTACTGGGGCAACAATGATGCATGGAGGTTAAAGGTGCCCATGGGTGTCATGCTCCACAATTCTTCAGGCATCATCCTGAATGCAACTACTATATGCAAATCAGCATGCAACTTTCTAACTGATTCAAGAAAGCCGGTGTCTTTGAGTTTAGCTGGCTGAAGAATATTAAGTCCGTGTTTTAGTGCAAATTCTTTTACTGCAGAATGACGCAAATGCATGCCTCTGCCCGCAGGTTTGTCAGGTGCAGTAATTACTGCGACAATGTCATAACCGTTATCAACCAGTTTTTTCAAAGGTTCAACTGCAAATTCGGGTGTGCCGGAATAAATTATTTTCAACTTACTCATTTCTGTTTATTTGATTTTTTTAACAGATGTCAGTGTAATCATTTCACCGGCCATACATACAGAGAATTTATTTACTTTCTTATAAGTAATACAAAGTTTCGTTCCATCTACTCGATATTTTGTTTCCAGATTGTCAGGCTCCAGATAAGATTGATTTTCTGTTTCGAGCAAATAGCCGCAACCATCAAGACCAGTTTTGTTAACTACTTTCACCTCCAGACAGGTTGTGGGGGATTGTGCCGTTGGTTTGCACGATGCAAACAAGATGATAATTATTATAATGGTTTTGAATTTCTCCATCTGTTACTGCGTAAATAATACCATGCACAAACACCCATGGTTATCCAGTATAACACTTCTACATACCATACTACTTCCAGTTTGGTTTTGAATACAATGGCTGTTAAGTAAGCATAAGACAAATAAATGAAAATATTTGCTGTTTCAATCATTAATGCGACCTGAGTTTTACCGGTTCCGCTGATAGAACTTAATAAAACAATACTTATACTGAAAAGGAACATGCCGCACCAGATTACATAATATGGATGAATCGAGTCTTCAATCAGACGTTTATCCGAAGTCATAATTTCAAGCAGAAAGCGAATGTCAATAAGATTGAGCAGAAAAATTCCTGCAATAGAAAGCAAACTTAGAGTTACTATCTTCTTAATCAACCTGAATACTTCATCAGGTTTGTTTTGCCCGATAAGGTTACTCACCATGCTGTTTGCGGCAGATGAATAACCCCATACAGGTGTCATCAGAACCATGTAGGCACTTCTCACAATATTTGAAATGGCAAGTTGATGTTCGCCTAACTGTTCAATAAACACAAAAAACAAAAACCATGCACCCATGGATAACAGGTTTTGAAAAAAGATGGGTGCTGATATGAGGAGTATCTGATTAATTTGTGCAAATGAAATTTTTTGAAAACGGAATAAACCAAATGATTTGATGTCTTTTTTCAAAGCAGTAATCACTATGAGAAAAATGCAGGTAATGACTTCGGCAATTGCAGATGCTTTTCCTGCACCTGCTATTCCCTGTGCTTCAAAACCTAATTTTCCGAAAATTAAAATATAAGCGAGAATAATATTGGTGATAGTCATCACCAGTGAAGTGTAGGTGATGTATCGTGTAGTGCTTATGCTGGTGTAGAATGCGCGAAAACAGTTTACAGGAAGAATAAAAAATATTCCGAAACTTCTGTATTGTATGAATGTGTTGCAGGCATCAGCTATTTCATGTGACTTCAATACCCTGCTGAAAAAAAGTGGAGTGAGGTAATACATCACAGCAAAGAGAATTACTGACAGTGTCATCAGGATGATGATGCTGTGATCAAAAATATTTCCTATTGCCGGACGGTTTCCTTCACCGGCTTTGCGCGACATGAGTATCTGACTTCCGATGGATAAAGCCATGCCAAGCATCACCAGCACAAAATAATATACACCTGCCAGAGCAGAGGCTCCCAGTTCAACTTCGCCAACACGTGCAAGAAATGCAGTATCAGTAAGCCCTAAAATAGTTTGTGCTACAGCACCCAGCATAATAGGGTAGGCTATATGCCAGATATCATGATAGGTTGCTTTTACCTGCATACAATAACATTCGTGTGAGCTATCAGAAATAACTCCTTTTGATAATGAATAACTGAGTTTAACTTAATTTCTTTATTTCATCACTGACAAACAGTGCCAGTTCTGAAATGTTGTTTGCAGAAAAATCAAACTTTATACCTGCAGCTTCATATATTTCGCCAATTGTCTTTGTGTAGCCGAGACTTAAAGCATTTTTATACTGACGTAAAGTTTGTTTCGGATCAGTACGATAATTTTTCCAGATGGCAATGGCTCCTAATTGTGCCATTCCGTATTCAATATAATAAAAGGGTGAGTCAAAAACATGAATTTGTTTTTGCCATAAATTGCCTTTTATTTTTTCTAATCCGTTCCAGTTGGTTATTTTTCCTGAATACTGTGAATGTAATTTTGAGAACATGGCTTCACGCTCAGCAACGGTATGCGATGGGTTTAAATATACCCAGTGCTGAAATGCATCAATCAGTGCAATCCATGGAAGTATATCAATAATACTGCTCAGGTGTTCAAGTTTCGCTCTCTTCAACTCAGCATCATCAGTAAAGAAATGATGCCAGTGTTCCATGGTGATAAGCTCCATTGACATTGATGCCAGTTCTGCAACTTCCGATGGGCATGATTTTAACTCATGATATGGAAGCGTATGAGCGAGTATGGCATGTACAGCATGTCCGCTTTCGTGTACCATTGTCACCAAATCGCGTAACTGACCTGTGCTGTTCATGAAAATAAAAGGCACACCGCTCTCATATAAAGGATAATTATATCCTCCTGGAGATTTACCTTTTCTGGAATCTAAATCGAAACGGTTAAGTTTATTAAGGAGTGAAATACATTGTGCCAGATCTCCATCTATATCATTCAAACACTGAATGGTTTTTTTTACCATTTCGTCAGAGTTCGCAAATGGTTTTAGCGAAGGTTTTCCTGTAGGGTCAACAGCTAAATCCCATGGTCTCAACTCACTGTATCCTAATAAATGTTGGCGTTGTTTTTCCAAATCATTTACAACAGGAAGTATTGCAGTTTCTATAGAATGATGAAAGCGAAAACAATCATCTGCTGTGTAATCAAACCGGTTCATAGCTACAAAAGAGTAGTCACGAAAATTTTTGAAGCCTGCATTCAATGCAATCTGATTGCGCAATGCAGTAAGTTCCGAGAATAAGTTGTCAAGGTTGTCTTTGTCTTTCAGTCTTCTCTCAGTTATCTTCAGGTAAATCTCTTCACGTAATTTTCTGTCAGTACTTTTCAGTAATGCTCCTGCCTGCTGCAAGGTTAATTCCTGGCCGTTGTGTTCAATGGTTTGTGATCCGGTAATCTGTCCAAACTTTTGTTGCTTGTCTGAAAGCTCAGACTGAAGAGGAATATTTTCTTCTCTGAAAATTTCAACACGCTGTTTGATACTGCGTATATAATTCTTGTAATCGGTATCAGCCAATATTTTGTGAAACGGACATTCGAGCAGTTTTTGATTCAATTTGTTTTCTTCAGGTGCAATAAAAGGATCAATTTCCCGAACAAAGGTGGTATAGTCACTCTGCAGCTTTTCATTGGTATTATCGCAACTCATTCTTATATAACGCCATGCAAAGTCTTCCTGCAATGACGATTCCAGCTCACTTCGATCGCTGAGCCACTGCATCATATCTTCCTCCGAATTCAGAACTCTGTTGTTTAACTCTTCATAGTATGGTTTTAAATCATCCCATGAGTTAATACAAAATCCTTTCTTCAGGTATTGATGTTGTACCGTTCCTATTTTTTCAAAGGCTATGGCCATACTTATTCTTCCTTGTCAGTAGCTGATTTTTTTGTTTTCTTTTTTGCAGCAGGTTTTTTATCCGAAGCAGGTTCTTCTGTAGATTCTTCCTTGGATTCTTCAGTCGCTGTCGGTTTTTCTTCTTCCGAAAAATCAACTTCGTTCTTAAGAAGATTATACCATTTGAAAACTTTTTTTATGTCAGAAGGATAAACCCTGTCTTTATCATATTCTGGTAATATTTTTTCAAATGCCTGATAAAGAGTTGCTCCATCTGCTTTCATATCTATATCTGTATCACCTTCAGGCATTGCTTTCATTTTTCTAAATACTTCTGAAAGTTTGATGTCTTCCGATTCAGTAAATATGCTGATATCGGACAACATGCTTACCTGCTGATTACTGTGCACAGGGAAACGTTTTTTGTCAACCAAAGATTCTGCAATAAAACCGTTTTTGGTTTGTGCAACTACTTTGTATAAGCCGGGCATTCCGGAAATGGACATTATTTTTTTAAGACTCATTGATACTGATGTTGTAAGGGCGGCAAAAATAAGAGAATAATGTTCTGAAACAGTTATGGTTTTTCCACAACCTTACAGGGCGCATCTAAGTTTGTGTATATCTTACAAGACTGAAACATATTTGTTTACATGCAGTATAAAGGGTGTTAATAAGGAAAATAGTTCAGAAATGTTCAGAAGAAAAAAGTTACTAAGTCAGGCCCCTTCAACTCGCACCAGATTAAGATTGGCATTGTATGTTGGTGCAGCATCTATATCGGGATTGGTAGTATTGCTGCTGATTGTTTTTAATATAACCAAACGCGAAATGTCAAAGGCTGCTTATGCCGGAATTCAAACCATAAATACAGAAACCTTTCAGACCAGTGATTCTGTATTCAGAGGAAGTATCAATATCCCGGTTATTGGTTTGCTCATAGACGTGAAGGGTGGAAATGCACCGGTAAAACTCAATTCTATTTCCTTTTCGCTTCAGGGAAGTTCAAAACCCTGTTTCAAAAACATGGAGAACATTAAAATAT
>Ga0209200_1000299_pt1 | contig 55953 bp, 44 predicted proteins | sample AD_UKC033_MetaG_FD_184406 | JGI IMG/M metagenome (GOLD analysis project Ga0209200, IMG submission 184406) | Active sludge microbial communities of municipal wastewater-treating anaerobic digesters from USA - AD_UKC033_MetaG (SPAdes) (version 2) | ecosystem: Engineered > Bioreactor > Anaerobic >... | reverse complement strand
CGAAGGAAGAAAGTTTAAGTCATACCGTGGTATGGGATCTATTGAAGCCATGCGCGAAGGCTCGAAAGACCGTTATTTTCAGGATGCGGAAGATGATATAAAAAAGTTAGTGCCTGAAGGAATTGTAGGACGTGTGCCTTATAAAGGAACTTTGGCTGAAACTGTTTATCAGTTGGTAGGAGGTTTGCGTGCAGGTATGGGATATTGCGGAGCAAAAAACATCAGCGAACTGCAACAGGCTAAATTTATACGTATCACCCAAAGTGGTATGCGCGAGAGTCATCCCCACGATGTAACCATCGTGAAAGAAGCACCTAACTACACAAGATAATTTTCAGAAAAAAATTTTTTAGTAGCCAAGTATTTTCATCATAGACTTTGAAGTTTGCTCTTTGGCAAAAAGTCGCATGCTTAGTTCACCCTCTTCGTTTCTGTCAATAAGCACATGCTTGGGCGCAGGCAACAGGCAATGTTGAAGTCCTCCATAACCACCCAGCGTATCCTGATAAGCGCCTGTATGAAAAAATCCCAGATACAGAGGGTCGTTGCTTTCGAATCGTGGCATAAAGACTCTGTTTTTTACTGACTCCATGATGTAGTAATCCTCACCATCGCAGGTCATACCTCCAAGGTTGACACGCGACTGTTCCCTGTCCCAATGATTGATGGCAAGTAAAATAAATTTTTGTTTAATACCCCAGGTGTCGGGCAGTGTGGTGATGAAACTGCTGTCAATCATATACCACAGTTCCTTGTCGTTTTGTTGTTTTACTCCCGAAACTGAAAATAAAATGGCACCACTTTCGCCAACCGTAAAACTGCCAAACTCAGTGAACAAATGCGGAACCGGAACCTTGCGCTGGTCGCATGCCGACTTTATCTGAATCACAATTTCGTCAGCCATATACTGATAGTCGAAATTAAAATCGAGTTTGGTTTTAATAGGCATACCACCCCCAATATCGAGGGCAGTAAGTTCAGGACAAATCTTTTTTAAGTCAGCATATAAGCTGATGTTGCGTTGCAATTCATTCCAGTAATAGGCAGTATCGCGAATTCCGGTATTGATAAAAAAGTGGAGGAGTTTTAACTCAACATTCGGATTTTTCTTAATGGTAGTTTTGTAAAATTCCAGAATATCACGCTGCCTAACTCCAAGCCGTGAAGTATAAAACTCTGCATTAGGTTCTTCTTCTGATGCAATGCGAATACCGATTTTAAATTTCCTGTCAGGTAATGCTTTTTCATATTCTTTGAGCTCTTCCGTATTATCAATAATTGGAATGACATTGGTAAAACCATCTTTAATGAGGTCAACAATGGCTTTGATGTAAGGCTCGCGTTTGAAACCGTTGCAAAGGATGTAAATATCTTTATTGATTTTCTGTGATTGATACAAAGAGCGGATGATTGGAATATCGAAAGCCGAACTTGTTTCAATATGAATATCATTTTTCAATGCTTCTTCCATTACAAATGAAAAATGAGAACTCTTGGTGCAATAACAGTAATAATAGCTGCCTTTATAGTCAACTTTGGCCATAGCCACTTTAAAAATACGCTTGGCTTTCTGTATTTGAGAACTTATTTTGGGTAAATACGTTATTTTAAGCGGAGTACCATACTGTTTGATAACATCCATAAGATTTATCCCGTTGAAATGCAGGCAATCATCAATTACTTCAAAACCTTCTTGCGGAAAGTCGTAACTTTGTTGAATCAGGTCTATGTACCGGTTCTTCATTTGCTTTGGCTATTGGTTTTTATTTTTGCGCCATGCGAATGTAGATATAACTTGAAAATCAAAATTGATTGTTTAAAAATATTATGAGCAAAATAAAATTCATCGAGGTAAAATCGGAAATAGGAGCAGGAACGCGGGGAGCAAGTATGGGCATAGATGCAATAAAAGTTGCAGCACTCGATTTCGGTAGCAACCTTTTTAATAAAGTTGACAGCATTGACATCCCGAATGAAAACAAACTGCTTTTTGAAACCCAGGGCAGCCCTTATGCCAAACGGATCAAAGGAATTATCACCCTATATGAGCGAATTGGCAAGGCCGTATGCGATACGCTGAAGAGTAAAACTTTTCCTATTGTGTTGGCAGGTGACCACAGCACAGCAGGAGGTACCATTGCGGGAATAAAAATGGCTTACCCTAAATCAAAGCTCGGAGTAATTTGGATTGATGCGCATGCCGATATTCACTCACCATATACCACACCAACAGGCAACGTACATGGAATGCCGCTGGCAGCCACACTTGCTGAGGATAACCTCACCAACCGCATGAATAAGCCCGACAAAGAAACCGTTGACCTCTGGAATAAGCTGAAAAAAGTAGGTGGAATAGCTCCTAAAATAACCTACAAGGATTTGGTCTATATCTGCGTACGCGATGTGGAACCTGAAGAAACGTATTTGCTGAAAAAACACAAAGTGAAAATGTTTTCAACTTCAGATGTAAAGAGAAAAGGTGTTGAGAAGATTTCGAGAGATGCTCTTTCGCATTTGTCGCACTGTACGCACATTTATGTGTCGTTTGATGTGGACAGCATGGACAGTTCCATCTCTAAAGGAACAGGAACACCTGTTCGCAATGGTATCACTGAAAAAGAAGCAGGCGGACTGTGTGTGCGGCTTATACAGAACGAAAAAGTTTGTTGTTTCGAAATGGCAGAAGTAAATCCAACATTGGATAAGGAAAATCAAATGGCTGAAAATGCTTTTGAAATACTGCAGCGTGTGGTAAGCCAGAAAATAAGTTAAAAAGCTGATGCAAACTCAGGATATGAGTAAACAAACAGCCCTATCGGATTTGCCTCTGAATCAATATCCGGTAATGGAACATTTTTATACCATTCAGGGAGAGGGCAGTCATACCGGAAAGGCAGCTTATTTTATCCGTCTTGCAGGTTGCGATGTGGGATGTGTGTGGTGTGATGTAAAAGAATCGTGGGATGCAGAAAAACATTCAGTTAAATCAATTGATGAATTGGTAAAAGCGTGTATAAGTTATGGAGCAAAGAATGTTGTAATCACAGGAGGAGAACCAACAATGTATCCGCTACAGAACCTCACAGATGCATTGCATCAGCAAAACATGCAGGTATGGCTTGAAACATCAGGAGCGCATCCCATAACCGGCAATTTCGACTGGATATGTCTTTCGCCAAAAAAGTTCAAGGCACCATTAGTGCAAAACCTTTCTCTTGCAGATGAGTTGAAGGTAGTTATTTTTCATCCTTCCGATTTTGAATGGGCAGAACAATATGCACAATTGGTAAAGCCTGAAACAAAACTTTTTCTGCAGCCTGAATACAGTCGTTTTGATAAGATGGCACCAATGATAGTGGATTATGTAAAGACTCATCCTCAGTGGCAGTTTTCGCTTCAGATGCATAAGGTCATCAATGTTCCCTGATAAGCAATGAAACCACAACTCATCATCATCAACGGGCCAAATCTGAATTTGCTGGGCACACGCCAACCTGAAGTGTATGGCAACCGGACATTTGAAGAATATTACAGTGAGTTAAAAAATCAGTTTCCACAATTTAGTATTGATTATTTTCAGAGTAACGTTGAAGGTGAAATCATTAACAAATTGCATGAAACAGGATTTAGTTATGCAGGAATTATTCTGAATGCAGGAGGATATACTCATACCAGCGTAGCCATAGCCGATGCCATTGCGTCAATACGCACACCGGTGGTTGAAGTGCATATTTCCAACATCTATTCTCGAGAGGAATTCAGACAAAAGAGTTTACTTTCTTCTCATTGCAAAGGCATTGTAGCAGGTTTCGGTATGCAGTCCTATGAGTTTGCCATAAGAAGTTTTTTGGAGCAATGAATGATACCGCATTAAAACAGTTTGGAGAAAATGAAAAGTACATCCTGCAAACTGTAAAGCAACTCAACAAAGACCTCAGTGTAACCGGTTTTGAAATCCTGTGGAACGGCAATGCGCAAACGGCACATCAGGAAATTATATTTCGTTTGATGGAAATTATTCAGATGATTCGAAAATCACCCATATTGTTTAATGCATGGATTTACAGAGTGGACATTCCTGAAAAATCAATGCGAAGAATTTTGCAGCAAACTGATGAAACACTGGCAATGGCACATGCCATCCTTGAACGTACATTTATTAAAATCATGTTTCGTAATGCCAAAATTTAGTTAGTGAAGGCAGATGAATTTTAACTCTGATTAACAACTCTTTATCTACATTTGCATAAATGAAAAAATTGCTGTTGATCGCTTTCATGATTTCGCATGCTACTGTACTGCATGCATCTGATGCAATTTTAAAAAATGTGTTTTCTGCTCTGATGTCAAACGACACCGCTTTAATAAATTCAGGATTGAAAACGGTTTCAGAATTGTCGCTATCAGAAAAAAATGCATGCACAGGAGCATTGCTTATGAAAAAAGCAGGACTTGTGACTCAGCCTGCTGAGAAATTACGATTATTCAAACAAGGCCGACATTTTCTTGAAGAAGAAATTAAGTCGCATCCCGACAAAACTTTATATCGCTACCTCAGACTTATGATACAGGAAAACAGCCCTGCAATGTTGGGATATAAGAAAAATATGCAGGAAGATGCTGCGCTGGTGCGTAAACATTTTAAAAAATTAAGTGCTGCAGTTCGTGAATCAATTGCAGATTACGCAGCGCAATCGCACATTCTAAAACCATCCGACCTTGAATAAACGAGTTCTCATCATTTACTATTCTCAGACAGGGCAACTCAGACAAATAGTAAACAACTTTGCCCAACCGTTTGAATCGGCCATGCATGAGGTGGAGTATATTACAATTGAACCTGAAAAGCCATTTCCTTTTCCCTGGGATAACGAGCGTTTTTTTGACGCAATGCCGGAATGTGTCACCGACAAACCTATGGCAATAAAACCCATCACTGTGCGCCATGACAAATATGATCTGATTGTGTTTGCATGGCAACCGTGGTTTCTGTCTCCGTCATTACCTGCCATTGCAGCCATGCATTCTGATGTAATATGTGCACTGATAAAAAATACACCCGTTATTACAATTGCAGGATCACGTAATATGTGGATTCAGGCGCAGGAGCGCATCAGACAATGGCTAAAGAAAAATCAGGCCATACACGTTGGTAATCTCGTACTCAAAGATAAAGCTCCCAATCTTATCAGTGCAGTTACCGTTCAGTACTGGATGCTTACAGGTAAGAAAGATAAAATGTGGGGAATATTTCCTAAACCCGGTATTGCTGATGATGATATTGCATCTGCAGTAAATTTCGGGTTGATGGCATGTCAGGCACTTGAGGAATCTAAACTCGAATACCTGCATAAAAACTGGCTTCAAAAAGGAGCGGTGCAGGTAAACACCACGCTCATGTTTATTGAAAGTCGTGCTATTATGCTTTTCCGTATCTGGGCAAAAATTATTCTGAGTAAAAAGAACCGCAATTTGTGGATCAATATTTTCCGCTACTACCTGCTATTTGCATTATTTATTATTTCGCCCATTGTGATAGTTCTCTTTACTCTCATTATCAGGCCTTTATTGTATAAAAAACTGGCTCAACAGAAGATATATGCCGAAGGTGTAAATTTGCGCGGTTAAAATATGAGTCAAGACGTTTACATAACCCGCCTATCGGCCTTTCTGCCCAATCAGCCTGTTTCAAATGACGAGATGGAGCAGTATATTGGCTTGATACACTCTCAATCATCTAAGACCAAAAATCTGGTTCTGCGAAATAATGGAATCAAGTGCCGTTATTATGCTATGGATAAAAACGGAAAGGCAACACACACCAATGCACAGATGGCTGCCATTGCCGTTGAAAAACTTTTTGAAAAACATCCTGAAGAAATCAATGAAATGGACCTGCTTACTTGCGGTACGTCATCACCCGATCAATGGATGCCTTCGCATGCAGTAATGGTTCATGGATGGTTAAAAAATTCGAAAGCTATAGAGGTAACATCTCCTGCGGGCAACTGTTGTTCAGGAATGCATGCTTTGAAATATGCATGGATGGCTGTTAAAGCAGGACAGTCGAAGAAAGCTGTAGTTACAGGCTCGGAGCGCACATCGCGTATCATGAACAATCAGTCGTTTGAAGTAGAAGCACAAAAGCTGGCTGATGACGGAGAAAACCCTTATATTAGTTTTGAAAAAGAATTTCTCAGATGGATGCTCAGTGACGGAGCTGCTGCTGCGCTTTTGCAAAATATACCAGCCAAAGAAGGCAACTCCCTGCGCATTGACGCAATTGAAGGAGTATCGTATGCTCATCTTGCCGAACCTTGTATGTATTCTGCTGCTGAAAAATTATCAGATGGTACTTTCATAAGTTACATGGATATGGCTCCTGCAGAAATTATGGAAAAATCTGTACTGAGTATAAAACAGGATACCAAACTCCTGAGTAAATACATTGTTGACCTTGGCAGCGACAAGCTGATTGAAATGTTGCAGACACATCATCTTCCGGCTGAAGAAATAGATTGGTTTTTGCCACATATTTCAAGCGAATTTTTCAGAAGCAAAATGGATGAAGGCTTCCGTCAGAAAGGATTGGTGATACCGCAGGAAAAATGGTTTACCAATTTATCGCAGGTTGGTAATGTGGGTGCCGGCAGTGTGTACCTGATGATGGATGAGTTGATGCGAAACAATAAACTTCAGAAGGGACAGCGCATTGTATTGGCAGTTCCTGAGAGTGCACGTTTCTCATATGTATTTGCAATTCTCACCGTAGTATAAATGGAAAAAAAAGATATCCCACAGGATCATAGTGCCCTGGTGAATTATATCCGTGAGCTTTGCTATGCTGTGGGCGAAGATGGAAATTACGAAACCGCAAACAGCACAGGCTGGGAAGTGAAAACAACAGCGCTTGATGTTGCATGGAAAGATATTGAAACCCGCATATTAGATGCAAAAGACAAAGTGCTGAGAGGAGAAGTGAGTCCGGTTTTATTTTATATGGAATTGCGTTTGATGGATATTAAAATTCTTTCAGCTTATACAGGTTTCTGGCAATGGACAATTAAAAGACATTTCAAACCATCGGTGTTTAATAAATTGAGTGAAGCTAAACTTAATAAATACGCTGAAGTATTTGATATAAGTTTGAAAGAACTAAAAATGGAGCATTTCAATGCAGATAAACTTTGAACATCGTCAGGCAGCGCACTGCGAAAATGGAGTTACCACCAATCTGCTTCGTTTTTCAGGAATAGAAATTACAGAACCACTTGCTTTCGGTATAGGATCAGGATTGTTTTTTATTTACATTCCATTTTTAATGGTAAATAATGCTCCTGCATTTTCTTATCGCACCATGCCGGGATTGATTTTTAAAAGAACCTGTAAACGTTTAGGTATTGATGTAACCAGAAAAAAATTCTCTTCTCCTGACAGTGCACGTAAAGTACTTGACGAATGTTTACTCAATAATCAGCCGGTAGGCTGTCAGGTGGGAGTGTATTATCTTACTTATTTTCCAAAGGAATATCGGTTTCATTTTAATGCACATAATATAGTTGTTTATGGCAAGGAAGACGATTGTTATCTTATCAGCGATCCGGTAATGGAAGGCACAACATCATTGTCGGATTACGAACTCAGCCGCGTACGTTTTGCTAAAGGTCCGTTGGCACCACGTGGTCAGATTTATTTCCCGCATTTGAATGAAAAAGTTACTAAAGAAAAATTCGCAAAAGCAATTCGCAAAGGCATCAAACAAAATGTGAGGGATATGCTTTACATTCCGGGACCTGTTGCCGGAGTGAGCGGAATTAAATTTGTAGCCCGTAAGATTCTGAAGTGGCATGACAAACTGGGTAATCATAAAACAGGTTTATATCTTGCTCAGCTGGTGCGTATGCAGGAAGAAATCGGTACAGGTGGCGGAGGTTTTCGTTATATCTATGCAGCGTTTTTGCAGCAGGCACATGATTTTATTGCTGATGACAGATTGCTTGCTATCTCCGAAAAATTTACAACTGCAGGCGACCTATGGCGAGATGCTGCCATACAAGCTGCAGGCATTTTCAAAGGAAGACTTACGCAGCGTGCTGATTTTGTGAATATGCACGACAGAATGTATCAGGTAGCTGATGTTGAGAAAGAAGCATTCACTCAATTGTCTAAGTTGAAATTCTAAAAATCTAAACCATGACTGCTCTTTCATTAAGTCAGGTTAGCTATCAATATCCGGATACCGATTTACCTGTTGTAAAAGATGTGACTTTGCAAATAAGCAACGGTATGCGCTTTGGCTTATTCGGTCCAAATGGTGCAGGAAAAACCACACTCATGTCGTTGATGACAGGAATACTTACTCCTCAAAAAGGGGAGATAAAAATCAATGATATAACTCCTTCTGACACGATGAAATACAGGAGGCAGTTTGGTTATGTGCCTCAGGATTTTGCTTTCTATCCTGAATTAACTCCTGCAGAGAATCTGGAATTTTTTGGTGCATGGTTAGGTCTTGATGATAAACAAATTAAGCAACAAACGCATCATTTACTTAGCAGATTTGGACTTTGGGATGTACGCAATAAAGCGGTGAGCAAATTTTCAGGCGGAATGAAACGCAGAGTAAATATTGCCATTGGTGTGATGAATAATCCTTCTGTACTTTTTCTTGATGAACCTACAACAGGAGTAGATGTTCAATCACGTATCGCAATCACCGAATTTCTGTTGGAGTTGAGCCTTCAGGGAACTACTCTGATATATACTTCACATCAGCTGAAAGAAGCTGAAGCTCTGTGTGATTATATTGCACTTATAGATGACGGAAAAATTATTGCATGCAATACACTTTCCCATCTTCTGGAAAAAGACCATGTTGCAACGCTGGAAGATTTGTTTTTGAAACTAACAGGTAAAGACTACAGAGACTAATGTACTTGTTTTGGATAAGCATTAAAAAGGAATTCATACAGTTGTCGCGCGACAGGGTAGGATTGCTGCTCATGTTTGTCATGCCTGTGTTGCTTGCCGTAGTGATGACTGCATTGCAAAATAGTGTTTACAGAATGGTGAATGAAAACCGCATAAATATGTTGGTATGCAATAACGACACATCCGGACAAACATTAACTTTTGTTGGTGCATTGAAGAACAGCGGTATGTTCAGCATTCAGGTTGCAAAAGATAAATCAACTGCTGAATCAGAAAAAATTGCAGAAGAGAATGATGCATTGGTTATACTTACAATTCCACAAGGATATTTTTATAACCTGCAGAAGCAGGTTGCTCAGCGATCAGCAATTGCTATGCAAGGTTTTGGATTGAAGGAACAGGACAGTGCCGTCATCACTTTCGACAGTATGCAACTGCAGTTGATGTTTAATCCGGTGCTTCAGGAAACTTATCGCTATTCTATAAAAGCATCTGTAAATGGAGTAATGCAGGTAATGCAGAACAGGATGATGATTGATCAGTTGTACAGAAGCATTAACGGTGAGGAAATTCCTCAGGATGTAGCTCAAAAACTTATGCCCGATGCAATATCAATTAACGAATCAACAGTACATGCCGGCAGTATTCCCAATCCAAATTCAACACAGCATAATATTCCTGCATGGACTTTATTTGCTATGTTTTTTTCGGTGATATCTTTAGGCAGCAATATGGTAAGAGAAAAGGTTAGCGGTAGTTTTCTGCGACTGAAAATAATGCCTTCATCACTCAGCGTATTAATTTTGTCTAAGCAGGTTTTGTTCTTAGCAGTAACTTTATTTCAGACTGTTCTGATTTTTTCAATTGGCAGATGGGTTTTCCCCTTGCTGAATCTTCCTGCATTAAATTTACCATCATCCTATTTGGCATTATTTGTTGTTTCCTTCATCAGCGGATGGTGTGCAATAAGCTATGCTTTGTGTGTAGGCATTATTGCGCAAACACAGGAACAAGCAAACGGATTTGGCGCAGCTTCCATCATCATCCTTGCAGCCCTGGGTGGAATATTTGTTCCGGGTTTTGCCATGCCTGAGTTGTTCAAACAGGTATCGTATATTTCTCCGTTCAAATGGGCGCTGGATGGATTCTACAATGTTTTTCTTCTTAATCATTCACTTTCGAAGATCTTCTTAAATATTTTACCTTTGCTCGCTCTGATTATAATATTGCAAATAATTATTTACCTGACATTAAAACGAAAGAATTTAATCTGATGGATAAGGAACAACTTAAGCAAGAACTGAAAAGTCATATCATCAAATATCTCAACCTTCTGGAGATGACTCCCGAAAGTATTGGCGACAGCCAACCTTTTTTTGGTGAAGGAGGCCTTGGTCTTGACTCCATTGATTCTATAGAACTGATAGTTCTGCTCGAGAGAGAATATGGCATCAAAATTACCGACCCTAAAGAAGGATGAAAGATTTTGATTGATGTGAATACGATGGCAGATTATATTTTGCAACATTCTCCTAAGACTTAAAAAAGTGGCAGCAATTGTTGTTACAGGTATTGGAGTAATTTCTTCTCTGGGCAACAATGTTCAGGAAAACTTTAGTGCATTAAAAAGTGGCGATACAGGTATTGGAAAGGCTATGTATGTAAACAGTCGCTATGCCGATATGATGCCATTTGCTGAAGTAAGATTAAGCACAGAAGATTTGAAAAAAAAACTTGGGATTAACGATCATTCTATTACGCGCACACAACTGCTCGCATTGCATGCAGTTAAGGAAGCAATTGCTCACCGCGGGTTAACATTAGAAGAAGCTACGAATCGAACGACTGCATTAATTGTAGCAAGCACGGTGGGTGGAATGTATCTTACGGATGAACTTTATCATGATGCGAATCAGAATGATGATGGATCCTTGTATTTATCAAATTACGATTGTGCTTCAGTTGCTTTATTCCTTCAGGAATCTTTAGGGCTTCATGGATTTTCAAATACTATTAATACTGCATGTTCGTCAGGAGCTAATGCCATTCAGTTTGGTTTGCGTTTGATTAAACATAATTTAGTTAAGCGTGCAATAGTGGGTGGGGTAGACTGTTTGTCGAAGTTTACAATTAACGGATTTAATGCACTCAATATTCTGTCAGACGAACCATGTCGTCCGTTCGACAACAACCGCAAAGGACTCAACCTGGGTGAGGGTGCAGGTTTTTTAATCTTAGAGAGATTGGAAGATGCACCTAAGGAAAAGATTCTTGCAGTGGTGAGTGGGCATTCAAACTCCAATGATGCATTTCACCCTTCGGCATTAAGTGATGAAGGAATAGGCCCCGTCAAATGTATGCAACAGGCATTACAAACTGCTCAACTTAAACCTCATGACATTGATTATATCAGTACACATGGCACAGGAACTATGAATAACGACAGGGTGGAGGGGATGTCATTGAAAAGGATATTTGGTGAACATATTCCTGCATTTATTTCAGCAAAATCAATCATTGGTCATACCCTTGGAGCAGCTTCTGCTGTGGAGAGTGTTTTCACAGTATTGGCAATGCAAAAACGTACGGCTTTTGCAAGCAGGAATTTTCAATCGGCAGATGAAGTTGCAGGAGTCATTCCTAATCTGCAGGTAAAGGAACTTGCGATTAACCATGCCCTATTGAATTCATTCGGATTTGGTGGCAATTGCAGTTCACTGATCTTTTCAGCATATCAGTAATAAATCATAGAGGTATTTTACCGAAATTTGCCGCTTCAGATTATGGAGAAAAATTTTGTTGACTACGTAAAAATCTGCTGTCGCTCAGGTGCAGGTGGTCCCGGATATGTACATTTTCATCGCGATAAAAAAACTGCCAAAGGCGGTCCCGATGGTGGCAACGGAGGGCGTGGTGGTCATATTATTTTACGAGGTAATAAGCAACTCTGGACATTGTTGCATCTGAAATACAGAAAACATGTAATTGCTGAGCCGGGTGAACGTGGAGGCAATGCTTTGCGTACCGGTGCTGATGGTCATGATGAAATACTTGAAGTACCATTGGGAACAATAGCACGTGATTTTGATACCAACAAATTTCTTTTTGAAATAGAAGAAGATGGCCAGGAAGTTATTCTTGTAAGAGGTGGGCGAGGAGGTAAGGGTAACAATTTTTTTAAGTCTGCTACCTTACAAACCCCGCGACATGCACAACCCGGAGAGGAAGGCTTGGAAGAATGGAAAATTTTAGAGCTTAAATTGATGGCTGATGTAGGACTGGTTGGATTCCCCAATGCCGGTAAATCAACATTGCTGTCAGTAGTATCTGCTGCCAAACCTGAAATTGCAGATTATCCCTTTACCACACTGGTGCCTAATCTTGGAATGGTAAAATATCGTGAAGACCGATCGTTTATCATGGCCGATATTCCCGGAATTATTGAAGGAGCACATACAGGAAAGGGTATTGGACTTCGGTTTCTGAGGCATATTGAGCGAAATTCGCTTTTGCTATTTATGATTCCTGCCGACAGTAAGAATATAAAAGCAGATTATAAAATTTTAAAAACTGAACTGAAATTGCACAACCCTGAATTGCTGGATAAAAGAAGAATAATAGCAATTACAAAATGTGACATGCTTGACGAAGAACTAATAAAAGAAATGAAAAAAGAAGCACCATCAGACAAAAATCCCGGTGGTACAAAAGTACCTGTAGTATTTATTTCATCCATTAGTCAGTTGAATATTGATAAACTGAAAGACGTAATCTGGAAAGAGCTTAATGCATGATTGAGACAATTAAACAAATAGATACGCAATGGTTTTTATTCTTAAACGGATTGCATAACAGTTTTTTTGATATATTCTTTTATTATACCACTATAACTGTTTTTTGGATCCCGCTTTTTGCTTATTTGATTTATCTGTCAGTAAAAAAGTATGGCGGAAATTCATGGAAATATCTACTGATAATTGCATTGTTAATTTTGTTAAGTGATCAGATTTCTGTTTTTATCAAAAATGAAATAATGCGCTATCGTCCAAGTCATAACCTCGATTTGAAATCAATTATACATATTGTGAAAAACAAACATGGAGGTTTATACAGTTTTGTATCATCGCATGCAACCAATACCATGGCACTAACTGTTTTCTTAATATTAACTTTATTGCGTAATCAACGGACAATGTATGCAATAATGATACTTTATGTTTTGATTGCTTCTTACAGCAGAATTTATCTCGGCTTACATTATCCGTTCGATATTTTGGCCGGATGGATTACCGGTTTTGTAATTGCAGTTACTGTATATGCTGTATTTAAGAAAAGAATTATAACATTCGAAAAAAAGTAAGCAGGGTTTTCTCAGGCAGTAAAACCACTCCACATGGCATTGAATAGTGTATAAATACCAAATGCAATTAATGCAAAACCTGAAATTCTGTTAAGCCAGATTAACACTTTTACAGTAAGTATAGATTTTAATTTATGTGCAATATATGCTTTAAGCAAATCTGTGCAGAAAATAGTTGTTAGGATAGATCCATAAAAAATCAGTAAGTGGTTTACTGTATAATTTTCTTTTACAGATACAGTTCCTGCTATTCCTAACCAAAAGAACAGGACAGAAGGATTCATGGAGTTTAACATAAATCCTTTTAAAATATACATTCCTTTTGAATTATTTTTTTCCTGTACGGTAATAGCTTCAGCAGGTATGTCGGCATGCTTTAGTGCTAATGCAATTCCAAATGCAATTAATAAAATTCCTGAGATAATACCTGCAAGAAAACGATGGTTGTTGAGTAATAAAACAAAGTTGCTGCCGAAATATGCAATAAAAATAAATAAGGCATCGCTCAGCATTACCCCTAATGCTACACGTGAAGCATAACTGAATCCTTTGCGAAGGCTGACATTCATAATCAGAAAAAATACAGGACCTGCCAGTATAGCAACTACACATCCTAATAATATTCCGCTTATGATTGGTTCTATCAATGTTAAGGTTTTACTTATGCCAATGAATTGTGTTCTTTTCGTTGTGCATCAACAAATTCCTGCCACTCTTTATAAAGTTTATTTTTCATTACACGAGGGAACTTATTCTGGGCACCAATTTTTCCCTGATTTTCCATCCATTTGTAGAACCAGGTTGTTGGTATAACTTCAACAAGTACTTCTTTTAAAGCACTTTGTCTTTCCACTCTATAATCGTCATTAAGGATTTTAAGCTTTTCGTCAATAAGTTTTTTGAGAACATCAGCTTCTAAAGCATCGTCACAACCGATAAACCATTTATGTGCAAACATGCTTCCGTATGGAATACCAGCTACTGTAAATTCCTGAATAACTGTGTTCAGTTCATCCGAAACCAACTCAATAGCTTTGTTCATGTTGTCAACTGACAAATGCTCTCCACATAAGCTTAAGAAATGTTTGGTGCGACCTACAATTTGTATTTCACATTTCTCAACACTGGTAAAGGTTATAACATCACCAATCAGATAGCGCCATGCACCTGCACATGTGCTTAATAGCAGGGCATAAGGTTCACCTTGTTTTACTTCATTAATGAATAAAGATTTCGGCTTGTGTTTCAGCTCACCATCAGAGTCAAAATTGTCCTCATTGAAAGGAATAAACTCATAAAAAATACCATTGTTTAGAAGAAGTCGCATGCTCCTGTTGTTAGGCTCATGCTGATAAGCAATAAAGCCTTCAGAAGCTAAATAGGTTTCGATATAATAAACAGGTTTTCCCAAAAGTTTTTCAAAGCCTTTTCGGTAAGGCTCAAATGATACTCCTCCATGAACATAAATAACCAGATTAGGCCAGAGTTCATGAATGTTTTTGATATTGTAATGTTGCAATATTTTTTCAATCAGTAATTGCACCCATGCAGGCACTCCTACGATAATTCCTATATCCCAGTCTTTAGCTTTTAAAGTAATGTCATCAAGTTTGGCATTCCAGTCTTTCTCACGTGCAATTTTACGTCCGGGTTTATAAAAATGCTGAAACCAAAATGGTATCTGACTGGTGGTTATACCACTTAAATCGCCTTCAAAATAGCTGCCATGCTGATGCAGGTGAGTACTTCCTCCTAACATAAGAATTCCTTTTTCAAAAGTTGAAACGGGCAGGTCATATTTTGAAAGAGACAATATTTGTTTCAGACTGGCTTTCTGTATTGCAACTGACATATCTCTGGTTACGGGAATATGTTTACTTGACGAACCTGATGTTCCGGAACTTAAAGCAAAGTACTTTACTTTCCCCGGCCAACAAACATTTTCCTCGTTATGCAGACATTTATTCCACCAGTTGGAAAATATGGAGTTGTAATCATGCACAGGAACTACAGCCCTGAATTTATTCATGAAATTCTTATTTCCTAAAATACTTTGGAAGTTATATGCTTCACCGAATAAGGTGAATTGTGATTTACGTATAAGTTTTTTAAGTACTCGCTTTTGATTCTTCAGAGGGGTAAATGGTTTTAATTCTATTTTACCTCTTAATTCAATGCTTGTTTTTATGATTCGTCCCAGCAATGTCATATATGCAGAATTGCAAGGCTAAAAATAGTAAAAAGGCATAATACGGAAGCAAATAAAAAAACCGGCCAAAAGCCGGTTCTTTTTTGTATGGTAAATTATTCTTAATTAATAATAAACTTTTTACCACTTACGATACTTTCATCATTACCTTTCAGTTGTAAGTAGTAGATTCCAGTTGCAAGTGATGAAGGGATTTTTACTGTTGAAATTCCTGAAGCAAGATTTGCTGAACTTTTACTCACAGTCTTTCCATTAAAATCAATAATTGTTATTTCTACGGACTGATCGCTCGGACTACTTACTACAGTGTTTATATACTCTCTGTATTGGCTTACTGAAATCAATTCCAACTTATCAGTATTACATGATACTGCATAAATGGTTTTAAGTTCTTTGCTTTCGCCATTAAAATCTACCTGACTCAGACGATAATAACTGCCGATATCAGAGGAGTTTTCATCCGTAATTTCGTAATTCGAAATGGATGACGTAGTACCATTTCCCGATACTTTTCTGAAGAAGTTAAAATCAGTTCCATTAATACTTTTCTCAACTTTAAAGAAATCATTATTTAATTCTGAGGCAGTTGTCCAACTCAAGAACCGTTTATTATTTTGACAATTTGCATTAAATGACAGCAGTTCAACAGGCAATGGGTTGTTCTGATTCACCAAAACCCACCAATCATTGTAATTGGTAATTCCCGTAGCCGTTACAGTGCGAATGGCACCGGCACTGTTATATGACTGAACTCCCTGAAATGGGTTGTCCCAAATTCCACCATTGTAATTATAATGCTGCGCCTTGTATGGACCTACTACAGCAGGAAATTCAGTTACAGGAGCTGAAAATGTGGCTGAAAATGTAGCACTCAAACTATCACTGTGTATTTTCCAAAAACGATCAACGCAATCTCCGCTTGCATCAGTGCCTGTTATAGATGAATTGACATGACCAACAGCCGGTGGATATGGAATATTGGCCGCATTTGTTTTATAAGTTGAAACCGATACAAATCCGGCATTGCCACTTGTGCATGTTAGTGTTAACGGTATGTAAGTACTTGCATCAATTCCGAAAGGTATAATTCGTGGAGATGTGTTATTTGCAAATCTCCAGATAACCAAACTGGCTCCATCATAGGTCTCTGCTCTGATATAGCCATTAGTTCTGGTGATTCCTGTTGGAAGTATTTTCTCAATTGTAATTGAGCGACCTCCAGATATAGGGTTGTTATCATTATCCAAACGAAGTTGTCCTGAAGTCAACCTTAATTCGGTACGCACATATACTGTACCATTGTTAGTAGGGTAAACATATTCTGTTGCAGGATCTCCACCAAAGTTAATATCCAGTATAGCATACTTCTGACCACTGGTTAATGCAGTACCCATGCCTATACCGGTTATAATCTGATTGTCATCACCAAAATATTCTATAATACTTTGAGAATACAAATAGTATAACATGTCACCATCAGATTTTATAGCAGCATTTGAAAATCCGCTATATAATCCATTGGTGTGTTGTAATCTGATTCTTCCATCGTTATTTACATTCATGTAACATTTTGGATTCAACCCATTCGAATAAACAGAGCTGTTATTACGTAGAGTTAATGTACCGAATGATTTTACATCAAGCATTGTTTGGTTTGGGAACATAGGATCCACAATGTAGGACGACAATTGCATATCACCTGAAATAACCTCAACTGTAGTTCCGCCATAAATAAACTGCCTCATGTTCGTAACAGAATGTCCGGCAATTCTTGTAAACAAGGTAGTACCAGTACGGGAAAAATTAATTAAACCCATATTTTCAACCAAGGCACTTCCTGTATGTAATATTGTACCACCGGGTCCAATGGTGTAATTAGGACTTTTTATCTCTAATGTCATTGGATTTGGATTTAGAGTATTATTTAATACATTAATTGTACCTCCTGATTGCACAAAATCTCCACTGTTATCATCATCGCTGTTTACAGTCACTGTTGTCTGAACAGGAGCAATTGTAGCGTTATTATGGAAATAAAAAGTTCCGTTGCTTTGTGTATAGCCTCCTTTTATATTAAAATTTACAGGGTTAAATGCAGAATTGCCTTTGAGTGTAATAGTGCCACCTGTAACCAACATGTTTCCGTCAACATTGGCAGTTAAGTCACCTCTTCCTGCCGACAAATAATTGTTTCCATTTGCCGAAGTCAGATTGCCACCTATAGACATTGTTACATCATGTGTGGCATTGATGATGGAACTTGGGAAAAGGTTGAAACTATTATTTCCATTATTAAATGTCAGGTTATTAGTGATAGTTATATTCTCATTTCCCTGTGATACGCTGGAATAAAATGTGCCATTCGCGCCATCAAAGGTCATGGAGCCATTAACTACCAGTTTTAATGGTGATGAATTACTATATACGGCATGACTGTATGGTATGAAACTTACAAAACTTGAAACTGCTGCATAATTTACACTGAAATTACCATTTACTATACAAACTACACTGTCATTAGCAGCATTGTACTGAATAAAATTTCCTCCCGTAAAATTGAAGGATCCTAAAGTAAATTTAGATTTTCCGGCTGTAATTATATTGGTTGCATGCGTGCCTTTGAAGTATCCACCTGACTGGTTGAATGCACCATTAACCACAAATGTGTTTAATCCGGTACCATCCTGTATGCCGTAAAAAGCACCGTTTGTAATAGTGAAATTACCACCTGTATAAAAGTCGAAACTTCCATTATTAAGATAGTTTCCACAAACTCCCTGAGCAGTAGTAGTTCCTGAGTTGGTGAGTGTAAAATCTCCAGTTATATGCATAATTGTGTTGCCCGCACCTGAGTTTGCTCTGAAATAATTGGTTGCCAGTGCCGAATTAAATACAAAATTTTGTTGTACAATTATTGAGTCAATAGCATTGGAACTGACATTGGATTGAATATCTACATTACCGCCATTTAAATTCATATCACGTCCTACCATCAATGTGGCCGGGCCAATGCTTTTCGCAAGATTAAAAACAGAGGTGAAACTGGATGTAGTAAAATCTCTGCCTACAACCACTCTGAACCGATTAACATTTGATGTTGATAATACACCTGTGGTGTTAGAGTTACCTGAGAGTGAAAAATCAGACAATACGTTTATCTGCCCTACACCTGTTGGAAGCGGAAATAATGGTAAACCTCCGACATCAAGATATTCATTTCCTCCAAGAAACACATTCTTAGTTCCTGCAGTTATAGTCAGCGTATTTGTTGTAAAATTGAGTACACCATTTCCGGAATCAATAAACCGCACATAGGTAGGAAGCCCGCGGATAACGGTCGAGTCAGTAACGGATAATGTCAGAGGTGCATTCACCTGACGGCAGAAATCAAATTTATTGTTTATTCCCTGAATCAAAAGTTTGCCGTTGATAGTAATATTGGCATTTGCACTTCTGATTGGGAAGGTAGAATCATTGATGGCAATAAAGTCATGTCGTGTGATAAAGTTACCATTTACCGTGCAGTTCAGGGTACCTAAAGATCCATTCATGATGATAGATGGTTGACTAACCAACGTACTGCTATCAGTGAACGATTGCATTGTTAACGTTAAGCTTCTGTTATTCCCTTCCTGAAAAATAATAGCTGAATTTCCTCTTAATATCAGATTATTGAGTGTAAGTGTGGTGGACATTCCGCTTCCATCATCCATACGTACAACTCCGTCAGTGATGGTGTAATCACCTTTTATTTTATCAGGTGAAAATCGTCCGCGCTGTTCCCATGTTGTTCCGGTAACAGAAGTTATCAGATTACCAATATTACCACCGTTGCCATTTATTCTTGTTGGGTCAATAAGCGGGAGAGAAGTACTAGCCCATTTGCGGATAATAAGCGTACTGGTAGGGTCAATGTTTTCAGTTCCATTCTCAAACATGGATTCATCAGCTGCAATATTGGCTCTGGGATTATGATCGTAAACAGCACCGGGACCTAAAATGAAAGCCGCTGGATTAATCATTGCAACACGTCCGTTGTTAATCAATGTGCCATAAACTTTCAAATCGCCTCCAAAATTCAAACTCGCTGTAGCGGCATTGAGTACTGTTAAAGTTGCTCCTGCCTGTATGGTAACATCTCCCAAAATCGGAGTGTTCACACTAACAAGTGACAGAGAAACTCCTGATTGCACAATAATTGTATCACCTACGGCCGGAATGGTTCCCTTGTCCCACACAGAAGGAACTAAATAGGTTCCACTGGTAATTGCTGTCAGTATCTCAGCTTTTACCGGACTTGTGGCAGACATAAATATTATTAAAAGAAAAGAAAAAACACTTTTAAAATAAAAATTTATGCTTTTCAAAGTAAAGCTATTTCCCATCTTAAATGGTTTTAATTTTGAAACTAATGTTATTAATCGGTAAATGTATTAAAAAGTTAGCTTAAAAAGCAATAACCTTACCACTTTTATAAAACTTATCATGTTCATTTCTTGCTCAATAATTAAAGGAGGGATTTATGTAATTAGCTTATTATCAATTTGATGTATAAATAATAATTCATAAAAACACTAGTCAGCACGGGCATATCGGAGGATAAAAATATGATTCAATAATTTACTTACAACCTAAAATCAGCATTTTAAGCTCTCCGGGGACTTCTGTTAAATGACAAATTGTTGAATTAAAAAACCTCGTTATTACTTCAAAAACTTTCTGTCTATTTCGTTTTTTTCAAGTTTGAAAATGATGGGTTTGCCACTGCGACTATAAAAAGGTATCTCACAATTCATCAACTCAGAAAACAAACTACGCATTTCCTTTTCTTCAAGGGTTTTTCCGCTTTTGATGCAGGCACTGCGTGCGATGGCTGCTGCAGTTTTTTCTTCAGGACTGAAAGATGCACTTTCTCCTGATAATAATTCTTCAATTAGTGTTTCAAGCACTTTTTTTTCTTCTCCTTTCTCCAGATAAGAAGGCACAGAGTTGAGTACAAATGTGTTTTTACCGAATGGCTGCAGGTCAAAACCGGATTTGTTTAAATCGTCAATAATTTCAGTGATGGCAGCTACTTGTCGGGTATCAAACTCAAATTGCAGCGGAAATAAATTCTGCTGTGCTGCAACCGGTGCTCCTTTCAGCATTTGAAGATTTCGTTCAAAAAGAATACGTTCATGAGCCAATTGCTGATCAACAAGCCATAACTCTTCTGACAAACCAACGGCTATATAATTCTTAAAAAGTTGCATAAAACTCGCATGCTCCTGAAGTTCGCTGGTTTCAATAGGCAATGTGCCTTGTTGTGGTGCAGTTTTGATATTATCAGTTTCATTTTGTCTTGCTATGGCATATAGTTTTTCCCAGTCGCGCTGAACTTTAATTTCGTTAGCAGGTACAGGATTGGGCTGAACTGTTTTAAAAGGATTATATTCTCTGTTTATTTTTATCTGTGGTTGCAGCGGTGGCTGATTTAATTTTGAAAGTGGAACATTAATAGCCTGCTCCTGATCAAAATCCAGAGTAGGAGCAATGCTGTATTTGCCCAAGGCTCTTTTGACAGACGATCTTAATATTGCATATACTGATTTTTCATCCTCCATTTTAATTTCGGTTTTTGTAGGATGAATGTTTACGTCAATTCGTGCGGGATCTATTGTGAAAAATAAAAAATAGGAAGGATAAGTTCCCTGAGGCAATAACTCTTCAAAAGCTGATGAAACAGCATGGTTGAGATAAGCATCTTTGATAAACCTGTTATTGATAAAGAAAAATTGCTCACCTCTGACTTTTTTGGCATAATCCGGTTTACCCACAAAACCATTGATGCCAATGATGGATGTATTTTCTTCAACCGGCACTAACCTTTCATTATAATTCGACCCGAAAACATGACAAATCCGTTGCCGTTGATGGGTAACCGGGAGATTATAAATTTCAATTCCATTATGATGCAGGCTAAACGAAATTTCGGGACGTGGAATGGCTACGCGAAGAAATTCGTCCATCACATGCCGTGTTTCAACCGGTGTTGACTTCAGAAAATTTCGTCTGGCTGGAACATTAAAAAAAATATTTTTTACAGAGATAGAAGTCCCATTTGAAGTTACGCAGGATTCCTGACTTTTAAATTCCGAACCTTCAATAATGATACAACTTCCTGTTTCATCCTCTTCTCTTTTTGTTTTCAGTTCAACCTGGGCTACTGCTGCTACCGAAGCCATAGCTTCACCACGAAAACCCATGGTGCGTATGGCATATAAGTCCTCCGGCTTGCGCAGTTTCGAAGTAGCATAACGTTCAAAACAAAGTCGCGCATCGGTTTCGCTCATTCCACATCCATTGTCAATAATACGGATGAGATTTTTTCCTCCATCAGAAATCAGTACCTGAATTTGTGTAGCACCGGCATCCACGGCATTCTCCATCAATTCTTTGATGACAGATGAAGGTCTTAAAATAACTTCGCCTGCAGCAATCTGATTTGCTACTGAATCGGGAAGAAGTTGAATGACATCGGACATGTTGCAAAAATAAAGAAAGTGGAGCAGTTGTGATTCTTGTGGAGAATGAAAAAAGAGTTAACCAAAAAGCAGCCTGAAATAGAAGGATGGCTTCCTGAGTTTTTTTCTTAAATCCATATCATCAAACATACAACTGATGGTTTGTCTGAAGGTTTCATTTCTTGAAGCTTTGTTTACCACAAAGTTGAATAAAGAGGGATAGTTACACAGTTTCTGCAGGGTATGGCTTAGTTTAAGTTCCGTCCACATCCGGTTATAAACCAAATCATCGTATTGCTGCAGAAAATCACCTTTGAAATTATTTTCCTGAATAGCTTTTTGAGCCACCTCGGCAGCACGCATTCCGCAATACATGGCATTGCTGATACCTTCGCCACTGAAAGGATCAATCATACTTGCAGCATCACCACAGAGTAACATATTTGAAGCTGAAATCTTCCGCTTCTTCGACCCAAGAGGTAATCCCCAACCATCAATTTTACCAACTAACTCTGCACCTTCAAATCGTTTCTTCAGAGAAGGGTTGTTTTGAATTGCATTCAGCATTGCTGATTTAAGGTTAACTTTTTTGCTGCTGATACTTGCTGTAAGCATACCTGCACCAACATTTGCAAGTTCGCCCGGCAATGGAAATATCCAAAAATATCCGGGCAGTAATTCTTTTAAAAAATGTAATTCAATATAATTTTCAGGATGCATGTTTTTTACATTCCTGTAATAAGCTCTGATGCCTCCGCAGTAATGCTTAGGATTTAACTTATGTTCATCACCAAGAAATTTGTTGGTGATACTGTGTGCACCATCACATCCGAGTAACAATTTACACTCTGAAAATTCTTCTTTACCATCCTGATGTCTGACTTTGATACGTACACCATTATCAGAATAATCCAATTCACAAACTTCACTACCCTGCAAGAATTTACAATATTCAGGATTTAGTTGTTGAATCAATGAGTAATCAAAATCAATTCGCTTGCTTACAAAACCAGGGTCGTGGTCAATAACACTGTTTACTGCTCTGAAAGGGACGTCAAGCGTATTGCCATTGGGTGCACCAAATACAATTCCTTTACTTCCAATGCAGTTTTCGTTTTTGGTCAGTAGTTCATGAATTAAATCGGGATTAAGTTTCTTTAATACCGGCAAAACTTTGCCACTCAATGCATCACCACATATTTTGTCTCTGGGAAAAATTGCTTTATCAATAAGCGAATGTCTGATACCTGATGCTGACAAAAACATGGAAGCAGTAGCACCGGCAGGGCCTGCGCCAACAATAATAATATCTGAAAAAGAATTGGTAATTCGATTGCTGTCCACTCTGAAAAAAAGGTTTGCGCTATCCGATGTGTATTTACTGTTTAATTATCAATATTTGAATTATTGCAAATTAATTTAAGTTGCAAAGGAATATAAAATAGATGGATGGGAGGGTAGCCTAATAAAATTACTTTAGCTTTGCGCCATTTTTAATTGAATATGCTAAATAAGTTTATTGTTATTGCTTTTGTATTAGCTTCAAATCTTCTGCCTGTAAAGAGTGCATTATCACAGGAGGTATCAGAATGTAAATGTGGGTCAGTTTTTAAATCGGGCAAAGGCTCATTCTATATTACCTGGGGTTATAATCTTGATTGGTATGGCAAAAGCAATCTGCATTTTAAAGGAAATGATTTTGGCGGATATGATTTTATACTTTATAAAGCCAAGGCGCATGACAATCCGGGATTAGGATATATTCTTAATTCAGACATCTCCATTCCTCAGTACGTTTATCGGGTTGGTTATTATTTCAATAATAAAAGCCTGACAGGAATTGAGATAGCTTTTGATCATTCAAAGTATATAATGACTCAGAATCAAAAAGTACGAATTAAAGGAACGATTCAGGGTGAAGTAATGGATAAAGATACCATTGTAGGAAGTGATTTTCTGAAATTTGAGCACACCAATGGTGCTAATTTTCTGATGGCAAATTTTATCAAACGTTATTGCCTTTATACCTCTGAAAACAAGAAACACAGGCTACAGTTAGTGATGAAGGCAGGTGCAGGAATTGTCATTCCAAAAACAGATGTAACACTTTTTGGTCAAAGGCTGGACAACCGTTTTCACATAGCAGGGTATGTTGCTGGACTTGATGCAGGTTTGAGGTATGATTTATTCCGATATGCATTTATAGAAACTTCGCTTAAAGGGGTTTTTGCCAATTACACCAATGTGCTGACTGTGGGCGATGGAAGGGCGCATCATCATTTTTTTGCAGGTGAATATATTTTTGCTGCCGGTTTTCAGATAGGTATCTGACATGTCATTAGCAGTATTTTCAGAATAGTTACTTTTGTTTTATTGTTTGAAGGTAAATGTGGAAATTTTTAGCGAATAAAGTTTTACGTAACAGACCGGCTTTTCTTTTTGGATTGGTTCTGCTTACTGTTTTTATGGGGTATAAGGCCACCAATATCAAGTTAAGCTATCATTTTGCGAGTTTATTACCTGCCACAGATTCATCTTTTGTACAATACGAGCGTTTCAAGAAATTGTTTGGTGAAGATGGAAGTGTAATGGTAATCGGACTTGCTGACAGTTCCATTTTCCGTATTGAAAAATTCAATGACTGGTATCTGCTTTCAAAGAAGATTAAAAAAATTGATGGCATTCAGAATGTATTATCGCTGGGTGATGTATATGATTTGGTTCGTAATGATAGCTTAAGAAAGTTTGATTTTGTGCCTCTGGTAAAATCTCTTCCACAACAACAATCTGAAATTGACAGTATCAGAAAGCGGCTGGATGAGTTGCCCTTTTATGACGGATTGGTTTTGAATAAAGAAACCAATGCCACATTAATGGCGATTACCTTCAAAAAGAAAGACCTTGATTCCAAACACAGAATTGACATTGTTAATGAGATAAAAAAGGAAGCTGATGCTTTCAGCCGTTTACACAACATCGAATTACATTTTTCAGGGATGCCCTACATCCGCACTGCAGTAATGGAAAAAGTTTCGCATGAGCTTAAACTGTTTCTTATTCTGGCTGTAATCATGACCACCATCATTCTGGGTGCATTTTTCAGATCAATTTCCTCTGTTGTCATTTCGGTGATTGTAGTGGCAATAGGTGTATTATGGAGCATTGGTAGTATTGAGTTACTTAACTACAAAATCACCATCCTTACAGCGCTGATACCTCCATTAATAATGGTGATTGGAGTACCCAATTGTATTTTTCTTATCAACAAATATCATTCAGAATATGCTCATCACGGGAATAAAGTAAAAGCGCTGGCAAGAATGATTACTACCATTGGTGTGTCCTTATTCCTTGCAAATATTACTACAGCCATCGGATTTGGTGTATTGGTATTTACCAAGAGTTCGTTTCTGGCGCAGTTTGGGGTGATTGCGGCCCTCAATGTAATGGCAACTTACTTTATTACACTTATTTTGATTCCTGTCGTACTTAGTTATATGGCTCCTCCGTCAGTAAAAAACATGCGACATTTAGAAGGAAAACGTATTCGCAAAGTACTGGAGTGGGTTGATTATATTGTACATCATAAACGTAATGCAATTTATTTAGTTATTACATTGGTTACTTTGCTTTGTGTTTATGGAATGAGCAGAATTGATGTTACAGGCTATGTTGTTGATGATTTACCAAAGAATAATCCCGTATATAACGACATGCACTTTTTTGAAAAGAATTTCAAAGGAGTGTTGCCTTTTGAAGTATTTATAAACACAAGAAAGCCCGATGGTGTACTTGCAGACAATGCACGGGTGTTGTATAAAATGAAAAGCCTCGAAAAAATTCTGGAACAATATCCTGAACTTTCCAGAGGTATATCCATTGTTGATGCATTAAAATTTTCGTATCAGGCTTACCGGGGTGGTGATCCAAAATATTATGTTCTGCCCGGCATCAGCGAATTGAAGAATCTTAATGATTATGCCACAACCGTAAAGGGAAATGAAAACAGACTGAAATCTTTCATTGATTCTACTAAACAATATACACGCATCAGTATGCAGATGGCAGATGTGGGATCAAAAAAAATAAAAAAACTGCTTGCCGAAATTCAACCCAGAGTAGATTCAATTTTCAGTAAAGACGAATATGATGTGAAACTCACCGGACATAGCCTGATGTTTTTGAAAGGGAATGACTACTTGTTGTATAATCTTTACGAAAGTTTAATTATTGAAATTGTATTGATAGCACTGGTAGGGATGGCTTTGTTTCGTGAAGTAAGAATTATATTATTAAGCAAGTTACCCTGTCTTATTCCTCTTATAATCACGGCAGGAATTATGGGATTTCTGGATATTCGTTTTAAGCCCTCAACCATATTAATCTTCAGTATTGCATTTGGTATATCCAGTGACGGAACGGTCTATTTTTTGGCAAAATACAAGAGGGAACTCAAGTATTCCAAAAGCAGTATCAGCGATGCAATTTCAGCAACCATTATGGATACAGGCTTTTCAATGATATATACAGCCATCATCCTGTTTTTTGGTTTCAGCATTTTTGCAGCGTCTGATTTTGGAGGCACTGTAGCACTGGGTGTTTTAATATCCATTACACTGTTGGTAGCCATGATAACCAATCTGGTTCTGCTGCCTTCCTTGTTATTATCCATAGATAAATGGGTGAGCCGCAAACAAATCATTGGCGAATCGCTTATTGAACTGGACGATGAAGACGATGAGGAATAATTTTTAACATACTAACGAGGATAACTTACTTTTTTATTGCACCTCTGCTGATTTTAATTGCAGATGTTTGAAGAGTAAAAATCATCGTATGAAATCTTCGTCCAACTCCGGAGCATTAGCCGCCATGGTCACCGTTTTCTTTTTCTGGGGCTTCGTTGCTGCTTCCAATGGTATTTTTATTCCATTCTGCAAATCACATTTTAATCTGAGCCAGTTTCAGTCGCAGCTAATTGACACTGCTTTTTATGCAGCTTATTTTTTTGGCTCATTGATGTTGTGGTTATTCTCTCAGTCATTAAGAATTGATATTCTGAATAAAGTTGGTTACAAGAATGCAGTCATTTACGGATTACTGATATCCGTACTTGGTGCAGTGTTGATGATTCCTGCAGTAGGCTCAGGCTCGTTTGCATTTATTTTAGGAGCCTTTTTTGTTATTGCTTTAGGTTTTTCGTTGCAACAAACAGCAGCGCAACCTTTTGTAACATCATTGGGTACACAGGAAACAGGGGCGCACCGTTTAAATCTTGCCGGTGGTGTAAATTCATTTGGTACCTTGTTAGGGCCTATTCTCGTTAGTTTGGTTTTGTTTGGAAACCTGAGCCCCGAAGCTGCGAAAAATGCTACAGTAGCTTCTGTTGACACTGTGTATTATATTCTGATGGGAGTTTTTCTTCTGGTTGCGATATTTTTATTTGTAATGAAACTGCCCGAAGTACACAGTAAAGAAACTACAGAACCGGGACTTGGTGCTTTAAAATTTTCGCAGTTGCGATGGGGCATGCTTGCCATTTTTGTGTATGTAGGTGTTGAAGTGACCATACAAAGTAACCTGGGAGCATTACTTGCATTACCTGAGTATGGAGGACTTAATGCATCACAAATATCACCCTATATTTCGTTATACTGGGGCAGTCTGATGATTGGTCGCTGGACGGGAGCTATAAGTGCTTTTAAAATGAGTAATAATATGAGGCGATGGCTGATGGTGTTAGTTCCACTGATTGCTTATGTGATTATATTATATGTAAATCATCTTCGTGGAAATGATTATGAAAAGCTGTTACCTTATTGCTGGTGTGTGGTAGCATTGATTGCAGGCAGTTTTCTGGCGCAGGAAAAGCCTGCAAAGATGTTACTCATATTTTCATTAGCAGGCGCACTGGCAATGCTTGTAGGCCTGTTCACAACAGGTGCAGTTTCTATGTTTGCTTTTATCAGTGGTGGCCTCTGTTGCAGCATAGGCTGGCCATGCATATTTGCACTGAGCATTACAGGTCTTGGAAAATACACAGGACAAGGCTCGGCATTTCTAATTATGATGATTTTGGGCGGAGCAATTATTCCGCCATTGCAGGGTTACATTGCAGATGTCACCGATATACACAGCAGTTACTGGGTGGCTGTTTTATGTTTTTTATTCCTTTCGTGGTTTTCACTGAAGGTGAAAAATATTCTCCAGAAGCAAGGCATTAGTGTAGATAGGCCTGCTTCACATTAAGAAGCTGTTTGGTTTAATTTTTAAACTACATTAGCACACTCAACTGAAATTTATGCAGCAACAAAAAGAGTTCAAGCCTTATATCTCAGCTTCTGATAACATGGCTGAGTTTACTTTAAAATCCATTTTACTTGGAATCATGTTCGGCATCATCTTCGGTGCTTCTACGGTTTATCTCGCTCTCAAAGCCGGACTGACTGTATCGGCATCTATTCCTATTGCTGTGCTTGCAATTTCTATCGGACGTAAATTTTTTAAAACTACGATTCTCGAAAATAATATTATTCAAACTACAGGATCAGCAGGTGAATCCATTGCTTCCGGTGTAGTTTTTACCTTGCCTGCATTCCTGTTTCTCTCTGTGAATGAAAATGGTGTTAGCAATGGAATGGAGTATTTTGAGTACTGGACCATTTTTACGCTTGCTGTGTTAGGCGGAATGTTAGGTACGCTGATGATGATTCCCTTGCGCAGAAGCCTGATTGTAAAAGAACATCATACACTGCCTTATCCTGAAGGCACTGCCTGTGCGCAGGTGCTGATTGCAGGAGAGAAGGGAGGCGATTTTGCACGTACTGCTTATCTCGGTTTAGGAGCATCATTGCTCTATGCAATTTTTCAAAAAGTATTTCATCTTATTGCCGAAGTACCTGCTTTTGTTACCAAACAAACCAACAAATATCTTCCTTCTGCAACAGTAAGTGGCGAAATTACACCTGAGTATCTTGGTGTAGGATATATTATCGGCCCCCGAATAGGAGGATTACTTGTTGCAGGTGGAGTACTTGCATGGCTTGGATTAATTCCTCTGCTTGCAACACTTGTGCCTGCTGATGTAATAGCAGCACAGCTGGTCAAACTTGGTTACATGAGCGACCTGATTACTGCAGGAGGCCCTGCAGGCTGGAATCCGGAAACACACACCTTTGCCGATACAGCCTCTGCAGTTTACCGAGCCTATGTCAGACAAATAGGAGCAGGAGCAGTAGCAGCGGGCGGTTTTATGACCTTGATGAAAACTATTCCAACCATTATAGCTTCGTTCAGGGAAAGTGTCAGCTCTCTGAAAAACGGTAACGACAAGCAACAGGTATCTCGCACTGAAAATGATCTTTCATTCAAAACAGTAGTGGTTGGTTCAATAGCTTTAATCATTATCATGGCTTTATTGCCGATGGTTCCAGGACATTCTTTCTTCAGTAAGTTGTTAATAGGATTGCTCATTGTGGTATTTGGATTTTTCTTTGTAACCGTATCCAGCCGTATTGTAGGTATAATAGGTAGCAGCAACAATCCAATTTCAGGAATGACTATTGCCACCATTATGGGAACAGCTTTAATATTTATTGCCATCGGCTGGACAGGAAAAGTTTTTGAACCTATGGCGTTGGTAGTAGGCGGACTTGTTTGTATTGCTGCTGCCAATGCAGGTGCAACATCGCAGGATTTAAAAACCGGATATATAGTTGGAGCAACACCACGCAATCAGCAGTTGGCATTGTTTATTGGTGCAATAGTCTCTTCAATTGTAATTGGATTTACGGTAAGGTATCTCGATACACCCACAGCTGACTTAACTGCCAAAGGAATCCATCATGCCATAGGAGAGAAGTATGCAGCTCCCCAGGCAACATTGATGGCAACTTTAATAAAAGGATTGTTATCATTCAACCTCGACTGGCAGTATGTGCTTGTTGGTGTTTTTATTGCCATCACAGTTGAATTATGTGGAGTAAATGCATTATCATTTGCTGTGGGAGCGTATTTGCCATTGAGTACAACACTGCCTATCTATGCCGGAAGTCTTGTAAAAGGAGCAGTTAACTGGCGTGCAAAAAGAAAGCATAAAAAAGCAGAAGGTGATGATGAGTTAGGTAAAGGAAATCTTTATGCTACCGGATTAGTTGCAGGAGGTGCACTTGCAGGAGTTGTAATTGCATTGCTTTCGGTAAATGAAGGTTTTTACAATAAGCTGCAGAAAATTAATCTTGAACCTGGACTTACTTCAATTCTTGGTGAATCAGGTTATATGATTTTGGGAACAGGATTCTTTGCACTTATGGCATTTATACTTTATCGTATTGCAATAAAACCTGACAAAAATTTAACTGAATAAAAATTTAAATATCATGTATAGAAAATTAGCGATTGCATTATCATTTGCTCTTGTTACGGTATTTCTGTTTGTGCAATGTACCCATCGTGAAACAACTGCAAAAATAAAATGGATGGATTTTGAAAGTGCGGTAGCCGCATCACAAAAAAATCCTAAGAAGATGTTTATTGATGTTTACACTCACTGGTGTGGCTGGTGTAAGAAGATGGATGCAACAACATTTATGAATGACAGTGTTGCCGAGTATATCAATACACATTTTTATCCGGTAAAGTTTAATGCCGAAAGCCGCGACACAATTACATTCAAAGGAACTAAGTTTGTGTATGTGCCGGAATATAAAAGTAATGAACTGGCAATATCATTGCTGAACCGCCAAATGGGATATCCGTCTTATGTTTTTCTTGACGAAAATATCAATATGATAAAGGTAGTGCCCGGATATATGCCTCCTGAGGTATTTATGCCTGTAGCTGAATTTGTGGCAAACGATAAATATAAATCACAGTCAATGGATGAATTTCTGAAGTCCATAGGAGAATAATTAAATTAATGAGCAGCAGAGAATTTGCTACGCAGGTAACACTTCTCCTTTTTCTACTTTAAAGAGTTTTAAAGGCTCCTTAATTTCATCAAAAATCTGCTGAAGTCGCTGAGGGTGTGTGTCAGTAATAAAAATTTGTCCGAATGTATGTTGACTCACTAATTGCATCAGTCGTTTTACGCGATAATCATCAAGTTTATCGAAAATATCATCGAGAAGTAAAATCGGTTTGGTTTTTTTATGTTGATAGAGGTAATCAAACTGTGCAAGTTTGAGCGATGTGAGAAAAGTTTTTTGCTGACCTTGAGAGGCAATGCGTTTCAGCGGATGTTCTCCCAGTTTAAAAACCAAATCATCTTTATGAATTCCTGTTGTTGTAAATTGAAATGAAAGATCCTTTTCAAGTGCCAGCTTTAATAGGTTACTGAAATCACCTGAAGTCAGCTGAGACTGATATTCCATTGAAACATCTTCGGCTTGTTGCGACAGAAAAGCATAAGACTTATTGAACAAGGGAATAAACTGTTCCATAAATTCTTTTCTCACTGTATGAATGGCATTGCCAAGATTTATAAGTTGTTCATCCCATACTTCGAGCATAGTCAGATCAACAGCCCTTCCTGAAACCTGTTTCAGATAAGCATTACGTTGTGTAAGAGCTTTGTTGTAGCTGATTAAGTTGTCGAGGTAAGTATGATTTACCTGCGAAATAATGCTGTCAATAAAACGTCTGCGTTCATCACTTCCTTCAGTAATCAGAATGTGGTCAACCGGAGCTAACATTACCACAGGCAATAGTCCGATATGGTCGCTGAAACGTTCGTATTCCTGGTTATTACGTTTAATTTGTTTTTTGCTCCCTGATTTTACACCACAAAAGATTTCTTCTTTGTTTTCGTTAAGAACAAAAGTTCCCTGAAGCACAAACATCTGTTCATTATGACGGATGTTTTGAGTATCCGATGCAGTGAAATAACTTTTTGTAAATGATAAATAATAAATGGCATCTATCAGATTGGTTTTGCCGCTTCCATTATTCCCGGTAAAACAATTTACACCCCGACTGAACTGCAGCGATGCTTCGCTATAGTTTTTAAAATTTATCAGGGTTAATGAAGCAAGATACACTTATGTAGTCAGAATTTAATTTGTTATTTCTTGAGATATTTGGAATTAACCTCATCCCAGGAAGGTAAATCATTATAATGCCACATATCTATTACCACACCGTTTTTGAGTAATACCAATCCGGGATTGGAGCGGATAATTGTTTTCAGTGCAGTGCCATCACAGAAATAATAATCAAACATATTCTGATTTTCATGCCGGAACAAATCAGTCTCAGCAGCAACAGTAGAAGTAATTCCAAAAAACTGAACATGATGTTTTTCGCAAGCATTAGCCAGTTCATTCACCTTAGGCTGAACTTTTATGTTTGATTTGCTCAAATCATAAGCTACAAGCATAAATGAATAATCAGGATTATTCAGAAATTCATTGGTATGATTGGTGCCTTCTGCATCCACAATACTGAAGTCGTGAATTTTGGGTTTATCACCTTCTCTGATGACTTTGTCAACACGGTCAACAAACTCATAATTCTCTAAATCTTCAGGAAGATTATTCATGCCAAACTCTTTTATGCTTCCGTCTTTTGCCTTGTATTTAAATACAATTTCAACACTGTCAGGTTTCGCATTAGGTGGAGGCAACATTCCTATTTTAATGTTATTGCCAATGGCATAAGGTCTGAAATCAATGTAAGGAAGATGTGCATAAGTGTAATAGGTAAATAAGCAGCTGATGATAACTGCAAATATCACTGTCCAACGTGCAGTGCGCAAACTGAACAGCGGTTTTATTTTATGCCGCCACATAAATATTATTAGTATCAACACGAGCAGTACTACGTCTTTTCCAAACGATTCCCATGGAGTCAGTTTCAGTGCATCGCCAAAACAGCCACAGTCTTTTACAACACCGAAAAATGCTGAGTAAAAAGTAAGAAAAGTAAAGAACACAATTAACAGTAACAGCAGCCATGAAACTAAATTCATTCGCCAACCTACAAGAGTAGCAACTCCCAGTACAATTTCAGCAACACAGATAAACTGTGCCATTGCAACTGATATTGTACTCAGGAACGGCATGTTAAAGACCAGAAAATACTCGTCCAGTTTGTAACTGAATCCTAATGTGTCATTAGCCTTAATAAATCCTGACAGGATAAACAAAACGCCAACCAAAATCCGGCAAAGTCCAACAAGATACTTCATATTCGTGTAGTTATTTTTCCTTTATATTTTAATTACAAATAATGAAATTTTAAACATTATGTTCTGCATTAATTGAAAAAACTTTTTCACACCTGATGTCAAATTCTACCTTTGCTAAGTTTTTGTTGTTTTATGGATAATCAGTCAACACTCATTCAATGCAAAGGCAAACTTATTGACCTTTCAAGTCCAAAGGTGATGGGTATTTTGAATATTACTCCCGATTCCTTTTATGACGGAGGTCGTTATGGTGATGAAAATGCAATTTTACGACAAGTAGAATTAATGCTTAATGAAGGTGCAACATTCATTGATATAGGCTCTGTTTCCACTCGTCCGGGAGCGGAAATCCCTGACACTGAAACAGAGTGGAGCAGAATGGAAAAATATCTGAAAGCAATAGTTAAACATTTTCCTGAAGCAATTATTTCAATAGATACCACTCGTGCTCAAATTGCTAAGCGTGCTATTGAGCAAGGTGCAGCAATGATTAATGATATTTCTGCAGGTGAGTGGGATGAACAAATTTTACCGATGGTTGCTTCGCTGAAAGTTCCTTATGTGATGATGCACAGGCAAGGTATTCCGCAAACCATGCAGGATAATCCGCAATATCAAAATGTTACTCTAGAAGTGCTTCAATATTTCGGCAATCGAATAGCTTTATGCAGAGAGATGGGAATTAAAGACCTGATAATAGATCCCGGTTTTGGATTTGGAAAAAATACTGAGCATAATTTTACGTTACTGCGAGAGTTAAAATCATTGTCGGTTGCAGGATGCCCTTTATTGGCAGGATTATCACGTAAAACAATGATATGGCAAACCCTGAATATCACACCTGAACGGGCATTGAATGGCACCACAGCTTTGAATATGGTTGCATTGCTCAATGGTGCTTCAATTCTGAGAGTGCACGATGTGAAAGAAGCCATGCAATGTGTTTCCTTATACAAAGAGTTGCATCCTGAGCACTTTGCACAATGACTGAAGATTTTTTTCGGAAGAATAATTTTCATCTGTTGAGAAAAGGGTAGCAAGAAGAAAATGCTTTACAATTAATTTAATTTTGCAGTTTATCAGAAACAGGACGTGAATTATTTATCAGTAGAAAATATCAGCAAATCGTTTGGCGACAGAATTTTGTTTAAAGATATTTCCTTTGGAATTTCCAAAGGGCAGAAGGTAGCACTTGTTGCACGAAACGGAACAGGAAAGACATCGTTGCTGAGAATGCTTGCAGAACTTGAGCCGCCCGATGAAGGGAGTATCACTTATCGCAATCAATTGAAGGTATCTTATCTCCCCCAGGAAAGTAATCTGGCTGCTTCAGCAACTGTTGCCGACTGCCTGACAGTTAATAATCATATTGCAGATGCATTACTCAACGAGAAACCACATTACGAGCTAACTGAAGAAGAGCAAACTTTGTTGGGTAAAATTAAATCAGTTGCAGGCAAACTGAATGTTGATTTTTTTCATCAGCAGGTAGGTGTGCTTTCCGGAGGACAACAAAAACGATTAGCATTAGCTAAGGTGTTGTTGGATGAAGCAGACTTTGTAATTATGGATGAACCTACCAATCACCTCGACCTGGATATGATTGAATGGCTTGAATCTTTTCTGACAACAGCAAACATGACCATGCTTCTGGTAACTCACGACCGTTATTTTCTGGATGAGATTTGTGATGAGATTCTTGAACTCGACAACGGAACTTTGTACAGGCATAAAGGGAATTATTCTTACTATCTCGAAAAAAAAGCCGAAAGGCTGGATAATGAACAGGCATCTACGGCTCGTGCAAAAAATATTTATCGGACAGAACTGGAGTGGATGCGCAAACAGCCAAGAGCAAGAGGCACTAAGTCAAAATCGCGTATTGATGCATTTTATGAAACAGAAGAAAATGCCAAAAGGAAAACAGAACAGAATAATGTTCAGCTCGACATTAATATTTCAAGAATTGGAAGTAAGATATTAGAGATACATCGTGTAAGTAAATCGTATGAAGATCTGAAACTGATAGAAGGGTTTGATTATTCGCTTCGCAAAGGAGAAAAAATTGGTATAGTTGGAAATAATGGCGCGGGCAAGAGTACCTTACTCAACATCATTACAGGAAAAACAAAACCTGATAAAGGGAAAGTGGTTCTGGGTGAAACCATTGTTCCCGGTTATTTTGAACAACAGGTTGATGAATTGTCAGGACAAAAACGTGTGATAGAAGTGGTGCGTGATATTGCAGAATTTATTCCGATGAGTGGAGGAAGAAAAATATCGGCAGCACAATTGCTCGAAAGGTTTTTGTTTGAACCATCTATGCATTTTCAGTATGTGGAAAAACTGAGTGGTGGCGAAAAACGAAGGCTCTATCTGCTAACAGTGCTGATGAAAAATCCGAATCTGCTCATTCTTGACGAACCTACAAACGACCTCGACATTGAAACGCTGAGTGTGCTTGAAGATTATCTTGCTTCTTTTGAAGGTTGCGTTATCATTGTTACACACGACCGGTTTTTTATGGATAAAGTGGTGGATCATATATGGGTATTTGAAGGTGATGGAAAAATCAAGGTCATTAATGGTAACTATAATGATTATCGTCTGCAACGAAAGGCATTAAAGCGAGAGCAAAAGAAAGAAGAGAGAAACTCAGAGCCTGTTAAACCCAAAGCGGAATCACCTAAGAAAAAACTGACTTTCAAAGAGCGTCAGGAATATGAACTGCTCGAGAAAGATATTCAGTTGCTGGAGGAAGAGAAAACGATGCTTGAAAAACAACTTTCTGATGAAGGAGTAAATCATGAGCAACTGATGGAAAAGGCTAAACGAATACAGCAAATTATAATTGAAGTGGACAACAAGACTCTTCGCTGGCTGGAACTGGCAGAATATTCATAGTTATTAATAATTGGTTAAATATTTATTGCAGCAGAAGGTTCGTGACTCTGTTGTTTCAGTAATAGTTACTATTTTCGTCATCCGAAAAATAAATTAATAGAATGAAAAATCTGATTTACATTGCAGTTGCTGCAGCGCTATTGTCATCTTGCAAAAACCAAAATGAAACTTCTGAAGTTCGGGATGAACTTGTTCAGCATATTGACAGTGCTGTGAAACCCGGTGATGATTTCTTTATGTTTGCCAATGGCAAATGGTTTGCCACACATCCAATACCTGAAAGTGAAAGAAGCAATGGTATTTTCAGAACAATTACAGATACCATCAATTCAAGCGTATTGCAAATTTGCGAAAATGCAACTTCTGCTAATGCAGGAAAAGGAAGTAATGAACAAAAAATAGGTGACTATTACTTCAGTGGCATGGATACAGCCACAATTGAAAAAGAAGGTTTGGCGCCATTAAAAGATGAATTTGCTGCCATTGATAATCTGAAGGATTTTAATGATGTGGTTCGGTATGCAGGACATCTGCATATTATTTGTGGCTCACCTATGTTGAGTATGTATGTAAATTCTGATGATAAAATCAGCTCAAAGAATGCCATCTTTTTATGGCAGGGTGGGTTAGGTCTTCCTGACAGAGATTATTATTTCAATACTGATGAGCGAACCAAAAAGATCAGAGAGGAGTATCCCAATCACCTCAGGAAAATGTTTGCTCTCATTGGTGACGATGAGGCTAAAGCCGCTGCAGCTGCTGACGATGTTTATAAAATAGAATCAGCATTGGCTAAGGTGAGCAGAAAAATTGAAGACCTACGCGATCCATTTAAAAATTACAATAAGTATGATGTAAAAACTTTCGAAACGCGTATTTCAAATGTACCGTTAAACACTTTTCTGGATGCTGTTAACTTAGGCAATGCCGACACCGTTATTGTTGGGCAACCTGAGTTTTTCGATTATCTGAATAAAGCATCAAAAGAATTCAGCCTCGACCAGTGGAAAAATTATCTCCGATGGAATCTTATTCATGGACTTGCAAAGTATCTGAATTCAGCTGTTGAACTTGAGAATTTTCGTTTTTACGGTACAGTTCTCAATGGAACCAAAGAGCAACGCCCACGCTGGAAACGTGTGGTTGAAGATACCAACGGTCAACTTGGTGAATTGATAGGACAGGTATATGTTGAAAAATATCTGCCTAAGGGAACAAAGGAAAAGTTGATGGAAATCGGTAATGCCATCAAATCAGTTTACAAAGACCGAATCATGAAACTCGACTGGATGAGTGATGTGACAAAGCAAAAGGCTGTGAAGAAACTCGATGCCATCATTATGAAAGTGGGATATCCTGACAAATGGAAAGATTTATCAGCAATGGAAATTGACCGTTCATCTTATGTGGTAAATGTTATCAGAGCCAATCAGTGGCATACCAATTACATGATTAACAAATATGGTAAGCCTGTTGACCGAACTATTTGGGATATGACTCCTCAAACTTACAATGCATATTACAACCCGTCCAACAATGAAATTGTAGTGCCGGCCTGTAACATTATTGTTCCGGGTTATGAAAAAACAATGGCTGATGATGCTATACTTTATAGTATTATCGGAGGTTCAACATTCGGACATGAATTTACTCATGGTTTTGATGATCAGGGAAGCAAATACGATGAATTCGGAAATCTGAACAACTGGTGGACACCGGAAGACAGTGCACGTTTTTATGCTAAAACAGGAGCTGTTGTGAAACAATATGATCAGTATGTGGTGGTGGATAGTCTTCACATCAATGGCAACCAAACACAGGGTGAGAATATTGCAGATATTGGTGGTATTGCTATGGGACTTGAGGCATTTAAGAATACAGCACAGTACAAAGAGAATAAAATGATTGCAGGACTTACACCTTCGCAGCGATTCTTTTTGGGATATGCCTATGCATGGATGGTAAATATGCGCCCTGAAGCTTTGGCAACAAGAGTGCTCACAGATGTTCACTCTCCGGCAAAATACAGAGTTATTGGCCCGTTGGTGAACATGCCTGAGTTTTATGAAACATTCGGAATTAAAGAAGGAGATAAAATATTTCTGCCTGAGAGCCAGCGCGTGCATATATGGTAAGTGTCTGATTGCTTATCTTTGAATTTTAGAACCTCAGTTATGAAAGAAGAATCTATCCGTTATTACTCACCCATTATTGGTCGTGATTTTGATATGTTGATTTTTGGTGATGGTGGAATCCCTGTGATTGCTTTTCCAACAAGTATGGGAAGGCATTATCAGAACCGCGATTTCAAACTCATTGAAAGTGTAGCCAATTTTGTTGACAGTGGATTTATTAAAATCTATTGCCCTGACAGTATTGACGAGCTGAGTTGGTATAATACACATATTCATCCTTCGGAGCGGGTAAAAAATCATATCATCTATGATCAGATGATTTTGGAAGAAGTGGTAAGCCGTGCACAAAAGGAAACCGGACACTCGCGCGTAGTTACTGCCGGCTGCAGCTTCGGAGGCTATCAGGCAGTAAACTTCGCATTCCGTCACCCTGAGGTGGTTGCTCATACCTTCAGTATGGGTGGCGCTTTTGATATCAAAATGCATCTTGACGGATATTATGATGACAATGTTTATTTCAATAATCCTCCGGATTATTTACCCGATTTGCAGAACGAAAATCTGTTCAACATGGGTGTGGTGCTTGGAGTAGGAGAGTATGACTTCTGTTTGCAGCAGAATAAACGATTATCAGAAATACTTACCCAAAAAGGAATAGCTCACTGGCTTGATATAAGACCGGGAGCCAACCACGACTGGCCGGTATGGCGAGAAATGTTTCCTGCATATATTGCAGCACTTCAGACTGAAAAAGTGTAATTGATCTTATTCTTTTAAATCTTTTGTGTTGGATATTGCTTTTCACTGACAAGTAAATTGCAATTAAATTTCCAATCAAAAAAAAGAATTACTCTTAGTGAAGTATTTTAAATACCAGTTCTTTCATCAGGTCGCCTTCGCTTACCTGATCGCTTGAACCTACACCTTTTGATTTTAAATCATACTCACGCAGCCATCCGATAATTTGTTCGAGTTTGGCAGCAGGATAATATCGCGCTGCCTGAATATATTCTTTCACTACATAAGGGTTGATGCCTGTGGCTGCAGCAAGACTTCCGGGAGATTTATCTTCAGTAAAATGTATAATGAGTAGTTTGTTGAAATACGCAAACAAACTTGCTATAAGTAGCGGAAAAGGATTGTTTTTAGGATTTGCTTCAAAATAGTTGATAATATGATTAGCTTTCAAAACATTTTTTACTCCCAGTGCATTTTGCAATTCAAATACATTGTATTCTTTGCTGATGCCGATATGTTCCTGAATATCATTTGTAGTAATAACAGATTTGTCAGTCAGGTTAATCAGCATTTTATTTATTTCATTGCTGATTTTCGACAAATCATTGCCCAGATACTGCGCCAACAACTCTGCTGCACTGTCATCAGCAGCAATTTTTTTCTCTTTTAAAAATGATTTTATCCATGCGGCAACCTGATTGTCGTACAATTTCCTGGTTTCAAGAAACTGTGCTTTTTCTTTTAACAGCTTACCAATTTTGGTTCTGGAATCTACTTTTTTGTATTTATAGCAAAAAACAAGGAGGGTGGTAACTGTAGGATTCTGCAGATAAAGCATCATTGGGTCTTCTTTTTCTTTGCCCTTTTCCTTACTTCCATCATCATCTTTACCTTTGGATGAAAACCATCTCAAATCCTGCGCTTCTTTAACAATAACTACCTGATAATTGGACATCATCGGAAAACGTCTTGCCGCACTTACAATGGTCATTATATCTGTATCACGCCCGTAAAGTACAGTTTGATTAAATTCCTTCTCCATATCGTTCAGCACATTTTCTTCCATAAAATCACTTATGGCATCAATATAAAAAGGTTCATCGCCCTGCAAAAAATATACAGAATGATAAACCTTATTCTTAAGGTCTTTGATAATTTCTTCGTACTTACGTTCGGGCATGTAAAATCAGAAACGCAGATGTTTTACAGTAAGTCCTTTATTTTTGAGCTGATTGAGAGAGTCAATACCAATTTTAATATGATTGGTGACAAATTCATTGGTAACTTTCTGATCACTTTTTTCTGTCTTAACTCCTTCAGGAATCATTGGTTGGTCGCTCACCAGCAGCAATGCGCCTGAAGGAATTTTATTGATAAAGCCTGCAATAAACACTGTAGCTGTTTCCATGTCAATGGCCATACATCTGAGTTTGCGCAGGTATTGCTTGAACTCATTGTCATGTTCCCATACACGCCTGTTGGTTGTATAAACAGTACCTGTCCAGTAATCTCTTTTGTATTCACGTATGGTTGTAGAAACAGCTTTCTGCAGACTGAAAGCCGGCAAAGCAGGAACTTCAGGAGGCATATAATCATTGCTCGTACCCTCACCGCGAATGGCAGCAATCGGCAGTATCAAATCACCCAGTTGGTTTTTCTTTTTCAATCCGCCACATTTTCCTAAGAACAGGCAAGCCTGTGGTTTTATGGCTGACAACAAATCCATAACGGTGGCGGCATTTGCGCTGCCCATTCCGAAATTGATGATGGTAATTCCATTTGCAGTGGCATTTGGCATCGGACGGTTTTTACCATTGATTTCAACTTTATGGATTTTTGCAAATAACTCTACATAATTCTTAAAATTGGTCAGCAAAATATATTTTCCAAAACTTTCAAGTTCACTTCCGGTATATCTCGGCAGCCAGTCTTTTACTATTTCATCTTTCGTAATCATATTTAATTTAATGTTTCTGCGAATCTTTTAATACTGATTGTTTTGCTTATTTTCGTTCAATGTTTGAATTGAATCTACCTTCTTTTGATTTTAAAATAAAAACCGAAGGGCAAAGTAAACAAATTTTTGACCACGTAAGAAAGAAGTATGTGGAACTTACTCCCGAAGAGTGGGTACGACAACATTTTATTATGTATCTTATTGCTGTGAAAAAATATCCTGATGCATTGTTTGCAGTTGAAAAGGAACACATATTTAATGATCTTACCATGCGTGCCGATCTTGTAATTTATACACGCGACCTCAAACCCTGGATGATATGCGAGTTTAAAGCTGCTGACGTTCCTGTTAGCCCTGAAGCATTTTATCAGATTGGAAGATATAATCTTACCTATGATGTTCCTTATCTGGTAGTAAGCAATGGTATGGAACATTACTGCATGAAAAGAGTGGAAGATAATTTTGAGTTTTTGGACGACTTGCCTGAATATGAACAATGATAATTGATTTATGAAAGCACTGAAGTGGATTTTGCTTGTACTTGTTTTTTTGTTTCTCATTGCAGGAATAGGAATTTTGTTCTGGCTGCACTATTTGCTTCCCGACTATAATGGCAAGATAAAATCAGATTTGCTGAGCAGCGATGTGGATGTATATTATGATGAGTATGCTATTCCTCATATTTATGCACAAAATGAGAATGATGCATGGTTTGCATTAGGATACGTACACGCTCAGGAAAGACTTTTTCAGATGGAAATGTTGCGCAGAGTAGGGGCAGGACGACTTTCAGAAATCTTCGGAGCAGATTTGATTAATATTGATAAACTTTTCAGAGCTCTTGACATTAGTGGCATTGCTCACAGGTCAGCCGAAAAGTATTTTTCAGGATCGGATTCGGCATATCAGCAACTTACATTATCGTATCTTAAGGGAATTAACTATTACATTGATAAAGGTAAAACTCCGGTTGAATTTACCTTACTTGATATTCCAAAATCTAAATTTACTGTGGAAGATGTTTATCTGATATCAGGCTATATGGGTTTCAGCTTCACAGAAGCATTGCGAAGCGATCCGGTTACTGACTACATTGCAACGCACTGGGGATTGCCGTACTACAATGATTTGGCACATCATTACACATCGGATTTAGGTGCACGTATTCCTGTGAGCAATCAGAACGATACAATAATTCATTCTGCCATTGTTGCCATGTCGAAGTTGCTGAAAGAGAAACTGCCGGTGAGTATATGGAGTGGCAGCAACAGTTGGGTAGTAGCTCCATCACATTCTGCATCCGGAAAAGTGTTGTTCGAAAATGACACCCACATAGGACATGCTTCTCCATCCGTATGGTACGAAGCACATATCGAATGTCCGGGAGTAAGTTTGTATGGAAATTTCCTTGCAGGATTTCCGTTTCCGCTGATAGGGCATACAAAGGAACGTGCATGGGGTATGACCATGCTCGAGAATGATGATTTCAACTTTTATAAAGAGAAACCTAATCCTGCTAATGAAAATCAGTATTGGCACAAAGGTGAGTGGAAAAATTACACACAACGTCAGGAAATTATTAAGGTGAAAGGCCGGCCTGATGTTGTTTATACAGTAAAAAACAGTGTTCATGGTCCCGTAATATTCGACCATCAGCTGCATGGATTAGTCAAACAAATAGACAGCACACTTACCGAACCTGTAACAGCATGGTGGGTTTATTCGCAACAGGAAGCACGAACGGTTCAGGCAGCTTACAGACTTTGTCATTCTCATAATCTGAATGAAATGTCAGAAGCAGCTGCCATGATTGATGCACCGGGCATCAACCTGATGTATGGAGATAATGAAGGCAATATTGCCTGGTGGGCAACAGGCAGACTTTATAAACTTCCTGAGGGTACTGATGAACGACTTTTGCTTGATGGCAGCAATGAAAGAGATGACAGCATTACATGGTTGCCTTTTTCAGAAAACCCTAAGTGCGTAAATCCCGTTACCGGTTTTATTTATACAGCCAACAATCAGCCCGACAGTGTGAATGGTTTTTTATTGCCGGGTTACTATGCTCCCAATGACAGAGCTGAACGTATCCTTCAGCTTTTGAAGCGTAAACCGTTATTGAATATTGAGGACATGCGGCTTATGGCTTTGGATGATACAAGTATTCTTAAAGTGGAACTGAAGAATGTAATTTGTAATATTCTGGAACCTGTAAGAAAAGATTCTCTTGAAACAGTAGTATTTAATATTCTGAAAAACTGGAAAGGCTCTCACAGTTTGGATGACAATGGGCCTGTGGTTTTTTATAACTTCTTGGCTGTGTTGTTTCAGAATACGATGGAGGATGAACTGGGCTATGAAAGATATCATGAGTTTATCAACGGACATACCATGAAGAACTCATATTTGCGTTTGTGTCTTAATGATTCATCGTTGTGGTGGGACAATGTTCTTACCCGCGACAGACGTGAAACAAGAAATGAAATCATAGAGCAATCTTTTCATAGTTGTGTGCAACTGATTAAAAACAAATATGGCAGCAATTCTTCTAAGTGGAAGTGGGGCAATGTTCATACACTACAATGCGCTCACGTGCTTGGAAGACAGAAACCTCTCGATAAAATTTTCAATGCACCAAAGGTGCCAATTGCAGGAGGCAATGAAACAGTCAACAGTCAGGGATTTGCTCTAGACACTACAGGATATTTCCCTGTTACTTATGGGCCGGCCATGCGTGTTACACTTGATTTTGCTGACATCGGCAATGCCACAAGCGTACTTCCGGGAGGGCAGAGCGGATATTTCTACTCACCTCATTATCACGATCAGCTAAAACTTTATGCTGCAGGAAAATATCGCCCTATGCTGATGAATCGCAAAGATGTTGAACGCTTATCTAAGCAGCATTTTATTTTCAAAAGTCAGAAAGGGGAATGATTATTCAACGTTGCCTTTAAAGCGATATCCTTCACCATACACCGCTTTGATGTAGTTAATGGCAGAGTAGCGGGCAAGTTTTCGTTTCAGGTTTTTTATATGACTATACAAAAAATCAAATGGTATGTCATCATCATTGTTGTGCTTCAGTACCTGTGTAGCCAATACTTCGTGAGGTATAATCTGATCAGGGTTAGCCATAAAAAATTTCAGTAATTCAAACTCTGCGCGTGTGAGATGAAGTGCTTGTTTATTTACCCATACACGGTACTCTTCCTGGCTCATTTCAATCTCTCCGAAATGTTGTCGGTGACTTTTGTAAAAATTATTTCTTTTATGATACAGGTTCTTCAATCTCGCACTTATCAGTGGCAGATTATACGGTTTTACAAACACTTCATCAGAACCTTTAAGCAGTGCATTTACAATCTCATTTTCTCCTGCATCTTTGGTGAGCATGATGATATTACCACGGAACATTATTTCGGAAGCCAAATCAATCATCAGAAATGATTCGCTGAAACTGAGTTCATCACCCAGAATTAAAAAGTCAAAAGCCTCATTTTGTAATTTACTTAACGCATGAGAGGAATTACCTGTTTGCTGACATTCAAAACAGTCAATTGATAAATATTCCAATAATTGAACGATGGCATCAGTCCTGTTATTTAGTATAAGAATGCTAATTAGCTTACTCTCTGCTGTAGCCATCGGAGGTGGTTTTATTAATATTTCAGGTCTCAGACCCATTGATTTAATGTTTAAACGATATCCAAACGCACCTTTCGCTCTTTTTTGCTGTTCGCATGACAAATATATACGTTCACCTAAATTATCTTACAATTCACCTAAATTATTTATTAACAATTTTGGTGTTGGTTTATAGTAATACGAATAGAATTTTAAGAATGGAAGTACAGAAGGAGTTCATTAGTAAAAACTACATTCCGGAATAGTAATAGCTATGAATTCTAATCTCCGGCAAAGGGAATTATGTTATTAGCTGAATTGTTAACGAGGAAAATTACAACTCAGTGTCGTTTCATAGCTCTTGCTACTTCACGTTTTGCTTCCTGCTCTTTCTGAGATTCACGTTTGTCAAACATTTTCTTTCCGCGGGCAAGTGCAATTTCAAGCTTGGCATAACCCTTCTCGTTGAAATAAATGCGAGTAGGAATGATGGTAACACCTTTGTTTTTTACTTTACTCAGAAGTTTCAGTAATTCTTTCTTATGCAGAAGTAACTTGCGATCTGACTTGGCAATATGGTTGGCATATCCTCCCTGTTTGTATTCGGCAATATGGATGTTCTTAACCCAAAGTTCTCCATCCTTAAATACACAGTAAGCATCAGTAAGATTAACCTGACCGGTACGCAATGACTTTACCTCAGTACCGGTAAGTACCATACCTGCCTCGAACTTCTGTTCAAAAAAATAATCGAACGAAGCTTTCTTGTTTGCAACTTCAGGAGAAAAATCTTTTTTAGCCATAATTGAAAAAGCAAAGAAAGTTAAACAACCAATACTGCTGTTTTCACTCGGTGCCTTACCGTATTAATTGTGGTGCCAAACACAAAGTCTTTTATCCCTCGGTGTCCGTGTGCACCCATCACCAGTAAATCTGCATCAAAAGAATTAACCATACTCGGTATTACCCTTTTGGGATTGCCGAAGCCAATGGCGTTTTCAACTTTATAGCCCATTGCCAGAAGTTGTTGCGTATAATTCTCCAAAATTATTTTGTCAGACTGACTTTCTTTATCTTCAATTTCATGACCAAAAGCAAGTGCGCCTGCTGATTCTACTACGTGAATTAAAAGATAAGATGGCTCTTTTCCGCCAATGTTCAGGGCATGATTTAATGCAGTGGTATCACTCTTGCTGAAATCAAGTGAAATCACAATCCGTTTAAAGGAGTGAGCTTCAATTTTGTTGATATCAGTTGGTTGTTGATGCATTTGCTGGTCGTGAAATCTTCTGCGCAAAATCAATGGATATAAAGTAACAACAATTAGTAATACAATGGCAGCCAGACTGACAAGAGCAACAGGTATTTTTAGAAACAGGGAAGATTCTCCTGTTAAGAATTCAGTAATAAAATCAAAAACCAATTTAATGTTCAGTGCAACAATAATGGTGGCACACAGCCATGCAAAGATTTTTGTTATGGTGTTGATTGCAAACACACCCATTTTGTCTTTGTCGCTCACAAAGTGTATGAGCGGAATAATGGCAAATCCCAACTGTAGGCTCAGAATAACCTGACTCAGCACCAATAAATCACCGCTGCTGCGTTCGCCAAAAAAGTGTACGGTAATAAGAGCTGGAATGATGGCAATTAAACGGGTGAGCAACCTCCTTATCCATGGAGCTATGCGAAGATTGATGTATCCTTCCATCACAATTTGTCCGGAGAGGGTTCCTGTTACAGTGGAGCTTTGCCCTGCAGCTATCAAAGCAACAGCAAAAAGTATGGGTGCAAGTTTGTTTCCCAACATTGGCTCCAGCAGTTTATGAGCGTCCTGTATTTCGGCCACATCAAACATTCCCGACTTATGAAACACTGCTGCTGCAAGAATGAGAATAGCGGCATTTACAAAAAATGCCATGTTCAATGCAATGGCACTGTCGGCAATATTAAAACGGATTGCTTTGCGAATGGCTCTGTCAGTACGTTCAATTTTTCTTGTTTGCACAAGAGATGAGTGAAGGTAAAGGTTGTGAGGCATTACAGTGGCTCCAATGATACCAATGGCAATATAGAGTGCTTCATTGCTTAGGGTGGATGGAATAAGTCCGGTTAAAATTTCGCTCACATCAGGTTTGGCAAAAAATATTTCTGCAAAAAATGACATGCCGATTATTCCTACCAGCGATATGATGAACATCTCCATTTTACGCATACCAAGGTTCATCAGAAATAGCAACAGTATGGTGTCGAATACTGTAATTAATACTCCTGTAGTCAGTGAAAAGCCAAACAACAATTGCAATCCGATGGCCATACCAAGGACTTCAGCAAGGTCGGTAGCAGCAATGGCTATTTCCGCTAAAACATAAAGACTGATGTTGATGTATTTTGGATAAGTCTCACGCGAAGCCTGCGCCAGGTCTCTGTTGCGCACTACGCCTAATCTGGCACTTAAACTCTGCAGAAGCAGTGCAATGAGATTGCTCATCATCAATACCCATAACAACTGATAGCCAAACTGACTGCCACCGGCTATATCAGTTGCCCAATTGCCCGGATCCATATATCCGACACTCACCAAATAGGCCGGACCAAAAAATGCAAGCAACCTCCTGAATTTTGTCTTGGGTGTCTGTGTGTTGATGGAAGCATTTACCTCATTCAGTGATGGGGTAAAGGTATGCTTGTCGGTTATCTTATTTTTGCTACCCATAAATGTGATGCTGCCTGATTGCTGATATGTAAACTGTTTTTTCCATTGATGACAATATCCATTGATTCATCAAAATCATTAAGGTTGTGAATGATTAAATTCACTCCCGGAACAAGGTTGTTTTTTTGTAAATATTGAAGAAAGGAAGGAGTTTCATCACTAATTCTTTTCAGTTCAACTTCCATATTTGGTCTGATGGTACTAAGAGAAAATAATTTTAATTTATCCAATTCACCTTTTTTGTTAGGAATGGGTTCGCCATGAGGATCGGTTTTAGGATGACCAAGAAAATTTTCCAATCGGTCGCTGAGTTCGTCACTTGTGGCATGTTCCAGTTCTTCTGCCATTTCATGCACTTCGTCCCAGCCAAATCCTAATTTTTCAGTCAGAAATACTTCCCACAGTCTGTGCTTTCGGACAATATTCAGTGCTGCCGATTTTCCTTTTTCAGTGAGCCGCGCACCATAATACTTCTCATACTCTACAAGTTTTTTGTCGGCCAGTTTACCAAGCATATCAGTAGCCGATGCCGAACGTATGTTCACTGCATTGGCAATGTCGGAAGTAAGAATATTGGAATTGTTGTTTACTGACAGTTCATAAATCACTTTAATGTAGTTCTGTTCAGTTAAGCTAAGTCCTTTCTGCGACATAAATCTTTAAAATAAATTTCGACAAATATATTAAAAAATTTAGATAAGCCTAAAAATTAAAATAAATGTTTTCAACATGCAGCCGGTTGCTGAAAACAAAGGGTAATTTTGCCGCATGTACAGGTTCCTTATCAAACCGTTGCTTTTTCTGATTCCACCTGAAAAGGCGCACTATTTCACCTTTGCACTGCTAAAGTTTATTCTCAATATTCCTTTGGTAAAATATTTATACAGAGATGTTTTTTGCATAAATGATAAGTCTTTGTCATGTAAAGTAGGTGGAATCACTTTTCCGGGTCCGGTAGGGCTTGCAGCCGGATTCGACAAGAATGCGGTTTTAACGGATGAGCTTTCAGTTTTCGGATTCGGATTTATTGAAATAGGAACCGTAACACCACGACCGCAGCCCGGAAATCCTCAACCACGGCTTTTTCGTTTACCTGCTGATGAGGCATTACTGAACAGAATGGGATTTAACAATGATGGGATGGAAGCTGTTGCAACCCGACTGCAACAACGAAAATCAAAAATTATCATTGGAGGGAACATCGGAAAGAATAAAGACACTCCAAATGAAAATGCACTTGACGATTACAAACTGTGTTTTAACAGTCTCTTTAATCATGTAGATTATTTCGTTGTCAATGTAAGTTCGCCCAACACACCGGGGCTTAGGGAGTTGCAGGATCGCGAACCTCTTACTGAATTATTAAAGGGTGTTCAACAATTGAACAACAGCAAACCTGTGCCTAAACCTGTATTCCTGAAAATCGCTCCTGATCTTAGCTACAGTCAGGTGGATGAGATTATAGAAATAGTTAAACTAACTAATCTTACAGGATTGATTATCAGTAATACTACAATAAGCAGAGATGGTTTAAAATCCAATCAACAGAAAATTCAGGAAATGGGTGCCGGAGGCATTAGCGGGCGACCTGTAAGGCAACGATCAACGGAGTTGATTCATTATGTATGTAAAGAAAAAAATGCACCATTTGATGTCATTGGTGTTGGCGGTATTCACTCTGCTGAGGATGCCATTGAGAAACTGGAAGCCGGTGCTAAACTGGTTCAGGTTTTCACAGGTTTTATCTACGAAGGGCCGTTTTTAATTAAGAAAATCAACAAAAGAATACTCGCACAAAGAAGGTTAGGTGGTTAAATACTTAATCAGCTTTTCAAAAAAATATGTTGTTTAGTTCGTTAATTTTGAAACCATTCATCAACCATTGAATTCATTGCAGAAAAATATTAAACTTATCGAGTGTCCGCGTGACGCCATGCAGGGTTTGCATGATTTTATTCCAACTCAACTGAAGGCAGAGTACATCAACATGCTTCTTGGAGTAGGATTCGACACTTTGGATTTTGGAAGCTTTGTTTCACCCAAAGCCATTCCTCAGATGAAGGATACAGCAGAGGTGCTGAGTAGGCTGGATTTGTCGTCCACACAAACAAAACTATTAGCCATCATTGCCAACCAGCGTGGTGCTGAGGATGCTGTTCAGCATGCGGCAATATCTTATCTGGGTTTTCCGTTTTCTGTTTCAGAAACATTTCAGTTGCGCAATACCAACAGTACCATAGCACAATCCTTCGACACTGTGAAGCGGATTCAGGAACTCTGCGTAAAAAACGGGAAGACACTGGTAATTTACATTTCAATGGGTTTTGGAAATCCGTATGGCGACCCCTGGAATACAGAAATTGTAGGCCAATGGACAGATAAGATGATTCAGGAAGGAATTCATATCATTTCACTTGCCGACACTGTGGGCATGGCTAAAAAGGAAGATATTTCTTATTTATTTTCAGAGTTGATTCCTGCCTATCCAAATATTGAATTCGGGGCTCATCTTCATGTCACGCCACAAGCGTGGGAAGAGAAGTTAAATGCCGCTGCAGAGCATGGTTGCACCCGTTTTGACATGGCAATAAGAGGTTTTGGAGGCTGTCCAATGGCAGAAGATCGCTTAACCGGAAACCTTGCAACCGAAAATGCAGTACAATACTTTTTAAAGAATAACTACCATTTAACAATTGATAGAGAAAAACTTAATGAATGCATTTTATTTTCAAACCGCATCTTTTATGTTGCTGATTAAAAAAATGAAACTTAAAGGATTACGCAATCTGTTTTTAACAGCGGCATTGGTACTCTTTATTTCGCCTGCATTGTTTGCGCAGAAAGGAAGTCTTGAGTTATTAGGCAACGTGAAGCAAAACGGAAAAGGCCTGGAGGGTGCTGAGATTAAAATTATGAAAGGTAATGAGCAAGTGGATAATATCCTTTCCGGCAATAACGGTAAGTTTATCATTAATCTCGACCTTGATGCAGTTTATACTTTGCTGTTTACTAAGAGCGGGTGTGTTACCAAATCCATCATTTTTGATACACGTGTACCTGAGCCTATAAAAAACCAACTGCTTTCCAACAGAAAATTCGGAATCGAATTATTTAAGATACCTGAAGGTGTTGAACAACCAAAAGAACTCGACAAGCCTGTTGCAAAGTGGAGTTGGAATGATTCTTATGACGATTTTGATTATGATTTGGAATATTCAAATGCACGTAAGCAGGAGAATGAGCAGATTAAAAAGGTGTTGGAAGAACAGGCTGTTGCACAGGAAAAACAGAGAAATGATTCATTGGCGCATGCCCGACTTGACTCCATTAATAAAGCAAAAGCAGCAGAACAGGTACGCTTAGCTGAATTAGCCCAAAAGAAGAAAGAGGAAGAGCAACAAAAGAAACTGGAAGCAGAACGTCAGGCAGCATTTGCGGCAGCTAAAAAGCGAGAAGAAGACAGCCTGAGAGCAGAACAGCTGAAAGCTGATGCTCTGGAAAGAGCCAGACTTGCAGCGCTGGAAAAAGCCCGCAAAGACAGTATTGAAAAAGCAAAAGCGTTGGCTGAACAACTTGCAAGGGAAAAGGCAGCCGAAGAAAAACGTTTAGCTGCACTTGAAAAAGCACGCTTAGATAGTATTGCAAAGGCAGATGCTGCAGAAAAAGCCAGACTTGCAGCACTCGAAAAAGAGCGACAGGATAGTTTGGCAAGGGTAAAGGCTGAAGAAGACAGATTGGCAAGGGAAGCAGCGAAAGAACAGGCTCGTCTTGCAGCATTGGAGAAGGCACGACAGGACAGCATAGCCAAAGCCAAAGCTGCGGAAGAAAGGCGCCTTGCTGCATTGGAAAAAGCCCGTCAGGACAGTTTAGCGCAGGCTGAAGCAGCCGCCAAAGCAGCAGAAGCAGCACGTTTAGCCGCTTTGGAAAAAGCAAGAAAAGACAGTTTGGAAAAAGCGGAAGCTGTAGCAAGAGAAAACGAACGATTGCGACTTGCAGCATTAGAAAAAGCCCGACAGGATAGTATAGCAAAAGCTGAAGCAGCTGCTAAGGTTGCGGAAGCGGCACGTTTGGCGGCACAAGAAAAAGCAAGAAAAGACAGCATTGCCCGTGCCGAGGCAGAAGCTAAAGAACAGGAACGTTTACGTCTGATAGCATTAGAAAAAGCCCGTCAGGATTCTATAGCCAATGCCAAAGCTTTGGCCGAGCAAAAAGCAAAAGAAGAAGCTCTGGAAAAGGCTCGTCTGGCAGCGCTTGAGAAAGCCCGTCAGGACAGTATTGCCAAAGCAGAAGCATTAGCAAAAGAGCAGGAACGTTTAAGGCAATTAGCATTGGAGAAAGCCCGTCAGGATTCAATAGCCAATGCCAAAGCTTTAGCAGAGAAGAAAGCAAAAGAAGAGGCATTGGAGAAAGCCCGTTTGGCAGCATTGGAGAAAGCCCGTCAGGATAGTATATCAAAAGCCGAGGCTGCTGCAAGAGCCAAGGCAGAGGCTGACGCCAAAGCACGCGCTGCTGCCGAAGCAAGAGCAAAATTCGTAGCCGACAGCACAGCCAGAGCTGAAGCTGCTGCTGCCAAAAAACGTCAGCAGGAAGAAGCTGAAGCAAGACGATTGCGAGAACTGGAAGAGCAGAAACAGGCTTTAGCCAAAGCGAATGAAAAATCGGAATCAAAACAAACAACTGCTTCACTTCCGGTATTTGAAGACACCAACTATGCTGAAGGTCTGACTGAAGAAACCATTAATGAATCGAACAGGAAAATTTTCAGAACGATTATCAAAAAGTCAAATACAACAGATGTGTTTTCGAAAGTGGTGTATAACTGGGGTGGTATTTATTACTTCAAAAACACAACCAGTATGTCAGAAGCCAATTACAACAATGAGTTGAAGAAATATAAAGATCAGTTAGGGAAATAATATTCTATGCTATAGAACAAAAAGAGGAACTGATATTCAGCTCCTCTTTTTTTTGGACTTATTGCAAATTTCTTTAAGGTTGGGTTTTGCGGTTTTAGTTTTCTGTTTTTAGTGTTAAAGGCCTAAACGATATATGTCATTTACTGACTTCAAAAAAATAGTGATATCTGTTTTTTTTCGAACGCACCTTTGTACAAATAAATACAACAACTGCTACAAGATTGAATAATGTAAAGAGTAATAACATGGCTCAAAGGTAAGACGCGCTGTACCCCTTTGTTTAATAATTTTGGTCAAATGACTATTTTGCAGGGTAGATGGAATTATTTTACGGTTGGGAACTCCATTAGATTAAATAAATGAGTGTTTTTGTAAAATGAATGGTCGTAAAATTGGTACAACTGATAAAGTTTACAGTTTATCAACGAACCTATAAGTTTTGGTATTTCAAAAAAAACCTCCATTCAAATGAATGGAGGTTTTTATAATTTGTTGATACTTAAGATTAGGCTACAACCGGTACTTTGGGTGCAGCAGCCATTATCTCGTTATTAGCTTTTGATGCATACTGCTCAAAGTTTTTTACAAACTTAGAGGCAAGATCTGCTATTTTATTATCGTAAGATGTCTTGTCTGCCCAAGTTGATTTTGGATTCAAAATCTCAGCCGGAACATTAGGACAAGTTGTTGGGAAGTTCAATCCAAATACCGGAAGTGTTTCATAATCAACCTTATCAAGTTCCCCATTTAAAGCAGCAGTTATCATTGCACGGGTATAAGAAAGTTTCATTCTTGAACCAACACCGTATGAGCCACCGCTCCATCCGGTATTTACCAGCCATACTCTGATATTCTTATTCTCATCTAATTTCTTACCAAGTAACTCAGCATATTTTGTTGGGTGCAGTGGTAAAAATGCTTTTCCGAAACATGCAGAAAAGGTTGTTACCGGTTCTGTAATTCCAACTTCAGTACCTGCAACCTTGGCTGTATATCCACTGATAAAGTGATACATTGCCTGACCGGTAGTAAGTCTTGATATAGGAGGTAATACTCCAAAGGCATCACAGGTAAGGAAGAAAATATTTTTTGGAACTCCCGCCACAGAAGGTTCTACGGCATTATCAATAAAATTAATCGGATAGGCTACACGTGTATTTTCTGTCTTCGAAATATTATCGAAATCAACCTTTGTTGTGCCTTCGTAGAATTCAATATTTTCCAATAATGAACCAAAACGGATGGCGTTGTAAATCTGAGGTTCTTTTTCAGCACTCAGGTTAACACACTTGGCATAACATCCGCCTTCAAAGTTAAACACCGTATTATCACTCCATCCGTGCTCATCATCACCAATAAGTCCACGGTTCGGGTCAGCACTCAGTGTTGTTTTTCCTGTACCTGAAAGTCCGAAGAAAATAGCAGTATCACCGTCTTTACCAATGTTGGCAGAGCAGTGCATGCTCAATACACCTTTATGATGCGGCAACACATAATTCAAAACAGAGAAAATTCCTTTTTTAATCTCACCGGTATAACCTGTACCACCAATAAGAATAATTTTCTTGGTAAAGTTAACGATGGCAAAATTATGCTGACGCGTTCCGTCAATGGCAGGATCGGCATAAAATCCTGAAGCTGCCATTATAGTCCAGTCTTTTTCGGCCTTGGTTATTTCTTCGGGAGTAGGTCTTAAAAATAAATTATTGGCAAAAATACTCTGATAAGGAGAGTCAGTTACCACTCGAATATTTAATCTGTAACGGGGGTCGGCACAGGCATAACAATCTCTTACATAAATTTCTTTACCGGAGAGATAGGCAGTTACTCTGTTGTATAAGGCATCAAATTTTGCCGGTTCGAATTTAAAATTGATATCCCCCCACCAAACAGAATTTTCTGTTTCGCTGTCGCACACCACAAATTTGTCTTTTGGAGAGCGTCCTTTGAATTCACCGGTGTCAACCACCAGTGCTCCAAAATCTGAAAGTTCACCTTCTCCTTTCAGAATAGCTTCTTCTACAAGTTCAGCTACGCTAAGGTTCCAATATGCAGCCGATACGTTTTTTAATCCTAAATCGGCTACCGAGAAATTCGGGTTTTTTAAACCGTATTCGTTCATAATATTTAATATGTTTTTTTGAGACTGCAAAGTAATGAAAAAAATACGCGTTCCACAATCGTATTTTTGGTGAATTGCTTTGTTTTATCAACCAAATATTACATCCAGCGGACGTTCTCATAAACTATGTGCACCAAATTCCTTTTAATTTTGCACACTTAGCTGAAAAAATATGTTTTCTAAGATATTAATAGCCAACCGTGGCGAAATAGCTTTGCGCGTAATGCGTACTGCCCGCGACATGGGAATCAGGACAGTAGCTGTTTACAGTGATGCCGATCGCCATGCTCCACATGTTTATTATGCTGATGAAGCTGTGCATATTGGACCTTCACCTTCTTCACAATCTTATCTTGTGGTTGAAAAAATAATTGATGCTGCCCGTAAAACCGGTGCACAAGCTGTTCACCCGGGTTATGGATTTCTTTCTGAAAATGCCGATGCTGCACAGGCTATAATTGATGCAGGATTGGTATTTATTGGTCCATCGCCTCATGCCATGCGCATGATGGGAAGCAAACTGGGTGCAAAAGAAGCTGCCAAAAAGTTTAATGTTCCCATGGTACCCGGTACTGATTATGCCATAAAAGATATTGACAAAGCCAGAAAAATAGCAGTGGAAACAGGATTTCCTGTGCTTATAAAAGCAAGTGCAGGTGGCGGAGGCAAGGGCATGAGAATTGTTGAAAACGAACAATCATTTGACGAAGCAGTAAAAACTGCCATGAACGAGGCACTCTCAGCTTTTGGCGATGGAAGTGTGTTTATAGAAAAATATGTGGCATCACCCCGCCATATCGAAATTCAGATTATGGGTGACAATCATGGCAACATTGTTTATCTGTTCGAACGCGAATGTTCAGTTCAACGGAGGCATCAGAAAGTAATTGAAGAAGCTCCGTCAGGAATACTGAATGAGAAAATCCGAAAACAAATGGGCGAATGTGCGGTGATGGTTGCAAAGTCATGTAATTATACAGGAGCAGGCACGGTTGAATTTCTGATGGATGATAAAATGAATTTTTATTTTCTTGAAATGAATACACGATTGCAGGTTGAGCATCCGGTTACTGAAATGATAACAGGTCTCGATTTGGTGCGTGAACAGATTTTGGTAGCTGCAGGTGAAAAACTCAGTTTCAGACAGGAAGATCTCAAAATTCAAGGACATGCCATGGAGGTAAGGGTTTATGCAGAAGATTCAGCCAACAATTTTTTACCCAATGTAGGAACACTTTCGGTTTATCAACCGCCCAGAGGAGTGGGAGTGAGAGTAGATGACGGATATGAGCAGGGAATGGAAATCCCGATTTATTATGATTCGATGATTGCCAAACTGATTACCTATGGACGCAACCGCGAAGAAGCTATTCAGCGAATGATTAGGGCAATTGACGAATATAAAATTACAGGCTGCGAAACTACCTTGCCTTTCTGCCGTTTTGTGATGAAGCATCCTGCATTCGCAGAAGCACAGTTTGATACCAATTTTGTTAAAAATTATTTCAAGCCGGAATATCTGCAAGTCAAAAATGAAAGAGAAGAAGAAGTTGCAGCACTGGCAGCTGAATTGTTTTTTGAAGATACAAATACCGCAAGCAAGGTAAAGCCATCTGAGAGTAAAGTCTCACTTTGGCGGAATAACAG
>Ga0209200_1000297_pt1 | contig 56007 bp, 92 predicted proteins | sample AD_UKC033_MetaG_FD_184406 | JGI IMG/M metagenome (GOLD analysis project Ga0209200, IMG submission 184406) | Active sludge microbial communities of municipal wastewater-treating anaerobic digesters from USA - AD_UKC033_MetaG (SPAdes) (version 2) | ecosystem: Engineered > Bioreactor > Anaerobic >... | reverse complement strand
AAATAGACCTTTCCCGTTATATCTATGTACTATCCCTTCTTTTTCATTATCGGTAGGTGTTATAATTACCATGTCATTCGGGATATATTCTACCTTTAATCTTTTAAAGGTCTGACCATTGGTAAGTTCATTATAAACATCCTCGCCAATATAGACTGAAAGCATAAGTTTCTTATCTTTCCCTATGTGAGAATATTTAATCCTTACCTGATCCTTTTCAGTAAAATTCTTGATTTTAGTGTATGATTTTCTTGGTGTACCGCCGCCCATTTAGTCCTCCTTTTTTATTGTTAATATCTATATGGTTTTTCAATTCTTTTTAAACAATTCTGTATATCATCTAATTTAACATAGTTATCAAGTATATTACTTATCAGATAACTACGTGTAACATTATCGTAAGCTGCAACTTTATCAAGTGCCTCGATAATCTTAATTGGTAATTTTACAGTTACGAACCTTTTAGGCTCGCCATAGCTTTGTTGTAATCTTGGTTGCTGTTTTTTCATTCCTCCTCCTAAATTATAAACTTTATTCGGGTCTAACTCCGATTTACTTTAAGTTGATTCTCTTTCATGCAAGTTTTACATAAACTACTTTCATATAAACCGCTACCTATCTTTATTATTACAGGATCAAGCAAATAGGTATCACACTTGCTACATATCCCATCATATTCGAATCCATCTACTTCAAGTTTCCGTGCTTTCATTGTTTTTAGTCCTCCTTAAATTAAAGAATATAAATTTAATTATTACTTCCATCAGTTTTTACCTCATTGTAATAATTACTTATAATATAACCAATATGTTTTTCCTCAGGTCTATAATTTACTTTAGCATCTTTTCTTAATTTATTTTCCACTTCATCCGATAATCCATACCTTGGATACATAACTGCTAAACCTAGAAAAAATCCCACAGTAAACATTATTATTGAGGCTAAAATAGCCCCTGAATTATCATCATTACTCATTATTTAGCACCCTCAAGCTGCATAATTCTTTCTCTTAAACCATCTATCTTTGCTTCATAAACAGTATGGTCAAAGAATTGAGCAATACATATACTACATAAAAGTATAAGTATTGTTCCTTTGCTTTTTACAGTGTCTTTATTTACTTTAACGATTGCAATAACAGCAAGCGTTATCAAGAATATTGTTGTTATCATTTTAGTCCTCCTTTTTGTTTTGCTAATTAGTACTTCTTAATTTATTACTGATTTCAAATATAATTTCTTCTCTTTTTGTATATTTCTCATGATCTGTTAAACCTTCAACTGCATCATTTATATGATTTAATATAATATTAGTTAAAATATTTATATCTTTTCTGTTTTTATAAGGTTCTTCTACTTCTTCCCACCAATCATTACTTCCTGCTTGATCGATATTATGATCCTGATTGATGAATATTACTTTATCTGTTTCTTCAAAATCTTCATTTATTAAAAATTCATCATGTAAGCAACGATAATAGATAAATATCTTACCCTGCATATTTGGATGAGTAAACCTAGCACCATCTTTAGCTAGTTCTATTGCATATTCTATATTCAATTAGTCCTCCCATATTTTTAATCCTCTGTTTCTTTATCATTAAAATTTATTTTCAGCTTGCTGTAAAATTCAGCTATATGTTGCCCAAAATTTAAAGGCTCATTTTTCATTACTTTATTTTGCCATATATTAAACCTACGGGCTTCTTTGCTTGAAAATTCCATTTCCTTTTCTTCCTTATCAATTGAACTCATTTCTAACATTCTTTTTTAAATTACCTATAATGATTTTCACATAATCATTTAATATGATGTCCATCTGATCACAGCTTAATTCATTACTTTTTACCATTTTATCCGCAATAATATTGACTGCTAACATCAATGAACTAATCATATTCAGATCATAATGTTTGGTTAAAAATCCCTTTTCAGTTATGATTGACAGATTCTTGACGCCGTTTTTAGACATCAATTGTTCAATATCTTTTAATAATTGCTTATTGTTCATTTAAACACACCTTTGATATCTATATTCATTTTCTTCATCTTTACACGTTATACCAACATACGCTTGCCAATCAGTAGCTAGTAAATCTTCTATTGTGATTGTAGGATCAATTTTTACCAATTCTAATTCATAACTATTATCATCTCGTGTAAAAACAACATCTTTTATACCTGGTAAATTTTCGTAATTTTCAGTTCTTTTTAAAACGAATATATCATCATACCCTGTACCTTTATATGTGTGTTTAGCTGCGCAATACGCCTCAAATATATTCATTTCCTAATCCTTTAATTGATACCATCCATAAAATATTAAACCTATTAACCCAAGTAATAAAACACCACCTTGTACTATTAATAATAACTCAATCTCACTCATTTTAATTACTCCTTAATTTATCCTAATACTCAATACTATCACCAACTACATCAACTGAACTGTTAAGCCCCATAATAAGATCAAAAAGAGGTGCTAAATCTTTCACCATTGATTCGGCTATCAGACTTATCATAGCTTCATCTGGTTGTTCCTCTTCTCTAGCATAATCAAGAGCTTTCTGTTTAGTCGTAGGTGTTGCGTGCTTTAAAAACAATTCTATCATCGGTGCGTTTCGATGAGATATAGCTTCCGTTACAGCATTCCATTTATCATTGTTATAAAATATATTAACGTTTCCGTAATTATTAACTATGTGTTTCGCAATGGTTATATTACCATGATGAGCTGCATGAGTTAGCGCATCCCTTTCAGCTTTATTCTTATACGGGATAACTGTATTTACGTTTTCTTTTAGTTCTTCAGTTAATCTCTTTACACTTTCAAAATCGTTTTTCTCTACTGATTCAATTAGTTGCCTGCAAAGTATCTCAGTCCTTTTCATGGTTTTAGTCCTCCTTTTTGTTGATTATTTACTTACTACTTTAATTAAATTGTTAATAGCTTCCTTTACCTTACTGTTCTTTATGTTCATAAAGTAGTTTGCCATTTCTATCGTTATACGTTCTTTAGGCAATGGTCTTTTATCTTTCAAATCTATATCAGAACAAAAAGATGTAATAGGCTCTCCCAGTTCTTTTGCTATCATGATTAGACGGCCGATAGATATCCTATTTGTTCCATGCTCATACTTGGATAATTGCTGGTGTGTTATACCAATGGTTTTAGCTAAATCTTCCCTTGACATACCAGTGGCTATTCTAAAGTCATGTATTTTTCGCCCTACGTGCCGATCAACAGCTGTTATAAAGTCGTTATTTCTCGCCATAGTTTTTAGTCCTCCTTTATTAGTTTAATGTAATATTATCCTGTTTAATAAATTTTGGTATTTTATAAGAGTTATCCAATATTACCATTAGGTCATCTATTGCCTTTTTTCTACCTTCTTTATCATCTTTAAAATTGACATGTATAAAGCTTCCTAAAGCATGTGCCAACATATTAAAAACATCATCAGGACCTAAGTCATCAGTTGCTGATATATCCAAATCGCCGTTAATGTGTGTTAACGTCATTGTTTTACTATATTGTTTCATTTACTCCTCTTTTGTTAAATCAGTATCAAGTATTATTTTTACAAAAGCCCGTTTTAAATCATTACGCATGTTTTCATACCCTCCTTGCGTTGAACTATTAATAAAACTCAATACTCCATTTGCAAGTAAGTTAAATGATTCCTTACAATCCAAATCTTTGTAAATCATAGTAAATGTATCTTCTTCACTATTTTTATTTAGTTCCAGTATGATACATGGTTTTTCAGTCATTTAGTCCTCCTGAATAGTTATCTTAATTTCAACCCCTGTAGTCTCGCATATCATTTCAATAACATTAGTTACAAGCTCCGCTTTATCCTTATAACTTAAGTTATTACGCTTGCTGTTCTCATTAATTAGTACACTTAATGTTGCTGTAGCTAAAATCATCTGCTCAATTGTAGTTAGATTATAGGCTACAATTGTTGAATTAGGTTTGCCTTGTATACTTATAATTGTTTTTTTATTATAGTAAAGTAATTTTTCTATAAATCTTGTTATTATGTTCATTTAGTCCTCAATTTTAACGATAATAATCTTTGAAATATAATAGGGTCAACTTCGCTACTAAGATCATATAATCTTTTATATATAGAACCAGTTTCATCAACAATTAAACTAGAATCAGGATTATCTTTAATGAACTGGCAATATAAAGTATATCTATGTTCTTTTGTTACAGGTTTATACTTAGTTGTATCATCATTAATTATCTGTTCCAAACTTTTTAAACTAAAGTTGTTTTTATCATCTACTAAGATTGCTATCTGTGTTAGATCATTAAAAAATAAAATATATTTTTTTCGCATTTAGTCCTCCTGTGTAAAATCAACATAAAAAACATTGTTTTCATAGAATTTTAAATATTTTAATTCTTCTTCTGTAAACTCTTTTACACTTAAAGGAAAATCTATATGTACGTAACTATCACTACTACTATAACCTCTACAAGCTCTTAAATCTTTTTTTAAAAAAGAAATATACTTAAATAAATAATCTAAAGGTTCTTCTTTTTCAGCATCCTCTATGATTGCATGCCGTAATTTTTCTAAATCATTACACAGGCGCTCAAATAATTTATTTTTTAACTCTTCTGCTCTTTCTTTACTTATTGTCATTTAATCCCCCATATATTCCTTTTTATTTTCTGTGTTCAATAACGCAAGCAATCCCGGCCTTAACATATGGGTCATACGTCTGATAGCGCTCTGGCTTCTCTTCTCAGCATCTCTTAATCTATCCATTGCTACTTTAAGCTCGTAAGGTAAAATCCTTACCTTATGTTTTAATAAATAATCCGCCGATTCTTCCGTTAACGTTTCAAGTATAGGATATTCTTCCCTTACTTCATCCCTATATGCAATCCAAAACATATTATTTAAAATAATCCTCCTTTTCTAATCTCTCCATTGCTCTATTTCTTATTAATTCAAGCAGATTATTGAAACATAACCATTCGTGCTCATGGTCACTAATATCTTTAGTTGCAAGCATTCTACCGCAACAGATATTTACAATATCATCAATGGCTTTATCCAATATAATATGGCTATTAGCGTCCAGTATTTTATTAATATATTCTTCTAATTTACTCATTTAGTCCTCCCTATATTGTTTTAAATCAACCATAAATAGCAACTATTATTACTATAATTATAAACATTAACATTTTATTAACCTCTTTTTATTAATCTGGTGTAAAATAACTGATAATTACTATTACCAGTATTATAAGCAAAAAACCTAGCATTTTATTTGTCCCTATCAAACCATAGTTTGAAAACAAAACTGGTAACCATAACAAGTAATAAGATGATTATTGTTATCCCAGCTATTTTGAGTTCAAACATTTATATTCTCTATCATATCAATTGCCATATCCACTTCGTCCTCTATCTCTTCAATCTCGCCGTAATAAACATGGTCTTTGATGTTTTCCATTCTATCCCTAAGTTCCATCAGCTCATAATAAGTGCTAGCAAAAGCTGTAAAAGGGATTAATACAAGCAAGCTTAATAATATTGTGTTTTTCATTTCACCATGACCATCTTCGATTATTATTTTTTAATATATCGTACATTTCATCTAGTATCATAAAATCGTCAGTAGTATTAACTGAATCCAGAAAATTCTGTAATTCTTTATGCTTTTTTCGTGCACTATCCACTTGTTGTTCTTGTAAATTGTTCATTTTATTATCCTCCTTGTTTCATATGCCTATTCCTGTAAATCATTCTTTTTATAATTTTATATTTAATGCCAAGTCGTCTTATTTTGTTATTTAAAAGATACTGTTCTATATCACTTGGCAGATGTTCCAGTATGTGCTCAAGTTCATGGTAACCAGACGGCATTCTCATTGATCAATAACCTCCCAATCTGTTGCCATAAAATCGTCATATGTAAAACAATATCTCGGACCATTATCTTTACATTTATTTTCATAAAGATGTAAAGTACCTATAACTGGCGATAAATATATTTTATAACCTTGTTTATTAACTATAATTTTTCCTTGCCTTGTTTGATTTATTGCTTCGATTATATTCATTCTACTACCTCCCAATCATTACACAGGAACTCAGACGGGATTAAACTGTATAATCTAGTATTCCCATCTATATAAGTACCATCTTCCCAAACTTTTCTTCTTACTTTCTTATCATTTTTAATTTCCTTAAATGCTTCGATAAAAGTTAATGGTCTTCTAAACTGCTTTATTATCCAATCATCTGCTTGTACATCGTTTGCGGTAAAAAGATAGTCTATCTCCTCATTGGTGCATGTATTATATACAAATATTTTTCCGGTCTCTGAAGAAGACATAACGACCATATTGGGGAACCAACTAATGCGAGTTGTCACATTACCATCATTAACTTCTTCCATTGCTTCGACTATCTTCATTTTATTACCTCCTAAAATAATACAACATATTCTCATAACCACAGATACAACGATAGACCATTTTATCATCGTCAAGCTCTACCATCTCAGCAGGTAAGTAACTGAGGTCGCATTGCTCGCAGGATAGATATAATAGTTTATTGTCGTTATCTTCTGTCATGTTACCCATAAATTATTTCTCTTAATGTTTCTTCCACATTTTTACCGCTACTAGAAAGTAAATTAAAACACTTAGAAAAGTACGCCATCTGGTATTTTTCATATGATATTTTACCAGTATTATATAACTCTGATGCATACAAAGGATTCATCGTTAAATACTTTTTATATATTCTTTTCTTCATAATATTAGTCCTCACTTAAATTTCTCTTGCTCTTCATTTAGTATTTTTATTATGTCATTGGTTACCTTAATGTGACACCACTCGCAGATATAGATTTCATCTTCAAGCTGTCGCATTTCTTCTGCTGCTTTTCCACATTCAATGCACGTTACTCTCATATATTTCATAATACTTTACAATAACTACATAAATCCCTAACATCAAAGTCTTCAAGCTTTTTAAGCTGCTTAGCCAGCTTTTTACATTCGGCAGCTACGTAATCAGCTGTCCTGTACTCCCGATCAAAATCTATAAGCATACTTTCATCATAAGATCTAAACGGCGCATAATCGTTTACATGGTTACAATCAAAACCTATTAGCCAATCATGTAACTCATCAAGATATCTTGGTAGCTCCTTATTATTGTAATAGTTTGTAAGCCTGCCAGTAAAACTTATACTGCCGTGTACTTCGAGATTACCGATTACCATGTCAAAAATATTGTTTCGGTAATCTATACCAAACAACGGGTGGTTTTCCGGAATATCAACATAGCCGCATAAATGTCCCATTCTTGGATGACGATAGATGTAGCAACCATAATTAGTTTCTTCATCAATAAAGCGGTATGTGTTATCCTCTTTTTCCCAAACCTTGTTTTTAATGTTTTCTGTTGTCATTTTGTTAGTCCTCCAAAATTGTGTAATTACCTTGTATTAATACTTCATTAACTTTTTTGTTAAAAACTGCAATACAACCTTTATAGCGGGTTGTATTACGAGTCTCATCGCATATATCGATAATACTTGTATTATTCTTTCTTTCACTTTTAATTGTAAAAGTTATTAAATCTATCATGTCTACAAAGAATTTGCGTTTTACAGTTCCATAGTTACCCTTATCGTAAATTTCCAATGAATAACCATAATTGGATTCTATTCTCATAATACTAATCCCCATATATTAATTATTGTTAAGCCCTTTTCTTCTCATACTTAATAGATAATTTAATAAGGTTGTTTATTTCCTTAACCACATCGCTATTCTTACCATAGTAATATTCAAAGTAAGAGATACCTTTTTCAGCAAAATTTGAACGTGGGTCGTAAGTACCATCGGCTAGCAACTGGTAAGCCTCAAGCTTATATGTCATGTCCATACCACAGCCACCAAGAGATACACACTCGTAGTCAGCATCCTCAGTAATAAGCTTGAAAGGGATTAGATGACATTTGTTAGCTGCTTCCTCATCATAGATTCTTGGTAACAATACGCTGTTTAGCATAAAGGCAGACTCTTCAAGATTATGTATAGCCTCATAGTACCAATCCTCCTGCTCACGGGTTAAGTCAGCTACCCAGTCCTTATTGGTAAAATCAAACTCTTCTGGCTCATCCAGATAATTCTTGAACTCATCTATAATGCTGATCTCGCTAAACTCAACGTCAATTTTGTTGTGCAGATTTTCCTCAATATTAAAAGGTGTCAAACTAAGCCCTGAATAAAAAGGCTCAATATGTATTCCACTTGATGCTGTAGTTATAGGTAATCTGAAATAATTCTTACTCATGGTCAGTCCTCCTAAAGTATTGTTATTTTGTTTCAATTCGCAGTTGTCTTGTGATTCTCAATTTATAGTAATGTTAACAACATGTCAATAGCTAAAAATTATTTTTTATTATAAATAGTTATTGTGTGTTGTTAAGGTTACAGTTTAAGAATAACGTGTTTTAAGGAGGATTATAGAAGTAATTAGTTATTTAATATAGTAGGGTAGCTTGAGGGTGGAAATTGTTGCTAAAAACTAGGTTTAAATGAGAAATTAAGGTGTTTTAGTTGTTTAGGAGGGAGTTTTATTTGCGGGTTGCCCTTTTAACCATTGTTTTTTGTTAAAATTGGCGGCGCATATCTTCGCATATGTCCTTTTTACCCTTGAACACCTTATTTCTAGCCGTATTGCAGCTTTTATTTCGCATATGTATCTCATTTTTGAGAGTTTTATGGAAAAAATATATAGGGAGAAAGGAAAGTGAAATTTTTACTATAACAATAGGGACTTTGATATGCGAAGCCATAAAAACACACCCTTCAATGGTATATGTTAAAAGGGATTGAGGGTGCGTAAAGACATATGCGCCGTTAATGAGAAAAAGAGGAAAAATCACCAACAACATATTGATATTTATAATTAAACAATAATATGTTGTTACTATATTATTGTAATCATATAGTATTAATCAGTTAATAAAATTGTATGTTAAATGTCGTTAATTGTTTGTTAGTAAAGATAATAACAAAACATAATTGTTATTATGTTAGTGTAATGTAATGATTGTATTTAATACTATATAATTGTAATATAGTAAGTATATTTGTTATTATACAATTAACATATAAAGTTTTTATATGTTACTATATAATAATTATACATTATATAATAACAAATAAAATATAATGTATAATTATTATATAGTAATTGTTTAGTACTAAGAAAATTGATTGTTATTTATTGTTAATTTTTAATTGACATGTAATGTTGTATATATTAGTAGTATAAAAAATGTTGATTGTTGTATAAAGGTATGATATGAAAGAGAAAAAAAGAACGACCATTATTAACCTACGAATTGATGAAAAAGATCATCAGATATTGAGCGACTTGGCAAGAAAAGAGTTTAGAGCTATCAATACTCAATATAGAATGATTATTGGTAAATGGATTAATGATAACACGCATCATGAATCAGATTTTATTGAGAAAGAAAGAAGATATAAAGATGATCTGGTTAGCGATAGATTTTAAAGTAGATTATTTATGACTAAGAAGCTGAAAGATGTTACAGGTACAACATCAAGTAAGAGAGTTCGAACATTAACAGGTATAGTTTTTACAGATGAAATGCTAGAGCAATTGGAAGAAGTAGCACCTTATCTTAACTATTTACAGATTGCAGATTATTTTAAAATTAATCAGGAAACTTTTTATTCAATATTAAAGCGAGACCTTAGAGTTTCCGAGGTTTATAAAAAAGCTAAGGCTAAAAAACTTCATAAATTTGCAACTAAGTTAGAAGAAAAAGCAATGGGTTTAGCACCTGAAGCTGACACGGGTGCAATAGTATTTTACCTTAAAACTCAAGGCCGTTGGAAAGAGAATCACGATCAACCTACAGTTGAGGTGAATGTCAACACAATGAGCGAATCACAGAAGCAGCAAAGATTATTGGATGTTAAGCTTTATGATAAATATAGGCGTGATATGGGTTTTGGTATGGATACTGAAACGGCAATTGACGCTGATTTTGTGGTGGAAGATACTAAGTTATTAAAGAATAATGAGGAATGATTAATGAATTTACTTCAAGCGTTTGAGAAAATAAAAAGCGATCATAATGGCAAGCAATGTTTAATAGCTAGATATCAAGGACCAGTTAGCGATAATGTGCGAGTATGTATTAGAGTTAAGGATGGTCTTATAGCATTATCGGCTTTTCCAATAACTGTATATGATATGTTAGCTGATGACTGGGAGTTATTAACACATTATAAAATTGGAAATAGTTATGAAGAACTTGAGCAATAAACAAGTAACATTAACAGTTGATATCAATTCAATAAATACAGACGCTATAACATTGATTGACAAGTTAAGAATTAATGTTGTGCGATTACTTAGTGAGATTGAGGAAGCTGAGATTAATATATCTTATATGCACGCTTACAAACCATTGGTCAAGATATTGGATGACTGCGATGCTTATGATAAGAATCTTGAAGCTATTGGTATTTATAAATATGGAGAATTTAATGGCAAGTAAAGAAGATTACTATAATAAGATTGAATTCACTATATACGGAATCCGCAGTATATTAAGATCATTAAATGGAAATTTATATTATACCAATAATAGTAACTATAAAAAGCTTGACGAACATGTTAATCTTAAACGACTTGAATATATGTATAAAGCATTAAGTAATGCTAACAAGTATATTGCTAATTATGAAAAGCGTAATAAATTAACTAAACAATGAAGTTAAAGAAAGGATAAATAAAACATAATGACCAGCTCACCACAACAGGATATAACCCAGACACTAAGGCTTACTCAAGCACAGATATTAACCCTGCATAGTAACCCTTTTGTAATCGTGCCAGCTGAAGCAGGGTTTGTTAACGTGTTTAACAGAGCAACGCTTAGCTACATATATAAGAATACTCCGTTTACTAACGTTGATAACTTACTATCGTTTGTACTTATTCCTCCTGTTGGTGATCCAGTAACAGTAAGTAATAGTCTTAATGCCCTTAACATTCTTGGTATAAATCAGAACACCAGCATTTCGTTTGACCCAGCTAATCCCTATGCTGCATTGATGGACAGCTCAGCTAACTCCGCTATTGCACTAACCATTGGTGGTTCAGACCCAACGGGTGGTGATCCTGCAAGCGTGCTAGCTGTATCGTTTACCTATAGTATATTCCAGCTGTAATGTATGACACTCCGATACGAACTTAAAGAGCGTGCAGAATCAAGCCTGTATTCATTCTTTATACAGAGCTGGCCGATCATTGAGGGTCATAGCAAGTTCGTTGATGAATGGTTTTTGGAAGTAATAGCTGAACACTTAGAACTTGTATATTACAGAAAGATTAAGAATTTATTAATAAACGTTCCGCCTCGAGTAGGTAAAACGTCCTTGATAAGTATTGCATTTCCTGCATGGGTTTGGATAAAAGACCCGACAGAGAAATTTATATGTGCATCTTGTACAAACTCACTCTCGCTTGACATAGCTGATAAGAGCAGACTGCTTATAGAAAGTCCTTGGTATCAGGAAAACTGGGGGCATCTATTTAAAATAAGAGCTGATCAGAATGCAAAAAGCTATTTTGCCAATGATCAGACAGGATATAGAATATCCAGCTCCGTTGGCTCTATGATCATCGGTAAAGGAGGAAGTATACAATTGACTGACGACCCTAACGTTGTTGGAGGTGAATCAGAGGTTGTAAGAGATGGTGTCCTTAACTGGTGGTCAATGAAGTGGTACAACAGGCTTAACGATATCCCGAATGATAGACGTATACTTGTACAGCAAAGAGGCGATGAAAAAGATGTATCTGGTAATGTGATAGCTAATGACATTAACAATGAATGGGTAAAACTTATTCTTCCGCTTGAGTATGAATCAGAAAATAAATGCTCGACTGTCCCGCTGTGGTGGACAAAAGGTAAAGCTTGGGAAGACCCACGAACAAAGGACGGCGAGCTGCTGACTAAACGACTTAATGCTGATGATGTTAACAAGATCAAGAAAGAACTGGGTTCTTATGGTTATGCTGCTCTTTACCAGCAAAGACCTGCACCGCTTGAGGGAGGTATCATTAAAAAGCATTGGTTCAAGATATATAGATACGATCAGTTACCTCAGATTGATTATACAATTCAAAGCTGGGATACTGCGCTGACTGCTAATGACAATAGTGCTTATTCGGCTTGCACGACATGGGGATTATTTCAGGATAGATACGATAACACAAATGTGATATTATTATCAGCATGGCGAGGCAGGTTAGAGTATCCAGAACTAAGGGAGCGGGTAAGAAGATTATCACTTAACTATATGGACGTTGGTGAGAATCCAGCTGCATATAGCAATAGATATGTGCCTGATCAGATTGTTATTGAAGCAAAGGCGTCTGGTGATCCGCTGTTGCAGGACTTAAGGCGAGCTGGTGTTTACGGGCAACCTTTTATTCCTAATAAGCATGGGGATAAAACGCAGCGTGTAAGATTGATAACTCCGCTCATTGAAGCTGGTGTTGTCTGGATGCCGTCTCAGGTTAATAATCCTGATAGGATGGCTGACTTTGCGGATGAGTTTGTTAATGAGGTTAGTTACTTCCCCAATCCTCGAAGCCTTGATTATACTGATACGTTAACACAGACTTTGATTGTTCTTCGAGATGGTAGTAGTATTAAGAATCCAAAAGACTATTATGAACCTGATGATGCGACTGAAGAAGTAAAAAGATTTTATTAATGAGTAGACGACCGATAGATGAAGAGACTAAATTAAAGTTGCATGCGTGTCTTAACGAATGGCATATGTATAAATGGTTTAGAATCGGTGAGGACGGCGAGTTTATAGAGACAAGTGAGGAGGATAGGGTTAAAGAGCGTGAGCTACTTAAAGCTATATTGAAATAAAAAAAACCCTTGATGTTAGGAGGACTAATCCACATCAAGGGAATGAAACAAAACTGCAAATATCATTGAACTAGGAAAACAACCTAAACCTAGTATCAACAACAGGAATATAATAATGTTTAATATTTTTGTTGTCAATTAATGAAGAATAAAGAAAGGTTACGTCTTAATAAACCTATAAGACAATCACAACTTGATAATGATCTAGCGGCAATAGACCCTAGCATTAATCTGGACGCAATCAACAAAGTCGAAGAACTTGACGATGGCTCAAGTGTTTACGAGATAGGTGATAGAGAAGCTGAAAGGTTAAAAGACGACAAGTTCCATTCTAACCTTGCTCTTAACATGAAAGACGGCATGCTCAAGAAATTAGCCGAGTATGTCCTTGATGCCATAGATGAAGATATAGAAGCAAGACAACCTTGGCTTGATCTTCATAACGAACTTAAAAAATATATTGGTTATGATGGTGAGGATTTAAACAGTATTCCTTTTTCTCAAGCATGTAGGACAGTAGATACTACTTTATCTACTGCAATCATCAGGTTTTGTGCAACCACTCGTGCCGAGATGTTACCTGAATCAGGCCCAGCTGGGTTTAAAGTATTTGGTCAGCAGACGGAAGAGCTGGAAGAAATAGCATCAGTGCGCAGTCAGTGGCTAAACTATTATTTGACTGTTAAAGACAGCGAGTATTACAGAGACTATGAGAAGTTTATATATTATCTTGGTTTCTACGGCACGATCATTCGTAAAGTTTATTACGATAATATTCTTAAAATGCCGTTATCAAGGTTTATCTTACCTGAGAATTTTTTAGTTAATATTGATTGCAGCTCCATTCTTGATTCAGATAGACTGACTCATATTTTGAAGTTATCGGCAAGAGAAGTATTAGCCAATCAAAAGAGTAAAATATATAGAGATGTTGAATTACCATATTTAAAAGTAGGAGGAAGTGAAGATGATACCTATTCATCTGCGGAGGAGGAAGAGACTAAAAATAGCAATAGTGTCATTGACCTTGATGTATATAGTCAGCGATCTCTTCATGATGTTTATGAAGCTCACCTGTTCTTAAACCTTGAGACGTTTGAGGATGGGTACAATTCCGATGAGATAAAGGAGGTAGCAAGACCTTATATTGTAACTATTGATAAGGAAAGTAGGGAGGTTCTTAGAATCGAGCGCAACTGGAAAGAAACTGATAAGGAGTTCAAACGTCGCAAGTTCTTTGTTGCTTATCAGTATTATACAGGCTTTGATATTTGGGGACAGGGGCTAGCTCGTATGGCTGGTAACGGGGCGATAACAGTAACTAAAATGCTGCGTCAGACAGTTGATGCTGCAACCTATCAGAATCTGCCAGCTGGTTTTATACAGAAAGGAACAACTAAGCAGCAGATAACAGATATAACCCTTGGTGCTGGGCAGTGGAAGTTTATTGAAGCAGCTGGGGATATACGAAACATGTTTGCACCTCTTCCTGCGAACGGACCATCTCAGGCACTTATGCAGCTAAGGCAGGAAATAATAGCCCAGATGCAGGACCAGCTCTCAACTACTGAGCTCGGTATGATGGATTCAAGAGAGGATATCCCGACAGGTACGGCGGTTGCGTTCTTGGAAGAGAAAAATAAAATACAATCGGCAGTTTTAAAATCCTTGCACGTATCATTCTCAGAAGAGCTAAGGCTTCTTGATGATATATTCAAGGAAGTAATCGACCGAGAAGAATTTTTTATTAACGGCGAAGAATATATTATTACCAAAGATCATTATATTGATTCAGTTCAGATTATACCAGTATCCGACCCTTCTACTAATTCTACTATTCAAAGAGTAATGAAAGCTGAGGCGGTGTTTCAGACAGCGATGCAGTTACCAGATAAAGTAAATGCTATTGAAGCACTTAAGATGATATTCAAGGCGCAAGGGTTAACGCAGGATGAGATCGACAACCTGATCATGAGTGAGCAGGAAGTAGAGCCTCGTGATCCTATAACCGAGAATATGGACTTAATGCAGAATAAACCTGTTCGTGCAGGTATTGAGCAGAACCATGATGCACATATTGTTGTACATTCAGCGGTTGATAATGAGGCATCAGCTGCACATATACAAGAGCATATGGCACTTAAATTCATGCTCCAGATGCAGAATGAGATGGGTATTGACCTAAGCCAAGTTGACCCTCAAGACACTGAGATGCAGAATGAATTGGCATTAAGAGCTGCTGAGGCTATTACAAGGCTCGGACTTGGCAATAACGTTGATGAGAATAAACAGCTTGATCCTAATGAGCTGATCAGAGAAGAGATCGAGCAGAAGAGGGAAGAGAGCTTGATACGGAAACAGATTGCAGATGATCAACTTGAAGCCGATACGTTCAAGACACAGCTGCACTTTGAGGAAACCAAGCAGAAGCTTAAACTTGAGAAAGAAAAAGCACTGCTTGAAGCTAAAATTGAAATGGAAAAACTAAGAAGCAAATTTGGAGGATAAAAAATGAAAGATCACGAGTATATATTAACTGAAATTAACAGAGAGATTAAGGAGTCTCTAGAGACTATTGAAAACCGTATGGTTAGCGGTGATGTAGTAACTATGGAGGATTATAAATATAATCTTGGTTTTAGGAATTCTTTAAAAAAACTTAAGGAATATATAACATTAGTAAGCAGGGAGGACGTGTAAAATGAATTACGGGATGCAAGTAGACTTATCAGAGAACGATGAGATCGGTATTGATATTGATAACTTTGATATGGCTGAAGAATTAAAGAATTTTGACGATTGTAAAGTAAAACCTGTTGAGATTTTAATTCGCCTTTATATTCAACCGAAGAAAACAAAGGGTGGTATAATTCTTGATAATACAAAGGATATATTCCATGAAATTGTGGGTTATGTAGCCAAAATAGGTGATTGTGCTTTTGAAGGTGAGCGTTATAAAAATTGGGGACGTTGGTATAAAGTAGGTGATTGGGTAGTGTTTCCTAGACATGCTGGTTTTAGATTTACCTATAAGAAATTACCGGTGTTTTCAATAATAGATGATGCGCCGAATATGGTAGTACCTGATCCAAGGTATGTTAAATAATAAATGAGCGATTTTCTAGAAAAACGTACGATTTAAAGAAAATCGCTCAACTTGTACGAAAAATCGTACAACTGAAATTAGATAAAAGGTAAAAAATGAAAGACAACACAAGCATAGGTATCGATCCGAATGACGATACCGCTGCAATTATGGCTGAAATTGATAAAAACATTCAGGAAGAACAGGAAGCGGGGACTTTTGGGAAAGATGTAGATAAAAAAGATTATGTTGACCCAAGAATTGACGGACTTGAGAACTTGGAAGACCTAGAGCAGGCTAATATTGCCGATGAAGAGGTAGAAATAGAAAAAAAAGAAACTAAAAAGGAAGCTAAAGAAGAGGAAAAAGAGGAAGAACCGAGTGATGCTGACCTTTTCCGTGAGAAATACTACCAAGAAAAGAAAAAACGCAAAGGTGTTTACGCAGATCGTCAGAAATTAGAGCAGGAAAACGAGGAATTGAAGAAATATCTTCAAAATACTATCAGTTCTAACGCTGAATTGTATAAAAACAATTTAATAAGTGACCTTGAGAAGATTAAAGGGCTTAGAAAACAGGCTTTACTTGGCGAAGACCCTGATCTGCTCATTGAAGCTGATGATTTATACTATAAAGCCTTAATGAAACTTAATGAATTTGAGGCAAATAGGGGTAAATTTGTTCAAGATGAACCTGAAGAAGAGGTAGAAACTAAAGAAATACCTGAGAACGCTAAGCAACTAGATGATGAAGTACTTGATAACGCTAAGGAATGGTTAAATAACAGACCTGAGCTTATTGAAGGGTCAAAAGAATACAACCCACGTATTCAAAAGGCACTTGCAACCTTTATCGAAGAGTTTGACGGCGAACTTCGAAGGCAAGGAAGGGCGCAAGATATATTAAGCGAAGATTATCTTGATGTTCTTGACGAGTTTGTTGATAGCATTAGGGTGGAAAAACCAAAATCAGGTTATAAAACCTCAAGTGTCGGTGCGGTGCGTAATAATTTCTCAAGTAACAGCGGCGGCGGTAATACTATTCAAGTTAAACTTGAATCTTGGGAAAAAGATTATGCGAAGAATTTGGGTATTAGCGAGCGGGATTATCTGAAAGCTAAGATAGAAGATATAAAAGAAACAAGAAGAGGTAGATAATGAGTAGTAGTGAAAGACAATCAAGGGGTTTGGATACCAGAAAAGCTGACAAAGACCCGGCAAGAGTAAAATATAATATGGATTATGTAAGTTCAACTGACGTCCCTGAGCATATTAAACGTCCGGGATATGAGTATTTTTGGGAAAGACATAGTATTAGAGGGCAAACTGATTCAGCGTTAGATGCTTCACTTCGTAGAGGTTGGAAACCAGTACCGATAGATAGAGATCCTGAAAGGTTTTGTGATATACTGGATCGTAACCCTTTATCCCGTAAATTTATTTGCCAAGGTGATGTTATTTTACTAGAAAGAGAACTGGCGATCGGTGAAGCTGAAAAAGAAGGTAGAATTAACCTATCACATGAGCGAGTTGTAACTTCACCAGCTTATAACTTCAAAAAAGAAAATGTTAAAAGTCATTCAATAGGAACAGTGAGAAATTAAGATGGCGTATTACCCACCAAACGGCAGTTATGCTGAAGTAATAATGGATGAGAATGTATATTTGGATTATCCGTATTCAGCAGATACATCCAAAACTACTATTCAAGACCTCATGGGCATAAATGCTACTGTGGGTGCGTTATCTTTAATTTTACCTGATGCCACGGAAACAGGACCGGGGTTTTCAATTGCATTTAGCAATATTGGTTTTAACGCAGTTAGTATTAAATTAAATGACGGGGTAACTGAACTGGTTAATTTAGCTGTTGGGGCTAGCCTTGCTATAACTCTTAGCGATAGTACGACAGTTAACGGCACATGGTTAATACTACCCCTTGGTAACGGAGTACCTGCTATTAGTACTTTTACAGTTAATAGCCCTAATAGTAGTATTAATGTAACAAACGGCACAGTTGTTAATCCTAGCGGAACAGTTAGTTTAGATGTTTCAGATCTTCTAAATAAAATTAATGATTTAGGTTCATTAACACAAGGTTTAGTTGTTATAAATAATGGTGAAATTGACCCTTGGTATATAACATTACTTGCAGGCGATGGTAATATAACTGTTACTAATGGCGATGGCTCAAGTTTTGGTGACCCTATTGTTATTAATCTTAATAATAATATTGATATTGATGGTATACTTGCAGGTAATGTTAGTATCACTAATAACCAAATAACAAATACAGCTAATAACACTGATCTTAATATTTCTTCAACAGGTACGTCTTATGTTATATTGAATGGTGTTAAAATAGATAATGATGGTAACATAAGTAATATTACCAGCTTAAGTGCCAGTACTTCTTTTATCGGACCTAATATTGCTAAAGCATGGTGTAGATTTACAAATACATCAGGTACAATTGTATTAACAGCAAGTTATAACGTTACAGACGTTACCTATGACAGTCTTAATTACCAATATATAATAAACTTTACTGCTCCTATGGGGTCTACTGAGTATGGTGTTATAATTTCTTGTGCTAATAACAATAGTACACCGCCGCTAGGAACGAGAGTTGGTTACGATGTAGTAAGAACTGAAGATCATGTAAATATAGTATTAGTTGATTTATCTGGTGAAGTTCTTTCTGATTTTCCGGAGGGTGTAACAGTTATTATTTATTCATTAACTTAATGTTTAATATTTGACATTAAGTTAATGAATATGTAATAATACAATTAATACTTTGCCTTCAAGGCTTTGAGTTAGCTTTTATCTCTGTAAAAAAGCAAATATATCTAAGAACTCCGCATTAGTCGGGAAGTTTCAATACTTCATGGGCTCGTCTAGCCTTCAAATAGATAAAATCACACAGAATATTTTTAATTAAATTAACTCTTTTAAGGTAAATTTATGGCATATGGCGTAAATGCTCCCTTTGGTTTAAGACCTTATGGTCATTTAAACGGTGGAGCTGACGATATAAGAACGAATAGTAATTACGTAATTGACGTTGTTACTGCTTCAACATTAAATAAAGGTGATCCTGTAATTTTTGCACCATTAATAGCTGACTCAGCTGTTAATGCTTATTACACTGGTGGAAAGTCTACTATAACAAGATACAACCCTACTGTTAACTTACAAGCAGCTAACAACCCTACTACTATTACTACTAATCCTCCAATAGTTGGTATTTTCCAAGGTTGTGAATACTGGGTAAACGGCACTTATTACAATCAGGAATACTGGGTAGCCGGAACTCCTGCTACATCAGAAGTAAAAGCTTATGTAATTGATGATCCTAATGTTATTTGGGATGTACAACTAGGTACTTGGTTTGGTTCTGATGAGGCAACACCGACTCAATTTTTAGTTCTCCCTTGTATGCAGCTCCAGAATGGTACTTGGCCAAATACTGGGCACGCAGCAGCTAACCCTGTTGCTGCTAATAGTGCTCTAATCGGCTCTAACGTAGCTTTATTAACAGGAAGAGGACCTGTTGGGGCTGCTGGTGGTACAACCGCATTAGCTACAATTGAAGTTTGGGATGGAGTAGGTGCTGTTGTATCCAATTATGCAGCTAACCCAATTATCGGTGATTTTACTACACCATATAAATTAGGTGTTTCAACATTCTACGCATGTCCTTCTTTAGCAGGTGATAGTCAAAACCCTTCTGTTCCGGATGGTCGTAACGAATATGCAAGAGCAGCTACTATTCCATTTAAAGTTTTAGGGTTTACGCAAGACCCACAGAATGTTCCTGCTCTTTACGGACAACCTGCTAACGGTACTGCCGGTACATATTTCAATACTCCATTCTTAAACGTATACGGGATTATTAATAATCATGCGTTTAGACCAGGTATTGCAAGTGTAACTCCTGCATAATAATTAATGAAATATAAAGAGGTTAAATAAATGTCAATTAATACCGCATCGATATATCCATTACTAAGACCAGGGGTGAAAGCAGTTATTGGTAACTACGACACATATCCTGATCAATGGAAAAAAGTTTTTAAGACTTACACTTCAGATAAGAAAATCGAGTTTGAAGATGAATTCAAGTCTCTAGGTATAGCACAAGTCAAGAATGAAGGAGCTGCTATTGCTCAAGATACTATGACTGTACGTTACCAAACTTCATACCTACATACTACTTATGGACTAAGCTTTTCCATAACAGACGAAGCTATGAAGGATAACCTTTACAAATCACAATTCCCTCAGCATTTAATAGCTCTTAGAAATTCTCTAAGAGCAGCTAAGTCTCAGGTAGCAGCTAACGTTTTCAATTTAGGAAACGTTACTCTAACTAGTGATGGCGTACCTTTCTTCTCAAACGCTCACCCGCTTGATAACGGAGGTACTAACTCTAACTTGTCTAACGTTGCGCTTAGTGAGGTTGGTATCCAGAATGCTATTATTGCAATTCAACAATTTAAGCAATTAAGCGGTATCCTAACTCAAACTATGCCTCAAACATTAGTAGTTGGGCCGTCTAACCAGTTTGCAGCTAGTGTGATTCTTAACAGTCAATACAGAACTTCTGTTAATAGTGTAGGTGGCAATGAGTTTGCAGGGGTTAACGATATTAATGCCATATATAACGATAGTTATTTACCGGGTGGATATACTGTTAACAACTACATCACTTCACCTACTTTTTCAGCTATCGTAACTGATGCTGAAAGAGGGCTTATCCATTATGAAAGAGATAAGCTTGAGGCTTGGAGCTGGGTAGATAACGCTACTCGTGATATGTGGTTCGCAGCAAAGGAAAGGTACTCTTTTGGAGTAACTAACTGGCGTTGTGCATACGCAATAAGTATGTAAGGAGGTAAATATGGCAAGTCATAGTAGACCACTTGCTAATATTCTTTGTAAGGGCACTAAAAAAAGTGCCCCGAAGAAGGATACTGTAAAAATGGACATAAAAGTTAAAAAACAAAGCGGTAAAAAATAAATGGGTGTTTTTTATAGAAATGTTAATTTACCTATAAGTAACAATACAAGTATAGCAACTTTTGCAACTGCTAATGCAGGTAAACTAGTTTTACCTGCAACAGGGTTGTTAGTTGAGTATGACGGTACTATTAATTTTATTAAATTAGGTTATTCTTCTTCATTATCTATAACAAGTACTTTTGATTTAAGTGCTATTACTTTTAGTGTATATGGACTAAATAATGGGTACTATATTACTGAAACTATAGCAGGACCTAATATCAATACCATTTCAACTAGTAATATATTCGAAAAAATTATTAGTGTTGCTATTTCGGGTAATATAGCTAACCAATTTACATTAGGTTCAGGAAGAGATGTAGCTGTTTATGTTAATGCAAACGTTTCAAATGTTTCAAACACTAGATCTAATTTTAATTCTTTAATAAACTCACCAGCTGCACCGGTGGGGGGATTACCTGTTAATAGTGCTTTTTTATTTAATATTAATATAAATGATAAAATATTATTAGATAAAACAAAACTTAATGCAAATGCAAATAGACCTATTAGTTATGAATTAATACAAAATGGATTTACTCAAGCTCAATTAACAGCTGGATTTAATAATAATCTTGGTACTAATGCTGGATTACAATATGTTTTTATTGCAATTAATGGTTCTTTAACTTTTCCTGTGTTTTATAGTGTTAGCTGGCTAGATCAGGGGTAAATAATGGCAGTTGTATCAGGTACATATAATTTTCAGTCATTACCAAATGATGATTTGATTCTTGAATGTTTTGAAAGAATCGGGTTTGCAGGTGATCAATTAGTGCCTGTGCAAATGAATTCGGCTAGAAGAAGTCTGAATTTTCTACTTTTAGATTGGATAAGTAAAAGCATTAATCTTTGGACAATAAATAAACTATATTTACCTTTAAATACAGGTCAATCCAAGTATACGTTAGGTACATCGATCACTGATATCCTGGAAGTTTTACAACGAACATTTACAAGACAATTAAATGGAACAGCACAATCAAATACAACAGATACATATGATGGTGCTGGGGGCGGTAATCCTTTATTTGCTTTTGACAATAATTTTTCAACCTTTTGTGTTCAGAACGATGCTGACGGCAATATTTCTTATTCGTATGGAGCGGGTGTATTTCAATCCATCACGTTTATAGGTGTTAGAACTAATGTTAGTGGTAACTATAATTTAGTTGTTGAATATTCCAATGATAATGTCAATTGGTTAACTTTAAACGTTGATTGGGCACATCCTTATAGTTATCAAGCTGGAGTAACCAGATGGGCAGATGTGTTAACTCCAGTATCTGCAATGACGTATAGAATTAGAGAAATTGGGGGAGCAATATTAAGTATACAGGAAATATATTTTGGCAATAGTACAATTGATTTAAAAATTAGTCCTGTTAGTCGTGATACTTACTTATCTTTCTCACAGAAATATCTGCAAGGAAGACCAACTACTTATTATTTTGATAAGTCTTTAGTTTCTAATATTAATATATGGCCAACGCCGACTAGTGATTACCTAGTTCTTCAATATTCGTTTGTTAGAACAATGTATGATGCAGGTGAGTTTTATAACACAACATCAGTTCCTGCTAGGATGTATCCAGCATTAGCTGCTGGGCTTACATGGATGTTAGCTGTTAAGTATAAACCTGAACTTGCAGATAATTTCAAAGCTCAGTATGATGAAGCATTTACACTGGCAACTGCAAATGATAGTGAAAATGTTGATATGACGATAGGGTATGATTTAAATAGTTATTATGCGAATTGAGAAAAGACGTTATCAGTGCGATCGTAGCTGGAAAATGTATGAGCATTTGCATAAGCAATACGAATGGGCGGGTGATCAGAAAATTTGGACAGGCCTTTGGGTAGGTAAAGATGAACTGGATATACCTAACGAACAGTTAAGAACTCCTTTAGTTAAAGCTGATCCAAAACCTGTTTTAAATCCAAGGCCGTTTACTCCCGGACCTATTTTAAACAATTAATAGGTATGAAATGTTTTTATTTGCTATATGTAGAGTTATTACATTACCTTTTACGCATATTTGCCATAGAGTAATGTTTTATTATGAAAGAGATATTGCTGCTAAAATTTATAACTCAACTAAACCGGTTGTTCATAATGAGAATAATTATGACTGTTGTTTTAAATGTTGTAATGAGACAGGTGAAGAAAATACAAGTTTATTAGGTAATATTATAGAAAATGTCTGATCAGTATACAGTTAGAATATTAGAATTAGACGGTGGAGGAGAAAGAGGTTATCTTTCTCTTAATTTTTTATCACAGTTTGTTCAACTATGGGGAATAAACCCTAATGAACTATGGAAGTATTTTGATGTTATTTGCGGAACAAGTATTGGTGGTATGATGGCTCTTGCTTTTGCTATTGGGAAGAGTACTGATGATTTAGCCCCATTATTTACTACGCAAGGAAAGCTTATCTTTAGTACTAACGGTACTCCTTCAAATACAGCTACCACTATTGATAAACTATATTCGTTAACTGTTTCAGGCGTTCCTTTTTACGGAACAGACCTGGGTACAGGATATGGCTCAGCTTTACTTACTTCCCAGATTCAAAGTATTTTTGGTTCTATGACAATGCAGGATTTACTTACAAATAGTATTATACCTACATATAAAGTAGAATTTAGGGATGGTACTAGTAATATTGATACAGGAACGTATACTTTATGTTCAAATGTAAATTATCCTGATTTTGTCGGACAAAATGAGCTAGTTAGTAATGTAGCTCTTGTAACATCCGCTGCTCCTTTTTATTTACCGTCAATTGTTTTAAATGGAAGTGCGCCAGGGACATTAAATGGAAGATATATTGACGGCGGGGTTTATCAGAATAACCCTTCTTCTTTTGGATTGAATTTAGCTAAAATGTTAAAACCAACGGCTAACAGAGCTTGTGTTTTATCTCTTGGAACAGGGCTAGGTGAGATGGGATTTGACGATGATGCTCCTACGTTACTTGGAGCAACTGCTGATCCTATTATTAGTGTTACCAATTTATTTTCTTTATTTGATATAGCAAGTACGGGCGGTCAGGAATCAGTAGCTAAAAACCTTTATCTTGATTCGACATACACGCTTAATCAGCTCTATTATTACAGGTTTCAACCAAACCTCGATATTAATATGGATACCGAGCTTGATAATACTACCGATGAAATATTAACTTATTATGAAGATACTGCTACAACCTGGTTTAATAACGATATAGATAATATCGTCACCTTTTTAGGGCATTTAACAGCATGAAAATTAAATTTGATATTTTACATAATTTTATATCACCTGTAACAGGAAGAATACTTGCTGATCCTAATTACGTGTTGGTAGGTAATAATCAAGGTATGGCAACACCTTCACCTGCTTTAATTGATTTAAGATTAGATTTAATAAATTTAAGAAGAGATTATAATGTATGTACGTCTGCGTCATTTGTTATTGGATTTCCAAATGCTCAATTACCTAATGCTCAGGTATTAAGTAATTTATCTAATGGTGTAATGATAACTACTGACGGTATAGTAAGTACTTCTGGTGTTTTACCACCGTCAACCTTACCTAATTTAACTAAGGGTAATTTATGGATAGGTGATGATAATAATCGCCCTATGGAAATTGTTGTTTTACCTTTAGCTAATATGGCTAATTTATCTGAGAATAAATTATGGCTTGGTAATAGTAGCAATAGACCTGTTGCTAGTTCTACTATTAAATTTGATAACTTACCAAATTTATCACATCATCATATTTGGATAGGTGACGGGAGTGATAGACCAGAATCAAAAGGACAGATATATGAACAGAATTTACCTGATTTAGGTGTTTATACGGGTATTGAACATCCATCTATCGAAGGAAGAGGTAAAATATGGCGAGGGACATTTGATCCTTTAACTTTTGAATCAGGTACTGAAAAATCTGATGATTTAAGTTTATTGGAAGTAGATGTAGAAGAAATAAACCTGGAAATAGATGCTATTGAGCTTGAAATAGCAGGTATACAAGGTGAAATAGTAGCTATTCAGGCTCAGATTGCAACTCTTCAAGGTCAAATAACGGCACTGGATGCCGCCGTAGCTGCTTTACAAACTCAGGTAGCTATTATAGATAGTCAAATTACCGATTTAAATAATAGAATTGATAATTTACGTTTAAACACGATACCTGCCGACGGGGATGTTTCATTTTATAATCATAAATTAATAAATTTAGCTAATCCTGTTAATCCGATGGACGGGGTTAATTTGCAAACTTTAGAAGCGGCTATCGGCACAGCTACAAATATAACATTAACAGGTTTTGTAGAAGGAGGACCGCCTATAGCTGGTGTTATAGATACAATAAGAACCCCAGGTGATTTGGACATGGGTGGTGATAGAGTTAAGAATTTACAACAAAATCCGGATGAAGATTTTGACGCAGTTAGTTTCACATTTCTTTGGGATTTAATGCACGATAGGGTAGAAATATTATGGCCATGAGTAGTATAACAGTATCTGGTATAACACCTTCTTTGTTAATACTAGGTGATACACAGCAATTTATCTATAATCAAAATGCTTCTTCATTTCAGTTACAAAATTCATTTGTTCCTACTAGTTTGATAACACCTCAAACTAGTTTTGAGTTTAGAAATAATACATTATCGGGTTTTAGATGGATTCATAGTACTAATGATACTGATACAATCGGTAAATTAACGATGCAAAGTTTTGTAGGTGCTAGTCCTACGGGGTTTGATTTTCTTAGTTTTAATAATGATAACACCATAACTTTTAATGTACCCATTACTGTACCTCCTGTAATAAACATACAAGGTTCTAGTGAAACATTTTCTTATGATGTCAATTCATCTCAACCTGTATCCTTTAATTTATTGAATAATTATATCCCGGTCAGTTTAACTAGTTCCTTAACTGAATTGAATTTTATCAACAGTAACAATTACAAGTATCAGTTTTTACAAGATACTTATTATACTGATAGTACTTATGGAAAATTAAAATTAAACTTAGTTGATTCGTCCGATGTAGTTACAAATGTTTTTGAGCTTGATAGCACAGGATTAACTTTTTCAAATGATATTCCTTTATTAGTACCTGATCCGATATTAGATAATCAAGCTGTAAATAAAAGTTATGCTGATAGTATAGCTGCTGGTTTTAGTTTTAAAAGTTCATGTTATTGTGGTACTACTGGTAATCTTAATGCTGTTTATAATAATGGAGTATCAGGAGTAGGTGCTACTTTAACAAATAACGGTACATTAGGAACTATTAGTATTGATGATCAAACATTAAACTTAAATGATAGGGTTTTAGTTAAAAATCAAACAAATCAATATGAAAATGGTATATATGTAGTATCGGTAACTGGTGATGGAGTCACCCCTTGGGTTTTAACTCGTTCTAGTGATTACGATACTGATGCTGAAATAAATGCAGGTAATATTGTCCCAGTTGAGTATGGAACAGTTAATATTACGTCAATCTGGTTACAAACTCAAAATGTTGTAACTATAGGTGTTGACAGTATTGAATTCATGAAATTTGCTTATGGTCCGTCAAGTTTTTTACAAGTTACAAATAATTTATCAGATGTTGACGATGTCCCAGCTTCACGAAATAATTTAGGCCTAACTAATATAGCTATTCAAACAGTTACAAATAACTCCGTATTAATAGGAGGAACTAGCAATTCAATAGTTAGTTTAAGTGTTCCTGTTACCGATAATCGGCTTTTCATATCAGGTGCATCAACTACCCCTAGTTGGTCTAATATAACATTAAAGAATGTAAGTAATAATATATTTTTAGGTATAAACACAGGTAATGCAGTTACTTCAGGAAATAATAATCATGGGTTAGGAGTTGACAGTTTACTAAATAATACAACAGGTAATAATAATTCCGCTTTCGGATTGGAAACTTTACGTAGTAATTTAGCAGGTAATAATAACTCAGCGTTTGGAGTACAAAGTCTTTTTTACAATACAGCTAACGATAATTCGGCTTTTGGTTATCAAAGTTTATTTTCAAACAGTACTGGAGTTAATAATTCTGCATTAGGTAAATTCAGTTTATTTTCCAATACAACAGGAAGTAACAATATAGGCATAGGTAATAATTCCATGTTTTCAGTTACTACCGGAGATAGTAATATAGCTGTAGGTATAGGAGCTATGTATAGCAATATAGCTGCAAATAGCAGTATAGCTATCGGATATGAGGCTTTATATAATCAACAAAGTAATATTAACGTAGCTGTCGGGTATCAAGCTTTATATAGTAATACAACAGGTTTAAATTCAGCTTTCGGATATAGAGCATTATATAGTAACGTAATAGGTACTCAAAATTCAGCTTTCGGTTATCAAGCTTTACGTAATAATACTGCAAATGCTAATTCGGCTTTTGGATATCAGGCATTATATTCAAATACAACAGGGATTAACCTTGTTGCTTTTGGTTATCAAGCACTATATTCCAATACAACAGGGAGTTCTAATACTGCATTTGGTTTTAGAAGTTTAGAAAATAATTTATCTGCATCAAATAATACTGCTGTTGGTTATTTAACTCTTACTGCAAATACGACAGGAACTGCTAACTCAGCTTTTGGAAATAGCACGTTAACCAATAATGATATAGGTAATAATAATTCTGCTTTCGGTAGAAATAGTATGTTAAGTAATACTTCAGGTTACGATAATACTGCTATGGGTTATCAATCATTATATAATAATACAACTGGTTATACTAATTCCTGTCTAGGTTATCAAGCAATGTTTAGTAATTCTACAGGGATACGTAATGTTGGTATCGGAAAAAATTCATTATACAGTAATAGTACTGGTAATGAAAATTCAGCAGTAGGTTTTAATAGCTTATATTATAATACTACAGGTTTATATAATAGTTCTTTTGGTACATATTCTTTATTCAATAATATAAGCGGGGATTATAATAGTGCTTTAGGATATCAAGCTCTCTATGGAAATACTACAGGAATAGAAAACTCAGCTTTTGGTAGGTCTTCGTTATATAATAACACAAGTGGATCAAGTAATTCAGCTTTCGGAACATTTGCTCTTAATAGTAACATAGGAGCATCTAACAATAGCGCATTTGGATATCAATCTTTATATTCCAATACAACTGGCACTACTAATTCAGCTTTTGGTGTAGGTTCTCTTTATTTGAATACAACTAGTAATAATAGTTCGGCTTTTGGTTATCAATCATTATATAATAATATAGCTAATAATATTTCGGCATTTGGATATCAATCTTTATATTCCAATACAAGCGGTACTACTAACTCAGCTTTTGGTTATCAAACTCTTTATAGTAACACAACAAGCGGTACTAATTGTGCTTTCGGACATCAATCTTTATATGCAAATACTACTGGTTCTAACAATAATGCTTTTGGTTTTAGAGCTTTATATGCAAATACAACAGGTACGTCTAACTCAGCGTTCGGTCATCAAGTTTTAATTGCAAATACAACAGGACAATTCAATACTGCTTATGGTTATCAATCTTTATTCTCAAATACAACAGGTTCAAATAATACTGCTGTCGGCTTCAACAGTTTAACTGCAAATACAACAGCTAGTAATAACATAGCTGTCGGTAATCAAGCATTGGGAGCAAATACCACAGGATATAATAATACAGCTATTGGATATCGAGCTTTAAATTCTAATACAACCGGGTATTCAAACTCCGCTTTTGGGTTTGAATCATTATATAATAATACAATAGGTTATAATAACTTAGGTATCGGTACAAAAAGCCTATATTCCAATACAACGGGTAACTATAACCTAGCTATAGGGGAGGAATCTTTACGAGGTAATACAACTGGTAGCGGTAATTTAACTATCGGTTGGCAATCTATGTATGCCAATACAACTGGTGCTAATAACTCTAGTTATGGTATTCAGTCCTTATATTCTAATACTACAGGGGGTAACAATTGTGCTTTTGGATTTAGCTCATTATATGGAAATACTACAGGTAGTAATAATTCGGCGTTTGGTATAGATAGTTTGATTGCAAATACCACAGGGATTAATAATAGTTCATTTGGTATGAATTCTTTATTTTCTAATACCACAGGGCAACATAATTCAGCTTTCGGTCATGAGTCATTATATAGTAACGTTGGTGGTAATTTTAATACATCCGTAGGACGCCAATCCTTATATTATAATTCATCAGGTAATAATAATACGGCTATAGGTTACAAATCTCTTTTCGGTAATGAAACAGGAAGTAATAATGTTGCCATAGGTTATGAGGCTAATGTTGGTAATATTAATTACACCAATGCAATTGCAATAGGAGCAGGGGCAATTGCAAGCGCAAGCAACACATGTAATTTAGGAATTGACGGTACTAATTTAATCGTCGGTGAAGGTAACGGTACTATAACAGCTTTTAACCTATGGGGAATAGATAGGCCTAGTGCTGAATATAGATGGGTAAATAATAGTTTAGGAACAACTATCACAACAAATACATATCATAATGTTGCAACTAGTACTGTTGATTATAACGAATTGAATAATTTTAGTATCTATGGTGTATTTAATAATAATGGTGTAAATTACATTGGTACAAAAAACACTAAAGTTTTAGTTACGATGTCTGTAGTATCTTACCATGCTACTGCTAGTTTATATCAAAAATATGCTATTATTAGAGAAAGATATGTTGCATCAGTACCTACACAAACTTATTTTGGACTTACAAACGGTTATGGTAATAGTAACTATATTTATTTATCATCTAGTTGTATTATTGACTTAGAACCTGACGATACTATTTATATAGCTTATGCTGCAACGTTAAGTTCAGGAGGAGCAGGATCTGGAACAATTATTTGTAAAAATGCTACTTTAACTATTGTAGCAATAGACGGTTAATTTAAATTAAAAAGAGGTAAAAATGAATACTGAACAAATTAAAAACTTAATAGCTGAGCAAAAACAAAAAGCTACTATTATTAATAACTTAACTATTGACTGGGAAAATACAAAAGTATTACTTAATCAGATTGCAAACAGTGCTAATACAGAAACGCCTGAGTTTAAAGAAGCATGTAAACTTGCTCATAGTTTATGTGAAGATGTAAAAGCAGGGTTAGAGCAGGTTAAAACAATATTATCTAGAGATTAAGTTTATGGGGGTATTTGTAAATTATGAACCATTGCCGTTTGCTAACTTAAATAGTGTGCAAACTACGTTAATCGGTACTGATTCTATAAATTACCCTCATACTTTAATTATAAATGGTATTTGTTTAACAAATCTCGGTAATCAGTCAATACGATTTAATTTAAAAAAGAATAGGATACAAACTACTCCTGTTAGTATTTTTAAAGTTAAGGAGTTTGAAGTAAAGGCTTATCAGACTGTTGATGTAATAGCTTATTATAATATGCAATTAATTTTAAAATATAGTAATACTAGTCCTATTGTTACTGAAAATCTGGTATGCTTCTCAAATAGCCCTAGTCAGTTATTTGATTGTGAAATAACATTTAGTGTACTTAATGAAACACCTTTAAATTTTTAAATCATGAGTAAATACATCCAAGACATGCTTGATCGTCAAGCTTACATTGACCAGAACATGCAGAAAAAATCACCTTTTGATGCAGGTGTCATGCGTGCTGTTAAGAGTGCCAAGCAATCATTAGCTCTTGATGAAGATCAGTCAGATAAAGCCACCCGTGAAGGGCTTTATGGTTTCAGTGAGGCTTTACAGCAGGATCAAGCACCAATAGCTAAAGGAGGTATTTTAGGGAGGCTTGCTACAGCCGCTAGAGGTGTCCCTAGCGGTATGAGAGCTTATGATCAGGCAGAGGATGCTGGAGTAAAGCAGAATAGCATGATGGCCGATATGGCAAATAGGTTTAGAGCTGCCGAAGAAGCTAAGATTGCTAAGATGGAGCAGGATGCTTACATACGCGAAATGAATGATGAAAAACTGGCGTTAGAACGTGAAAAACTTGGGGAGCAAAGGGATTATCATAATCAGTCTTTGATGGCTAAGATGGCTGCTGCGAACACTAAAGAGCCTATGCACAATAAAGATATTAGAACTACTAACCTCAAAAATATTACTAGTGAGAGAGAAAAAGTAATATCTGATATGGCACTTGTTGAAACATTAAATGATTTAGAAAGTGCGTTAAAAGAAGCTAAAAAAAGTGGTTATGTCGGTTCTTCTTATTTAGCTGCTGCTAGACGTAAATTTGCTAAATATATTGGTGATACAAAAGATTTAGATGTAGCAGAAGCAGCTAAAGCCGCTTATTTAGGAAGAGTAAAACAAGGTGGAGGTAGTAACCCATCTACATTTGAGTTTACTGAAATTATGAAAACAGTACCAAGTGTTGAAAAAAATCCTGATGCAGCTATTAAAATTTTACAAAAAGATAAAGCTAACGCAATTGAAAGACTTAAAAGATATAATGAATATAGTAATAAGTTGAAAGAAAGTAATTATTTGGCTGACCCTAGTATAGATGTGAGTAATTATCTTACCCCTGGCAATACTGAGCAAAATGAAGAATATATTAGATATATTGACCCTGAAACAGGTGAAGAGCAGGATATTTTTATAGAAGATGAACCTATGGCAATAGAAAAAGGGTTGATAAGGAAGAAATGAGTAAATTTGATGGTTTAAGAATAAGGCCTAAATCTAAATTTGAAGGTTTAAGAACTCGCCCTAAAGAAAACATTGTTGAAACTGAAGTTTTAACTAACGATTATGACCCTAATGAAACTTCATTTGCTAGGGGTACAAGAAGATTTTTAGATAACAGACCTAAAACAAATATTGACTTAGAACCAATATATAATAACAATTTCGTTAAGGGTTTTTTATCTGGTGTTGGTAAGGCAGGAATGAGAGAAGCAGCAGATCAAGTAGGAGCTGGTGTTATGGAAGTAGCACCTGGCGTAGTTGTACCAATAGCAGAAAGTAGTGCTATGGCTAATATTCCCGAACAAGGATTAGAGGGTTTAGAAGCATTAAAACCAGATAAAGAAGATAGTTTTGGAAATATATTATTTAATGCAGGTGAATTTGGAGGTGCGACAGCTAGCATGCCAATGTTACCTGGGCGTGCAGTTGGGACATCTTTAATTGGTAGATTCAGTAAAGATGTTGGGATGGGGGCAGCAATAGGCGGTGGTTCAGGTGTATTGCAGGAAACAACAGGTATTGATCCTATTTATGCAGATTTAGCTTCTATCGTTTTAACACCATCCGCTGCTAGAACGATACCTAAAATATTTAGTCCTAAAACAGAAATAGCGTATCCGATAGCTAGAGACTTTTTAGGTATTAATAAAAATACATTTAACGCTGAAGCAGCAGAAGCTGCTGACAGATTAGGTGTTGAGTTACCTACGTCTGTATATAGCCCTACTAGTAAATTATCACTTATCGATCAGAATATTAATAAATCACCATTTTATGGTGATAGTTTGAGAGCTATTTATAAAAAAGCTGAAGATAACATTAAAAATACTCTTGAAAAAAATTATGATAAAATAGGACCTCAAAAAACTGATGAGGTAAAAGCTAAAATCAACAGTTTATATAGAAAAGCTGAAAATAAGTTACCAGATGGAGTTACTGTTTTACCTGTAAATAGCGTTGAACGTTTAAAATCAATTAAGAATTCCAGTTTACGACCATCTGTAGATGAAGCAGCAGTGCTTAAATATAAAGATGATATCTTGAATTATTTAAACCCTACTCCTAGTCTAGGTGGAAAAACCATAGGTAATTACGAAGTTCCGTTACAACCAGTTTCAGTTAAAACTTTAATTGATACAAAAAGAAGTTTAAACTCACCTAATAGAAATGAAATAATAAGATGGGACAATCCTGATTCTAATGTTAGAAATAATTTAAAGAAAGTAGGTAGGGGTTATAGTAAAGATATAGGTGAGTATGGTAGAGAAAATCCTAAATGGCATAAACTATATAAAGAAGCTGATAAATTATACGGTTCAGTTACTAAAAGAGATAAATTAGAAGATTTAATAACTCAAAAAGCTTATAACTATGCTAATGACGATATATCTTATAACGCTTTAGCTAAACTAATAAATAACCCTAAAAAATTTAAAAAAATACAACATATGTTAAAATCTGATAAATATAAAGATATTTTATCGGAGTTAAAAGATGTTGGTAAGATTAGCTCAGCCATTTCAATTAAAAATAAAAATATTCCAAACCCATCCGGAACAGCTTTTACTCATAAAATTTTAAAATATTTAAGTAAACCATTAGATTTAGTGCCAGATGTTATATTACAGTATCCTCAATATAAAGCTTTAACATCAAATAATTTCTTAAAAGACACTATAGAAAAATTAGGCAGTCAAGCGACACCAAAAATACCTTTTAATCAAAAAGTTGCTAATGATATCGCTAAGTATGGTTATCCAATGGTTGTAAAAAATATTGATAAATAAATCATTTTCTTTTAACTAGAGAATCAAATATTTTTATAGCTACAATGATTATTATCGCCCATTTAAGTCCGAAAAAATATGTTAATAAAGAAATATATAAACTTGCTACAACTAACGCTAATATTCCCATGAATATTAGTGTTAAAAAATCTTCACTGAAAATATAACATATAATTTTTTTTATTTTATCAAGCATTTAAACCTCTTAATTAAGAATCTTTACCTTTTAGAAATAAAGTAAAAAATAAAGTAAACATAGCTGCATATAAAAATACTCTTAAGCCATATTTCACATATAAAAACATAATTCCTTCGGTACTTATTGTGGTTAAAATCAATACGTTTATAAAACCTAATGCTGTTTTTAGAAAATTTTTCATTTAGTCCTCCTTTTTAATCATTAAATTTCGTTTAATTTATTTTTAATAAGTTCGTCAATGTCATTATTTCTTTTCATAAAACAAACAATTGAATATATTGCATAACCTATTCCTGCTAAAAGAATTAAACCATCAGTTGATAGATTAAAATTACCAGATATTATTTTATCTACTTCACAACCTATTATTATACTGCTTAAAATCTCAAAAAATTTATAACCAAATCTATTTTCTGCATCTTTAATTGCTAATAACTTTAATTCTGCTTTGTGTATCATAATGTAATCCTCTGTATTTATTTTATTAGCTATTTTATATTGTTTTTTATCAGTTAAAACATGTATTTTATCAGTCATTTTTAACCTCATTTAATTCTATACCTGCTTCTGGATATTTAGTTTGTAATGACCTTACTACATTTAGTCTTATCTCTTTAAGTTGTTTATTAGAAAGAATATTTGGGTTTTTTGATAATATAGTCTCAACAATTTTTTCTAAAACACTAATTCTAAATTCATTATCTAGCCCTTGGTTAAACAAATCAACACCAGCTATTTTAATACTCATTCTACTCCCCCTTATCTTTTATAATTTCCCAAAGAAGTGATGCTGTTTTAAAATCTTTAGCGTTATATAATACATCACTAATATAGGCTAATTCTATCGCAGATAATTTTCTGATGAATTTTGTTTCTTCATCATCAAGCTCACCCTCTTCCTTCAGTTTGTTTATAATATTAAAAACCTTTTGTGTTTTGGTTAATATGTAATTCATTTAGTCCTCCTTTTAGTTGAAATACATATTAGATATATAATAATTTATAATTACTAGCAATAACTAATAATTATAGATATTAAAAATGTTGTTAACTGTTGCTAAAATATTACAGGTTGAATTTTAAGAGGAATGTGGTAAAGTAAAACTAGTGAACGCTATTACAGATCAGTTCATTGATTTGTAGTAGTATTCATCAGCATATAAAACATTAACTATTTTCTCCTTTTATTTTTAGTAAATCGGTGTATGCTGAACTTCATCTCTGAGTATATTTGATTATAAAATGTCAAATACGACTTAGAGATGATTTGACATTTGCATTTATAGAATATATAATGCGCTTGCACGTAAGGCTTAAAGTCCCAAGTGCACCATTGTTGATTATTTGAAATGAAGAAATTTTTTAATTTACTAGCTACTAATGCAAGTTTTATTAAAAATATTTTCATCCTCATAATACTAGCTAGGCTATTATTTATTGAGACAGATAATCTTATTTTAATAGCAGAAATAGTCGGAGCACTTTGTGTTATGATGACTGATTTATGCCCTAATCCATACTTAGATCATTAATAACAATATAAAAATGAATTATTTTTATATAATATTTAAAATAGCTATTTTTTTATTTGTTATTCCATTCGTCAAAAGATAATTTTAAAACAAAATTTGAATTATAAATTATTTAGTTATGTTGTGATAACTAATATAATTATTTTACCTAAAATTTTTGATAGAATAAAAGATGAAGATTTAGAAATTTATCTTATGGAAATAAATAATATTTTCTTAGCGTTTATATTTATTTTTTCATAGATTTTTCTTGATGTTCCTTACGATATTCTCTTGTTTTTCTATGTAAATTAGCTTCCCATTCAGATAAATCTTTAAATGGTAATAGATTTTTAAAATCAAATTTATCTTTTTTACGCTGATTACTTTCCTTTTTATATTTATTATCAAAATACTCGGAAATATAACGCTTCATATGACGCTCTAGCTTGTCATCCTGAACAGCATCCTCATCTCTATCATCTTCCTCACTTTCGTCCTCTTCATCATGGTAATTTTCTTCTTTATAATTACCTTTAACGACTTTACGAATGGAAGAAGGATTTTTAAGTAAGAGGTTAACATCAACTTCATTCAAATTATAAGGAGTTTTCTTTCCTTTAAATGGAATTTTAGATGCAGACTTCATAAGGTTTTTGATGATAAAATGTTAAAATTGTAATATATTATAAATAACTTCGTTAATCAATAGAATCATTGAGTTTTTACATATGCCAATGACGTATCAAAGTTTGACAGCTGACATGTCGACTTATATGCTTAGAACTGATCAGCCATATCTTGGCAAAATACCTGATTTGATTCAACAAGGAATAATTAGAGTCTATAACAACGCAAAGGATTTAGGGTTTGAGATAATAACTACCTTCAGAAATATACCGGCGGGGACATTTGTCTTAGATAAACCTGGTAACTGGTTAGAGACAATGAGCATTCAAATGTATGATGTTAATTTTAGCGTATCTTTTCTTTTACCGAGAAGTTATGAATTTTGTAGAATGTATTGGCCTTTTTATCAAAATGTAACCAGGGCTAAACCAAAATATTATGCTGACCATACAACTAATGTAAATAACAATCAGTTACCTAACACTTATGGTAGGTTTAAATGGTTTTTTGCTCCTGTAAGTGATGCTGTTTATAATTTTGATGTCATATATAGAGGTATCCCGTTATTCAACGCAGATAACCCTGTTAACTTTTTAACCCAACGTTACCCTAATCTGCTTTTATATTCATGTCTTATTGAAGCATGTTTATTCTTGGATGATGAGGAAAAACGTAATAAATACCAAACAATGTTTGACCAAGAGCTTGATACTATCAACAGAATGAACACTGGTAGAAGTGCTGACAGAACTGTAATAAGGGATAATAACTAAATGCGTGTACCTTTAGTTTACAAACCAGGTATTCAAAGAGACGGTACTGACTTTCAGGACCAATATTGTATTGATGGTCAATGGATAAGGTTCGTTGGCGGTCAGATAAAGAAGATGAAGGGTAATAAAGAGCTTCACAGACCTGCCGGAACTATCGAACCGTCTTATATGTATGTTTATTATAATGGTACTAGTGAAATTCTTATTTATGCTTCATATAATCAAGTACATGCCTGTATTACTGATTTGAACAGTGTTTCTAATGATATGCCTATTTTAGGTACGGATACAGGGCAAGCTCCTTTAGCTTTAACCAATGATCCAACTAGAACATGGCAGATAGTAAAAATTATAGGTGGTGATGGTACTCCTTATATATTGATGCTTGCTACCTATAATGGTGCTAATATGCTTAGTCAGGCTAACGGTACATTATTTTGGAAGAGTGCTATAGATAACGATACATTCCAAGGTTATCCTGATGGATTAATCCCAGGTAATGAAAACAATATAGTCTCGGGAGGGATGCTATTTTCTAATCCATGTTTATATTTATACGGTAATAACGGCACAATTCTTAGAAGCAGAACATCTGACCCAATAAATTTTAGAGGTGGTGATTCAGGTGTTTATAAAATATCTGAGAATAAACTTATATTTGGAGCAAGTATCAGAGGCGGTACAAACTCACCTAGCTTCCTATTCTGGACAGAAAACTCGGTTATTTATCTAACCAACGTAGCCGATCCTGCCAATACGCAGCAACCGGTTGATTTCCAAAGGGAGGAAGTAACAACCAATTCATCATTAATGTCTTCAAGAGCTGTCGTTCAGTATGATAGCCTTTTCTTCTGGCTTGGTACTGATCGTATCTTTGTCTATAACGGCATAGTAGATAGCGTCAAGAATGATGTTAACTTTGAATATTTTTTAGAAAATGTCGATTTGAATAAAAGACAAAAAATCTACGGCTATAAAATAGCCCGTTATGGCGAAGTACGCTGGGCTTATCCTGAGAAGAGATATAGAAACGATCCGAACGTTGGATGTACTAGAGAGCTTGTATATAACGTACGGGAAAATAGCTGGTACGATACTGCTATTCGCCGTGATTGTGTTACGGTTTATGAGGCAACAGGTGATATTTTCAGCTATGGTGATAGCTGTACTAATTATCCTTATAATCCTGCAAACAGCTATAAATCAATATGGAAACAGGAATTTGGTTATAATGAAGTAAGGTTAGGGGGACAGCAAAATAATATTCCTTCATTTTTCACTACTCCTTATTTTGGTTATGCAGCGTTTAACCCTGCTAAAAATGGAAATGCCATTGATAAATATATTGTTCTTGACCAAATAGAGCCTGATTTCCCAGCTCCAACTGGTTATACTAGAACAGTTGATGATGAACTTGTTATTGGTGTTAGTTATAAAAAATATGCAAGTACACCTAAAACATCAATTGTGCCGCTAACATATAGTCTTTATCCTGATACCTCCCCTGGTAAAATTGATTTAAGAATATCTGCAAGGTTCATGACAGTTACATTTGCTTGCGTTTACCCTTATAATGTTGGTACAATTCTCATTAATTATAAAGAGGGAAGTAACCAATGATTAATAATTTACCTTTTCCAAGGTATATAACTTTTGAGAAATGGTCAGCTGAGCTTATAAAAAATTACAAGGATGAGAGGCTACCTGTACCAAGAGCTGGTGAGGAATGGCAGGAATGGGCTAACAAGATTGCCGGAGTTGGGGTATTTAGAACAAACGGCATTCCGTCAGCTACAACTACAAAGGGAGCTAAAAAGGCCGATCAGTTTAAAAATTGGGATGACTGGGCTAAAGCCGTCTATATTGTCATGATTAACGCTAAAGGTAAAAAATGAATAAAAATAGTAAAAAACATACTAATTATATTTTAGAACAAACAAGGAAAAAGGGTCGCCACGGCGACACTATGCTTGCGCATATTAATCCTTTTGAAGCAATGTTGCTTAAAAAAGCAGGTGGTAGCGGGACAATCAACCCTGATACAGGATTACCTGAATTTTTCTTTAGAGGTGTAAGGAATTTCTTTAGAAACCCAGGGCGCACCATACAAAAAAGTATTAAGAATCCAAAACGTACTATAGCCGATACAATAGGAACAGCTGCTGCTATTTTTGGTGGACCAGTTGGTGGGGCACTTGGCGGCGCTGCTAGGTCAGCTATTCGCGGTGATAAAGAAAACCCGTTAATCGGAGCTTTAAAAGGAGCTGGTTACGGAGTTGCTGCGCCAATGGCAGGTAACTTAATAGGTCAAGGTTTAAGTAAGCTTGGTGCTAATTCAGTCGGCTCAGCTCTTCAAAATTACGGCAGTAACAACATGGGTAGCTGGTTTGGCAATATATCTCAAGTTGGCGGCGGCGTTAGAGGTATAGGCCTGCCGTTCACCGGAGCTGATAGATCACTTGGTGCATCTGATTATCTAGCCGGAGGCTCTGCCCTATCTAGCATTGGCGGTAAAGGGAAAGGTGTTTCTGCCGGTGCTGATTACGACTTTGACGGCATGGGTGATGAAGATGTAACAGAATATATTATTAGAAAAGGTAAGAAGGGTAGTAAAAAAGACTTAGGGTTCTTTGAGAAATTAAAAGGTAATACTTTGGACTTTGCAACCAAGCCTAAAAACTTATTAGCTCTTGGTACTGCCGGTCTTAGTTTGTACGATAGGTTCAACAGACCAAAAGCAAAGACAGCTGCGCAGGAAGGAAAAGACGCAAAAGCTAAATTGCTTGCGCAAAGACTTACTCCTGAGGAAATGGCACAACAGGAAGCCTATGAGCTTGAACAGGAAAGAGCAAGACGCAGGATAGCAAGACGTAAATTCTTACCGGAAGAGCGTATCGATATCGAACCTATTTATAATAGAGTAAGTAGTCCTGAAGAATACGCACAAACAGGTAGATGGCTAAACTATTATAATAACCCACAATTTACAGGAACACCTATTAGATTTTAATTATGCCACCAATTAATCAATTATCCTTTGGAGAATTAAGAGATAAAGCCAAGCAGATATTACTTAGAGATTCAGCTAGGTTAGCTGGTACTAATTACTCCCCTTACCCCGGGCAAACCATAGCGCCAATGTCCGCTTTAACTCAAAGAGCACAAGCCTTAGAGCAAAGAAGGCTTAACAAAGGTATGCCGTATCAACAAGGATTAAGTAACCTTGCCAACGCACCGGCACAAGGGATAACACCTGATAATATAAATACTATTGTTGGCAATGTAGGCGGTAGTCAGGCTAACTTTGACAGGAACATTGCGTTAAATAAGTTAACCCGCCAATATGGACCGAGATTAGAACCTTATTTACCGAGGCTTGAAAATAAATTACAACAGGATGCTATAACCAAACTAGCTGAGCTTGGTTCTGATATTGAAAGTTTAAATGCACCTGTTAGGAAACTTGAAGGAAAAAAGAACAGAGCGGCTTTTACAGCTCTTAGTCAGTCATCCAGAGCTAAGGAATCAAGAGAACGTGGTTTAATAAATGATTTATATGGCTATGGTGAGCAGAAACATGGGATTATAAATAAAGGTCTAACAGCTGAGAAAGCACGTTTTGAAGCAGAAAGGAACGATCCATACGTACGATTACAGAATTTACAACAGGCTTTAAACAATTTAAGCGGAGGCGAAGGAGGGGATCTAGCAGGTCATCCTGATCTTGACAGACTAAATGCGCAGCAACTAACAAGAGCTTTACAAGCTTATGGTATAGATACAGGCAGGCCAAGTGAAGAATGGGAAACAGCTAATAGAGTAAATACTCCTGTGTACCCTGGACGCCTTGTTGAACCTGTTAATCAGACGCTTGATAGGTCTTATAAGCTTGCTGAAGAACTAAGCCCTTTCTATAAAGAGCGTAATTATCTTGATCGGAAACTTACTCGTAAGGATGTTCAGAATACCCCCGGTTCTATTAATAGAGCTGTAGAAGCATTGCCGGGACAACTTAACCCTAAATTCGAGGCACTGGATAGAGAAGCTAAAAGAAAACTTAAAAGCGATATAAATGCTCTTAATGCCAAATATATCAAGCAAGGTACATATGGCTCTCAGGCTCATCTGCAAGCTGTAGCTAATAGAACAAGGGAACTAAGCGAAGCAACACTTGATTCAAGGAACAAGGCTACTAAGGAAAGTTTGCTTAAAGGTGTAACTTCTAATTTATATGATGATATAAATAAAATAGGTAGATTAGGTGAATACGACCAGCTAGCTAATACCGAACAGGGTAATAATCTAGCTGACATAAAAGCTACCAACTTAAGAGGTCTTGAGAAGTGGAAAAACGATCAGGAACAGAATGAGCAGTTATATCGTTCATATCAGAATGAGCGAAGCTGGCAGCAACCAAGGTTACTTAATAATGCTAGAAGCACCGGAGTTGCAGCGGGTATTGAGGGTGGTATTGGTTCAGTGTTCAATCACTTTAATAACCAAGGTATAGATTTATCTTCGATATCTGATCTTAGAAACAGATATAGTGAGCTTGAGCGTGAACTTGAGAATAGAAACACATCACTTCGTTCAGCTGAAGAATACAGAACAAGACAAGAAGAACTTGCACAACAAAACGCAGCTGAGTTTGAAAGAGAACGTAATCAAAGGATGAATCTGGAGCGTGAGCGTAATGAGTTTAACCAGAGATTACAACAGGAAATAGCTGCTCGTCAGCAGATGGAACAGGATCAGCAAAGAAGAGCTGAGCTTGAACGTCAACAAAGAGTACTTGCCGAGCGTGCAGCAGAAGCTGAAAGAGTAAGAGTTACTGAAGAAGTTAGACGTCAGACAGAACAAAGACTAGCTGAGGAAGCAAGAGTTCGTCAGCAACAGGAAGCGCAAGCTAGAGCTGCTGAAGAGCAAAGAGTAAGACAGGAACAGGCAAGAGCTGAGCAACAACGTCAGCAGCAGATTCAAGCTGAAGTACAGCGTCAGGTTCAAGAGCAACAAAGACAGGCAGCTCTTCAGGCACAATTGGCACAGCAAGCAGAAGCTCAGCGTCAAGCACAAGCTAATGCTCAAAGGGAGGCTCAGATTCAAGCTAGAATGAGACAAACGGCTATTAATAATCCAGGTTGGACACCAGAGTGGTTAAGAGAAATAGTTGTAGCTGAAATGGAAAACAGAGCTCCTGATGCAAACAGAATAGGTATAAACACTCCTCGTGTACGTATGGGTTGGTATTCAGGACATAGTCAATATCCACCTCGTAATCATAATTATAGTAACGGAAGAAGCGGTGCTAGCTGGAGGTAATAAAATACGATACTAATTTAATTAGTATCGTATTTCATGTTTCTATAAATCTTATACTGCGCTTCAAATAAATATAGCTCATTGAGCCAGTTGTTAAAATACTCACATTTACCAATAGTACAAAACGGCTCTAGCTCATCAGCTACCTTGGTATCAGGCATAGGTAGAGGTGGTAAGTCCAGGGTCGAAAGACAGATATTATTTTTTTGTGCGCATCCGCTTAAAATTATTGCTGATAGTATCAGGCCTAGTAATTTGTGTAACATTTAGTAGTTTTTTCTGAATTTTAATATTGTTGTTCTGTTCATCAACTATTTTCTGTAAATGCTCGTTGGTATCATACAAGTTTTTAATTTTGTATAGCAAATAACAGATTACAATAAAAATAGTTCCGTATAACCCTATTGTCTTAATATTGGATATAAGATAATTAGTGTAAAAGTCCATCATCACCTATAATTGTTATCTCTTCTGCTATTAAGGTATTAATAGCGTATTGATTAAGTTGAGTTTCGTATTCAGTTACTTTACTATTACTAATATTTAACTCTTCCAATAGTCTTTTTATTTCACAATCCTTATTTTCCAAACTGGATTGCAATGTACATATTTCAATATCCTTTTGTTCCAGTTCTTTCTTTTTATCAATAAGCTGCTCTTCAAGGTCATAAATAACGTATTCTTTATCTTTTAAACTCTTTTCAAGCTCAACTATTGAATTTTGTAACCCTAAGATAATACAATCCTTTTCTTTTATAGTAGCTTCAAGAACCTCAATCCTATCTTCTTTCTTATTTATTCTACCTTCTAGACTACTAACAGATCTTTGTAAATTTTCAATATGAGTTTGCTTTTGACTATTTATTGTTTCAATATTGTTTATATAAGCATCCTTAGTGTTTATTATGGTTTGTTTCTCAGTAACTAAAGAATCATTATATTGTACTGAACTTTCAAGACTTCTTATATATGTATCTTTTTGATTAATATTCGTGTTCAATAAAGCTATTCTGTTATTAAGGTCAGTTATAATATTGTTTTTTTTGAGTTATTACAGCTTGAAGACTAGCTATCTCAGATATTTTTTTATTTATAGTTTGGGTATCAACAACTGTTTTAGCTTCAAGCTCTTTTAACCTTATTAATTCAGGCCGTTGAGGGTTATCATTCATCCATTGAATCGCTTCGTCCCAATTTTTTAATTGTTTCATATATTAAACCTTAGTCCTATTGTTACATTATGAATTGTATAGTTTCTATTACCGATATTCTTGATACTACCTAGATTTTTAATCTTGTTACTACCTAAATTAAAATAATTATAACTGATATCAGCTTTGATATGACTAGCTACAGGAAACTCAATACCTGTGCTTAATTTATAAGCCAGTTTATTGAATTTGCGTTTTTCCGATGGTAAATTTACTCTATCATTAATATTAACAAACGCTGTTTCTTTTATCTGAGCTACCCCTACACCGCCGCCGACATAATGAGTAATATTGTTATAAGTAATAATATTTTTATAAACATTTAAGAGTACACTATCTATTTTGGTCTTTGAATTCACTCCCACCTTATTACTACTATAATGTGTGGCATTTTCTCTGGTTTTAAAAACAAAATAATAATCTCCGACTATCTCAGCTCTCATCTCATAAGGAAGATTGATACCTATTCCTAGTTCAAGTAATGGAAATCTATCAACAAGCTTGACTTTACCTACAAAGTTATGATTGGAGAATTTATTATCGTAAATATGATTTAAACCAACAGCACCTTTAAAATAATAATCAGCTTTCTCAAGTGCCCCTGCATAAGTGCTGTTTATAAAAAGAAAGCTTGAAAGAATAACGTAACCTAATTTTTTCATTTTAACCTATAATTTATTTTTTCCTATTATACCAGTTATTTAAGTACTGTTTAACTGTTTCTTTGTCTTCAATTATTATTACATTCTCACTATTTCTTTTATCAGCTGCTTCTGTGAAATTAAAAGAACCTGTAATAACTTTTTTCTCATCAATAATCATTACTTTATTATGAGCAATGCCCGGGACTATATCCAAACTTATATCAATACCCGCTTCTTTCAAATCCATTAGCTTGGAATATCCTTTTTTAGACATATTTGACCTGTCTAATATGACCTGTACTTTAACACCTCTTAAATGAGCGTTAATCAAACTATCTGCAATTTTTTTGGAAGTAAAACCATAGGCTTGAACATAAATACTTGCCTTAGAATTATTTATCTCTTCAATTATTTTCTCCGAACAACCTGATGGTGGTGTAAAACAAACATCCAATTTGGACGCTAAAGTTGTATTTAATAGTAAAACAAATATTAAACCTATTTTAAGTAATATTTTCATTGTTCCATAACCTGACTTCTATTTTTCTTCTATTTTCCAAGCCTTTTATAAGCTTTTTATCATGGTAAACCCAGCGCATAAACTGCTTCGGTATTTTATCCCATAATTGTTCATTAATAAATTTAAGCAATGTAGATGTTTTAAAATTTGTTCTACCGACGTTGAACACAAAACAGACAAGAGCGTCAAATTGGTTTTGCGTCAAAGGTATTTTTACATATTTATTAATTGCATTTTCTGCCACAATTACATCTTTCTCTAAAATATCTTCCGCCTGATCTTCTGTTATCGGCTCTATTATATTATCATCGGGTAATATAACATGACCATAACCTATTGTTCTTTTCCCAGCTGAACAAATATAACTTTTGCTAGAGAAGCCCTTTCCTTCCTCTAATACTTTTAATAACTCTATGCCTTTTTCACTGGTTTTCATTTCTCAGGACTAGATGGCGTTAAATCAATGTCGATTCCGGTTTCCTGCTTTATAATTTCTTCTGATATTTCTTCTACTACATTATCATCGCCGTAAAAATAAACAGAACCAAGACCTATTATAACAACTAGAATTAGAATCATATATTTATACTTGGTTAACAGCTTCATTTTTTAATACCTCAAATAAATCTTCCTGCGTAGTATCTTTTTTGCTAAGCACTTTCATAACTGTTTCATCCTTACACTTTCTACTCACCAAGTGATAGATAATAACAGGTTTAGTCTGTCCTTGTCTATGAAGCCTTGCGTTAAATTGTTTATAACTATCCATTCGCCACGTTAATCCAAACCAGATTATAACTCTACCGCCATTTTGTAGATTAAGTCCTTCGGCACTATCGGCTTGACACAACAGCAATCTAATTTCCCCTCTGTCCCAAGCTTTTTTAACATTATCAATATTTTTACTATTCAATGTTCTAGCATAGTGAAATCTTTTTTTTATACGATCTTCATCCGACTTGAAATTAAAAGCAACTAATATGTTTTCTTCCGGATGTTCATTAACAAGCTCCTCTAACATATCCAGCTTGTTGTTGTGGATTTCCACATAATCACGGGACTCATTATAAACTGCTCCGTTGCAGTATTGCAGAAGCTTGTTACATAACACCCCTGCATTTACTGCCGTTAGCTCTTCGTTCTTTATTTGAATGTAAAACTCTTTCTCAAACTCTTTATACATATCATAGTTATCAATATTAACGCTGATAGTATTGATAATCTTATCGGGAAGAGTTAAGTAGTCCTCACCTCGCATATACATCCAGCTTGATGTAAGCTTTTCTGATATAAGTCTTGGGTATAAACACTCAAAGGCAAACCCATGTATATTTGGTCTAAAATACATTGTTCTATAAGTTGTGATATTTTTACCAAGTAGCTCACCTTTATCAATTAAATATTGTTGAGGCCAGATATCGATAAAACCCTGTGGCATTGGTGTACCACTAAGAAGAACTATGTAATTATAAGTAAACTTTTTAAGTGCTTTGAACCTATTTGAAGCGTGGTTTTTAAATTTATGGCTCTCATCAACAATAATCATGCCGTACTTATGGAAACCTTTATCGTACATCCATTCGACGTTTTCCTGATTGATGATGTAGATACTAACATCTTTCTTTAAAGCTTCTAATCTCTCTTTCTCATTACCACAGCAGATACTATATGACAAATGGCTTATATGCTTCCAATTTTCAATTTCATTGCCCCATACATTTTTAGCAACATTAAGTGGAGCTATTACAAGCAGCTTTTTTACCTTTACATCAAGCAAACGCATAAATGCAGTAAGAGCAATGACAGTTTTACCAAGTCCCATATCAATAGCAAGACCACATCTCTTTTTTTCTAAAATGTAGTCAATAGCTTTTAACTGGTAATTTCTTAAGTCCGATTCATTTAGCATTTGTTAAGGCTATATATTTTCTATCCTGTAAGATTTTTAGTAACTTAAATCCTTTTAGTACGTCATCTATTACATAGATACTAACTCTTCTTTTACCAAAATCTTCATGTACTTTCTTCTGTAAAGACGTTAATTTTCCGTCTTTACTTTTAAACTCAATGAAGAATATATAGCCGAGCGGATTAATGAAAATTCTATCGGGCACACCTCTATTTGATGGTGAAGTGAATTTATATGTTAAATAACCAAGCTCGGTAGCTTTTTCCCTTATTGCTTTTTCAAGTTGTTTTTCTGTCATGAAGTTATCCTATTTGCTCTATTAAAAATGCAATATTCTTAATCGCCAGTATTATAAATAAAGCACCGGTAACTATATTTATCACCCTTCTATATCTGGTTGTATATTTAGTGACCAGTTTTGAAGATAAAACATAATTGGCACTTAAGAACCAAAGAGCAGCTAGTATAGTTAGCTCAAACCAGTACGTAGCTATAACAATAATAGGATTATTCATATCAATATACATAGTCATAATACTTATGAAGAATGTAAAAGCTAACGGGTTTGTAAATTCAACGCAAAATGCTTCATAAAAATAACTTCTGTTACTGATTTTAGTTGTGGTAACATTATCATCAGTATCTTCAATAAACATTGTCTTAAATCCGACATATATCAAATAAAGCGAACATGCCATTTTTATTATAAAGTAGTTGGATGTTCCAAAGTTCTTATTGATAAAAAGTACTGTTAGTACAAGCCCTATCTGCAAAGATGTTCCAACAACAGTAGCAAGAGCCGCTTGGAATCCTGCCTGTTTACTGATCATGCTGTTACGTAATATCAAACCTATTGACGGTCCGGGCATCATTGCTGCTAATAAATAAACTAAACCAAGTTCTATAAAGTTGTTTTCTATCATATTATTTGTCCTTATATTTTAAAATTAGATTATACCTTTTAAGCAATCTGTCTAAAAATTCCTTATCTACCTTACCTTTACCACGTTCAATACCTGCTATCTTACTTGTGGAACAATCCATTAACCTACATATCTCACTAAGACTTACGTTTGCCATCTGACGTAAGACTTTTAGCTGCTCGCTTTGGTCAACGGATAACTCAACATAGTTACTATTATCTCTTATCCTACCCATTATTTACCCCTATTGTTTTTAAAAGTTCGTAAGTTTTAGCTATATATTTCTCATAATTGATATTTATTAATTCATCCTTTAAATTCATTATCGGATAAGCATCATCAGTATCTGCAACTTTAGGATTTACCTTTTGTGTTCCGTCTTTCTTTAATTCTATTTTTTCCAATTTACGATAGATAGGTGCTCCTTTAGTTGACCAGTACCAACGTACTATTTTACCTAAGTAGTTGTCCTGCCAGTAACCTCCTCCTTTAACTTTTCTCACCATTAAAAAGTTACTAGGCTCAAGCGGCGTATTATATATACTCTCTTCTATATTTTTACCTTCTAAAAGGTAAGCAAAAACAGCATTCTTACATACCTTAATTGCAGGGTTTCTTGATAACTCACTTCCAGCAAACAATCCTTTACATTTAAGGCTATTATCTTCTTTAATAGCTATATATGAGTTAACCGATTGATTATATAAAGCTTTATATCTGGTTTCTTCAGTTTCAAAACAGGTTTCTTTTTCCCAGTTTTTCACCAATATTAAAAACTTATCATGATCGGCTTTTTTAAAATGTATTGTTATCCCGTCAGTATTACTGCTAACTACATTAAAACCATGTTCTTCTAGTCTTTCTATCAGCATAAGGAGTGATAGCTGACCGGTAATAGTAGTATGGATTAACAGGTCAGGTGAAAATAATCTGCTATATCTATTACCAAACTTACCAAAACTACCATTTAAGATAATTTTATATACATTGGCTTTTACTTTATCACCTCTTTTCTTGGCCTCAATACGTTCATTATAAATCTGACGATAGAACTTTAAAAATTCTTCTTTATCAAGATGAGCTGGTGCATAATTATTATTCAATATGATAGATGGGTAATAGCTGACAACATCAATATCTATTAGCAGCTCATCATCCTTGATTACTATAGCCCTTTTGCTTTCCGTTGAATGGATACCACCAATACCAAGGGAGTATTTGCTATTATTTATTTTTATCTCACTTGGTACTTCATCATTAATAATTTTATCACCTGCTCTTCCTTTAAAATTAACAGCTTTAAATTTATTTAATAAATCGTTTAAATCACCCGAATCATATTTTATATAATCAGGAGGAGTATAATAAAAATCATAATTTTGTGATTCACCTCCTTTGGTATAATTACAGTCTATTTTCTTTGCTATTAATTCTTCAGCAATTTGAGCATCTGATCTACTTCTAACATCAACATCATATTCCTTATTTATCGATACTCTTAAATCAATCTCATTTTTCAGGTAATCGTATAAATCCTTTGTTATCCCAATATCGTTAGCACAGTATTCTTTAACTACGTCCATCTGGTCATAATTTAACCTTACAGCTGGATCATAAGGTAAATCCTGTAAGAAAACTGTATTAATCCTTGCTCCGTACATTTTCAAACTATCTTTACCTATAGCAACATTTATGATGTCGATATGGTCATAACTTTTATTTATCCATAAATCATATTCGCATAGTACATCATAAGCTTTTTCTTTAATTATCCTGTCCGACAGGTTTTTAAGCATAGCATTATTCCAACCTCTTAATGCTGCCTCAATCATCGGCATATCATAAGTTTTTGAGTTGAAACCAACTGTCAGATTGTTGCCAAGTAGATACTTAATTCTCTTAACATCTAGATTACCTCCTCTTTTAAGATCAAAAGAATAAGTATTACCCTTATTATCCTTAAACATGATTAAGAAATAATTAGGGTAACACTCTGTATCTAAAAACAGGATATTTTCAGACATCTGTTAGAATAAGTTACTTGTGTCAAGTTCTTCAAGCTTATCGAACTCGGATGTACCATCAATTACACCTCTACCAAACATATCGCCGTCTTTATAAAATAATACGTGGTGTAGTCTGTTGCTTATTCCTTTCCACACGTTATTGAATTTATAAGGGGAAAGCTCGATAAGAGCGTGTACATAACATCCGGGATAAAATGGATTCTGGTCAACCGCCCTGTTTAAATCCTGACCTTTAATTAAACTTAATTTAGGCGGTTGTTTATTAGCAGCTACGATAATATAATGTCCTCTCTTATATTCAGCTTTAGCTTTTCTAGCTTTACCTTCCTCAGTTGAATCGTCAATCAGGTTGTACTCCTCATCACCATCCTTGATTAACTCAATCCCACCTGGTTTAATTTTTATTTCCTTGATGATAGCATCAATCTTGGTTTTTAAATCCTTTACAAGTTTAACATGAGCTTCGTTATCCTTGGACAATAGGAATGTAGCTACGTATTTTCTTTTTTCTTCAGTGTTTACATAAAGATTATCAAGCGGTTGTTTCTCAAATAAATGTGGAAAACTTAATCTAACTGCTGGAAGTGCTATAATTTCTTGTTTTGTCATAATCTGTCTTAACCTTTTTTAATTTAAATAATGTTCTATTGAATGTTCTATTTTTACTATTTCATCTTCACCCTCGACTCTTACTGTCAAATCCTTAATAGTATTTTTACCAAGTATTTTTTCAGCTTTGCCGATAGTGATTAATTTTTTAGTTACTTCGTAAGCCTTATTACCAAGTTTATCTACTAAAAATTCTTCAGCTTCTACATTCCATCTACGATTGGAAAGTTTAGGTCTTAATTGATAGTTAGCAAATTCACTTTTTAATAACCTTTCTTTTATATACTCTTCTATGGATTTCAGGTACATATTTATGATGTCTTTGCGTTCATAAATACTTGCTATCTCATCATCAGTAAGTAGTCTTACCTTAGCTTCTATTAAATGTTTATCCTCAGACTTATCCACAGCAGGAAGCATTGCATTTAAAGCCGGACAAGTAGGTTTAGCTCTACAGAATTGACATGCTTTAGTTGATGGTATACGCATGGCACTCGGTTCATTCGCATTTACTATTGCTTGCTTTATAAGTTGCATGCGTGAACCTGTAACTAAAGACGTTAATTCTTCCTTGCTTAAATCCCATCTGCTATTCTGTAAGTAAGGTTGAACAATATGCAGGTGCGCAGTTGTAAATCTAAAAGGTTGCTGATTACTACCAAGATTGCATTTATATCTAACAATGTTACTTATCTCAGGGTGCATATAAACACCAAGAGCATATAGCATCAATTGATAATTATTATGAGCTTTAACTGGAACACCTACCCCGAACTTGTAATCAATAACGTGTATCTGACATGTATTAGTATCCTCATCATACAGAATAAGAACACTATCAGCTGTCCCTTGCATACCATCCATTAAGAACTTAAGTGAAAAGGTTTCCTCGTGGATTTCCTTTACAACCTCAAAACAGGTATTCTTTAGATTATTATAATAAGCCGCTGCGTTTACTACCGCTACCTCCTGCTCATTACTTAATCCTTCTATCCAGCTTGTATTGTCAATTGTAATTAACCTGTTAACCCTATCATGAAGCATCGTGCCGATTTCAGCATGAATAGATGTTTTATAAGGTAAATCCTTCTCTGCCTCCATACTACCGGGACAAAGCATTCTACGCTCAAAGTTGGAAGGGCTAATTAGTGAGTGTGTTTTCATATTTATTACTCATAATTTCACGTTGTTCTAAAGCAGCTAAAGTCATTTGTTCTATTTCCTGAGGATTTAATTTATCACTATTATAATTTTCCCTACCATAAGCTATTAATAAGTCAACAAGTGCTTTACTTGGGATACCTGATAATACAGTTTTAAAAAATCCAATTTCAATATCCTCATTATCCATTTCGTTTTCAAAACTATGGTTATTACATGCAAATATTACATTTAAAGCCATTTCTTTTTCCAATAAATTTATTTCCTTATTCAGATACCTATTTATTATTTCAGTTTCTACCTCTACTTTATTATCCAATGACATTTGCTTGCTCCTTTTTATTTGATAACTTCATAAACTCCTCTTTAAGCCTCATATTTACAAACTCCCTTACTCTATCATATGTTTTCTGGCTACTTTCTATTTCATGATCAACTACTTCATCCGCTCCGATCTCAATAGTAACTGTTTCATAATTACCAAGATTCTTAACAATCCTTTTCTTGTATGATACGTTCATTCTGTCCTCCTGTTGTTCTGTTTTATTCTCAATTTCCATTTTCTAAGATGAGTATTCTGATAACATTTATATTTATTAAGCACCCTACCTATATCTATTCTTCTATTATGTGTAATATCCTTTTTCCCATAACCCATTTGCTCTAATATCTGGACTGCGCTAAAATAGTCCCCTTCGTCTTTTTCTGCTACCACATCAAAGTTATCCAAAAATACTTCCTCAATAATATCAGGCATTTCAAATTCCTTATTACTGACTGCCTGTATCTCACGTTCCTCTTTAGTCATATCAAAGTTATAAACATCAGTAGTCTCTAAAATCTCTTTATAGAGCTGAAGCATATCAAGTCCGTGCATGCCGTTAATATCTTTTACGGGCAATACAAAAAACCTCGTTGAGCCAGTTGGGTCTTTTAAAAACGATGTCTCATTAACACTGGCTACAAAGCTTGTAGTCCTCATAAAAGTAACAGGGTGAGCTAAGTATTTAATGTTTAACGTATCCTCATATCTACCAAAGAATGCCTTAAAGTTATTAATATCACTTTTCTTGAACGATTGCTCAAGCTCACCAAGTTCAACAATCAGATACTTGATATTCCCGTATATATTCATATCGTTATGGGTATCAAGCACCCTACCAGTACCTATATAATTATCCGAGTATTCAGCAGGTAATAAATTCTTTACCCAAGTTGTTTTACCCCCATATTGCCCCCCTTGGAACACCAGAATATAACGCCCTATTTTCCTGTTATATTTATCCTCATTAAGAGATAGATATAACATCTGTTGAAGCCACTTTTTAAGATACAAACGCCTAACCTCATAATAGGGTTTAGGAACTTCTATCGTATTACAAAAATCATCAAACCTACTTACTCCATCCCAAGTTACGTTATCCATAATAAACTTGAAGCTGTTATATTTATTATCCTGCGCTAACATGTGGATAAACTCCCTAACCAGACCTCTGTCTATATTATTAAGATTACAAAGGTTACTTATATGTCCGTAAGTATAATTATCATCTACCTCAACAGGCGTATTGTTTATACTTGAAATATTACGCTTAAGGATAACATCGTACGCAATACTGATTTTATAAGCTCCACATAAAATCTTGAAATTAGTATATGTACATTTTATACCTGTTATAATCGGTTCACCCTTTTTGGAATATTTTATTTTAAAATCCTTGAACTTAGAGGGTTCAATCATTTTATAAATTATTCCGCCGTTCTCATCCTCATTACCTTTTTTTTTATTTACCAGACTAATAACTGAAGCAAAAGTAATAGGCTTATCCGTTTTTCTTTTCAGACTGTAATATTTGTCTCTACACTCCCGTTTAATCTGATCCTGATTATAACGATCATCACTTAAACTCCATTTAGTAAACAGTTCCAGTCCTTCCTCAGAACCTTTAAATTGATGATGAAGAGCCTGACATACTGTAAACCAACTATAGTAATCCGTCTCATTACAATCGTAAGCAGTTAACGTCTCATCTATCTTTTCCCTACTTATCTCAAGCGGCAAATTTTTATGATAGGTTACAAGCTCCTTACTTAAATCTTCCAGATTCTCTTCTTCCTTTTGCTCTTTAACGTTACTTGAAGATAAAGTTACAGTAGTTGTAATTACATCATTACATTCACCATCCAAGAACTCATTAGCGTCAAATACATGACCTATCTTCTTGCCGCATCTGAACTCATTACTTTGTCTATTTGGTAAGAACATCATTTGCATAGGTGAATAAGAAGACTTATCTACACTATCTCTCAATTCTCCTGGAAACCACTCATAAGCAATATTCTGAACTATTTTATTATAATCTTTAACCTCTATATCCTTACTTATAAACAACATTAGCCTTAATCTAGGCTTTAAAAAAGTACTACTGGTTGTTGTGTAGTAAATAAATGTCTTATCTGCTATAGAAGACTTTTTAATTAAAGCTAGCAACTCATCAAAATTACCCTTAAAATTATCAATATCATAGGTTATGATTGACCTTGATATTAAATACTCAGAAGCTCTTTGAGGCTTTGAAAATGAACCACAAATCATAGCCTCCAAATTCTCTTTTTTAGTAAAGGGCTTTGTACCAACTTCATTGAAATATTTTAATATTTCTTCAAAAGTTAATTTCCTTTCTTTTGGGACTTTACTTGTAACATTATCAAAAAAGCTTATTGAGTAGTCCCGCATTGGTATTGGATTATTTTAATGATTGTTTAGTGTTTAAGCACAACTGCTTTATATAGGCTATTCATATCAGGATTACTTTTATATATGACGTAACTACCGAATCCATATAATAAAATAACAACAAGAGCAAATAACCTTAGTCTAACTATTTCCTTTTTGTCCTCCATCCTGTTTTACCTCCTTTAACCTTGTTTCGTTTAACCATCTGAACCTGTCAGACTTCAGTTTATCCAGTTCTTTATTAGTATCTTCAAGTCTTACATGTAACAAAAAGATATAACCTATTTGTACAATGATAATACAAATCATCATTGTTATAGCGAAGTTAAACATTTTTACTCGCCGTTTATGTTTTTAAGTTTTTCTTTATAAAATGAAGTAACGATATACATTACTTGAGCTTTACGAGTACGGAAATTACTAGCTGCATCACTATCTAGAAGTTGAAGCAACTTATCGTCTGCGTCTATTTGTATCGGTGTTGTTTGGGACATAATTAACTACAATTATTGTAAAAAAGCGTAATATACACTAACTTACAATAATTGTAAATAAATTATTGTGATAAATTATAGCTGTTAACTATTAATTAATGATTTTTAACTTATTATAACTATATAATTTTAACATCTTTAAACATTATTTTACTATTTTTAAAATCAAGATCGGCAGTAAACTTTATAGTCTGTTCATAAATAAAACTGCCTAATAATTCCTTTAAATATGGATTATCTATAATTGAGATAAAACCATCCGAGATTGACTGTTTGTACTCATTAATAGCTTTAATGTTTCTTAACCAAATTAAAATGTCATTCGGGTTAACTTCTTCATTGGATTTATACTTATAAAATTTACCTTCAAAAATTATTTCGTTGTCTTTAGTCATGATTTAATCCTCAGTTTGCGGTTGGTATAGCACCTTACATATGTAATTAGGTGCGCCGACTACATCTACAAATTGAAGTCTAAGCCTTATTGTAAGATGTTTTGTTTCAGTTGCAAAATCTGTAAAAATATCCGTTTCAAAATCATGTCTTACTACTATGAAATTAAAACTATCATAGTATTTGCTATCCTTATCTATTTGCCTATAAATAGAATTATAAATCATATTTAATTGAGGTTTTACAAGATCAAGATTTTCCACAGTAACTTCAGCTGGGATATTATGAATAATACCTTGATAACATTTGCTTAAATGGTAGTAATTGTCAGGATCAGACCCATCATGCCATTTAGCTTCATCAATTGTTAAAATATCTTTCTTAACTAAATCAGGAAAAACATATCTAAATTGAGAGTGCAGAATTTCTTTAACTTTTAACATGTTATTAATCCTTTCCGAATATTCTTTCAAACAAGCTTTTATCTTCGTGTGATTTTTTATTTGAAATCAAACTTAGAATTATTGTTAATTTACTTTTTATATCGCTGTTCTTAATATCAAGTTCTTCTATTGCTTTTTCTACATTAGAAAATCTAATTTTCATTTCATCACTTGTTTTACCAATTAACTGTTTAAAAGTATCAATATCTAAATTATTTTCTTTACTAGGTTTTAATGGTCGCAACGGTTGATCCATAAATTCGTTCAGTAAATTTTCTAAAATCCCGATTCTTTTCTCAAATCGTTCTTCCATATCAAGTAACCTATTCTCAATGGTATCACGAACATCGTTTAAACAATCATGTGTAACACAACCTTCACCCATACTATAATCCAAAATACGGCTATCACAATTATATGGATAATGAATAGGTGCAATACTTTCTAAAGGTTTTATTTTTGAGTTAGAAACATAATCTTGTGGAACTATATCATTTATATCAATTTTATTAACAAATCTTGGGTTTTTAGAACCTATTAAATCAACATTTAATTTATTACAACCATAAATGCGTGCTGTATCAAACCATATGTTGTATTCGACTACCCTATTGTTAAAATCTTTTTTGCGAATTTTAAGATTTTTATAACTTGATAGGCTAAGTCTTACACAGGTTGTTTTAAATAGACCTTTCCCGTTATATCTATGTACTATCCCTTCTTTTTCATTATCGGTAGGTGTTATAATTACCATGTCATTCGGGATATATTCTACCTTTAATCTTTTAAAGGTCTGACCATTGGTAAGACCTTTAAAAGATTAA